>Ga0214917_10003796_pt1 | contig 17226 bp, 11 predicted proteins | sample LL_1208_BB_MetaG_FD_177983 | JGI IMG/M metagenome (GOLD analysis project Ga0214917, IMG submission 177983) | Freshwater microbial communities from Lake Lanier, Atlanta, Georgia, United States - LL_1208_BB | ecosystem: Environmental > Aquatic > Freshwater > Lake | place: USA: Georgia | collected... | reverse complement strand
TGTCTCGGCAACCTGCAAATTCCCTTGCGGCAAGTTAACCTCTCCGGCTTGAAATGCGTTTTGTACCCACCCCGCGCCTAGATTGGGACCCGTTAACCCATTTGCGGCGCCATTAATCGCCTGAGTCTCTAACCCCAAAATGGTCGCGTTCTCCGTCGCATGGACCTGAAATGACGTAAGTGCAATTATGGCGGTGAGCGCTAACCCCCGTATTAATTTAAAATCCATATCCAACTCCCACCCGATAAATATCATCCACCCCATCTGCCATCGCACTCGACCACCCAAAATCAACCGCGACATTGCCAATCTGAATACCCGTCCCCACTGACACCACCCGATTATTATGCCCCGCCCTAAACGCCAATTCCGGCAACGGCTCCCATTCGATGCCCCACTGCACAATCGCTGGTCGCCCCGACTGCATCACGACCTGAGACATCCCCGTCACCGATTCCAACATCCCCACAGAGGCACCCACAATCGTTCGTGTTGCCATCTCATCAACCGCACCCGATGCCGTATTCCATTTAAACTGTGGCACGATTGCATTTTGAATCAAGACGCCACCACTCATTCGTGGCACGATATCCCATTGCATACCCACATCAATCCCTACGCCATTGGCAGAATAGCCGGCCAACGCCTGCTGCAAATATTTGCCCGTCACGCCGACTGACACGGTATCAGTAAGCGGCAATCCCGCCCCCACAAACCACCCGGACGCCCCATAGTCCGTCGAATTCCCCGTCTGCGATGCCCGACCATTGACCCGATTCACATACGGAATCCCCCCAAGTGACGCCCCCAAATACCCAACCCCAACGCCCACGTTACCCATTCGAGTTGCGGCTTGAAACGCCGTGTAATCCGTCTCAAACGCCCGATATCGGAGACCCGATATCCCCGCCTTAACATGGGCCAATCCACCCGGGTTCCAAAATACAGAAGATCCATCCCGAGTCTCAGACACCACACTGTCGCCTAACGTTGTCGCCCGCACGCTTGGGCCCGACTCAAACGCCGCGCCTGTATCGCCAAACGCACTCAATGGGAGCGCCACAACCAACACCCATAGCCAACCGGTCACCTTCATCGCAATACCCCCACTTTAAGCTTCGACGTTCGCTTTTCAGAACCGGCCTTTGCAACCAACACCGCAATATACGCCCCATTGGGCACGACCTCACCAAACATATTTCGACCATTCCACGGGATACTCCAATAGCCTGGCGTTCCCGTTTGAGTTTGCTTCCAAATCAACTCGCCCGAAAGGCTATAAATCGACACAATGATTTCCGTTTCTTTGGTCAATTGAGCTTCGATATACGTCGATTCTTGGTTCGGATTAAACGGATTGGGGCTGTTCATCACCTGATCAAACTTAAACCCGTCTTCACGCAAAAATTCGACCGAATTTTCAGTCACCGATCCCCCATTCGTCCCCTGCGCATTAACCCGGACATAATATCGATTCCCCGTTTGCAGGTCGGCACCGGGACGAAATGTCACCGTTACCGCCTGTGTCACCCCACTGCCCAAGGTATTGGCGGTGGATGCGATAACAGCCCCCGTCCCAACCGTCACAATGGCCAGAGAATAGACACCGATATCCGCTCCCGATGCCGGAGTCAACGTCACTGCAAATTCTGGACGCTGGGGCACATAGTCCCCCGCCAAAATCGATTTACCGTCAACCGATATCGCCCCAATCGACGGGGTAACAACCGCCGCGGCCGATATAGTCGTCACCGTATGCAGTTCATCTTCACCAACAACCCCCGTAGACGTAAATACCCATACGGTACCGGTATCAACATTGAGAATCCGGATGGGAGTCTCCGCATAAACCGACCCGACCCCCAACATGATGGCAACAATCAAGCCCCCTAACCCATAGCCCCGCATCCCCTTACCTCGATTCTTTAGATTCTAACGCACGGACTCGTTGCTCCAATTGCAAGATATATAAAGTCAATTCTTCTATTTTGCGCATCTGCATCGCCTGAACTTTATTTACATCGATTCCGGTCTTTCGAAGGGATTCCTCAGACGGCACATCCGGCAAATGACGCTCGCGCTCAACAAAGGCTTTTACCTCAGACAACGGTCGCAAACGATATCCAGGATCGAACACATCATCCGCCCACGACTCGGTGTCCACGATAACTTGAGTCGCGCGTAACGTACCCGTTACCGTTGCGTTACCACTTACAACCAAGCGCTCGCTCGGATAAGGTGCGCCCAAACCCAAGTTACCCTCACGAGAAACGACCAAATAGGGCTTCAAAAACGTGGAAGCACCTGGATCGATCGAGCGGGCTATTTCAAATCCCCCGTCGATTACCTTTTGGGTCGATATCTCCCAATTGTAATGGGTGAAACTCGCGTCAGATGAAACAAATAACCCAGACGGCCCATCCCCATCATTTCCTCGCCCAAACACTGCCGACCCCGCCACCCGCAACCGTGCCTTAGGCGTCGTCGTCCCTATCCCAACGTTACCCACCCCAGAAACACTCATCGCATGTCCGCCACCTGCAAAAAACCGAATACCCCGATACCCGGATAACGCCACCATGTTACCCGCCGTCGGAAACCCGGTTGAATCGTTATAAACAGATAACCCATAATTCGCCAACGCGTCCCCGTCATAGGTCAACGTATCCGCAACAGCCACGCCCAACCGCGCCGGCAACGCACTCAATTGAATATTTCCCGAAACATCCAATTTCGCATTAGGCGCATTGGTACCAATCCCGACGTTCCCAGCCGGCGTAATCCGTAACACTTCGTACGGATCGATCAAGACAACAAAGGAGGGTGCCCCACTAGAATATCCCGCACTCAGCCCCCACGTCGCATTACTTTGATTCACAAATAGGCCCGCCCGACGATTATTCGTACCATCATTGACCATCGCGCCTACCCCACCCACTCCGGTTACCTGTGTATTGTAAATTTGCGGCCGAAAAGAGCCGCCTGTTGTATCAATCGGTAATGTTCCGGTATTACCGGGCCCAACCTGCAATTGAACATATGGGGCCGTATTGCCGATGCCAATATTCCCATTGGAATAATACATCGGGATATTTCCAGTTTGGGCGTACGCCACACCGCATCCGGTTAATACAATTCCAAAAGCCAGACAAAATTTGTTCATTTTTCCCCTCGTATACAGTTAATTACATCAATAATATTACTGTAACGAAGCCGCTCCCCAAAAAGCAAGCCCCAAATATCTTGCACAGTCGAGCAAGCAAGAAAAAATATCTTAACCAGTCTCGCAAACGAGAAAAAAACAGCCGCTTCTGCGGCGCGAGGAGGCGGCGCCAATTCGGCTTTGCCTATTGGAGGGTGAGGAACAACGTGACGTTCGGGACTTTGCCCCCGTTGGTGGAAGAGACCCGGAGACTAAAAAAACAGCCGCTTCTGCGGCGAGAGGGGGAGGCTCCAATTCGGCTTTGCCGATTGGAGGGTGAGGAGCAACGTGACGTAACCGCAGGCAAAAGGCAACTAAATGTTGCGTTTTGACAAGGCTGCCCGGCTGGCCGCAGGACACGAAGGGCGACGCAAGCCCCATATAATGTAACCATTTCAGCTACGCTGAAATGGTGCCGAAAGCCGGAATCGAACCGGCACAAGGTTGCCCTTACAGGTTTTTGAGACCTGCGCGTCTACCAATTCCGCCACTTCGGCAAATGAAGCATCTTGGGGGAACGACGGGATAATACCCGAAAGCCCACCCTGTGTCACGATTGAGTTTTTTGATTAACGGCCCAACTCCAAAATTGATCCGGCGTTCCTACATACCTCATCGGCTTAAAATGATTATGATTTGCAGCGTAGATCAATGCCCACTGGAGCTTCAGCCATTCCCTCCACCCATGGGACATTCCGATGACGACGTTGATATTATACTCGACCATCGATCTAGCGAAGCGCCCCACTTCGCGTTCCATGAGAAGTTGATGAACGGCAACATCTTTCAATATCGGCTCCCATTCAGATCCAATCCCGCCAATACGACCAATCGTAATCGTTGCCCGTGCAGCACGCTCTCGATTTATCGAACTTGATGACTTACATTGGTCCACCATTTCCCAAAAACACGATACCAATAATTGCGGACCTGGGTTTCGAATGGGGACCATTGCGGATGCCCATGGCATCCATCGCAGCGGGTTTTGGTCTCGATTAATGTAATAAATAACCCCACGTTGATTCAAAGCGGCGGCCATGTGTCCTGGGCCCGAATCTGGGCCTATATATCCGTGAGCGTCCCGTATAATCGACGCCATTTCTGGCAAATTTAAGAGGCCGCACCAATCTGTCACACGGACATCGGTCTCAAAATGATCACGCACCGCTTGTACCCATGGCCGTTGTAATCCGATTAAGACACAGTGGTGGCCTCGCGTTAATACCCCCTCAATCACAGCGATCATTTGCAAGGGTTGAATTGTCTTCCCTGGGTTACTCGCGTCAAGATGTACCGCAAAATAGATGTCTGGCAACTGCCGTCGACGATCGCAATCAGGGGGGATCAACGCCATCGGCTGGGGCGAGACCACCCGACCGAAACTCCCCGCTGCACACGCGATCACATTACGATTGTGATCCATTTGGTGAAGACGCCAATCCGAAAATTGGATTGGGACCGATCTCGTCCAAAGAAATCGCCCCAACAATCCAATCCGATAGCCAACTCGATAACGGATACCCGCAACCACGCTTGCCCAACCGAACCTAGGTTTTTCCCATAATCCAATAAACAAATCGGCGTTCAGCTGGCGCATCCGACGAACCAGCGCCACCCATTTTCGCCAGTCTTGTATCCTCATCCGATACGGAGTTTCGTCCGCAATGACATCTGAAACGCCCGGTACCATCCATGCAACATCGACATATGCTCGATTAACAAGTAACACAATTTTAGCCTCGGGAAACGCGGATCTGACCTCGGCAACCGCCGAGGATGCAATCACCAAATCCCCCAAAGCATCGGGACGTGCAATGATTATAGTGCGAATAAACCGTGCATCAGACATTTCAGATATGATACAGTACCCCCCCCTATGACACTCAATGATCGCCAACAAGAAGCCGTTATCCATTTTGGAACACCATTACTAATCGTCGCCGGTGCCGGTGCAGGTAAAACCATGGTGCTTACACATAAAATCCGTTACATGGTCCAAGAACTCGGGATTTATCCCTCGCATATTCTTGGCATTACCTTCACAAATAAAGCCGCACGCGAAATGAAAGAACGCGTTGCAACCCTAATGCCGGGAATGAAAGAGCCCCCTTTTTTAGGTACCTTTCACTCGTTTTGCAACGACGTTTTACGTCGGGATATTCACCATTTAGGCAGAGAAAGTACCTTTGTAATTTTGGACCACAGCGACCAATTACGCTTGGTAAAACAACTTCTCAGCCAAAACAACGTCGATGATAAAAAATACCCCCCCCAAATGGTACTATCGATATTTGACCGGATTAAAACCGGACTCACCACGGTACAAGCGTACGGACGCGATTCGAACCATGATCCCATCATTGGCAATTTGTACGCGTCATACCAGGCCCAGCTACTCAGCCAAAATGCAGTTGATTTTAATGACTTGCTGTTTTTGACAGCACAACTGTGGCACCAATTCCCCGACGTGTTGGAAACCTATCAAAATCGATATCCGGTTATTATGGTCGATGAGTACCAGGATACCAATCATGCTCAATTGGTTTTGATTCAATTGTTGGCCAAAAAATATCACAACATTACGGTAGTCGGCGATTTTGATCAGACCATCTATTCATGGCGAGGAGCAACCATTCAAAACATATTGCAATTTGAAACCTACTATCCAGACGCAACCACGATCAAGCTTGAAGAAAATTACCGCTCCACTGGCAATATTTTAAAGGCCGCTAATGCCCTGATCGAAAACAATACGCAACGCCTCGACAAGGCATTGTGGACCCGCAACGACGATGGCGATTTACTGACCTATTACAGCGGCAGCACCGAACGTGACGAAGCGTATTTCATTTGCCGAGAAATCATGAAACGATCACAGGCCGGCGTCGCATTCCATGACATGTCCATTTTGTATCGAACCAACTCTCAAAGCCGGGTGATTGAAGAGGTACTTGCTCAAATGCAAGTTCCGTATCGGGTCGTTGGCGGATTTAAATTTTTTCAACGTGCCGAAATTCGCGATATCGCGGCGTATCTTCGATTGGTATTTAATCCCCATGATAATGCCGCATTTTCGCGGGCCATTGCAGCGCCATCTCGTGGTGTTGGGGATACCAGCTTAGATCGATTGTCATCGCTATCTGCGGCTGAAGGCAAATCTATCTATACCCTATTTCAAGAGTCCCGACTCCCCGTGGGCCCTCGACAAATTGCCGCTATTTCTGAATTTTTTTCGTTAATTGACCGCCTCAATACGCTATTTTCAGAAACTCAAGCCGACAAAATTGGAACATTGATCAAAGAAATTATTATCCAAAGCGGCTACGAGGCCTATTTGTTAAGCGGGGCAATTCCTAATGGCGCGGATCGACTAGAAACTGTCATGGAGTTGGTGAATATTGCCCACGAAGAAGAATTGGAATTAGGCGAATTTTTGACACGGTTAAGTTTGGCATCCGATTGGGACGAAAAAAAAGAAAACTCCGAAAGCGTCATTACATTAATGACCGTTCACCACGCCAAGGGGCTCGAATTTAAAACGGTATTTTTGGCGGGATTGGAAGAAGGAATTCTCCCTCACTTCCGATCACAAACTGACGAGGAAATCGAAGAGGAACGTCGGCTCTGCTACGTTGGCATCACCCGGGGTCGTGACCATGTCATTTTAACCAGTGCTCAAAGCCGGCTATTTCAAGGAGATCTTCGACGAAGTGCCCCGTCGCGGTTTTTAAGAGAATTACCCCCAACGTTGATTCACCATGTTGGCGGACGCCCTGCGCCAACCGTAATACCCCGGTTCGAAGCGAGTGCCACACAGTTAGCTGCAGCACAACCCGCCACACCTGCCATTTCGTATGAAGTTGGAGCTTGGGTCTCGCATCCGCAATGGGGGAAAGGCCAAATTCTTCAGGTTGACGGCGCTGCAGAAAATGCCGTCCTTCATATTTCCTTTAGTGGGATGTCTAAGAAACTGATGGCCAAGTACGCACCCATTCGGCTACTTAACACAAATACATCACAATAATTGCCTAGAAGATTTAGGTTTCGAATATCCGTAACGGCGGAATACATGTAGACCAAGGGGTGGGGGACCTCCGAGGCAGTTGATCTTTGATCCAGCGGTTATGGCGAAAGATCGAAGGGATATCAGGGTGGTTGATCCGTGTTTTGCCGGGAACACGGATTACAAACCACTCTGAAGTACCGAAATTTCTTGCGATTGCACAGGACTTTTTGTACGATCCAACCCTCTCATGAAGACCGCCACGATTGTATTACTTGTCTCTACTGCCGTATTTTTCGCATTTCAATTGTTATTGTTTGCGCTGGTATACCGCAAAATGGGCGATGTGGCACGGCAAGTGAAGAACCGCCGATCCGGAGCATCCGATGACACCAACTCCCGTCCGTCTTGAGGATTATCATCCACTACCCTATCTCATTGATCATGTCCACTTAACATTTCAACTCGACCCTGACCGCACCGTCGTTCAATCCGTCATGTCCGTTCGCCCAAGTTCACATTGGGACGGAACCCCACTTCGATTGGTTGGAGAAAATCTCGAACTGATTTCGGTGACCTTCGGACAAGAGGGACTTATTCCGATCATCGATAACGGATATCTGGTCATCCCGCCGTTTCAGTCACCGACCGAATTGACAATTGTTACGGCGATTTCGCCACGCAAAAATACAGAATTAGACGGACTATATTGGGTAAATGGGACCTTTTGTACCCAAAACGAACCCGAAGGATTCAGAAAAATCACCTATTTCTTAGATCGTCCCGACAATCTCAGCACATTCACAACGACCCTGATTGCACCGATCGAGGATTACCCGAGCCTGCTATCCAACGGCAACTTTGTTGATACAGCGACATATGACGACGACACCCACTCAGTCACGTGGCATGACCCGTTTCCAAAACCCAGCTATTTATACGCCGTCGTTGGGGGAAAATTCGATGTCATCCAGGACACATTTACAACATCGAGCGGGCGCTCGGTACTCTTGCAGATTTATTCGGACCCCGGCTACGCCGGCCGATGCGCCTATGCAATGGAAGCACTGAAACGGTCGATGGCGTGGGACGAAGTCGCCTATGGTCGAGAATATGACTTGGACCGATTCATGATCGTGGCCATCGACTCCTTTAATATGGGGGCAATGGAAAATAAGGGGCTTAATATTTTTAATTCGGCCTATATTTTAGCCGACCCCCGAACCGCCACCGATACCGACTACATGAATATCGAAGGCGTGGTTGCTCACGAATACTTTCATAATTGGACGGGCAACCGAATTACCTGTCGGGATTGGTTCCAATTGACGCTAAAAGAAGGACTTACGGTTTATCGGGACCAAGAATTTTCAGCCGACACCAATTCTCGCGGCGTTAAACGAATTGGTGACGTTCGGCTCATGAAAGAGGTTCAATTTGTAGAAGATGCCGGACCAATGTCTCATCCTATCCAGCCTAAAACGTATTTGGAAATCAATAATTTCTATACCTCTACGGTTTACAATAAAGGCGCGGAAGTCATCCGTATGATGGCGTTACTGGCTGGCAAATCCGGATTTAGGGCCGGTACCGACCTTTACTTCGCCCGTCATGATGGGCAGGCAGTCACTACCGAAGACTTTATACGGGCAATCGAAGACGGGGCCAATATCGACTTAGCCACGTTCAGACGATGGTACCATCAAGCAGGAACACCCCACGTCACCGTAACCCCTCTGGTATCTGATAGTCAGATTACAGGACTTCAATTTGAACAAACGCCGCCCCCTAATGCCGAGGGTAAGTGTCTTGAGCCGTTCGTTATCCCGATCGTGATCGCGATGGTCCCACCGGATGCGCCACCCACATCGTTCCAAATCGACAATTCAGAGCTGGCACCTGAAAACACCGTTATATTGGATACCCCTCAGAAAACGGTTCGATTGACGCCGCAGCCAACCACGTGTGTCCCCTCGTTACTGCGCGGCTTTAGTGCCCCAGTCCATCTTGACTATCCGTACACCGAATCAGATCTGGTCACGATACTCAAAAATGATACGGACCCAGTAACAATCTGCGACGCAGCACAACGCCTTTATGATTCGGCTATTTTAAGTCAGTATCAAAAAAATAGCCCGGTCGTAATATCCGATACGTTCAAATCGGCGCTCAACCGACTCATTACGGATTCAACCATTGATCCGGCCGTGGCCGCGATATGTCTTCAGGTTCCGTCGATCAGCCATCTCATGGACCAAGTATCCGACTTTGCCATCGAGGCCATCTTCACCACCCAGCGTCGTTTGATCGCTACACTTGCGACCGAATTTTCCGACGAATTGGTTACTCGGTATCACACGTTAACAACCACCGCTCCGTACGCGCCGAGTCCAGACCAAATTGGTGCACGTCGCCTTCAAAACACACTCTTAAGCATCCTTTCAGATACGCAAGTTGGTGGTAATTTAGCCTTGATCCAATTCCAGACCGCGCAAAATATGACCGATTCATTTGCAGCACTGGTCGCGATTATAAACGGCGCTATCGATTCCGACCGGCGCGCCCATTGTGTTAGCGAATTTTTTGAGCAATGGAAATCAGAACCTCTCGTTATCAATAAATGGCTCGCTGCCCAGGCTTCCGGAACACATGAAACAACACTCGCAACCGTTCAAGCGCTGACAAGTCATCCGATCTACAATCGCCTTGTTCCAAATCAGTTTAGGGCGCTAGTCGGAACATTTTCGGCCAACATGCCCCATTTTCATGACCGCTCCGGATCTGGATACCACTGGGTTGCCAACCAAATTTTGGAACTCGATCCCCACAACCCTCAAATCGCAGCAAGAATCGCCTTATCATTCCAACGAACAGCCCGGTGCGACATCGATCGCCGAAGGATCGTCGATGAGATTTTAACGACTATTTTGAATCGGAAAACCCTCTCCAAAAATGTATTTGAAGTTGTCAGCAAGATCAAAGGTAGTTACAATTTGGCGCAGTAGTTTATTGGCTTTCGTAATCTGAGAAATCGGTCCGACAAGTCAATGGTTCTGTTGTATTGGACAAGGGGACATAGTCAATCTACAAAATTTAACGGTCACAAGGGGACCGTTTGTGCTTACGTTTGGAAGAACGAAGCTCATTCTGGCCCCAGTTACTGGCTCTGCCAAAAGGATTAATTTATGCAAAATCAGGTCACAGAAAGTCTTCATCGAGAGCGATGGCACATCACCGAGGTCGATCAGACGCAAGTCCAAGAATATTCTGAAAAGTTCAAGATCGATCCACTTTTAGCCCGATTGCTCTTAGTTCGTAACATCGGCGATGGAAATGACGAGGAGATTTTAAATTTCATCAGTCCATCAGAATCACTTATTCGTGATTATGCCACCTGTACGGCCCCAGAAGATCTCGCTGCAGCGACAAATCGTATCGCGAGCGCCATTCAAAATGGCGAACGGATCATGGTGAACGGCGACCCGGATGCGGACGGAATTTCGGGGGGGACCATTTTGGTTGCCTCTATTCGAGAGTTGGGTGGTGAAGCGTTTTACGACTTCCCTACTCGCGCAAAGGAAGGTCACGGGCTACAACCTCGGATCATCGACGAAAGTAAAAAATTGGGTTGTAAATTGATCATTACGTCCGACTGCGGATCCAAAGACGTGGAAGCCACCGACTACGCCAATTCGTTAGATTTGGACGTTATCATTTGCGACCACCACGTTCTCGGAAAAAACCTTCCAAAAGCGTTGGCCTTGGTTAACCCCCACAAATATGATGGGCCATCCTTTGCCAAAGGATTGTCCGGCGCAGGCGTCGCCTTCAAATTGGTGTTGGCTGTATTTGAAAAATTAGAAAAGCCCATCACACCTGAATTTATGGATTATTTGTTGGCCTTGGTTGCATTAGGAACCATTTCCGACCGGATGTCCTTTTTAAATCCCATGAATCGGATTTTGGTAAATGGCGGCGTTGATGCAATTAATCGGACCCAGATGGAAGGTCTTCGCGCGTTAAAAGAGATTAGCCGCAGCAACTACAAAGAACTTAAATCACGGGAAATTGGACGAACCATTGTTCCCCGGTTGAATGCCCCAGGTCGAATCGGTGACCGTGACGAAGGGATTCCCGATTCGCGCATCGTATTGGACCTGTTATTGATCGGAACGGGCCAATCCAATGCGAAAAAAGCAATCAAGCTTCTCGAGAAATTCACCTCGGTATTTGAGTTCGAAAAAAAGAGCCGTACTCAGGCCACTGGAGATGCGTTGGGCGAAGCCGCCGTTGTGGACGAAGTCAACGAAAAGCGCAAATTTATTACCAGCAAAATTGAGGACGAGATCGACCAGCTCATCGAAAATCAAGTTGATCCTCAAAAAGATAAAATTGTTATCGTTCAAGGCAAAAACTGGAACCCCGGGGTTATCGGAATCGATACAGACCGCTTAAAAGACCGGTTTTTACGTCCTGCAATGATTTTGACGGAGTATGACGGGAGCGATTATGTGCGCGGCTCAGTTCGTAGTATTCCGACGATTAACATGTATCATATCATTGATAGTGTTGGTGAGTTGTTTGAGCAACGTGGCAAGGGTCAATTGTTCCAAACGGAAGTCAACACCCAGTTTGGAAAACGAATTATTAATGCGTTTGGTGGACACGCTCAAGCATGCGGATTCACACTACATCGAGAAAATGTTCCGTTCTTTTTGGATGCAGTCCGTCAGGAAATGGAAAAGCTCACGATGGAGCAATTCGAATATTCTTACGAAATTTTGGATACCATTCGGTTCAACCAAATTAACTTTGAGATCGTAAAAAAATTGGATCTTTTGGTCCCTTATGGCCAAGCATTTGATTACCCGATCTTCTACCTTAAGGGATGTTCACTCAGCCGAGGCCGTGCATTCGGAAACAAGTATCAAGAAGCGCGAACCCCACACGTCGAATTCACGGTATCTGAAGGTGCCAACCGAAAAAACCAACCCAATCAACGGCGTTTAGAATCAGTTGGATTCGGACTATGGGAAAAATACTCTCAGATCGTAAATACAAACCCATATGGCACATTCGACATCATTTTCTTCATTGAACAAGTGAAAAAAGGCCGTGGGCGATATGCCAAAGATATTTTGCGATTAAATGTATTGGATATCCGTCGATCTGAGGATACACGTGGAATTGGCTCCCGGAAGCGGAAGCGTCGGAAGAAGAAGAAAAAAACACAAGCAGTAAACGGTCAACAACCACAAACCGGTACTCAAACAACTGCTAGCGAGTAATCCCCTCCCCCCTCTCCCACTTAGCCACTTAGGTGAGAGGGGGGTAGACATTATAACCACAAGACGCAGTTCCGAGTGCGTCGCCCACCATCGCAAGTCAGTCCCCACCCATAGCACCGATTAAAATGAGGTGAGTTTGGGTTGTAGACGAGGCTTGGACCATCAAGTCGAGCAATAGCGAGACGGTGTAGCTAGAAGGCATAAGCCGTTGTCGCACCGATTAAAATGGGCGAGTTTTCGTTTAGGCCGACCCGTGGGCTATCTTCGTTTAGGCCGACCCGTGGGCTATCTAGGAGCGCAGCAAGTGCGGAGCGGTATAGCCGAGGGGAGGCATAAGCGGAAAATCGCCCATTTTAACTCGGTGCTACCGCTGGGCGGCTAAGTGTTCGCGGTAGGTCCTTGTGAATATGTGGCGGCCATTCCCCGTAGGAGATGCCACAAAGAACAAATACTCCGTTGTTTGAGGTGTAAGCGCAGCCCTAAACGCAGCAACCCCAGGTGACGCAATCGGCGTTGGGGGAAGCCCTCGATTCCGGTACGTATTGTACGGTGATGCCACCTTTAGATCACGATAAAGGACCGTGTCTTTCCAACTCAACCCCAAGGCATATACAACCGTTGGATCAGAAGCCAACGGCATGCTTCGGTCCAATCGGTTATAAAAAACACTTGCAATGGTTGGCATTTCATCCGCAACCACAGCCTCCTTTTCAATCATCGATGCCATAACAAGGGTTTGATAAAAATTCAGGGTCCCATTCTCACTAGCTGCATTCCAAACCGGTAGCATTTGCCGCGAAAACGCCGTTAACATTGCTTTCACTATAAGCTGCTTGGATGCCCGTGGAGGAAATAAATAGGTATCTGGATACAATACACCTTCCAAATTTCGGGTTGGTACCATAACCATCCATGAAAATTGAGAGAGCAATTCCATTTTCGCGTCGTGTCGTACATACGCGACAAAATCGGAAGACGCTACCAACTGCTTGGCGTCTAGCGCATCCGCAATCTGAATTAAGGAAAACCCTTCAGGAATTGTGACCCGCACCAATCGACTATACGGCGTGTGTTCGGTCAATATTTTAACAATAAACTGACCTGAAAAATGAGCACTAATATTATAATACCCCGCCCATAATTTTGACTCTTTTCGAGTCACCTTTGTCCAAATAACAAATGCACGTGGGCTTCGGATGAGACCATGTTGGGACAATACCTCCCCGATTTGTGTAGCCCGGTATCCCGGTGGAATATAGACCACCGAAAACTGCGTAACGTCGGACTTGGGGCGCAATGCGTAATCCAACCAGCCATAGAGTCCGATCACACTAAGACTTAGGAGTCCAACTGCAACGCCTACGACCGCCACAACAGCCCCATTAATACGTTTCGTCTTCAGGTTCACACTCCGTACTATACAGGGTCGAGGGCTGTCGTAAAATCAGACCATCTGTTACTCTGAACTCATTAAAATGACTGATGGTCAACGGCCATCTCGTGACAGGAGCCCCTTCAATGTCCCAAGCACGTCTTCCGGAATGGTTTCGAAATACCGGCGGTAAACTCAATGCAACCCGACAACTATCCAAAATGCTTGAAATGGAAGTTCCCAACAGCATTTGCCAAGAAGCCCGATGCCCCAATCGATCCGAATGTTTTTCGAAGGGCGTATTAACCTTTATGATTTTGGGAACAGTTTGTACTCGAAATTGTGGATTTTGTAGCGTCGCACACGGCAAACCCAAACCACCAGAGATCTCCGAAATCGATAAAATCACCACATCTATTGAACGGTTAAATTTGAGATTCGTTGTGCTTACGTCGCCCAATCGCGATGACCTTCCGGACGGGGGATCGGCCCATTATGCCCAAACGGTCCAACGGATTAAAGAGACCCACCCACATGTTCGTGTTGAAGTCTTGATTCCCGACTTCAAGGGAAAACTCGATGACTTGACGACTGTAATTAACGCAAACCCAGATGTTTTGAATCACAATTTAGAAACGGTGCCATCGTTATACCGGACGGTCCGCAAGGGATCTCTTTATGATCGGTCGTTGTCCGTCTTAAAAAACGTCAAAACGGTTAATCCAAAAATGCTAACCAAGACGGGATTAATGGTCGGTCTGGGCGAAACCCGAGATCAATTAAAACAAACCTTTCACGATATTCAGGCTCAAAACGTTGACATTTTAACCGTGGGACAATATCTCAAACCCGATAAAGATAGCTTAGATATTGTTCGCTATTACCATCCCGACGAATTTGAGGAACTTAAGGCTGACGCGAAGGCAGCCGGTATCCGGTATGTCTTTGCCGGACCACACGTTCGGAGCTCGTTTTTAGCTGAGCACGTTTTTGATGACTTAACCCAAGACCTCAATACGGCATTAGAGCAGTCGGCATGTTCGTCGAATTAACCACGCTTCTCGCTATCCATCCGGCCGCACTGGCAGTCGTATCATTTTTTTTAGGTAGCATCCCGTTTTCGCTGTTGGTATCAAAAGCCAAAGGGATCGACTTACGGTCGATTGGTTCCGGCAATCTCGGGGCTACAAATGTCTACCGCGCCATGGGGTTTAAATACGCAGCATTAGTCTTTGCGCTTGATGCTATAAAGGGTGCAATTCCGACGTGGATCAGTTTGAGCAATGAATCGCCCACCATTCACATTGGAATCGCATGTATCGCAATCGTCGGTCATTCTCTCTCCCCGTTTGTAAAATTCAAGGGGGGCAAAGGCGCGGCAACTGGGCTCGGAGTCCTGTCGGTGCTTGCAACCGATGTTTTTGGAATTTTATTTATTGTCGCAGCGATATTGATCGGGGTCACGCGCTATGTTGCACCCACTACCATTGTTTGTAGTCTGTTAGCGCCGCTTTTATTGTATTGGTTCAATTACCCGATTCCCTACGTTGTATTTACGAGCCTCATCTCAGCGTTCATCATTTACCGGCACAGAACCAACATTACCAGGCTTATTCAAGGGAAGGAAAACCGGGTCTAATGCCCGTCGTAGCGGTCATCGGGTGTGGGGCATGGGCCACTACCGTTGCACAGCTAATTGCGGAAAACGGCCACTCAGTGACCTTATTATGTCACCGGAACGAGTACGTTGAGACCATTGAGCGCGATCGAGAGAATACATTAGCGCTTCCCGGATTCAAGGTGTCAGATCTCATAACCCCAACGATTGATCCTGAAAAAATTGCTTCCGCAGCGTATTGGGTTATTTGTGTTCCATCAAAATTTCTGTCCGGGCTTACTCAATTGCAACCGAGTTATTCAGGGCAATCGATCATTAGCTTGATCAAGGGATTACCCGACGTCGCCGAATGGGGATTGGCATCCGACTACATTAAACAAGCGATGGGTTGTCCAACAATATCCGTGTTATCGGGCCCAAATCTAGCGTCCGAGGTTGCGCAGCACCTACCCGGGGCGACGGTGGTGGCCGCCCCGACTGAAGCACTCAATACCCAATGGCAATCTCTGCTTCATCGCCCCTATTTTAGGCTTTATAGAAGCGTCGATATCCGTGGGGTCGAATTGGGGGGACTCCTCAAAAATGTGTACGCTATTGCCGGTGGCATCGTCGACGGACTGGGCCTCGGTGAAAATGCCAAAGCGGCGTTGATGACACGTGCCCTTTCGGAAATGATTCGGATCGGTACCGAATTTGGCGCTGAAAAAACAACATTTTATGGGTTATCAGGCCTAGGGGATCTAATGGCCACGTCCTATTCTCAGTCCAGTCGAAACTGGCAATTGGGGTATACGTTGGCAACCGAAACCCCGGAATCTCGTATTGATCGGGGCGTGGCCGAAGGCGCACGGACCGTCCGCCTACTATCCCCCCAATTGAACCCCAATGCGGACTATCCGATTTTTAATGCCATCCATTCGGTAATTGCAAAAAACGCCAATATAGCCGATGTTATGGCCACATTAATGCAACGGGAGTTGAAATCCGAATGAAGCGGTCTCCGTCCGACATCAGGTGGAAATTTTCGGTCATCCGATTGATCACGGACACACTCGTCATTCCGATTATTTTAATCGTTTCATACTGCTTGAAGTTTAAAATCGGTTGGTTTTTTCAAAATGTACTATCCCTCCAACTCGGGAAAATTTACCAGCAGGCCCAAGTCGAGCCCTATCTAGATGAAATTGGCCTGGTGATGTTGATTTGGATTGTCACATTTTACTTTGTCAAAATGTATCAACCGTTTTCAGGAATCATGCCGGAAGTGGATGAGTGGGTCGCCATTGTGAAAGGGGTTTCCATTGCCACTATCGAGCTCATGGCATTTACCTTTGTGTATAAATCCTTCCCGGAATCCCGATTTGTAATTGCCTACATGTGGTTGCTGGGGATTGCAACACTTGTCGTTTCTAGAACCATTATTTTTCAATATGAGCATCGTGCCTTGGCAAAGGGCAGAGGCAACCAGCGAACAATGGTTATTGGCAATAACGAAACCGCACAGGATATCGTTGAACGCCTCATTTTGTTCCCGACGTTGGGGTATCATTACATTGGATCAGTAGATGACACCTCATCCGTACATGAAAATCACAATATTAAGGGAAAACTCAAAATATTAGGGTCTTACGATGAATCGCTCGACCTAATCACGATCAATCGGCCCGAGATCGTGATCATCACCGACACGACGCACACTCCGGTCGCCCCAATTCGAGACTTTTGTGAGTCAAAAGGCATCGA
>Ga0214917_10003795_pt1 | contig 17226 bp, 16 predicted proteins | sample LL_1208_BB_MetaG_FD_177983 | JGI IMG/M metagenome (GOLD analysis project Ga0214917, IMG submission 177983) | Freshwater microbial communities from Lake Lanier, Atlanta, Georgia, United States - LL_1208_BB | ecosystem: Environmental > Aquatic > Freshwater > Lake | place: USA: Georgia | collected... | reverse complement strand
CGCCCATGCCGCCAAAGTCGTCCAGTCCGGCTGGATCCGCCCCGGCAATAAGAAGATCTTCAACAACGCCCAGATCTCGGATCACTTCGCGATCATCCCCACCACCGCCGAACCCAAGTCGCTCGATGAGATGGAGGCCAAAGTCTACGATATGATCGCGCGCCGCTTCGTCGCCACCTTCTACCCAGAGGCCCAGTTCGACGTCACCACCCGCATCTCCACCATCGCCGGCAAACACGATTTCAAAACCGAGGGCAAAGTCCTGACTGAGGCCGGATGGCTTGCGGTTTATGGCAAATCCGCCGCGCTCGATGAGGAAGCCCCCGAGGGTAAAAAAGAAGCCACCGGCTCCTCCAAGCCCCTGCCCGCCCTCGCTCCCGCCGATGCCGCGAAGGCCAAGACCCTCGATGCCGTCCTCCACGCCGAAGCCACCCGCCCGCCGCCCCGCTACACGGAAGCCACCCTGCTCTCCGCCATGGAAGGCGCTGGCAAACTCGTCGAAGACGAAGACATGGCCGAGGCCATGAAGGAACGCGGCCTCGGCACTCCTGCCACCCGCGCCGATACCATCGACGGCCTTATCAACCAGAAATACATGGAGCGCGCCCAACGCGAACTCGTGCCCACCCCCAAGGCCGAGTCCCTCCTCCAATTCCTCGCGGCCGTAAAGGCCGAGGCCCTCACCTCCCCCGCCATGACAGGCGATTGGGAATTCAAACTCCGCCAGATGGAACAAGGCCGGGTGAAACGCGACGCCTTCATGAAAGAGGTCATCGCCCAGACCGTGGGTATCGTGGAGCGCGTAAAAGGCTTTGAGGAGAACGAGTCCAACTCCCGCACCACCGACATCGTTTCCCCCACCGACGGCAAACCGATGTTCGAAACCCTTCGCGGTTACAAATCGCAGGACGATACCCTAATAATCTACAAGGTTATGACCGGCCGAAAAATCGAAGAGGCCGAAGTCCGCCAGCTCGTCACCACGGGCGAGGTCGGCCCGCTCGACGGCTTCGTATCACCCCGTTCCGGCGCCCGCTTCGCCGCCAAACTCAAGATTGTGGACAACGAGAAAGCCAAAGTGCCGGGCGGCAAAAAAATCGCCATGGACTTCGGCGAAAAAACCGACGTCGGCGACTTTCCCGCATTTTGGACGGACCCCAAATCCGGCGCTCAACTCTGCGAGGCGCCCACCAAATACGTTTTGCGCGAAAAAACCGCTGACGGCGCTTGGGAGCAGACGTTCTCCCTCTCCCGCATCCTTTGCAAAAGGGAGCTCACGCGTGACGACCTAATCAGCTGCATCACCACCGGGCGCACGCCGTTGATCGAAAATTTCATCAGCAAGTTCGGCCGCCCCTTCAAAGCCTACCTCGTCCGCGCAGAAGCCAAGGCCAACTTCGAGTTCCCGCCCCGCGAAGCCAAAACCGACAAAGACGGCAAACCCGTAGCCCGCCGCGCTTCCACGAAGACCCCGCTAGACCTCGCCGCCGCCACCAAGCTCGGCGCTAGCCCGGCCCACAAGGACGGGCAGCTCTACCAGACCGCCGACGCCTTCGTAGTCGCCAAGCCCGGCGCCGACGCCAGCCCCCGCGCCGTCTTCCAGACCAAGCTCGAAGTCGCCGGCAAAAAAATGACCCCTGAGATCATCCGCCAGCTGCTGACCGAAGGCCGCACGGAGTTGATCGACGGCTTCATGTCCAAAGCCGGGCGCGCCTTCAGCGCCTACCTCGTCCTTTCCAAGGATAAGAAAAAGGCGGAATTTGAATTCCCCCCTCGGTAAAGCGGTCGGGCCGCATCGGCTCGGATTTATGCGCGCCACCCGTAACCGGTTCACCCCACCCGGCGTCTAGTCCCCTCATACCCGTTCTTCTACGCTACCCCCAACCGCCAACCGTCCCATGCCCGCCACCGATAAAAAAAATCTAGCCCTCGCCTTTCTACTCTGCACCACCCTCGGCACCGGTGCCATGCTGGTCCACACCCGCCAACAACTGGCCGACGCCCGCAAAGCCCCCTCACTGCAAGTCACCCGCAGCGAATTCCAAGCGCCCGCCGCCCCTGCCGCCCCAGCGACCGCTTCGTCCACTGCCACCCCACCCAAAGACGAGCCCACTGAAAGCCCCGCGACGCCGCCCGAAAATGCCGCTCCCGGTGGCAACGGCGCCGCCCGTGGCGCCCGTTTCGCCACCCGTATGGCCGAATTGATGAAGGACCCCGATTTCGCCGAGGCCTGGAAAATCCAGCAAACCGCACGCATTGATGAGCGCTACGGCGCCCTGTTCAAACAGCTCAACCTCGCCCCCGATAAACTCGCCGCCCTGAAAGCCTTGCTCGTCGAGCGGGAAAACGCCGGTCGTGAAGTCTTCGCCAGCGCCGCCGCCTCGGGTCTCGATCCCCGCAAACAGGAAAACCGCGAGCAGTTGCGCAAACTCTCCGAGGACCTCCGCAACGAGGTAAACGCCAACATTAAGGCGACGGTCGGCGACACCACATACGCCGCCCTCGACGCCTACCAAGCCACCGGTCCCCAGCGAAACGCCGTAAAGGACTTCGCCGAAACCTTAAGCTACTCCGGCGCCCCCCTCTCCACCGCGCAGTCGGAACAACTCACCAAGATCCTGACCGAAACCGGCAAAAAATCCGGCCGCGACGTGCTGGTCACGGAGGCCACCATCACCCAGGCCACCGGAGTCCTCTCCTCCACCCAAGTCGAGGCGCTCAAACAGCTCCAAACTGAGCAACAAGCCCAGATCGTCGTGGAAGAAAAAATGCGCGCCCTGCGCGAAGAAGCCGGATTCGGCGGAGGTGGGGGCGGCAATCGCGGTAACTGGGGTGGAGGCGGTGGAGGAAACCGCGGTGAACGCGGAGGGAATTGACCCACCTCCGCCCTTTGCGCCTTGGCGCTTTTCCAGGCCCGCTTGACCCGCGGGCCTTTTTTGCGTCTTCCGCAAACCCCACACACAAAAACCCTTGCCCGCGCCTTTCCCCACTACCTAGCCTCCAGCCACAGCCCGCGTCGTCCGCGCGAGTCGTTTCAACACCATGATCGTCACCACCGCCCAGCTCTTCAAACACGCCTACGGTAAATACGCCATCGGCGCCTATAACATCAACAACGCCGAGCAGGCCATGGGCCTGTTCAAAGGCGCAATCGACTCTCAGGCTCCTTTTATCATCCAGATCTCAAAGGGCGCCCGCAACTACACCGACAAGCGCATGCTTGAGGCCATTATCCGCGCCGCCGGTGAGATTTTCCCCGAGGCGATTTTCGCCGTCCACCTCGATCACGGCGATGAAGCCACCTGCTACGATTGCATCGATTCCGGCTTCTTCAGCTCCGTGATGATTGATGCCTCCCACGACCCCTTCGAGAAGAACGTCGAGATCACCAAACGCGTGGTTGAACGCGCTCACGCCAAGGGCATCTCCGTCGAAGCCGAACTCGGCATGCTCGGCGGTGTCGAGGAAGACATTGTGGTTGAAGAAGGCCATTCCTGCCTCACTGATCCGGCCGAGGCCGAGGAATTCGTGAAGCAGACCGGTTGCGACTCCCTCGCCTGCGCCATCGGCACTTCCCACGGGGCCTTTAAGTTCAAGGGCAAGCAGTCCCTTCATTTCGACGTCCTCGAGAAGATCAAGGCCCGCATGGAGGGCTTCCCCCTCGTCATGCACGGTTCCAGCTCCGTCCCGCAGGACGAAGTCGCCCGCATCAACGCCGCCGGCGGCACCATCGCCGGCTCTATGGGCGTCGACGTAAACGAATACCTCCCCGCCGCCAAACTCGGCGTCACCAAGATCAACATCGACACCGACGGCCGCCTCGTCTGGACCCGCGTTCACCGCGAGTTCTTCCGCGACAAACCCGCGGAGTTCGATTTCCGCCCGCCCGGCAAGATCTTCATCGTGGAATACGCCAAGTTCATCGCCAGTCGCAACGTGCTCCTCGGGAGCGCCGGCCAACTCGCCGACCTCCGAGCCAGCTTGACCAAATAACCCCACGACAAGGGTTAGAGAAGGCTAGGAATGATTGTTTCCAGACCGCCCGTGGTGCCTAGGCACCACGGGCGGTCTTTTTGTTCCCGCTAGAGCCAGGATAGGGTGCCAGCACCACCATGTGAGGTAACGATCTACCCGCCGCACGCTCGGCCCGAAAGGGCGCCTTTGAATTCAAACCAGGTAGGCCGAGAGCACTAGTTAGAGCGCTTCTCGACCTAACCTCTTAGCCAAAGGAAATATTACTTGGCAAACAGCGCGTCGATGTTGTCGCTCTCGACCTCGATGTCCGCAAAAAGCCAGGACGAGAGGTAACGCTCGGCGCACGAGGCCACAATCACCACGATAGTCTTACCCGCGTTCTCAGGACGCTTGGCCAGCTCCAGAGCCGCCCAGATGGCCGCACCCGAGGAGATGCCCACCGGAATGCCGTCCTGCGTGCTTACTTGCTTCGAGATCGGACCCGAATCCGCCTCTTTGACCTGAATGATCTCGTCGATCACCTTAGTGTTTAAAACCGCCGGCACGAAACCCGCGCCAATACCCTGCAGCTTGTGCGGCCCAGGCTGACCGCCTGAGAGCACCGGCGAGCCAGCCGGCTCCACCGCGACAATCTTCACCCCTGGGTTCTTTTCCTTCAGGACCTCGCCGACACCCGTGATGGTGCCACCGGTGCCAACGCCAGAGACGACAATGTCAACCTTGCCATCCGTGTCGTTCCAAATCTCCAACGCCGTCGTGCGGCGATGCACCGCCGGATTATCCGGATTGGCGAACTGCTGGAGAATTACGCTATTGGGGATTTTGGCATTCAACTCCTCGGCCTTGGCAATCGCCCCCTTCATACCCTTGGGTCCCTCGGTCAGCACCAACTTAGCGCCGAGGATTTTGAGCAGCTTGCGACGCTCCAAAGACATCGTCTCGGGCATCGTCAGGATAAGCTTGAGCCCCTTGGCCGCCGCCACAAAAGCCAGCGCGATACCCGTATTGCCCGAGGTAGGCTCAATCAGAATCGTGCTCGCATTGATCCGGCCACTCTTCAGCGCCTCCTCGATCATGGCGTTGCCAATGCGGTCCTTGACGCTCGCGAGCGGATTAAAGAACTCCAGCTTCAACAGGATCTCCGCCTGCGCGCCATGCGCCGCAGCCGTGCGGTTCAAACGCACCAGTGGCGTGTTGCCGATCGTTTCAGTGATGTCGTTATAGATACGTGCCATGTTAGGTATTTGGGTTAACTTACCGAAGATTAAACAGCCTATCGTCGCGCGAAGCAAATCCGAACTGAGTCTATGCCCAATAATGACGCAAAAAACCTTCAATATATCGCAGAAGCTATGAATGTTAGTTGACCCTAAATTTTAAGCTGCTAGCACTGGTGTATGCTGCCACTCTTTTCGTGCTACCGCCGCGTCGCTGCCGGTCTGGTGCTGGCCTGGCTCGCTGCTACTTCCTCCCTTCTCTCGGCCGAAACCCGCGCCAAACGCCTGCACGTCCTGACGACTTTCACCATCTTGGCCGACATGGCCCGCAACGTCGCCGGAGACGCCGCCGACGTTGATTCTCTCACCAAACCCGGTGCCGAGATCCACGGTTACGAACCCACCCCGCAAGACATCGTCCGCGCGTCGCACGCCGACCTGGTGCTCTGGAACGGCCTCAACCTAGAGCGCTGGTTTGCGAAATTCTTCGCCAACGTCCGCGAGGTGCCCGCCGTCGTCCTCACCGATGGCATCGAACCAATGTCGATCTCCGCCGGACCCTACGCAGGCAAACCCAACCCACACGCGTGGATGTCCCCCACCGTGGCGCTGGTCTACGTGGAAAACATCCGCGCCGCCCTGACCCGCGCCGACCCCGCCCACGCCACGGTCTACGCCGCCAACGCCGCCGCTTACGCGGAAAAAATCCGCGCTCTTGATGCTCCCGTGCGCGCCCGCCTCGCCCGCATTCCAGAGAATCAGCGCACCCTCGTAACCAGCGAGGGCGCCTTTGCGTATCTGTGCCGTGACTACGGTCTGAAGCCCCTCTATCTCTGGCCGATTAACGCCGACGCCCAAGGCACGCCCCGCCAAGTCCGCACCGTGATCGACGCCGTCCGCGCTGACAAAATCCCAGTCGTTTTCAGCGAGAGCACCATCAGCCCAAAGCCCGCCCAACAGGTCGCCCGCGAGACCGGCGCCCGCTACGGTGGCGTGCTCTACGTCGACTCGCTGACCGACGCCTCCGGCCCCGCTCCCGCCTACCTGACCTTGCTCGAGGTCAACGCCCGCACCATCGTAACCGGTTTCCTCGGCCCGGAGGCCACGCCATGACGCCTGCCTCCGACCGCCCCCTCACCCTCGCCGCCCGCGGCGTCAGCGTGACCTACCCGAACGGCCACATCGCCCTTGCCGACGCCACCTTTGCTCTCCCAGGCGGCACCATCTGCGCCCTCGTCGGAGTCAATGGCTCCGGCAAATCAACCCTCTTTAAGGCCCTCATGGGCTTCCTCACCCCCAGTGCCGGCACCGTGACCATCTCCGACGCCCCGGTCCGTGAAGCCCAACGCCGAGGCTGGGTAGCCTACGTGCCCCAAACCGAAGAGGTCGACTGGACCTTCCCCGTGAACGTTCACGACGTCGTCATGATGGGTCGCTACGGCTACATGAATTTCCTCCGGATTCCGCGCGCCGTAGACCGCGAGGCCGTCGCCGATGCCCTTCGCCGCGTTGGCCTGTGGGACCTGCGCGACCGCCAGATCGGCGAACTGTCCGGCGGCCAGAAAAAACGCGTGTTCGTGGCCCGCGCGCTCGCGCAGCAAGGCCGCGTGATCCTGCTCGATGAGCCCTTCACCGGCGTCGACGTAAAAACCGAGGAGGCCATCGTGACCCTGCTCCGCGAACTCCGCGCGGAGGGCCGCCTTATTCTCGTCTCGACCCACAACCTTGGTTCCGTCCCCGAATTCTGCGACCACGTCGTGCTGATCAACCGCACCGTCCTCGCCTGCGGCCCGACTTCGGAGGTGTTCACCGCCGAAAATCTACAACGTGCCTTCGGTGGCGCGCTCCGCCAGTTCGACCTGTCCCGCTCCACGGTCGAGGACCACGACGGTCGCCAGGTAACCGTGCTAACCGACGACGAGCGCCCGCTCGTGCTCGGCCAAGGCGGCCACCTCGAATACCGCGACCGCTCCGCCCACGAAAAACTCGTCGCCGAACGCGAGGCGGGGAAGGAGCTTGGGAGGGGTAAAAGTAGCGAGTAGCGGCTAGTGAGTAGAGAGCATCCCCCAAAACCATCTCTCCCCCATCTTTTCCGTCTACTCGCTACCTGCTACTGCCTTCTCCTACTCGCTACCCGCTACCCACTACTCGCTACTTCCCCTCCCCCCATGCTCCAGCCCTTCTCCTACGACTACATGCTGACTGCCCTATGGGTCAGCACGCTGATCGGCGCGGTGTGCGGGTTGCTGTCGGGGTTCATCACCCTAAAAGGCTGGTCGCTGATGGGTGACGCACTGTCGCACGCCGTCGTGCCCGGGGTCGCTCTCGCCTACTTGGCCGGCCTGCCCTTCGCGCTGGGCGCGTTCACCAGCGGTTTGCTCGCCGCCGCCGCGATGTCGTTCGTGAAGTTAAAAACCCCCGTGCGCGAGGACGCCGTGATCGGCGTGGTGTTCACCGCCTTCTTCGCCTGCGGGATTCTCCTGATCTCACTCTTCCCCGCCCAACTCGACCTGAAGAGCATCATCTTCGGCAACATCCTCGCCATCGCCCCGGGCGATGTGCTGCAACTGGTGGCAATCTCCGCCGTGTGCGTCGCGGTGCTGGTCCTGCAATGGCGCGACCTGCTGCTTTTCAGCTTTGACCCCAACCAAGCCCGCGCCCTCGGCCTGCCCGTGCGCCGGCTTCATCTGACCCTCCTGTTCCTTTTGTCCGCCACCACCGTGGCCGCCCTCCAGGCCGTCGGTGCCATCCTCGTGGTAGCAATGCTGATTACCCCGGGCGCCACCGCCTACCTGCTGACCGATCGCTTCGGTCGCATGCTCCTGCTTGGCTCCGCCCTCGGCGCCATCACCGCCTTCGCCGGAGCCTACGCCAGTTACTTCCTCGATGGCGCCACCGGCGGTTGCATCGTCGTGCTCCAGACCGCGGGCTTTTTCCTGGCCTTCGTCTTCGGCCCGAAACACGGCCTGCTCGCCGCGCGTCGCGCCAACCGCCGGCTGTGCCTAGTCCGCCCCTCGCTAGAGCCATGAACGCCACGACCCTGCTCGAACCCTTCCGGCACGACTTCATGCTGCAGGCCTTCGCCGCCGGCGGTCTGGTCGCGGCGGTGTGCGCCGTCCTGTCCTGCTACCTCGTGCTGCGCGGTTGGTCCCTCATGGGCGATGCCGTCTCCCACGCCGTGCTGCCGGGCATCGTGATCGCCTACATCGCCGGCCTGCCACTCGGCTTGGGGGCCTTCGCCAGCGGCCTGCTCTGCGCCACCGGCACCGGCTGGATCAAACGCCACACCCGCGTAAAAGAGGACACCGTGATGGGCGTGGTTTTCACCGGCCTTTTCGCCGTGGGTCTAGTCCTTCACGTGCGCACGCCGAGCGAGTTGCACCTTGATCACATCCTCTTTGGTAACCTGCTCGGGATTGAGCCCGGCCAACTCCGTCAGACCGCGATCCTCTCGACCATCGTGCTGGTGGTCGTGCTCACGCTACGCCGCACCCTGCTGCTCGCCGCCTTCGATCCCTCCCATGCCCGCGCACTCGGTTTCCCGCTCCGCACCTTGGACACCCTGCTGCTCGCCCTGCTTGCCCTCGCCATCGTCGCCTCGATTCAGGCCGTCGGCATCGTGCTGGTAATCGCGATGCTGGTCACCCCCGGAGCCACTGCTTTCCTGCTGGTCCGCCGCTTTGACGCCATGCTGGCCGTCGCAGCCGGCGGAGCCGTAGTGTCCACCTTCATCGGAGTCTATGTGAGTTTCTTCGCCGATGCCTCCACCGCCGCCTGCATCGTGCTGGTCCAGGCCCTGGGCTTCGTCGCCGCGCTGTGCCTGGCTCCCCGCGGCGGTCTGCTGCGCCGGCCACGCCAAACCGCCAGTAGCCCCGCCTAAGCCCCACCGAGCTGCAGACCTGCGTCCGCGCGCTTGCCTCCCGCCCGTCCCCACCCGCAACCTTGGCCGTTTATGACCGCCGAGCCCAACGCCGCCGCCGAAGCCCCCGTTCCCGCCCCCGCTGATTTTATCCGCGATATCGTGGCGTCCCACGTGGCCGAACAACGCTACCCCGGAGGCATCGTCACCCGGTTCCCGCCCGAGCCCAACGGCTACCTTCACATCGGCCACGCCAAGTCGATCTGCCTGAACTTCGGCATCGCCCGCGAAAACCAGGGCCGCTGCAACCTCCGCTTCGACGACACCAACCCCGCCAAAGAGGACCTCGAATACGTCCGCACTATCACCGAGGATGTCCGCTGGCTTGTCGCCGACTGGGCCGAACAGAACCTCGGCCTCAAATCCGCCGGCGCCCGCCCCGCCGCCAACTCCGATGCCGGCGCGGTCGATTTTTACGCCGCCCCCGCGGTCGCAGGCACGCCCGCCGCCGAACCATTTTTCGCCAGCGATTATTTTGAGGCCCTTTATGCGTTCGCCGAACGCCTTATCCTCGCCGGCAAAGCCTACGTGTGCGACCTATCCGCCGCCGAGATCGAGGCCCACCGCGGCACCCTCGACCAACCCGGCCGGGAGTCGCCTTTTCGCAACCGCCCCGTGGCGGAGAGCCTCGATCTTTTCCGTCGCATGCGCGCCGGCGAGTTTCCCGACGGCGCCCGCACCCTCCGCGCCAAGATCGACATGGCCGCGCCCAACATCTGGTTTCGCGACCCGCTGCTCTACCGCATCCGCCACCTAGCCCACCACCAGTCCGGCGACGCTTGGTGCGTCTATCCGCTCTACGATTACGCCCACTGCTTGAGCGACTACCTAGAAGGCGTCACCCACTCGATCTGCACCCTCGAGTTCGAAGTCCATCGTCCCCTTTACGAGTGGATCCTCGAGGCCCTCGCCCTGCCCCGCGCCCTGCCCCGCCAATACGAATTCGCCAAGCTGAACCTCGCCTACACCATCGTGAGCAAACGCCGCCTGCTCCAGTTGGTGCAGGAAAACGTGGTCACGGGCTGGGACGACCCCCGCATGCCCACCCTCGCCGGCATCCGCCGCCGCGGCGTGCCCGCCGCAGCCCTGCGCACCTTCGTGACCGGCCTCGGCGTGACGAAGTTCGACAGCCTCACCGAAATCGCCGTTTACGAAAACGCCGTGCGCGAAGCCCTGAACGGCCTCGCCGCCCGACGCCTCGCCGTGCTTCACCCAGTAAAAGTCGTTTTAACCAATCTGGCCGAGGACGAGGTGCTGGAGTGTCGCGCCACTAACAATCCCCAAGATGAAAACCCCACCACCCGCCCCGTTGCCCTCACCCGCGAGGTTTTCATCGAAGCCGATGATTTCGCCGAGGTCCCGCCGCCCAAATATTTTCGCCTTAAACCCGGCGGCGAAGTCCGCCTGAAATACGCCGGCATCATCAAGCTGGACGAGATTGTGAAGGACGCCGCCGGCGCATTGGTCGAGTTGCGCTGCACCTTCGACCGCACCACCCGCCAAGGCGAACCCAACAGCGATCGCAAGGTGAAGGGCACCATCCACTGGGTCTCGGCCGCCCGCTGCGTCACGGCCGAGGTCCGCCTCTACGACCGCCTGTTCACCGTGGCCGAGCCCGCCGCCGAGCCCGATTTCCTAAAGGTGGTCAACCCTCGCTCGCTCGAGACCGTGTCCGCCCGTCTAGAAGCCTCCCTCGCCGACGCCACCTCGGCTGAGCGTTACCAATTCGAACGCCTCGGCTATTTCGCGGTGGACCCGAAGGACTCCGCCCCCGGCCGCCTCGTATTCAACCGCACCATCTCGCTCAAGGACAACTGGGCCAAGTAAGGCCCGCACCCGCCGCCCATGGCCGATAAACTCACCGAAATCATGGCGCATAAACGCGCCGAGGTCGCCACCCGCGCCCGCCCCGTCGGGCTCGAGGAACTCGCCGCCCTCGACGCTCGCCTGCCCCGCGCCCCGTCTTTCGCGGCCGCCCTGCGCCGCCCCGACGCCACCCTTGCCATCATCGCCGAGATCAAACGCCGCTCTCCCTCAGCCGGCGACATCGGCGCCGGCGTGTCCGCCCCCGCCCAGGCCACCCGCTATCAATCCGCCGGCGCCGACGCGCTGTCCGTGCTGACCGACGAGAAGTATTTTGGCGGCACCCTTGCCGACCTTGAGGCCGTCACCGCTCACTTCGCCGCACATGGGCCGGCCCGGCCCTGCATCCGCAAGGATTTTATGGTCCACCCCATCCAGGTGCTGGAAGCCCGCGCCGCCGGCGCCGCCGCGATCCTGCTGATCGTGCGCGCCCTCTCCGACGCCGAACTCGCCACCCTTCACGCCGCGGCCCGCGCCGCCGGCCTGGACGCGCTCTTTGAGATCCACAACGAAGCCGAACTCGAACGCGCCCTCGCTCAAAATGCCACGATCATCGGCGTTAACAACCGCGACCTCGCCATCTTCCGCTGCGACCTAGGCCTGAGCGAACACCTCATCCCGCGCTTCCCCGCCGGCGTGACCGCAATCAGTGAGAGCGGTATCCACACCGCCGCCGATGCCGCCCGCGTCCGCGCCTGCGGCGCCCACGCCATCCTCTGCGGCGAAGCCCTGATGAAGGCCCCCGACCCCGCCGCGCTCGTCAACTCCTTCCGTGGCGCGCACTGAGCACACTCCCCGCCCCCTTGAACAAGCGGCCCCCCCCCGCTTCGGGCACCTGCTGCCGCGCCGGAAGTTCTACCACCGCCTCGCCCGCAGCTGCGCAACCGGTATCGTGCTGGTGGCGTTTTCCCTAAGCCTCGGCATGTCCGGCTACCACTGGATCGCCGGCCTGCCGTGGATCGACGCCTTCCTCGACTCGGCCATGATCCTCTCTGGCATGGGGCCGCTCGCCCCCCTGCGCAACGACGATGCCAAACTCTTCGCCGGGTGCTACGCGATCTACTGCGGCTTCGCCCTTCTCACCACCGCCGCCGTCATCCTCTCTCCCCTCATTCACCGCGCCCTGCACGCCTTCCACCTCGAGGACGATACCCTGCGCTGACCTATGCCCCTCACCGCCTCCGAAACCCGCGATATCCTCGCCAAACTCGGCGTCCACCCCAAGCACGGTTTGGGGCAAAACTTCCTGATCGACGGCAACATCGTGCGTAAGTCGCTCGAGCTCGCCCGCGTCGCGCCCGGCGACCGCGTGGTCGAAGTCGGCCCCGGCCTCGGCACCCTCACCCGCACCCTGCTCGAGGCCGGCGCCGAGGTATGGGCGGTCGAGCGCGACGCCATGCTTGCCCGCTACCTACTCGAGGAGGTCGCCCCACTCCATCCCGGTCGCCTGCACCTGCTCGAGGCCGACGCCATGGACCACCCCGTGGCCGACATCCCCGCCGACCTGCCCTTCAAGGTCGTCGCCAACCTCCCCTACGCCATCTCCACCCCGTGGATGGACGCCGTGCTCGAAGGCCCCCTACCCGAGCGCCTCGTGCTGATGCTGCAATACGAGGCCGCCCAGCGCTACATGGCCAAGCCCGGCTCGAAGCTCTTCGGCTCCATTTCGATCTTTCTGCAAAGCGCCTTCGACATCGCCCCCGGTCACAAGGTCTCCGGCCACTGCTTCCACCCCCGGCCCGACGTCGATTCTTACCTGTTCAACCTCGTCCGCAAACCGCAGCCGCTGTTTTTCCCGCGCCGCAGCAAGCTCGCCATCCGCGCCTGCTTCCAGCAACGCCGCAAACAAATCGGTAGCCTGCTGCGCGGCATCCTGCCCGACGGCGGCCGTGCCTGGATCGATTCGCTGGTCGCCGCCGGCCAGCCCGCCACCGTGCGCCCCGAAGATATCCCGCTCGCCCTGTGGCAGACCTTCCCCCGCCTCGGCGAATCCGCGCCCGAAACCCACCCCGCATGAGCCTCGAACAACTCTGCATCCTGCTCGTGGTCGGCGCCCTCGCCGGTTGGCTGGCCGGCCTTATTTGGGGCCGGGGTCGCTTCAGTTTTGTGGCCAACCTGATTCTCGGCATGGCCGGTTCCTTCCTCGGGCGCTACTTGCTGGGTGTTATCGGCTTTTACGCCACCACCACGCTAGCCACCCTACTCACCGCCATCGGCGGTGCCGTCTTGGTGCTCTGGTTGTTATCCCTCCTGCCCGGCGGCCGGAGCCGAAAAAAATGAACGCCTCCCCCTCCGCGCCCGAAGCCACTCCCGACGACGACGCGTTTGTCCGCGCCTTGGTGAAAACCTCGCGCCAGCGCACCGTTCACCTGAAGTGGACCGACCGCGATGGCACCGCCCGCCTGACCACGCTCACCGCCGCCGAGGCGAGCCGCGTGAACACCCTCGCCCGCGCCGCCGGTCTCGCGCCCGAGGCATTCCTCCGCGCCGCCGCCCACCGCCCGGCGGCCGGGTAGCGGCAGGGCTATCAAAACCACCGGGCGCAAAGCCAGAAACCTAACCAAGCCTGAAGTAACGCTGGAGGGGTATTCCAGGGGTCGGAGTTTTGCATTTCTCGGCCCTCTCTGAGTAGCTAGGGACAAGTCCTAATTTTGTATTATTTATAAGCGGTTTTACACAAGGGGACGCGAAGAGCCGGGCGACATTCCGGCGGTATGTCACCAAGGTGGGAGAGAAGATTCCGTGATCACACTTCTCTAAGCGGCGGACACGTATTGCGGTCCCGCTGGCATGGTAAAATCAGATCCCCGGCCCTCTATCCTGACCCAAGACGCACCCCACAAAGGAGGTCGTCAGTCCGAGACGAGAGCGGCCGGGGAAAGTGGTTTGGCGACTACGGGCACCGTGGAGTAATCGCGTTTATCTGTCAGCATTTTCCACGCGATCTTGGCCATGCGCCGGGCGGTGATGGTTATGGCTTCGTTGGCGCCTTTGCCGCGAGCGCGGTGTCGTTTGTAGAAGGAGCCAAAGTAGTCGGAGCAGCCGATGGCGACCCAAGCCGCCTCGATGAAGGCCCATTTTAGCCAGCGGTTGCAGAAGGGCAGCATGCGGCCGTGGGAGGTCTTGCCGCCGGAGGAGTGGGTGGTGGGAACCAGGCCAGCGTAGGCGCAAAACTTATCGGCAGTTTTGAAGCGAGAAACGCCGTCGATCTCCAGGGCGATGACCGGGCCGAGCACCTTGCCGACTCCGGGCAGGGTGCGCAGCCGCAGGGCGTCGGCGTGGGCTGCGTTGTCGGTCTCGATGCGATCCTCGATTGCGCGGATGTGTTTATCCAGCAGCTCATGCATCTCCAGGTCGTCGTCGAGAAGCTGGCGGTCGACGGCGGGTAGCTCCACGCGCTTCATCCATGCTTTGCCTTGGTTGCAGAAGGGGTCTTTATGTGCAGGCCGCTCGATGCGCGGGTGGCGGTCGAGCACGGTGTGAATGCGGTTGCGAACCATGGTGCGCACGCGGGCCAGCCACAGTCGCTGGCGCACGGTGTTCTTCTTTTGCCGCACCTCCTTGCCGGGCACGTGGACGGTGGAGACGAAGTTGCCGCGCAGGAGCGTGGCGAGGGCCTTGGCGTCCACCTTGTCGTTCTTGATCTGCGCGTCGGCGATGATGCGGTTCTTCGCGGGGTTGGAGAGCACGACCTTAGCGACGCCCGGAGTGTCTTCGAGCAGGTCGTAGAGCGTGGCCCAGTTCCAACACGCCTCGATCACGGTCTCGCTCGGCTCGTCCAGGGCCGCGAAGTAGGCGGCAAAGGCTTCCGGCGCATTGTGGTCGATGCGGGCTTGCTTCAACTGGCGGCCTTGCGCATCCAAAGTGCAGGCCACCGAATAACGTTTGTGGTAGTCGATTCCAGTGTAGTTCATGGCACCGCCAAGGGTATCACGCACCGCCAGTCGGCACGGCTTCTTCCCTTAGCTGCCACTCATGTTACCTGACCCCTTAGGCTTGGTTGACCCCTTAGGCTTGGTTGTGAGTTTCGCGGTTAAAAACCCGAATTCACTCACTTCGCACTGGCGCGGGCGGCGCCGATGGAGGCGAGTTCGTCAAGGAGGCTTTGCTCGGCTTTATCCGCGGCCTCGCGGTGCTCCGCCCGGGCTTTTTCCTCCAGGCGCTCGATGATTTGCAGGGCGCGGCGGGCTTCCAGCCAGGTTTCCCGGGCCCGATCCCGCGCGGTCGCGGCTTCCTGCCGGTCTTTCTCGGCGGCGGCTTCCCGGTGCGCGGCCTGGCGCAGGGCCTCCAGGCCGGCGGTTTGCTCGGAGGGCCGAAAGACGCCGCTGCGGGTGCCGGCCACATGGTCAAAAAGCTCGCGGCGCGCTTGGGCCGCCGCCTGCACGGCGGCTTCAGCTGTGGCGTAGCGTTGCTGGGCCGCGCCAAAGGCCTCGCGCTGGCCACGCTCGGCGACCTCGCGGAGCGTGCGCACCGCCTCCAGCCGAAAACGAAAGCGCTTCATGCCGGATTCGGCCCGAGCAGCTTTAGGAGGCGAGCATAGGCATCGCCTCGGGGGGTGGCCTCGTCGACGAGTTGCTTGAGAAAGGCCTTGAGCGGCTCGTTCAACTCGACCGCGCGGTCAAGGGCGGGGCTCGCGCCTTTCTGGTAGGCCCCCACCGTGATGAGGTCCTCGTTGCGCTTGTAGAGCGCGAGGTGCTCGCGGGCGCGGGCGGCAAGGATCACCTCTTCGGGGAGACAAATATCGCGGGTCAGGCGACTCACGCTCTCGAGCACATCAATCGCAGGGTAGTGGTTGGCGTGGGCGAGGGAACGGGAGAGCACGAGATGGCCGTCGAGAATACCGCGCACCGTATCCGCCACCGGCTCATTCATGTCATCACCTTCCACCAGCACGGTGTAGAGGGCGGTGATGGCGCCGGTCTCGCCCGCACCCGCGCGCTCGAGCAGGCGGGGCAAGAGGGCAAAAACCGAAGGCGTATAGCCGCGCGTGGCGGGCGGCTCGCCGATGGCTAGGCCGATCTCGCGCTGCGCCATGGCGTAGCGGGTGACGGAATCCATCAGCAGGAGGACATTTTTGCCAGCATCGCGGTAGCCCTCGGCGATCGCGGTGGCGGTGGTGGCGGCACGGAGGCGCAGGGGAGCGGGCGTATCCGAGGTGGCCACGACCACGACGGAGCGGGCCAGACCTTCGGGGCCGAGATCCTTCTCCAGAAACTCGCGCACCTCGCGACCGCGTTCGCCCACCAGCGCGATTACCACCACGTCGGCCTGGGCCGAGCGGGCGATCATGCCGAGCAGCGTGGACTTACCCACGCCGGAGCCGGCGAAGAGTCCCAGACGCTGGCCGCGGCCGAAAGGGGTGAACACATCCAGCGCCCGCACTCCGGTGGGGAACTGGTCGCGGATACGCTGGCGGCGCAGAGGGTGCGGAGGCTTGCCGCCGCCGGCGGGCACACGGTGCAGCGGCACGGCGCCGCGGTCATCAAAGGGGCGGCCAAGGGCATCGAGCACGCGGCCCAGCAAGGCCGGCCCGGCGACCGGCAGTGGCGGGCGGTCGCAGGCCGCGACGGGGCAGCCGGGGTGCAGACCGGCGGTATCGCCCAAGGGCATCAGCAAAACGCGTTCACCGCGGAAGCCCACCACCTCGGCCATGACCTCGAAGCCATCGCGTTCCGAACTGAGCCGGCAAAGCTCACCGAGGCCGACGTTCGGGCCTTCGGACTCGATCACGAGGCCGGTGACGGCGGCCACACGGCCGAGGCGGCGCACGGCGGGAGCGTGGCGCACCTGGCTCCGCAGGGTCGCGACCAGATCGGAAACTCCGGAGTTGGCGCTCATGGGCCGAGCACCTCGTGGCTGAGCGCCTCGATCTTGGCCGAGGCGCGGGCGTCGGTCACGCCGAAGCGGCTACGCACGAGGCAATCGCCGGGGTTGAGGGTATCGTCGATGGTGATGCGCAAATTAGTGAACTGCACGCTCCAGCTGGGTTGGAGACGATTCAGAGAGGCGGCATCGGCCGGCGAGACCACCAGCTCCAGCCCGTCGCGTTCGGGGTAAAGTTGATCGAGGGCGGAGCGGCACAGGCGCTCCACCAACTCGGGCGGGGGCACAAAATCCGCCAGCAGGCGGCGCCCCAGCTCGACGGTCAGCTCGGGCAGGGCCGTGCGGACCTCGCCCAGCAACTGGTCGTGCGCGGCGATGAGCCCTTGAAAAAGCCCGTGCTGCAGCGCCTGAAACTCAGCGCGCAACTCC
>Ga0214917_10003794_pt1 | contig 17230 bp, 24 predicted proteins | sample LL_1208_BB_MetaG_FD_177983 | JGI IMG/M metagenome (GOLD analysis project Ga0214917, IMG submission 177983) | Freshwater microbial communities from Lake Lanier, Atlanta, Georgia, United States - LL_1208_BB | ecosystem: Environmental > Aquatic > Freshwater > Lake | place: USA: Georgia | collected... | reverse complement strand
AGGGCCTTTAAAAAAGAAAATAAGGCTATTTTTTTCACCTCGAGGGACTTGCGCTACATACTGTCGGCAAAGGGAGCGAATATGCTTCTTGGTTTGCTCGGGAAGAATGACTTCATCGAGACTTTCATGGGGAATGATCGTTTCGTGAATGGGCCTGATATTGCCGTAAGTGAGATTTGTTTTTCCTAATAATTCTTGTAAACATTTTTGTGCGGGGAAGATGTCCACGTCACGCCAACATCTTGTGAGATCCCGAAAGTCAGGTTCTAAAATTCCTTTAACAAAAAGGCTGCTTTGAGGACCTAATGAACTTTCCAAGGCATCTCTGGATTGTACAACGACCAGCTCGCTAATCACCTTTTTGATGCTGATGATTTCTGGATACGTCGCTTCGTTAGGGCGAAAGAAGCTGAAAAGTCCATTGGTCGAAAGGACATGAATGAAAATATCTCTTTCAACCGATGTGAGGCCCTTCAAGAAACGGTGGACTTTCGGATGGCGAGCAGAATGAATCCGTATGGCTTCTCTTAGCGATCGCTGACCTTCATGAATCGTTTCGAAAAGTTCTTTTCTTACATGTGGCCAAACGTATTTCACTTTTTTCGGGCTCATGTCAGAAGTGGCTATTACCGCGCCGATAAAATCCTGATCAATTGGAAGAGCTTCGAGTAAGCTTTGGATCATTGATGATTCGGGAGAGCAATATTCCAATGTCTTTTTGAGCCTTTTCAAAGTCAGATCGAAGCAATAGAGAAGAAAAAGAGATTGAGGCAACCTCCACTGATTGCCCAAGCCCCAAGAAAAAGAACTCCATGGTAAAAAACGAGAAATCGCTTTGAGCTCTTCCAGGGTCTTTTCCCCAAGTTCTTGCCGGTCGTAACGGTGTCTGGATCTTATTTTTCTCAACAAGCGAGCTCTCATCTTACCTCCAGCATTTCTGATGTCATTGAGTAGAAAACTTTTAGCGGATTTTGATATTTCGTGTCAACACTTAAAGTAAAATAAATTTACTATAAGTAAATCAGGAGCTTCTACCCCAACCCCAGCTTCTTCGCGAGTAACATGACAGTATTGAGATCTCGATAGAGTCTATCAGGCAGGTCTTCGGCTTTTTTGTATCGGGCTTGGATTTTCTTTAAATCAAAAACCAAAATGTTTTCGGTAGTGAAGAAAATTGCGGGGCTTATTTCAAGAGCCGCTGCTAAAGCCATGAGCGTTTGCACGGATGGTGAATTCTTCCCCGATTCAAAATGCGCAAGCGAGCCTTGCGTGATTCCAGCCCCTTTTGCGAGCTCCGATTGGGTGAGCCCACGGAGCTCTCTTAAGTACTTAATCCGCTCATGAAGAGGATAATCGCGCTTTTTCGAGGGTTTAGACTTCACTTATGTATTATCGGCTAAACGCATGAAATCTAAAGTTTTTATTTTTAATACCGATAAATTATGTGCAGCACACATAATTCCACTTGACTTTATAACGCAGTGCGTCTAATATGAAATCATGAAGTTGAGCTTAAAACAAACTAATCCCCTCCCCTCAGTGAAAGGAATCGTCTTTGATTTAGACGGCACCTTGGTGGATTCAAAAGACTTGGTCTTAGCTTCTTTCCAACATGCCCTTTCTGATTTCGGTATCCAAATAACTTTAGAAGACATTGAACGGATTCGAAGAAGTTCTAAAGAAGACCTCTTCTCTTTCTTTCTTAAAAAAGAGGACGCTCAAATAGCCATCAAGAGACTTTGGCAGTACTCAAACCAAAACGCTGGCAGAGCAAAGCTATATCCGGGAATGAGAGAAGTCCTCACCGCCCTCCAAGAAAAAGGTGTTTCTTTAGGAGTTTGGACAGCAAGAGATCACAAGTCTGCTCTTTCGATTTTGCAGGCAAATGAAGTCGCGCATTTCTTCCAAGGAGTGATGGGAAGCTGCTTGGTCGCTGAAAACAAACCGCACCCAGAAGGCTTAGATAAACTGATTGATCTCTACCTTCCCCATAGCAAAGACGAAATCCTCATGATTGGCGACCATGCGGATGACATTTTAGGAGCCAAAGGCGCTGGAACGCTCTCCGCTGCTGCGAAGTGGGGCTACCCCGAAGCCCATTCCCAACCCACTCACCACCATCCTGATTTTGTTTTTGAAACCCTCGAGGAATTTAAAAATTGGGTACAGTTCATAAAGTAAGGAGTACGCAGATGTCGTTAACAAATCCCCTCATCACTTGTCCAAAATGCCACCACGAGTTCTCACCGACTGAGCAGCTCTCAAAGGATATTGAAAAAGAACTCGCTCTCAAATACCAAAAGCAGTTTGAGAAGGAAAAAGAAGAAGTCATACGTCGAGCCAAAGAAGATCTTGCTCAAAAAGCTTTAGTCGCAGTGAAAGACATGGAAAACCAAGTGACCGAAACCAAGCGCGCTTTGAAAGACGCTCAAGACAATCAATTACAACTCTTAAAGAAAAACCGAGAGCTTCAGGAAAAAACTTCCTCCATTGAATTAGAAATGCAAAAGCAGCTTGAAACGCAAAGAGCTGCCATCAAAGATGAAGCTGCACGCGAAGCGACCGAAAAGCTGCAATTAAAGCTGAATGAAAAAGACTTGAAACTAGAAAGCATGACCCGGCAGATTGAGGACTTAAAGAGAAAAGCTGAACAAGGCTCGCAGCAGCTCCAAGGCGATGCTTACCAGATGGAAGTGGAGAGAACCCTAAGGGCTGGCTTTCCAAGAGACTTAATCGCTCCGGTTCCCAAAGGAAAGAACGGAGCGGATTTTCTTCAAACAGTGCTCACTTCCGATGAAAAGCCCGCTGGCATTATTCTCATAGAAGCCAAGAACACAAAAACTTGGGGGAAAGACTGGATTGAGAAGGCTCTCAAAGACCAACAAAACGAAAAAGCTCTCTTTGCCGTGATTGTGAGTGAAGTGCTTCCTAAAGACATTCGCCGAACTGGCTTTAAAGATGGCGTGTGGATTACGGATTTTGCAAACCTCGCCCCGCTCGTGATGGCGCTTCGGTTTCATATGCTAGATCTCTACCAAGCGCGCGTTGCTAATGTGGGAAGAGGTGAAAAGTTGGGTCTTCTTTATAGTTACATCACAGAGAATGAGTTTAAGACTCGAATTGAAACAGCCATCAAGGGGTTTCGACACCTTAGAGAATCACTTCAAGAAGAAAAGCTCCACATGCAGCGCGTGTGGGCTTACCGAGAAAAATGTCATGAACAAGTGCTTGGGAATGTGATGGGCATGGTAGGGGATATCCAAGGCATTGTGGGCCGCTCCATTCCACTTATTGCAGAGCTGGAAGCGAGAGCGCTACCGCCAATGCCGGGTGGGAGTGAGGATGGGGAGGAGTAAGTCCCTACCCTTCTAGGTCTTGCACAGTCATCAAGCCATCTGGTTGTAGTGTGGCTAGAAACGGCGGCGCTTTTTGAAATAGCTTGTTATCCATCATGGCTTTGGAAATTGTCGAAGCGAGTTTCGCATCCACCTGCTTGAAGTGTTCCGTAGACAGAACTCCAAATTCAAATTCAATTGCTTGATGAAGATACTTCTTCGGGGTTTGGGTGACGAGAATTCTTCCGGAGGCATAGATTTCCAAGAGGGATTCATTGAACGTTCCTTGACTCGGAAGAAGAATGCGAATGTCTCTTTTCCGAAGCTCTGCCTTAAGAGGCTCCAAGCCCTCGTCAAGAATTAGAATGCCGCGGGATGTGGAGGGGGTGGTCATCTTTCACAAGAGCTTTGGTTTGCGACCAAGATTATCTGCTGTTCAAATGTCAACCGGGCTATCATTTTTTTCCCCATACGTATTATCTGGGGTATATCGATTGGTCTGATCTCAACGTTCTGACGGCAAATGTCAGCTCGGGCCATTAACAACAACTCATTGTCGCTGTTGGTATGCCCCCCCTGTGTCTGGCAGAAGGCCTCCACCAGATATTCGGCATCTAATTTGTGTTGCTCTTTTTTTGATCGGTTGCCGCCATAGTGCCGCCTTGTTGCAATAAAACCCTCAAAAAGTTTTATCTCTATCGATGCCTCTTCCGATGCCTCTTCTTTTGATTCCGAACTCCAGAGTTTCCCAAGAAATTGCTTAGCCGAAAATGCTGTAAGGACACCGCTCTGAAAATACCATCGTCCTCCCTTATCGCCCCTGTTCGGATTAAGATTGCTCTCTGCTAAACTATACTGACCCCCAAAGACCATTGTCCGATGAACTGGATTTCCTTGGGTGCCCTCCTGTGTACTAAAGGCATACTGTAATGGTGCTTCCAGAATGAGGTTTACTACGTTGCCCCTACTCCCCCTACTAATGACCTCTGCAATTTTTTCGGGCAGTTTACCAAAGGTACTGTTTTCGGTCGCCGGTTCACCTGGATCGTCCCCGTTTTTATGAGCCCAACCACAAGATTCCTCGGTGCTAGAAAACCCCAAATCAACTGCAATTACCAGTTCAGACATGACTCCTCTTTCTTCTCACTCGATGCGAAGCAGTATTATGCCATAGACCTTTAAAAATATCTTGGACCAACCACCCTATTTCGCCCCAAGGAACCCACGGACCCGAACGGGTCTTACAATTCGCGTTCCCTTTACCCGGTCGTTGAGGAAGATGGCATCGGTGTGCTTTTCGAAATACTGGAATGGACTCGAGCGTAAGTCCTCGAGGGTTAGCTTGTGTTTAACTGTTACCTTTATCTCCCCAAACACCAATTCCTAAATCTCATCACGCTTATGTCTTCGGCCCTCACCCGTCAGCCAATTATCGGGCACGCTAAAAGCACTTCTTGCCGAACGGTTATGTGTCTTGATAGCCATCGCAATCTTGCCTTTAATAAATCTATCCAAAACTTGATGGCAGTGAGCACAAAGGACCAGCGCATTTTCGGTCGTATCAAGCCCCCCTACTTCCTCAGAAATAATATGGACAGCTTCTAAGCCGCCATTTTCGAGTCTCGGGCATTTAGTGGCGCAGATTTCACAACATTCATAGCGCCCTGTTTTGTCCAAAGCCCTTATCACTTTTTTTGAAAATGCCATTTTTGCTCTCCCTTAAGCACCCCACACCTAACAACTGGCGTCAGTGGTTTCAAGAAAAATAATTTACTATGAGTAAATTTCCTAAGGCTTCAGTGCTGTTTTTCCGATAAGAAGACCATGAAAACAAAGAAGAAAACACCCCCCGCTTATAACCTTGGGGAGCGGCTTAAGTACCTTCGGGAATCTAGAAACCTCTCCTCCAAGAACTTTGCAAAGCTGGTAGGCGTATCTCCTTCCACCATTACTCAGATAGAGCATGAGCAGAAGGAGCCATCGCTTGAGACCTTACGAAAAATTGCAAAAGCTCTCGATGTAGATGTAGCGACTCTTTTTGCATCGAAAGACGTTCATATTTTTGATTTGCCAAGACTTCGAAGAAAATACAAGGACGTCGATGCCCTCACCCCGAACCTATACACAGCACTTGGCAAAGTGATTCAATACGCAAAAGACATTGGTTTTTTGAAATAAGAAAGGCTCCTTGTGGCAAAAGAGAAAAAAAAATACGATCCCCTTTCGAAAGAACAGTTTCGGCTCTCGAGAAGTAGCATTGATAAGTTTATTAAATGCCCTAGATGTTTTTACCTTGAGCTTCGTTGGGGAATTCGTTCGATAAAAACCTATCCCTACAACCTCAACATTGCTGTCGATGAACTGTTAAAGAAGGAGTTTGATTTTTATCGACGGGAAAAGAAGCCCCATCCCTTGATGCTTCAATTTGGCGTAAAGGCGATTCCCTTTTCACATCCCGACTTCCTTACTTGGAGAGATAATATTAGTGAAGGAGTGGGCTCTCTCCACGCTGAAACTAACTTCTACGTGTGGGGAATGATGGATGATCTGTGGGTGAATGAAAAAGGCGAGCTCTACTTGGTTGATTACAAGGCCACTTCAAATGATAGCGAAATGAAATCCATGAATCCTGCCTCAATGGACGGCTACTCTCGCCAATTAGAAGTGTATCAATGGATTTTCAGAAAAAAGGGGTTTCAGGTTTCCGATACGGCCTACTGGGTAAACGCCAATGGGGATAAGAAAAAAGAACGATTCGATAACACCCTTACCTTTAGAATGACGGTCATTTCCCACGAAGGCAATGACGATTGGGTGGAAGGCACCTTGGAACAAATCAAAGAGTGTCTCGACTCAGAAGTCGTTCCCGAATCTAATAAATACTGCGATACCTGCCGGTATGTGAGAGAGGTCGGGGAGCGGGAGGGGTAACTTCCTGGTATTTCTGTTAGCTCCTTCAGCTTTTTTAAGCTTCCCTCATCTTCCTTAAGCCTTTCTCACCCCCAAAACTTTTGGTGTGTGAGAAGTGTGTGAAACTTTTGCTGAACGATGCTAAAAGATGCTGACAAACGATTAAGGGAAACGAACTGGTTTCCGAATGAAAAATCCAAGTGGCGTTGATTTTATTGATAAAATTAACTGACAGGACGGGGGTTCGATTCCCCCCACCTCCACCAGTTTATTTGTTTGATATCATTACATTGTTAGCTACGATTTTTTTTTGGAGCGTGAATGGAGTGGGAGAGGATTTTTTCACGCCACCAAACGTTTTTTTCTCTCTTCAATTGTAGGAAGTCCGTTTCCTGGACTAAAAATGGGGTTCATCCTGTTTCTAGGAACAAAATTCATTTCCGCCTCTTTTTCCAGAGCTCCAATCAAAGCCGCTGGTTTTACTCCAAGTTCGACTGCTTTTCTGTCCGTTCTAAAACAAATTTTTCTATACGCCATCCTTATAATGATAAATTCTATCAGAAGACCCAAGGGCATCAAAAAGGCAGCCTGGCTTTCAAAGTGAGTCCTTACCCCTGACAGAAATACCGAGGCCGCACTTATAGCAGTTCCCAACACTCCCGCATCCAGAAGACGATTCCTGGAAACAAAAACATTTTGTCGAAGAACTAGTGATTTAAGCTCTTCAAGACTTAACCGATTCAGAAGGCCATCGGAAATCATTACTCGAAGCACCCCTTTCCTTACATAAGCAGAGCAGAATTTGTAACGAATCTTTTCATCATTAACACCAAATATTTCAACTTTATTATACCCACAGCTCCCAAACAGTTCTCGGATTTGGGATTCCTTATCCCCACTTATTTCTTTCTTTGGTAACTTCCAACTGACATAATTTAATATTGGAAACAATAAATACACGGCACTAAAACTAACCAGGAAGGAAGTCACCACCAGGTCGAGTGCCCAGAAGTTAATAAATTCCAATTTAGATATCTCTCGCCAACAAAAGAGCATCAACAACACTGCCGGAATGATAATAATTCCAAACCTAAACAAAAGAGCCACCGAACTTCTTATTTCTTTTTTTTCAAAAAAAGCGATTCCCATCATTTTTCGTAGGTAATAAGCCGTTAAAACTCCAGCCAGAGTGGACGCGCAGAGGAAACCCAATGAAACACAACCGAGCAACAACTTTTGAGATGGGCTAAATAACATTACACAGGGCGTGCCAAGGACTAAAAGCGTCGTTCCTCCATCAATCCACCGGCATCGATGAACAAAAAGCTCAGAAGACAACATTCCTTTTCTCCATCTAATTTCCATCCAATAAAATAGAAAACAAGTTACAACGATAGGAGCAAGAAATACGCAGACGTAAATCACGTTACTATCTCCCGGTTTGCTTTAACCTTTAATTTTAGCTATTTTTTCCTATTCAAAACCACCACTCAATTGTGAAAGGGGACAACCCTTTGAGACGACAAGTTTTTTTAAGCTAAATATTAAATGGTTGTCTAACTTGTGAGCAGCCCCCCGCTCAGGAAAATACTCTTTAGTTGTGTACTGATTCTCAGATTCTTTCGCATTCTTTAATCTTTCTTCAGGGTTCGATTCCCCCCACCTCCACCAGCTCGACCAACAAGCGAACCAGCGTACAAATAAGATACGCCTGGTTGATTTGATGGGAAGGAGACTAAATTATTTTTTCTTTTTTTTGGGGGCTACGGAAGCAATATTTCTATGAAATTTTCGAAGGTGCGTTGCTGCCCATACAGCTATCCCATCAAGAATGGGGCGAAGAGCTTCTCCGCTCTTTGTTAACTTAAAGGCATTGTTGCGGGCCGATTTTTCCGGATGAACTCTTTCGATTAGGTCGAGGGAAACTAGAAGATCGAGTCTGTCAGCCAAAATGTTCGTTGAAATGCGTTCAGGAGACTCAAGTAACTGCGAATACGTTCGAGGACCATGAATAGTTAAATCTCGAACGACAAGCATAGTCCACTTGTCGCCTAGGACGTCGAGTCCTGAACAAATAGGACACGTTGAGCGCCAAACAAAATTATCTCCATTTTTCGCCATATCCAATTAGGGTAGCACAATTATGGAGAGTATTTAAGTTCGTGACTTTCCTTTAATGAGTTTGAGAGATGGCGGTAGCCATTTCTATGATTGAGTTTTCAATTGGTGTTGGCTGCCAATCAAGCACCTCGAAAGTTGCTTGATTATCGAACGTGGCTCTCTGTCCCAAAAAGGGAATCATACCCTTGGCCTCTCGATCAACGAGACTCATGATTCTCAGGAGCATGCTCGGCGCCCTGATTGAAGGCACCTTTGAGTATCCAGATTTTTTTAAGATGGCTGCTATTGTTGCCATCTCTATGGGTTCAGCGCTCGCGGCGATGAAACGCTTCCCTTCAGCGCCTGAGGCGGTCATAGCCTTTACGTGCAGACGTGCAACATCTCGAACGTCGATCATCCCCATGGCCACATCTGGTATCATCGGCAACTTTCCATTGATCATATCGGTCAGCATCTTAACATTTTGCCCATCGACGGCACCGCTAATAGGAGGACCAAAGACTCCCCCCGGATTGATTACCGTAAGTTCCATGGCGCTGTCTTTAACAAATTCCCAAGCCGCTTTCTCAGCAAGTGTTTTGCTTCTCAAATAAGCGCTAATTTTTCCATTTAAATTTGACCAGGTTTCCGGTCCGAATTTTCCACTTCCATTGCCGGCCATGATGGCTGCAATCGAAGAAGTTAGGACCACTCTTTTGACTTTGGCTCGCTTCGCTGCGGCTAGAATCCGTTTTGTTCCTTCCACAGCGGGAGCAATGAGATCATTTTCATTCTTAGGCTCCGCAATAACAAAAGGAGATGCTACGTGCAGAACATAAATGCACCCCTTCATGGCTGAATCCCATCCCCTGTCGGAAAGAAGATCAGCTTCGACAAAACTTAGTTTGTCAGTTGGAGTAATCTTTGCGATGGCTTTTTGAGTGGAGTCTGCCTTACTTTTGGAACGAATTGAGCCAACAACCTCATAGCCTTGCTTCAGTAGCTCCACGGCGCAATGTTGTCCGATATATCCTGTGATTCCAGTTACAAGCACTCGGTTATTCATGATTTACTCTCCATCCCATCCATTTTTATAACTTGCTAAACACAAGTTTACACCAATGACTTGCAAAATACAAGCTATGGAGATTTTCGATTCAACGGCAAACTGTGCAGGTCACTTTAATCACCTCGATTGCTCATCTCAGTATTTATTTATGTCACGATTTAATGGATAGTTCTCCCCTTGCAAACAAATCGGTTTACCACCTCGACGCCTTAGACTCTTCCAAAAGCACGAGCTGTGCTTTCCTAACCTCTTTGAGAAAAAGGGGTAGTTTGCCTGTGGATACGGCCAAGATGGCCAGGGTGACTGCGACTTGTACGAGTGATTTGATTCCCATGATTATTCCTCCTCATGACGTTTAATAATTCTTAGAATGACACTTTTCCCCCACCGCTTTCCTCGACGAGTGGGAATGTTTTGGTTGTTTAAATAATCGGCAATGGCCTGGCAGCTCATTCCGGATGTCCAGAGTTTGTAAATTTTCAGGACTAACTTGTACTCCGTTGGGTGCTTTACCAGTCGCCCCTCAAGGTAACCAAAGCCAAAAGGAATGGTTCCAGACGTCATAGCATCGGGCATTTTAAGCTTTGAACGCTTACCCTTTTTCTGTTTCCTAATTGGTAAACCAGCACGATTAAAAACATCCCGAATGGATGATTTGGCGAAGCCTGTTTGACGTTCAATTTCTCTTAAAGAGCATCCATTTTCATAAAGTGGGGAACAAATCTCGAAAATTCGATCATTTGTATTGGTGAAAAATCTGATTAAATCGTGATACTTAACTTGTTTTGAAAGTGGTGCGTCTGTTGTTGGCCCGAGGCCATTTTAGCTCGAAAAACAAAATAAGCTGCTCAAAATCAACTCGGGAAATATTTTTCCGCATTGCTTCCATTCAGCCTTTTGGCCTAAGTTCCCCCACCACAGGAGATAGCCATGAAAAAAACAGTTCCGGTACTAAAAGCAATAAGTGTGATGATGTTCATGAAGAGACACTTACTCATTCTCACTGGACTTTTGATAGTCACCCACCCTCTTAGAGCAGACCTTACGGAGACTACTTTTTCCTGTAGCTGCTCAGGAAAGTGGCACTGTCAGGATAGTTCCAAAATGGGAAATGTCTCGGGCAACTCTGAAGATGGGCTAGAAGAAAATGCAATGGCTGCATGTATTTCAAACTTGGAAAAGCAGGTTGCAACTTAAGGAAATGCGTGCGAAGTCTCTGAGGTTCGTACCACCTGTAGCTCATCGGAATCTTTGCCCACAACTTGGATAGATCCTGTGACACAGATCAAATATAAGTACGTGGGAGTCTATCCCTATGCAAGTCAACTCAATGTTTGTAATAGTTTGGGCGAAAATTGGATGCCTCTCATAGTGCACGAAAATATCAATACTAACATCGCCTCTCGTTTCTTCCTCTCTCCCTTGGCTAAATATCAAGGCAAAAACGTCAACGGGGATATAATTCTTCCTATTACCGATAGGAAAGATCTTCCCTCGGGTTGCATTGGCCATTCTGCTTATTCTTATTTTTATGTATCCCCTAGTAAAATTATGACAGGGCAACTCAATCCTTCCGACTTCAGGGTGGAATTTGATGATTGTAGGTCTCCTCGAGTCGATACTTTTTGTGCCTTGAGGCCAAATAATTAATTAGAAAAAAAATGAAACACAACTTGCGTGCGAAGTTTCTGAGGTTCATATTAACTTCAGTAGTGGGCGCTTGAATGGAAATCAATAAAGCTTAAAGCTTAGGGACATCGGCTTCAAATAAGCAGCTACCGCCCAAGGGTTACTCATAGCGCCGTTGTTGACCCTCAACACTTTTTGTTTCGAATCGTGTTCAGTCAAGAAAGACGAAATTCTGTTTGTCTCCACGATCTCATATGGAATTCCGGCTTTGTCCAACTCATTTTTATCAAAGCCTGCTAAGACCAAATCGAAGCCGGTGTCGGACCTTTTTAAGAAGTAGGACGAGAACGTGCCAAACTGACTGTTGACCGTCTCCATGAGAGTGCGTCCCCCATTCGAGCAAGTGTAGACAATCGCACCATCGATATCTTTATAGGTTCCTACGTGAGTTCGGGTTAGTTTTACTGGTATGGTTTCTATGTCTAGGGTTTCTTGGTTTGTAGCCACTACTTTGTGATTCCCTTCAAGGCCAGGGACATCCAAAAGAGTTGCCTGATTGCAGATTTGGCTCGTGTACTCGTTGCAGCCGCCCAAAAAAAGAAGCGACAAGACAAGACTAGCGTTCAGTAGATTTCTCATTTTATTTCCTTTCACAGTTGAAAAAAAGTTTTGTCACAGGAAATTTTCCCCTCAATCCCATGGGCGAGTCAATTTCTTAAAATAATTATATGAGTTGATAAATGAGTCGAGTCACTGGCTCTCGAAGTACGGTTAGAAAAATGACTGCGATTCTTTACGAGCTCATTCCACCGAATCTTCACTTTTTCAAAATCTGCTCGATCTCCCGGCCTAATTGACGATTGGCTTTTGAAGTCTGGGTATCTGCTCGGAAAATGAGGCTGTGCCGATCCTGAAATTCGGGAGCGTTTTTCACCGCTTTGAGATCTAATCGAAGCGCTTCATTTTGAGCTACTCGCGTAGGAAGAACCCCTACCCCCGCTCCTGAATTTACAAGGGAAGCAATGACTTCTAGGCTTGAAGAGGTCATGACACGATGAAACTGAAGCTGGCTTTTTTTGATCTGCTTTAATACGGAATCTGTTTGGATCAGATCGGGATCACAAAAATAATAATTCATTCGTCTACCCTCTGGGGTACGAATGAATTATCATTCATGATCTGGATTGAACTTCTTATAAACGCTGTCGCCGTGCCCTACAAAAAAATACGGTAATCCAGTTTGAAAATCCTAGCTAGCCGTTTAGCTAAGTTCTTTCCAACAGCTCGCTTACCTGTTTCGATCTGAGAAATATTAGACTGCGGAATTTTTAATTTGTCTGCAAGCTGTGCCTGGGTAAGCCCAGCGCCTTCGCGAGCACTCTTTACCATGTGGGCAGACTCACCACCAGAAGCCTTAATCCTATCCTTTGCTAACTCCCTCCACGGAATAATCTCTTCGCTATAAGCTTTAAGTGCACGAGCAATGGGCTTAAGTTTTGATGAGGGGATATCTCTAAAAAGTAGTACTTTACCCTCAAGTTTAATCTGAACCTCAGTATGGGGCTTTTTCATGGGTACCGACATAATAGACCTCGATAAGTTTAATTTCCTTGTTAACTACTTCCCAACAAACCACATAAGTAGGACGCCCCTTCTTAATATGGCAGTGGTAACGTTGGCCTTGCCCTTTTAAGGCACTATAGTTCGACCAATTTGCTCGAAGCGGGCCCGAAACCTCTAGTTCCTTGGCCAACAGATCAAACTTTTGCTGGATAGCTTTAGGCAGGCTATCAAGCTGTTTACCCGCTCGTTTTGTGAGACCCACGCTCCACATTTATAAATATTATATTAATTATAGGTATATATCAATATTTGGTATTTTTCAGTGGGAGAAAGTCCCCACCTCCACCAGTTTATTTAATTAATATTATGTGCTTCTTTTTTGGGAAATTCCTTTTTGGAGCGTGAATGGAGCGTGAGACTTTTTTTTAGCTAACTTTGTAGTTTCTCCAGGAAATCGATCAGTGTTGAGAGTAATCCAGTCGACTTTAGATCCGACTCGGCAGCTTGTTTAGCATTCTTAGCCAGCTTATGCCAATCTTCGCGATTTTTTTCCAAATCTCTGTCTTGAGACTCTTTGAATATCTGAACTTTTTCAATCTCACCCGAGTCTACCCAAATTCCATGGCCATTGGGGCAAGAGTCTATAATGACACCGGATTGATAAGCATAGTTAAGTGCTTTCATTTCTTGGGAACATTTAGGACACCTCTCTACAGAGTCTTTTTCACTCTGTGGGATACCTTTGGAAACGGTATCAAGGGTCTTGGTAATTAAGCTCTGTGAGAAAGTTTCAATAGTGGCTCCGACAATCTTAGCCAACTCGCCATCATCGAGCCAGATCCCTCCGCAGCTGACGCATTTATCAATGTCTACTCCCTCATACACGCCTCGGCTTAATTGCTGCTGGCACCTTACACATTTCATTTCTTGCCCTTCCTATTTACGAAAAAACACCATGACAACTCCCAAACCAATCAACAAGCACCATCCCAAGAGTTTATATTAAAAACTCAAAGAGGTCGAAGAGGTTGTGTTCGATTTTATGCTTTTTAATTCAATATAAGGTACCGGGGCCCTCCGATACCAGCCCTCAATTTCAACATCTTGTCCTTTAAATTTATCCCATTTAAAAAGCGCAAAATACCAATTTTAAAGCCCGTGCTGAAAATCTAAGAAAATGATACCTGTTTTATCCTGCAAAATCATATCTTCAGAAAATACATTTCCAGATTCCCCTCGACCAATAATTCTGCCCCTAACAACTACTGGATAGGATAGGACTGGACCGGTGACACTTTTATTTTCTTCAAGAGAGCGGCGATAGAAGAATCAACAAATGGGCCAAGCGGAAATGATAAGTATTTTCTTAAACTCATGGGCATCTAGCCATAAGCCCTTACAACTCGGGCACTCATCTACTTCATAATTGAATCCGGGGAGAAAACCACTTTTTAAGGGGATATGTTCACAACGGGGACATTTTTCTTGAGTGTCGCTTTTTCTGACAAGCCCTTCTTTCAAATAAGGCTCTAGAGATTTTTTATCGGTTATTAGAAAAGAAAGTTCCCCCTCACTTCCTCCCCACCTACACCAAAAAACCAAGCAGTCGAACCTCGATTTTTAAAAAGAAAGAATCTGCTCAAAATCAGCTCAGGAAATATTTTTACGCATCGCTTCCTTTTGACATTCGGAACTATGTTCCCCCCCTTAGGAGATTTCCATGAAAAAAATAGCACCGTTATTAAAAGCAACTGTGAATGGGATGATCTTTATGAAGCTAAACTTCCTCATCCTCACTGGACTCTTGATAGTCGCCCACCCTCACAGATATCGCAACCCGCTTCTTTTTCTCTCCCCTGGCTAGGTACTTGGGTAAAAATTTGTTGGGGGGAATAGTTCTTTCTTTTAAAAGAACTGAAGCCCTTCCCTCGGGCTGCGAAAACTGGGGGAGTGGTCTAACGGGCCATCCTTATCTCTATGTTTCGCCCAGCAACGTTATGACCGGCCATTTAAGTTCTACTGATTTCAAGTTTGAATTAGATGGTTGCGATCGGGTTGAGGCTACTTTTTGTGCGTTATTGCCGCAAATGCGTTTTCATTCAAAGGCCCACAAACCCTTCCAGAATTCCAATTAGCGGTCGATGACAGGGGCCTTTTCGGGTACAGTAATAAAGTACCTTAGCGTTAAGGAGACATGACTTCCATTGAAATTATCAAAAGTTACTTTTTATTTTTTGTCGGTTTTAATATTTTCAGTTTCGGTGACCTATGCCAAACAGCCCGAGCCACCCAAACAGAAATTTCTTTTTCAAGGTCAGCCCTGTGTTCAGGGAAAGTGTGCCAAGGGACTTCAGTGTTTGACCTATTTTGGAATAGCGGGTCCTCGTGGACCGGCTTTTTCAACTTGTGAAATTCCCTGCCAAGAGCCAGCCAGTTTATGCCCCTCAGGCCAACGCTGTACGACGATTGCCGATGGGCCTGGGCCCGTTTGCCGTCCGGTTAATCGGGATTGAGTCTCTTGTCATGAGGAAAGTGTGAAGGGCTGCACCCTTCACTGCTTAAAAAGCTTTAAGAACTCTCCGTAACCTTCGGCTTGCATTTTTTCTTTGGGAACAAACCTCAGAGCCGCCGAATTCATGCAATACCTTTTTCCGGTGGGTTGGGGCCCGTCATTGAAAACATGCCCCAAATGAGAATTAGATAAACGGCTTCTCACTTCAGTTCGAGTCACAAAAAGACTCTTGTCCTCTTTGAGCTGAATATTTGCTGCGACCAAGGGGTTCGTAAAGCTGGGCCAACCAGTTCCAGAATCGAACTTATCGAGTGATGAAAAAAGCGGTTCTCCGGACACCACATCAACATAAATGCCGTCTTTTTTATTGTCCCAATACTCGTTCTGAAACGGCCGCTCCGTACCGTCCTCTTGAGTGACTTCATACTGAAGGGGCGTAAGCCGTTTTTTCAACTCTTCTGGGGAGGGCTTTTTCCAATCTTTGGAGGGCATTCCCTCTCCCCATCCAAGAACACTTAAAACAAAAACAAGAAAAAAAATTATATTTTGCATAAACCTTGCGACGGAATTTTCAGAGCTGCATTAAATCTAGCAGAGAGATTTTGAAAAGCAATGAGGGCAGTCAATTCGACAAGACTGTCGTCACTGAAATGAGATTTTAATCTGATTCTTATATCATCACCCACTTTTGAATCAGTTTGAGTCATCGCTTCGGCATACTCAAGGGCCATTTTTTCACTCTCTGAGAACACTGGACTGGTTTTCCACGTGGATACTTGTTGAAGCTTTTCTTGGTGTTGGGCTCTTTCAGAAAGAAAAAGAGCATTCAAGTCGATACAAAAAACACATTCATGGACTTGGGCAACCCTTACCATCACGAGACTTTGAAGTTCTGCTGAGAGAAGAGACTTTTTTCTTTGAAAGACAAGGTAAAAGATGAGGAAAGCGACACTCAAGCTTGGCACACGGCTCCACAAAAGAGTGGGAATCAAAACTTCCCCAAAACGCTTGCGCTGCATATGAAAAACTAATCGCAAGTACCACGGATAGCTTTTTTCTGGTTTTACTGGAATGAAGAGATTTTCCATGTGCTATACTCTAGAGCAATTTGGAGAAAACACTATGTCTAATCATTACTATGATCCAGAAGACTTAAAAAACTTTGGAAAAGTAACTGAGTTTGAAGAAAAAATGGGATCCAAGTTTTTCGAGTATTACCAAACTGTTTTTGGAAAAGGGGCTCTTTCAGCCCGGGAAAAATCCCTGATTGCTCTCGCTGTCGCTCACGCTGTGCAGTGCCCCTACTGTATTGATGCTTACTCCACGGACTGCTTGGAAAAAGGCGCTAATGAACAGCAAATGATGGAAGCTGTGCATGTTGCTTGTGCCATTCGAGGGGGGGCTAGCCTGGTCCATGCCACGCAAATGATGAAACATGTTAAAAAAGTAAATTTGCCATGACTAAATCTCTCTTATCCCAAGCTTCTCCCTTGGCCAAAGGGGTGGAGCAAATCCGACTTCTCAATGAGGGAAGTCCCAAGTTGAAAACCCTGACACCTTTCGGAAAAAAACTCGAGCCACTGGGACTTTTTCCACTCAAAAGGACTTCATTGGAGATTTTCCAAGTGAACGTGGGAAAAATGTGTAATCAAGTCTGCAAGCACTGCCATGTGGATGCAGGCCCCGATCGAAAAGAGATCATGACTCGAGAAACCATGCTTCAGTGCTTAAAAGCTCTGAAGGAAAGCTCGGCCCACACTGTTGACCTCACGGGAGGGGCTCCGGAAATGAATCCGGATTTTCGTTGGTTTGTAGAAGAAATCCGGAAACTCGGTAAGAAAGTCATGGTTCGTTGCAACCTGACCATTATTCTGGCAAATCCCGGTTACCACGATTTGCCGCAGTTCTTTAAGAAACACCAAGTGCAGGTAGTCAGTTCTCTTCCCTATTACGACAAGCGAAATACGGATAGACAACGCGGAGATGGGGTTTTTGATAAGTCTATCAAGGCTCTTCAAATGCTCAATGAAGTTGGCTATGGCAAGCCTGGCACGGGCCTCCAACTCGACTTGGTTTATAACCCGACGGGAGCTTTCTTGCCTGCTGCTCAAG
>Ga0214917_10003793_pt1 | contig 17236 bp, 12 predicted proteins | sample LL_1208_BB_MetaG_FD_177983 | JGI IMG/M metagenome (GOLD analysis project Ga0214917, IMG submission 177983) | Freshwater microbial communities from Lake Lanier, Atlanta, Georgia, United States - LL_1208_BB | ecosystem: Environmental > Aquatic > Freshwater > Lake | place: USA: Georgia | collected... | reverse complement strand
ATGGTGCCCTGAATGATTCCAGGATTCCGTGTGAAAACCTGCATCAGAATCTCAAAAGACCGGGATGGCGACTTTTCACACGTTTCCATCATTTCAGGTGTTAGTCCAAGATCTTCGGGTTTGATATCACGGACAATCTCTTCTGCAAGTTTCGCCAACTGCCCCTTCAAAAAACGCTCAGGAAGCTTGGGCATTTTGAATCCGCCCGCTGCTCCTCCACTCGCATCCGTTTCGCCCGCACCCGCACCCGCGCCCACACCAGCCCCAAAAATCTTTGCAAACTTGCCCATAATCCCCTCAAAATCAACCTTGTTCAGTTTCTCCTTCCACGTTTTCATAATCTCCTCCATCCACGGCTGCTCTTCCACTTTTCCTCCACCATCGCCAAACCCCCCCTCCAAAAAACAACAGACAGATAGCAATTTCAGATATTCCCAGATCTGTTTCTTATTGTTTGCAGAAAGGGTCCCCCATATTTCATCCGATAGTGTCACTCCAGGCAATACCACTCCAGGATTATGCTCCGTATCCAGTGTTCCTACTGGTCGTATTTCAGCCTGAAATCGTCCCAGTCTCTCAGCTTCCGGCAATGCAAGTGCCTCTTGAATCTTGTAAGCCAGCTCGGGAAATACGCCCGTAAGATCAGCTGCGAATTCCACAAATTTTGCTTGAAATACGGATGGTGACGGCGCGTGCGACGACTCTGCTGACATCCTATCACATCGTTTTTTATGGTCTTAAGCTGATTAAGCGCGCGCCCGAGCACAAAGAATGCACAACACCTTCAAGTACTTCCAAATTGCATCCTGTGAACCTGGTGATAGAGTATACCAGTGACGATCAAAAATGGAAAGAGCAGGCATTATCTCATTGAATTGACCCGCAATCTTTGCACGGGCATAGGTTTGAATCTGACCCAGATCCTTATTATCTATCGCCTCGTGAAGATCTGCGCAGATATGCTCATAGAAAAGATCCACCATCAGTCGCGGATTGATCTTGCGCGCACCGCGAATCGCCTCAAGCGCCATTTTAATGTCCTTTTCTTCAGGAACTGTCTGCACCAGCTCCTCAAAAAAATTTACTAGCTGTTGACAAAAGGCGGATAGGGCTGACATTGCTGATTATGATTGATGTACAATCTTTATACTGCTATATTCACATCCTCTTTATCATTTGTGGCATTCCCTGATTCCGCGATGCCATATATGCCTCCATCTGTGCATCCAACATTTCTTCCTTTTTGCTCCTTTTGCCCCCAGATGCACTACCTGTCATTTGAATACTAGATCCTTCCTTGGTACCAACTGCCTGATTACCATTTATAAACGAGAATCCATAGAAGTTATTCACCCCCTCTAAACCACCGGTTCCTTGAGCAGATGTATCCTGATTTATGAAGGAATAGGAGTCGCCAAACATAGAGCTACTCATTTCACTTACAAACGGCTCAGGTTCATTGGTCATTTGTGCACCAGCACCGCTCTGCCTCGTTGCACCTCCACCGCCGCCTCCGCCACCTCCACCGCCGTCTTTCAATCGCCGTTCATAGAGCCAGTTCATTACTTCCGAATCCGTTCGCGGCTGCGGTTCTCCACTGACTACCAGCGTCGGCACCTTTTTCAGCCAGGAGGGCAACTGCGGCCGTGTCGGAGAAGGATCTACGCAGATAAATCGGAATTCATTCTTGTACGGTGTCTGAGAAAGCTCGGTCAAAAATGCCTTTGACCAGTCACACCTGTTCGAATAAAAACAGATGTGCACTGCTTCTCGGGACATATCTATCACTATTAATTCTTCTAATGAGAATATTGATACACACTAACACCCCTCCCCTAAATTTGATAAACCCGCCTGCGACAGCCTAATAACTCAAGAAACAAAAGGAGATAGAATGTCAGCCACTATAGAGTTCGCCAACGTCACACAAACTGCACCGAACACCTACACGTTTCGCCTAACCCCAGCTCATGTTTCCTATGCCAATACCCTCCGTCGTCTTATTATGACGGGTGTAGAAACAGTTGCATTTCGTGCAGATATGACTGATAAAGGTACAACTACGGATGTACAGATCATCAAAAACACAACCCCTATGACCAATGAAATGCTCGCTCACCGTATTGGCCTTCTTCCACTCAACATCAAAGAACCTCTGAAGTGGAATCCCGACCGTTTCCATTTTCGCCTGACAGTCGGAGGCTCAAAGGATAGTATCCGCGATGTTTTCGCAGGAGACTTCACTGTAACCGAACAGACACCGAATGAGGTTGATCCCGTAAAAGTGGACAGCTCTATGTTCTTTCCTCCACACCCTATCACACGTCAGACCTGTCTAATTGCTACACTGTATCCTGGAGATCAGAATGGCATTGACATTATTGCAAAAGCGACAATTGGAACAGGGCGCCAGAATGCACGTTTCCAGCCAACTTCTCAGTGTTCCTACACCTACACACGGGATACAGATCCAGTGAAGATTGAATCCTATTTCAAGAATTGGCTGCTGAATGCGAAAAAGATTGCACCTGATAGTCTGGATAAGGATTCTGAAAAATTCAAGGCTCTTCAGCGCGAATTCAATACAATGGAGGTCGCTCGGTGCTATCTCCAGGATGAACGTGGAGAGCCCTATAGCTTCGACTTCGTAGTAGAAAGTGCTGGTGTTCTTGAAGTTCCGTATATTATTCAGCGAGCGTGCGAAGTGGGAGAGGCAATGGTTGCACGCTATTCCAACATTGATAGTGGAGAACTGCCCGAAGATGTACGAGTTGCACCGAGTGATAGCAGAATTCTTGGATACGATTTCATCTTTCAGAACCAGGATCATACTCTCGGCAATCTTCTTCAAACCTGGCTGGAACAAAATCATATGACTGGCGCTGCAGATCGCACACAGATCACATTCTCAGGATATGATATTCCGCATCCTCTTCGTGACGAAATGCTTCTTCGCGTGGGTGTAGAAGATGGCCAGGAAATTACAGCACGTCGCGCAGTAGCGGAGGCCTGCAAAGGATGCATTGGTATGTTTCGCGCGATGAAGAATGGATGGTTACGTGCAACCTCTGCTTCTAGCGCTGCACCTGCCACTGCACCTGCCGCTCCGAAACGCACACAGCTAAGAAAGAAGATCCCAGAAGCTGCGCCTTCACCCGTATAATATCCACTAAAATAAGATGGATGCCGCATTCTTAACACGATATATTAAAAATAGAAGTGAATATGGCTACTATTTTTACAATACTCTTGCACCCCAGTCCCAGTCCAAACCTATTACAGATTTACGAGAAGGAGTACAGACCTTCTACTTTGCCAAACGACTCACATTGAATCCGTGTGCTTGCCCTCCTCCGCCCTGCTTGCCCGATCCAATTGAGCCAAATTGTTCCGTCATAGATAGTGCCGCAACCGGTCTCCAAACACTCTTCAAATGGCTGGCCACAACTGGCAAAAGCCCCACTGCCACCGCAAGATTCCTCTATCTCTATTTTTTCACTGTTGCCGCTGCCTTCAATTGGTTAGTCGGTTCAGGAACTGTAAAAGGGATAAAGGATGGATGGGACTGGGATGAGACTAATGCAATCCAACCAACGCCACGAGAGTTATATGTCTGGATAAATCACGCAATTGCAGATCTTATGCCACAGTTTTTTTCAGGTGCCGATTTCACATCCGTGCTTGCTATGGAATTCACACTATTCAATTGGACACCCGAAGAGCAAACACGCGCAGTCAACGAGATACGATCAAAAGGAAACTGGACTCTCTTTACCGCGCGTTGGAACACGTGGTTCAACAGTCGTCTTGCAGACGGTGCTGCAACTCTTCCAAATCCAACCACAACAGAAATCGTCAATAATAATCTGGAAATAGATGTTTGGTCATCAGTATTACCGTCCTTTGTTGACGCGTCCAAGTGGACTCCTCTCCGTGTATCCCCATCTCCGCAGACCAAGCAATCCTATCTCACATTTTTCTGGGACAGGGTCAGCTCAACAGGAATAACATCCTCTCAAGAAACTACTCTTGATGGTATCACGGATCCCTATTTCCCTCCCAGTCCTACCGCTCGTACTGCAGAATTACAGGAAGTTATTGACATCACAGCAGCTCTCTCTGACACACAGAAAGTCACCGCAGAATTCTGGGCAGGTGGGCCGCACACTATAACACCACCAGGAATGATGGCGTGGTTTTGGCGCGACTTTGTTTTGACTCAAAGACCTGGACCGACCGCGGCTATTTTTAGTGGTCTAGATCTAGGTATTCATCTTTTTGAAGGAAGCCGCGTCACATGGCGTCAAAAGGCGCGCAAAGTCCAATCCCGTCCTATTCAAGATATTCGTATTGGATGGTCTGGGCAACAGTTGATCCGCTGGGACGGTCAAACAATAGATGGCGCTCTATGGACACCCTATCAGACCTCCAATTTTGTCACACCACCTTTCGCAGACTTCCCTTCAGGCCATAGTCATTTTTCCCAGGCATTTGCGCTGACTATGACCACCTGGTTCGGCGCGTCCCTTCCTACTGCAACAATTACAAGAGGTAATATGAATCTTGTGTCACCTGTGTATGATGGTGAGCCATCACAAACTGGTGCATTTCATACAATCCTATTTCCCAAAGGTGCAAGTGAAATACAGACTGGCCAGGTACCCAGTCAACCTATTACTTTATCTTGGACAACCTGGCAAGATCTGGCAGATTCTGCAGGTATATCACGCTTATATGGCGGTATTCATTGTATGTCCGCACATACTTCCAGTCAGAGGCTGGCAATAGAGCTTGATACTATGATTGAGAATATCTGGAATTTTCAGCACCACTAATCAACCTCATCCACTGTGGGTCCAGCCTGTGCCTGTGCCTGCGCCTGCGCCGTGCCAGAGCCAGAACCAGAGCCAGCACCCTGATAGAGTCGCATCAGAACAGGCTGCACCTGTCCCTCAATCTCCTTCTGTTTCGCCTTGTATGCCTCTACATCCTCGTCCTGATGACTCTCCAGCCAGCTGAGACCATCCTGCACATAGCCCTCCGCCTCTGTCACAGCACTATCGCCTAGAGTCTGCTTCACCTTATCCTCGCGGAGAGTGTTTCGCACATTGTACAAATACCCCTCCAGCTCATTTCTTGCCAGAACGCGATCCGCTCGCATCTTATCATCGGCACCATATTTCTCAGCCTCTGCAACCAGACGCTCAACCTCCGCGGAAGAAAGACGCCCCTTATCGTTCGTTATGACAATCTTATTGGTCTTTCCAGTGGACTTCTCAACTGCCGACACATTGAGAATTCCATTCGCATCAATATCATACGTAATCTCAATCTGAGGAATACCACGGGGCATAGGAGGAATACCATCCAACTGGAAACGGCCGAGCAGATTGCAATCACGCGTAAACTGCCGCTCACCCTCATACACCTGAATCGTCACACCTGGCTGATTGTCCGCATAGGTGCTAAACGTCTGCGTCTTCTTCGTAGGAATGGTCGTATTTCGCTTGATCAGTGGCGTCATAATACCGCCCGCAGTTTCCAGACCGAGCGATAGAGGGGCAACATCAAGAAGAATAATGTCACTCGTCTTATCTTGAGTGCCCTTGTCAGCAGTTAGAATATGCGCCTGCACTGCAGCACCATACGCCACAGCCTCATCAGGATGCACACTGTCATTTAGGCGCTTGCCATTAAAAAATGCGCTCACCATTTCACGAATCTTCGGAATACGACTGGAACCACCCACCATCACCACCTCGTGCACCTGTTCCTTGCTCATCTTCGCATCACGTAGCACCTGTTCCATAGGAGCCATACAACGACGAAATAGAGGCTCACATAGCGCCTCAAACTTCGCACGGGAAATTGTGGTGCTAAAGTCAATACCGTCGTGGAGACTATCCACCTCAATCTGAGTCTGCGTGCTCGCCGAGAGAGTGCGCTTGGCCCGCTCACAGGCCGTGCGCAGACGTCGCAGAGCGCGAACATTATTGCGCAACTCCTGCCCTGTGCCCTTATTGCGTCGGTCAAACTCCTGCACGCAGTGCTCCACCAGAGCACTGTCAAAATCCTCACCACCCAGATGGCCATCACCACCCGTGGCCTTTACCTCAAAAATACCATCCTCCAGTGTAATAAGAGAAATATCGTGTGTACCCAATTTTGTTATCGCGTGGCTCTTTATCCACGCTTCTTACAGTTTCCTGTAAGATCAGACTATATCTTGTAGGACTTTTTGCATAATGAATTGTTTGATTGTAGCAGTATTTTTTGGAAACATTGTGTAATAATCATAACCGACTTCTTCGCTATGTTTTCTGAGAACCTCATCTTTTGCAGCTTGTTTGCCATTTTTGATTTGCTGTTTGTACCAACAGTGGTTATCTTTTATTTCAATAAATATTTTTTTGGAAGGTAGCTCAAAATCAACTTTATAAATGTGGGAAACAGAGTCTAGTGTGTACTTCAACTTTGGACCGTTCTTGATCTCAATATTGTTTTCTTCACACCATTCAATGAATCTTCTTTCAGGAATACTCTGCCAGAAAATGCTCGTGCCATTTCTTAGAGTCAATTTACGAATTTTAAACGTCTCATTTGACAAACTGCAATCCTTACACCAGATCTTAATCTTATTTTTAATGACCTCTAGATCACGGTGTATAACCTCATTTGAACAATTCTCACAATCAAACGAAAGGTAATAGGGTCTTTCTAGACTGTTCGTGGCCTCGTTGAACAAAACAGGAACATATTTTGCCTGATTGAATATTCTAATGAACGGAATATATGTCCAGCCAGCCAGATCAACTATTTTGCCATTACCCACACTTTTGATTTTTATTCTTTGAGTTTCAAATTCCTCGCAAGTAAGATGCTTTAGAAAATAAATTTCTTTGAATTCATCTGTCTCATTTTCCCACTCTTTGCGCGAGTAGTCAAGAAGTTCCTTGGCGGAAAATAATTTCGGATGAATTTTTGACGTTGTATATTCGTTATTCATAATTGCCGTGAAATTTGTTTTGATAAATTCAGATTGCATTGCCCTTTTTTCTTCGCTCGTGTTTGCACACCATTGGCATCTTTTCCCACCATTATTCACTTTTCTTACGAAAAGATTCATTGAAATTTCCCTATTGATTTTGCAATTCATACAGTTGAAATTAACCGTATAATTGTTATTTCTACTAATTGGCCTCCCATCAATTATAAATTTGTATATTGGTACCTTCGTTGAAGAATATTTTGATCTATGAGGTTGTATTTGAATTACATCTTTTGATAGTAATATGCCAGTTTTCTTGTCTTTAACTGATATTATTGAATCAAAATAGCTTTGCGCGTGCATGTGCGCGTGTGCGATGTCGGTTGTTCCACCACTTTCCATTGTTTTTCATCTGCTACAATTACAATTCAGTTTTTTAGGTCCCACGCTGGCGAAACCAGCGCTCGCGGGACGATCCTACCTGCGCACTCGTGGGCTCTATGAGCCTAGTCGTTGAACCTTCCCTTACGGGCTTGGCTGCTGATTGCCCAATCTATTTATTTTTCAAACCTTCACGTTCACAACCTCAAAAAGGTCATCCTGTTGTGGTATAAATAGCTATAAGGGTGTTCCAGCAGTTCACGCAGTTTGTTTATGCGGAAGCAATTTATACACGGTTAAAAAAACCACCGCAGTCAAAAATAATAACATTCTTCTCACCCTCGCTCTTTCTATCAAGTCCATACGCCAGTGCCGCAGCAGTCGGCTCATTGATAATACGCAGCACATTCAGACCAGCAATAGTGCCTGCATCCTTCGTCGCCTGACGCTGACTATCATTGAAATAGGCTGGCACTGTCACCACCGCGTCGCGCACTGGAGCACCCAAATACGCCTCCGCAGTCTGCTTCATCTTCTGAAGAACCATCGCCGAGATCTCCTCGGGCAGGAACTCCTTGCGCTCACCCTTGAAATCCACCTCAATAACCGGCTTGCCAGCACGTCCCTCCTTTACCGCAAATGGCCAGTGCTTCTTATCTGCCTGTACCACTGCATCGTCAAACCGACGACCAATCAGACGCTTCGCATCAAACACCGTATTCCGCGGATTACTTGCAGCCAGAGTCTTTGCACCGTCACCAATTACTCGTTCATCGCCGTTAAATGATACATATGACGGGGTTGTACGATTGCCCTGATCGTTGGCAATAATTTCAACGTGATCTCCTTGCCACACACCTACACAGGAATAGGTGGTACCAAGATCAATACCAATCGCAGGGGCTACAGTGGCGGCAGACATTTATACTAAAAAAAGTATACCAAAGATCTTTAGGCTGGAAGTGAACATTATACGCATCCCTTGCCAACCGTAGATAGACACATTTTATATACTCTCGGATTCGGTGTATTCTTTGGTCCACATACTACATTGCATTTTTTGCCGCCGCGCACAAGACGACGGGTCTTATTACGCATATGGCGGCTAGATTTGCGAGAACGGTGAGTATTTTTTTCCGCGCATTTCTATTTATCCATCATAATAAAATCTAGTTTGACATTGTTGACAAATTCCTAAAGAAGTAAAACCGTGTCCTGCCGGATAGCATTCCACTATTACAATTTTTTTATGTCTGCAAAATGAACGAATTTCCAAAAGCGTAGAGTTAAATTTCCCAGAATGCTCCAATTTCCAAATATCCTCTACATTATTCAGAATCTGCCGTAGAACTGTGCCAGTAAGATTTGACATTTATTGTGTATATACACTGACCCACAAAATCAAATTTGCAGACGCCAATCACACGTGGTCTGCATTAGCAGTCAGGATAACATCAGTAACACGTGACCTGCGCCTTTGTATTTCCATAGTAAAGGGGGGGCTATGTGAGATGCTTTCCAAAAGCAAACGCAACAGCTGTTGCCAATTCAATGCACCAAGTAGCAACCCCACATCAGTTTTCTTAATATATTTTTTAACCGGACGCAACACATTGAGATAATATCCGTGTAAATTGTACAAAATAGCCTTCACTGCGGGTGAAATATGGTCATAGGATAGGACTTTTGTAATATATACTGCAACATATGTATCATAAATTTCTTGCTTAATCTTTTCAATACGCATTTCATATTGCATATACAAAGTGAGATCCTCTGGGTAATAGTACAAATATGACTCCAATAGGTTCTGTTGCCGCAAATATGCAAATCGCACATCTGATCGCGAAGTAATTCCTCGCAAACTACGAACAAGGCGATAGGGTGCAGCTCGCATTCTCCAACGACCACCTTTCCCATCTTTGAATACAACACCCTGCCAGGTCCAGCCGAGCTCCTCTGCCTTTTGCCCAAGCCATCTCGGTAGATCTGCAAATGACAACTCGCAACCGAGTCGAGGTGCCTTTGACTGACTCTCATCTATTACCACGGTTCCATCATCTGCGACAATTCCCTGATGAATAATGAAAATCCGCGGAACAGCCACGGACTCTACAATACGATGCTCAGGATGTTGCAAAAGTACACTCGCAAACACTGTTCTGCCCTCTTCACCAGCTGGTAATAGGTCCTTGATAGTCCAATTACTTGCAGTGAGCGCATCTTTCAATAGACTACTAAATGGCCGCTGCGAGTAGAAATTTCCGGCTGCACCAAGACTGGAACGAGTGCAAACGACTGGTTCTGCATCAGAGCCCACCACGCCAAACACATTTATCATAACTCCATCCAAGAACTCTTCACAAACGGTCGTTTGCAGAATCTCCTGATTGAAAGTCTCTGCCGCACTGGCTTTTGGTGGCGCCACACAAACTGGAAGACACTTTGTCTTATCCCATACAACTGAACGCAACCATCTGGAATAGGGCAGTGTCATATTTGAAATACCCTTGTCATATCGCACAATAGCATAGTTTTGATAGATATCCGTGCCGTCAATAATACGAAACTGCCCTCCTTCTGGGCTACTCAAATATGCAGCCAACTGCTGCCAGTTCGCCACGGCACCATCACCTGCCTGCGAAATAAGATCTTTGAAATAGGATATTGTGTACATTTTTATTCTGAAGCATCGACTGAATCGTAACAAATCAAATTTAGGTACCAGGGAATGAGTGTCCAACAAAGCCAAAAATTAAAGACCATCGTTAGAGATGGCTGACGAAGCCGAGGCAGAAGTTCTTGATATGATTCCTGAGCCTCTTTCCGAACCTGCTCCAGCCGCCGCAGAACCTGCCGTGAGCGGTGTCAATATTGCATCCGCTATGGCCGATGCCCCTCTTCCTTCTTCGTCAAATGAATTTGATCCTATGTCTGTTCTTGAACTAGGTGATAGAGTTATAATAGATAGTCAACGCTACGGTCGCACGGTAGGACGCATCTATTTCCGTTCAGGAGAACTCATTCGTATCTTACCAGACGGTATTTCAGACCGCCTCTATGATTTTCCTCGCATTTATACGGAAACGGAGGACAAATTTGCAGATGAACTGGGAGTATCTGCAGCGTACATCATTGAGAAAAGACGATTTCCTGAATTCGTGAAGCAACAGGATCTTCGTGCTGGACAAACAGTTCAGGCTCTTACAATCGCTGGCGCTTCTGTCACTACTATGCTCATAAATGCAGTAGACGAGGAAGAGGACAAAATAACGGTAACAAATGAGGCAGGCGATGAGCAGACAGTTGACTTTGCATTAGAGGGTATTCCACTTGAGGAACCGTTTCAAATTCTCAGAACGATTCGGCAACCCGAGGGCGAGGGCGAGGACAAAGCAAAAGGGGAGGCGCAAACAGTGGAGCAGCCTCCTCCAGAGGAAGATGAAGTTCTTGAAGAGTCCGAGATTATTGTCATCGGTCAGGTGGAACTTCCGAAAGTTGCAATATACAAGGAGGCGCAATCCGCAGAAAAAGTCTACAGTGACGCTGTACAGAAGACCGATGCTCTGAACGATTTCTTGAATATGCTGGATCCACGCGCACAACGAGATAGCAAATCCATTCGCGCCGTACGAATTCTGGTGGAAACTCTTTTTGCTCTCAAACTGGAACTGGTCGCCTATAACCCAGATGGAACAGTAAAGAGTCTCAATCCCCAATCTGTGCAAACGATTGCGCAACTTCTGGACACAGAAAATGTTCCGCTCGGTCGCGCAGTTCTCTCTGTCGCAAAGCGGGTCTATATGTCTCCTGAAGACGATGCACTCGGTGTTCCACCGCCAGTTGAAAGAACAGAGGACTTCTTCATCAAGTCCTTTCTGCAAGAACTGGAAGCGATGAACCGCGTCAGCACAGAAGATCGCCCTTCAACCGTCGTCGGCCACTATCTCCGTGAACAGGAACTCGCAGATCTCCAACGCACCTGGCGACCAAACAGCGTATCCAAACCGCGTCTGCAAGCAAAGACGGACGCAGATTTCTTCCGTGGTGAAATACCAGATCTGGAAGTCGCAACAGTTGAGGGCGGATTTCTGCCCAGTTATAATGCAAACATTCAAAAGAACTATCCTACACTGGCGAACATCAATTTCTCCATTCAGCGCGCAATGGGACCGACTTTCAGAAAAGGTGCAGATAAACGAAAGCAGATCCTATCACCCGCTGAAGAGGCAACAATGAAATCCTATCTTCTTTTTCCCACAGAGAAGGCCGACAGTCTTGGAACAACGCGAACAGGTTCTATTGCTCTGGATAGTGGACGCGCGGCGCAACATAAAGAGACTATGCGCACAATGATCGCTGAACTCGGTGGTATAGGTGAGGTGACAAGTGCAAAAGGGATTTTGGCGCTCGGTGTTGCAGGAAACACTCTCGGTAATATTCCTATTACAGATTACATTGAAGGCGTACAGATTCAGGCACTCGGTATAGGTGATGCGGCAATAGCACTCAATGATCTGGGTCTGAACAATCTTGAACTGACACCAGAACTATACGAGACACTCCAGAGTAAAATCAAGAGTTATCAGAACCAGTTGCTCGTATCTCTGTCCAAATTGCGAACTGCACTGGAGAAATCTGCCCCACCTGAGGATTATCAGGTAGATCTGAAATTCTTGGATAGTCCAGAAATTCTGGGCACTCTCATTCAGAGTGAGCCAATTTTGGTGGAAGATCTGCGAGATTTCCGCTTTACCAATGCCCATCTTGCAGAAAGTGATCTTGCGACGGCGGCATATCTGTTTCAAAAACACGGTGACTATTTTATGGTTGCGGCAGGGCAGCAGGCAACGTACACGGCACAAGAACGTCTTCGTGCGGTTCGCGACGCATTTATGAACAGTCTTCGTATTGCAAAACTCCTGAAACAGAAAGCGGCAGATCGTGGTCTTGTTCCAGCACCGAACAAGTGCAAACACGTAGCTGAACTCCGCACAATTCGTAAAATTCCTGATCAGCAGGAGCAATATACAGTTCTTACTAAATTCTTCGTCAAATATCAGGGTGAGCGCATAGATAACTGGATCAACTGCAGCATCTGCTCGCAACACCTGTTGTGTATTCACGAGAGGCTACAGATACAGGCTTTCCTATCTCCGCGTGAAAAGGAGCAGCTGCAAAAAGAGATTATTCTCAATTTCGCGGACGGTGTTTTCCAAGGGCATTTTATCTGCCGTAACTGCGGCCAGCCTATGCAAGAATTGGCATACGATACGCACATTGAATTTGACGATGAGGGGCGTCCTATGATGGGTCGCGCAGTGCTCGTGGATAGAGAGGAATTGAGACGAGAAGAAATTGAAGCAGCTCTTGGTGCTCCAGTGGGAACTTCCACGGAATTTGATTTCGGATCGGATGCCGAAAATTTCTATGCCCGTGTCACCAAAGAAATATCGGAACGTGTCGGAATCAATCTGCCGCGAGAAGCCTATTTGAAGATTGTTCAGCGCGTTTCAATGTTTATTGGTAAATTACCTGATCGCAAAACGTACACGGCTCTGCAGAAACAGAAAAAGGGAATGGCAGATTACGATGTTATTATCGCCAGAAACACAATCATATCGTGCACGGTTTTTCTACTTCTGGATATACAGACTCATATTCCTGATTATGTGGTTCGCTACGCTATTCCAGGATGTGTGGCGTCTTTTGCGGGCCATCCACTCGGCAACGAGAGTGATAAGAGAGGACTGACCTATATGGCCTGTGCAGTAAGTAGTATAAATCGGAATGATGCTCCGTGGAACACATCGGGATTTCAGTCCGAGCGCAGTGAAAAGAAACGGCAAGAACTCGTGCAGCGTTACTTGGAGAGTGTTCTGCGCGATGTTCTCAAAGACGACGCAACTCTACAGCAGGCCATTCAAGATAAACGTACATATCTGCAAGAGACATTCGGTCAAGATGCGACAGAAGGACGAAATCGTGATATAATACCAGCGGGTTTTCTTCCGCAACAGTTGATGGTGCGTCCAGATGAACCGATTATTCCTGAAGTGGTGGCGGGTGCACAAGCGGCTCTCTCGCGTCTCTGGCTGATACAGGGACATCTTCTGGCACGGAAGACTGCATCTCTTGTCCGAGGATCCCCCTATCTTGATACGACCTGCTGTCTTGCGTCCATCGAGAGACCTGGGCAATTCTGGGAGGCTGTGACAGATTTGCCGAAACTGGGTGAGAGAAAATTGGACCCCATACTCGGTGGCCGTTCAACTCTGAAAGTGCATTTTGAACCGCGTCCACAGGAGTCTCTTCTGGTTGAAACACCTGCGGATCTAACCTATCGCCTATTCTTGAAAGTGTGCTACGACGGACCTCGTAGGGGTATGCCGCACGAACCTGGTCTGACAAATATATGTACGTGGTGTGGATTCCAATTTCCTGGACATCCGCGTGCAATTGATTTTTCCAAAGAGGGCCAAACTGCGCTCCTTTCCCAAGAAGTCAACACTGCAAAAGATACCTATCAGAATCTTCTAGACGAAGTGCATAAGAAATATGGCGTACCGAGCTATAGAGCACCAACTGTCTCCACCTATGAGCAGGTAATAGAGGCATTGGGTGCAATAGAGCCACAGCCTATTGAGGGTTGGTCTGTATTAATTCAAGAAATGTCAGATTCTCTGGGACGACTACCACGTGATGCAAATCGCGGAGATCTGGTGACTGCATTGGGAGAGGTGAGTGAGGCTGGGGCGAAGGCACGGGAAAGTATAATGCGCCGCGTCAATGAAAAGGCGCGGGATGCCTTGGATAAGGTCGCTGGTCTTTCTTGGGCTAATTTTTTCCAGGTTCTTGTTGCCTATTTTATTACGCCCTTTCAACGTATTGCGGTCGGGTTTGGACAGAATGCGTTTGTCCCACGTGAACTCAAACTTGCACAGGATCACATTGAAGATATTAATAAAATATTTGAGACAGATCTGCAGATTGTGAAATTTTTCATAGATAAAATTGCGAAATCTGATTTTGCACGGGCGAAACTCCAGTATTATCTTCGTCAAATGGAACAGATTCTAAAATTCCAGAACAGAATCCGCGCTGGCACATTTCCAGGTCGCGAACTCACACTCAGTTATATTCAGCGTCTTCTATTCTTTGGCCCTCTTTCTCAACTGGTGGATCCGAATCCGCCTGCAGACGATGTGTCAGAATTTTCAGCCAGTGCTGCAGTGGTGGATGACGGTGTGAAGCTTCTGTTAAATCTGGTCGTGGTGAGTTCTGGAAAAGCGCAGAAAGAGCGTCTGGCATATGATGATGAACAACTCAGAACATTAATAGCCGCCCGCAATGAGAAAGAGAAGGTCAATATTATACAGTATTTTGATAAGATGTCCGATGAAGAGCGCGCTGCGGAGCTATTAATGAAACGTCTTGGAATGGGTCGCTGGGCGGTCGGTGGTACAGCGGCTATTCGTGTCTATGACCAGGATCAGTATGAACGCGAAAAGGCGGAGAGAGCACAGGCAGGTATTCTGGATTTTCCTGGAGCGGGTCCCTCAGATGTTTTAGGAGTGGATGGGCGACCGATAGATGCACTTGGATTGCCGAGCGAAGCCAATCCGTTTGATGCATATGAGCGTGATGGAGGGTACGACCACATACAGACGCGTGAAGATGATGCTTGAACACATAATATAGGCAATAGGTTAGTATGTATCTGCTCCTATATGCTGGAATTTTGTATTTAATAATGGTTGGTGCAGTTCTCGTTGCACGGCCATCACTAATGTTCAACCAATACGGCGGATGGAAGGAATTTGGTATAGGAAGAGGATATCCCGAGCGATATACGTGGATGCCTTTCTGGCTCTATGCCATTTTTTCCGCAATTATGAGCTATACGATTGTGTTGGTTCTGGCGAGTAACGGACTTTTGCCAGGTGTCTATACGGAAATGGCGGCGGTTCCTGTAACAGGGGCGCCGTTGGTTCAGTTACAGTCTGAGACGCTAAAAAAGAAGCCAAAGATAAAGGCGGGTCAAGAAATGGCACCTGGATACTATATCCTGGATGCGCAAGAAACTGCACGACATGGCATACCGAAATATGTGTATCTTGGCCCTGAACCGCCGAATCTGATTTATAATGCTGGCACTCCTCTTGAGTCAACGTCAGCAGATAGTTGATGTACTTGATCCTATAACTTGACCGAGCATTACGCCCCAGAACGCCCAATAGGCTACACCTGCACCTTTGATATAGGGGTATTTGTTTTCAACTTCTATTACCGTTACATTTGGAATTTGAGCAAATAGAGAGGCAACAGGTGCGCGGAAATAGGAAATCTGTCCTAGACCGATTCCAGCCAAAAGCAGCGCAACAACAGGAAGAGCACCGTAAAAGGCGCTTCCAGGATTGATATTACCACACGTAATGCGTTGGCCGACCATATTTATGGAAGCACCAAGCAAGAATATTATGAGAGGAATACCACCCCACAGAATACCGTTGAAATATGTGCCGATAGAGGCTTGATTCATATATAGGATAATTAGCCCTATCACCAACATTACTGAAACGGAGAGAGTTGAGCTGTAGATGAAACCAGAATTACTATCCGGTTCTTTATTGTCTTTTTGGTTTGCAGACATTCTTCTAACTAAGCGTCCCGTGAACATTTTTGAAATGGTCACGGGTCTGCGCCGTCTGATTTTACATTTGGCTGGAATAGGATGGCCGCCCAAATTGCTGAACCCCCAAAAGTGGAGGATCTGCGAGCATTCTTTACTGGAAGGAAAAAGAAGGCCGATAATTTTGGCTATTCGCCTGAAGGAAACCTTGTATTTTATGGAGCGAAGGGTGCAGTGGAGCGCACAATTGTTCTGCCGTCATACCGTAGACCAACTTTTGAAGAAATAGCAGAGGCGGAAAAAGATAGAATAACTAAAATTGCACAGCTGCAGGAGGTATTTGAAACTGCAAGAAAAGCGCTCCGAGAAGCGGCGGCGAATTTGGAGACTACTGATTCACGGCTCGTGCAGTTGAATACGGAATGTGCGGAGGCCGAACAGACTCTTTTGAAAGCCCGTTTTCCTTTGATGCATATTAAGGTGATAGAGAGTATTGCACCGCAAGAGATTATTTTTGGTAGTCAGGACAGTCTGAAGCTGGCGGATGTTAGTGTTATGGCTACACGCCCTTTTACTTTAGAAGAGCAGTATGTCCGCATTGGTGATGTGGCGGCTGTTGTTGCTGCTCCCTCTGCGCCCTCTGCGCCCTCTGCACCGCAGAGATCTGTGCAATTGTTTGAGGCGAACGTTGACAACTTCTTAGCGTTGGAATGGCGAGTGACATTTAATTTCAAAGGCGCGGGATATAGATCTGCGAAACACGCATTGTACGCTGAACTTGCAAAAGAATTCAAAGATGATGCAACTTTGGCACTTGTGCTGGACGAGGATGACCCTATGGCCCTGGAATACAGTTATAATGATGTACCCGATGTCACAGAAGACAGTTGGAATAGCAGACGGAGTGTGCTGGTACAGGATATACTACGTGAAAAATATGCACAACATCCTGAATTGGCTGAAAAATTAGTGCAGACCGGAGAAACTGTGCTAGGTGCTGTGGTAGAAGGTGATAGGGTGCTTGGAATTGGGCTGGCAATTGGAGATGCAAATGCACAAGATCCTATGAAATGGACTGGACAGAATCTGCTCGGCAAAGTGCAGGAACAGATTCGGGCCGAAATCCGAGAGAGACGGCGAACGGAAGAGGAGGCTGCTGTTGCCGCAGCTACTGCGCCAGCTGCAGTGCCCTCGGCACCCCCAAGAAAACGGTTTACACTAAAGAAACGCCCCTT
>Ga0214917_10003792_pt1 | contig 17242 bp, 16 predicted proteins | sample LL_1208_BB_MetaG_FD_177983 | JGI IMG/M metagenome (GOLD analysis project Ga0214917, IMG submission 177983) | Freshwater microbial communities from Lake Lanier, Atlanta, Georgia, United States - LL_1208_BB | ecosystem: Environmental > Aquatic > Freshwater > Lake | place: USA: Georgia | collected... | reverse complement strand
TCTCTGTCGCTGACGGCGCCGTCGCGCGAGGCCATTGACGAGATCCTTGCAAAGGCCGAGGCGGCCGGTGCCACGGTCGATCCCGAGATTTCGGACCGTGGCTACATGTACTCCCGCCAGTTCACCGACGTTGACGGCCACATCTGGACCTACCTCTGGATGGATCCGGCCGCTGTCGAAGCGCATTGAGTTGAGGCGCGAGGAGGAACCCATGACCACGCTGGCTTTCGTGAACCTGCCCGTCGCCGACCTTGGCCGGTCGACCGTCTTCTATGAGGCGTTGGGGTATCGCTTCAATCCGCAGTTCACCGACGAGAAGGCGGGCTGCCTCATCATCTCGGACACCATCTACGCGATGCTCTTGGTCCGCCCGTTCTTCGGCGAGATGTTCGGCCGACCGGTGGCGGACGCGCACGCGACGACGTCGATCATGGTGTGCCTGATGGTCGACTCGAAGGACGAGGTCGACCGGTTGTGCAACGCGGCGATCGCTTCGGGCGGGCGGAAGTACAAGGATGTTGAGGACCGCGGGTTCATGTATGGGTGGGGCTTTGAGGACCCGGACGGGCACGTCTGGGAGGTCGGGTGGATGGACCCGGCGCACGTGATGCCGGAGGGTGAACCGGCGTAGCGCGCCCTCCTCCCCGGGGTCTGACGCACCGGTCGCAAGTCCCGTCGATTGCTGATATGCCTGATCCTGATAGCCGCTTGGTCGGTCATGCCCAACCGAACGGCGTACCAGTGATCAGGTGCGGACGTACCCGCTTGGCTTCTTGACCACGAGTGTCCCGGCCATGATGTCGTGCAGGCACTGCTTCCGGGTAGTGAAGGCGGCCATGATGAACCCGATGCCAAGGATGATCGCCGAGAGAATGTGTCCGAGGTAGCGCCCGGTTGCCCGGCCGAAACTGATTGGCCGGTATTGGTCGTCGGTCACGACGAGGCCGAGGACGATCTTGCCGACCGTTCCCTGGAACTTGGACGACTCCATCAGGGCGCGGTAGAGCCAATCACCGAACAGGTTGAGCATGGCGGAGACCGTGCCGGTATCGTCACCGCCGGCAATGATGGCGCCGACGAAGGCAGACACGACACTCAGGATGATGAGGTCGATGATGCTTGCCACGAACCGGAGCCAGAACCCGGCATATGTGTAGGTGGTAGCAATCTCAACGTCAGTCGCGCCCGACCATGCCGGTGACGCGACGCTGACGCGCTGCCCGCAGCTGGGACAGAACTGACTACCCGCGGCGATCGCGGTTCCGCACCCAGAACAGAATGCCGCCGTGGCCATGGACACTCCCATCTCACGCCTGACACGTCCTGGTCAGCGTGTTCCGCGTTGACCCCATGCTAATCCACATCGGATCTCGGTGCGCGGTGAAAGGACGCTAACGCAGAACCCGGGCACTCCGCACTGCAACCACTCGGCCTGATTGCCATTCGTTTCGCTCATGACCGGGTGCCGATTCGAGATTTGGCCCAAGGGAGCGGTGGGACCTAGGGGTTTGGAGTGCCTACGGCTGGATGTTCCCCGACGATGAGGGTGGCGGACATGCCCGACGCCACATGGCTGGGGATTGAACAGATGATCTCGTAGGTTCCCGGCTTGTCCAGTTGGAATGACGTCATTGCGCTTCCCAAGGGAGGCACTTTCAGGGTCCCATCGACGCCCTTGATCGAAATGGTGTGGCCAACGTTGTCCTTGTTGGCCAAGGTGATCGTGATCAGGCCCGGCTGGCTCATGCTGAGGGCGTTTGGGCTGAGGTGGAAGTCTTCTGCGGTGACGGTGATCGGGACCGTGACATTCCGGACCGGCTCACGCGCCGGCGCATCCGGCATGTGCGGACCCGGTTCCACGGACATGATGCCGGGTGTCAGGCCGAACATGTAGGCAAGCCCGATGGCGCTGGCGAGAAAGACGGCGGTCAGACCGGCGATCGCGCCACCCACCGCCGATGTGCGCATGGTCGGCGGTGGGTCCAGGTAATGACTGGTTGGATTGAGTAGCGGTGTCCGGACGCCGGGATGTCCACCCTGCGCATGAAGCGCCTTCCATCCACCTGTGTCATGGCCTAACGGGACAACGCCGGGGCGGCGGTCATTCGAAGATGACCGCCGTGGGGTATGGGCGCCGTGGTTAGTGGCCACCTGCGCCGCCGGCACCAGTCTTGATTGACTGGAAGATCTCGGGCCTTGGATCACCCTCGACGACGATCTGACCGGCCGCGCCCTTCTCGAGGCGTCCCAGACTGTGGTCGACGATCGTGAGGGTGCCCGGAACTTCAGTGGTGAACTCGACCACTGTCGCACCGCCCGCCGGGACCATGGTGGTCTGGACGTTTGTGTTGAACTCGGAGGCGCCCTCCGCGTACACCCGGTCAAAGATCTCGCCGATGACATGGAAACTCGAGGTGAGGTTTGGTCCACCGACGCCGAAGAAGATCCGAATGCGCTCGCCGGCCTTGGCCTTCAGGGCATTCTTTCCCGTGAGTGACCCGACACTGCCATTGAACACGACGTACGTTGGCGTCTCGTCAAGCATCTTCTCGACGGCGAACTCCTGGTGACCGGGTTGGGCGCGGTTGCCATTGAGGTAGATGTCGCCTTCCATGATGTAGTACTCACGGTCGACGGGGGCGAGGCCTCCGGGCGGTTCAACGACGATCAGGCCGTACATGCCATTGGAGATGTGATGGGCCACCATGGGTGTGGCGCAGTGGAAGACGTACACACCAGGGTTGAGGGCCTTGAACTTGAAGGTGGCCTCAGTGCCGGGGGCAATCTGCGTGAAGGCGGCCCCACCGCCCTGGCCGGTGACCGCATGCAGGTCGATGCTATGGGTCGCGAGGCTTTGTGCGGAATTCCGCAGGGTCAGTTCCACGGTGTCGCCCTGTCGCACCCGGATCATGGGACCGGGGACGGTGCCGTTGAAGGTCCAGTACGTGTAAGTGATGCCATCTGCAAGCAGGGCACTGACTTCACGGGTCTCCAGATCGACCTTTACCGTTGTTGCTTCGCGGGCGCCGATGGGCAGGGCGATCTGGGGTGCCGGAAGCGGAGCGAGTCCCGGTTTCGCGGCAATCATTGTCGGGACGGCAGCGACCGCCGGGGCAGACCCGGTTGCTGCAACAGATCGCGTTCCGCCTTCCTCGCCGACGACAAGGGTGGCGACCATGCCAGCCTCCTTGTGGCCGGGAATCGAACACATGACCGCATACGTGCCCGGCTTGGTCAAGTCGAACGTGCCGGTGCCCTTCGATGCCGGTAGCGCATGCGCCCGGCCGGTGACGCCCGTGATCGTGAAGTCGTGTTCGACGACACCGGCGTTGGTGAAGTTCACCACAATGGGTCCGGGCTTCTCGATGCTGAATTTGGCCGGGCTGAATGCGAAATCGCGCGCCGTGACGTCGAGTCGTTGTGTCTCGGTGCGGGAATCGGTTGTCCGGGCGGTCGACTGCGACGGGTTTGCGGGCATTCGTGGTCCGGGATTGAATCCCAGCATGTTCGGACGCATGCCTGTTCCGTAGGCGAAGCCGATAATCACGGCGCCGACGAGACCGGCCACGCCGAGGACGGCAGCCACGCCACCGGACATGCCACTCACGGCTTCCTCCCGGTTGAAGAGGGGCGGCGTGGCTAACGTTTGGAGATCAGTGGGCGGGTGTGCGCCGGGTTCCAGAACCGTCATTGGTGGGACCTTTCCAGACCGGCATCACGGGGTCGGCCGGAATGGGTGCCAGGCCGAACGATTCGGCGCAGGTCATTCAGTGCGCGATGGCCACCAGGGTTGCACCGTGCGGCGCGAACCTGATGGTCGACCCTGCAATGTCTCTGGGATCAGCGTCCTCCCCAGGGGGATGCGGGGCATCGGGGGAAACCCCGAGGTAGCCGCCTGCCTGACCCGGAGGGATTAGCCCCATCCCCGCGCCCCATGATTTCCAGGGGCTTCGCTTGGCCACCTCCCCGCCCTTTGCCGAAGACGCATCGGGCAATTGCGCGAGCGGCGTTCGGGTATCGGCAGGCTAGGTGGTCCGGGTGAGATCACTCAAAGAGGCGGCTTATCGAGGTCTCTTCGCAGATTGAGCGGATGGCGTGGGCGAAGAGCGGCGCGATGGAGACCTGGCGGACCCGGGTGCCGGCGGCGGCAGGCAAGGGCACGGTATCGGTGACCACTACTTCGGCCAGGGGGCTGCCATCAATCTGGACCGACGCGTCACCAGTCAGGAGACCGTGGGTGACCATGGCGCGGACCGATTTCGCACCGGCGTCGTGAACGGCGCGTGCCATGTTGCAGAGCGTGCCGCCGGTGAAGATGATGTCGTCCACGATGATGCAATCCCGCCCGGTGACGGATCCAAGAAGGGCGGTGACCTCGCTGGTCTCATCCTGCGTGGGGCGGACCTTGTCGCCGATGGCAACCCCGGCACCGAGGTGGGCAAGACGACGCATGTAATCCCGGGCGAGTTTGGCACGGCCGGCATCGGGGGCGATGAAGACGGGAGCGTTGATCGTCCCGGCCGAGGTGAGCCTCTCGACCTCGGTGGCGAAGATGGTCATGGCGTAGAGGTTGTCGACCGGGACGTGGAAGAAACCCTGTAACTGCCCGGCGTGGAGATCGACGGTGAGGACCCGGTCGACGCCAGCGACCTCCAGTGTGTCGGCGATGACGCGTGCGCGGATGGAGACCCGGGGTTCGTCCTTCTTGTCACCTTTGCCATAAGGAAAGTAGGGAAGGACGGCGGTGATGCTGCGCGCACTTGCGCGCCGGGCGGCATCGATCAGGAACAGGAGTTCCATGTGGTGGTCGTTCGGGTTGGCATGGCCGGTCTGCACGATGAAGACATCACGGCCCCGGACATTCGCCTCGTACTTCACTTCGATGGCACCGTCGGAAAAGGTTCTCAGTCGGACGGGATCGGTGGGGTGCGCGAGGGTGGCGCCAATCGCTTCGGTAAACCCCGGATGGGATCGTCCTCCAACGAGGATCAGGCGTTCGAGCCCGTCGGTGTCGTGGTTGCGTGGCGTGATCGTCATTGGAGATCAGTCTACGCCCGCGCAACCGCGTACTTGCGTGTCACCGACATCGCCGGCGCTCATGGTGCGTTGCCGTTCGAGGCAGGCGCGGACGACGTTGTGCTGCCCGAACCCGAATGCGTGGGGTGGGGGCAATGCATCAACCGGAAACCAGTGGAACCCGGTTGCCTCGCCTTGTGGCGACAAGGGGCCGACGAGGGTGACGATCCAGGTGACGCCAATCGCGTGCTGCCGGGGATCGGTGGCGTCAAACCGGCTGTCTGGTCCGTGTGGTGAGTACTGGGCAACGTAGGTCGGGTTTGTCGGATCGATTGGCGTGACGACGGCTGCCGGGCCGAGGGTTTCGCGGACCTGCCGTGCAAGTTCCTCGGCGAAGGTGGCACCGTGTCTCATGCGGCCACCGACAATCCCCCACCCTGACCGGCCGGTTAGCGACGATCCATCCGGTTCGCCGAAGGGAGCGGGGACGGCCCGCCGGATCAACCCCACGGAGGTAACGGTCTGGCTCCTATCCGGTTTGGTGGTGAGGCGCACGGGAATGGCATCGACGCACACGATGGGGATGGATCTCTGGATGGAGCGCCAGAGGTCATCGGGGATCCAGTGGCGTGGTCGGTCCGGAGTTTCATCGATAGGTTTGCTCGACATCCCGCGGCGTTCTCCTGAGCTACGGAGTGTGCCGGTTGCCCTACCCGAGCCAGTCGCCCTTTGTGTACGGATTGATCGCTTTCACGTGCCTGGGGATTCCCGGGTAGTCTGGCAACCCGGCCACGAAGAGGCCAGGTATTGGATTGGATGGAAGGATCGAGAAGATGCCGGCGCGCACGTTTGACTGGCGAGATGACCCGATGGGAACGGTGCTAGCGGTGCCGGAAGTGCGGGCGCGGTTCATCCGCACCGAACCCGGCAAACCGGTCGGGACCTTCCACACGCACGAGGAATCCGGTGGCTACGAGGTCTGGGTAGTCCTCGAGGGCGAGGTTCTTTTCGAGTTTGACGATGGCCATGGAGAGATCACCTCGGTCGTCGCGACCGCCGGACAGTCGGTAGTGGCGACCCCGACCGAACGTCACCGGGTGAGCTGTGCGGGGACCACTCCCGCGGTCTACTACCTGACGGTCACCCCCCACCGGTCCCCGACTCACACGCACTACGACGCGGACGGCCATCGGATGCCGACGGTTCCCGGAGTGACCCGCCCGACGTGGCGCGACGGACTTGCGATGGGTGTCCCGAAAGACGGTTAGCGTTCCGGGCACCTGTCGGGTGGGTACCTGCGCCGCCGGTTGGCGTGTATTGCGACTGATTCCCGTTTGTGCTACGATGGACTTGTTACTGCAACGTATTTGCAATAAGGAGAACCGGGGATGACGACCCTGATGCTTGAGGCGAGAACGGAAGTGGCAGGCGTGCCGCGTCGTCCGTTCACCACCCGCTACCGGCGCGCACTGGTGGTCGCGAGTGCGGCTGCACTAGCCGTATTCTCGACGGGCACTGCGTCGGCGATGCACATCGCCGAGGGGTTCCTACCGCAGACGTGGGCACTGGTGTGGTTTCTCGCTTCGGCGCCATTCGTCATCTACGGCATGCGCGTGATTGGCACGCAGGTGCAGCGGTCACCCCAGCAGAAACTGACGCTGGGAATGTCCGGTGCGTTCTCCTTCGTGCTTTCCGCCCTGAAGATCCCATCGGTAACCGGCAGTTGCTCGCATCCGACTGGTGTTGCCCTTGGGGCGATCCTGTTCGGCCCGGGACCGATGATGGTGCTTGGAACGATTGTCTTGCTCTTCCAGGCGATCATCCTGGCACACGGGGGCCTGACCACCCTCGGCGCCAACGTCTTCTCGATGGCCGTGGTCGGGCCGATCGTCGGTTACTGGGTCTTCCGCGCCCTCCGGGGTTTCGGGACCGGGCCGGCGGTCTTTGTCGCTGCGACGATCTCAGATCTGGCGACCTACTCCACCACAGCGGTTCAGCTTGCCTTGGCGTTTCCCGCCGAAGTGGGTGGTTTCGAGGCATCGCTGGCCAAGTTCCTCGGCATCTTCGCGATCACGCAGGTGCCGTTGGCGGTGAGTGAGGGCCTGCTGACCCTGATCATCTTCAACCAGTTGGCGCAGTACAACCGCGAGGTGCTTGAGGAACAGGGTGTCATCGCCTCGCCAGTGGTTGCGTTGGCAGCCCCATCCATGCCGGTCTGGCAACGGACGATTGCGCTTGGTGTCGTTGCGGTTGCGCTTGCCACTGTCCCCTTCCTGTTCAACAAGAATGCCGAGTGGCTCGGAGCGGATGACCGAAGCACGGCGGCGATCACCGAACTGGCACCGACATACCAACCGTGGTTTGAGTCGGTCTTCTCGCTGGAGTACTTCGACCTTGGCGACTACGAACGCTATCTCTTCGAGTTCCAGTCGGTTCTCGGTGCGGCCGTGCTGAGTGGCATTGTCGGATGGATGATCGGCCGTCGTCGTGCCCTGGACGGCGCATCGGGCGAATCCGATGTCCGTAACGGTGTAATCATCGTCGGCACGGCCATCCTGATCGGGATTGGCACCCAGTTCATCGAGACGGACTTCGGTGAGTTGCAGGCATTCCTCAGCGCCACGCAGGGAGTCTGCTTCGGCTTGGTCGGCTTCTTCGTTGGCTATCCCGTGGGCCGGAAGGCTGCAGTGACACACACGCACGCCTGACCTTGTAAGGTTGGCGCCCCGGAAGAACCACCAGGATGAACCCCTTCCCGATCGATGCGATCGCGTACGGAAACAGGTTGCGGTCGGCACCGGCGGCCGAGAAGATCCTCTTCGCCGCCGGGGCAGTCGCCCTGTGTGTGTGGTTCCGGTCCCTTGCGGTCACGGCGGTGGTTGTGACCATCGTGACCGCAGTGCTGCGCCTCCGGGCCGGAATTGGCCTGCGGGATTTCTGGGGTTTCCTGTGGCTTCCGAGTGGCTTCATCCTGACCGGCGTGGTGCCGATGGCGATCGAGTTCCTTGGTCCGCAGACACCCGGTGTTCTCGCGGCCATCCACATCGGATCGTGGCACCTGGGTGTCACCAGTCGCGGGCTTGCGCAGGCGATGGCGATCCTTGCGTCTTCGTTCGGATCGCTTTCGGGCACGCTTTTCCTTGCGTTGACAACACCGGTCGTTGACATCACTGACCAGTTGCGACGCTGGTATGTTCCGGTCCTCTTCATCGACATGATGATGCTGATCTACCGGTTCACCTTCGTGCTGCTGGCGACGGCAGGCGCGATGAAGACGGCGCAGGAGGTTCGCCTCGGCTATTCGACGAACCGCCTCTGGTTGCGGTCGGTCGCGATGCTTGCCTCCAACCTCTACCTCCGTTCGCAGATGCGTGCGGTATCACTGTTCACGGCACTGTCGTGTCGGGGATACTCCGGGGAGCTGCGGGTGCTCGTTGACCGGGCGCCGTGGTCGGCGACGAGGGTGCTTGGCATCCTTGGCGTGCACGTGCTTGTTGGTGTCTGGGGCGTGGCGACGCGTACCTGGGGATGGGTGTAGCGATGGCTGTGACCGTACCGTTGATCGACCAGGCCGCCCCCGTCACCTACCCGGTACCCGGACGGCGGGAGAGGGAAGTACCCGCGGAGACGCTGTTGGAGGCGCGCGGTGTCACGTTCTCGTACCCCGATGGCACGGTGGCGCTGAACTCGCTGACGATAGGCATCCCGCGAGGTCGCCGGGTGGTGGTGCTTGGCGCCAACGGCTGCGGCAAGTCGACGCTGTTCCTGCATTTCGGCGGGGTGCTGCGCCCGAAGAGTGGCGAGATCGTGCTTGACGGCCAGCCAGTGCGATACGACCGGGCGGGCATGACCCGCTTGCGCCAGCAGGTCGGGCTGGTTTTCCAGGACCCTGATTCGCAGTTGTTCGCGTCGAGTGTGCGCCAGGACATCTCGTTTGGCCCACTGAATCTTGGGTGGTCCGAGGCCAAGGTGCGCGATGCGGTTGAGGCGGCGATCGAGGCAACCCAGATTGCCGACCTCGCCGACCGGCCGGCACATCTGCTCAGCTATGGCCAGAAGAAGCGCGTGGCGATTGCCGGCGTACTGGCGATGGACCCATCGGTGATCATCGCTGACGAACCGACCGCAGGTCTCGATCCGGAATCGACGGCGCGACTGGTGTCATTGTTCAACTCGCTGCACGATGCCGGACGGACGATCGTGATCTCCACGCATGACGTGGAACTGGCCTTGGCGTGGGCCGACGAAGTGGTGGTGCTGCGCAAGGGCGAGCTGCTGCGGACGGGACACCCGACGGAGGTCTTCCAGGACGCCGCCGTCCTTGCAGGTGCCCGGTTGCAGCAGCCGATTGTGCTGGAGACCTTTGGTCACCTGTGTCACATGGGGTACATCCCGACCGATGCCGTGCCCCCGCGCAACGCCAACGAACTGGCCGAATTGATCGGGTGCCACTGTTCTCCGCAGACCAGCCCGATTTCCTCTGGGTTTGATTCCCTTCGCGCAGGCCAGTCCCACCACGCATGATCGCGTGACAGGTCGCACTGGTGATCCCGGCGTCCCTGTGACGGCCGGGTCTTGCCCGCCGCGAGGTTGATCCGGCCGTTCCGACACCGTTGGCGCGTGACACGCCGCGATTGGGAGGAACCGGCATGGCGGGTACGGGTGGCACATCGGGCATGCACAAGTTCGCGGTGCCGTCACCGGCGTCGCGACGCGCGGTCGAGGCGGCAATCCGTGCGGTTGCACCGGTGCAGGCACGTACCGAACAGTCGTGCGAGTACCGGTTCGACATTGCGCGTGGGACCGAACGGGTGGTGGTGAAGCAGTACACCAACGGCACCTTGTTCCTGCAATCGGCTTCGCCGTCCGGATCGCTGATGGCGGACCTTGTGGAGGCAATCGACCGCACGGTTGGCGCTAAGACGGTGATCGTGGGTGGAGCGGCCAAGCGGGATGACGACCCGGACCTGACGCGTCCGTTCCCCGGGCCGTGGATTGGCAGTGACGAGGCGGGGAAGGGCGACTACTTCGGGCCACTTGTCGTGGCGGCGGTGTGGGTGGACGACCGCATGCTTGGCTTGCTGGAGGCGCTTGGCGTGCGTGACAGCAAGGTGGTGGCCGATACCGAAATTGCGCGGGTGGCGGCGGAAATCATCGCCATCGGGGGTGACGGTGTGGCGGTGGTGGAGGTGCCACCGGCCCGGTACAACACGATCTACCGGGATGTCACCCGGCAGGGACGCAACCTGAACGACCTGCTGGCGTGGGGGCACGCGAAGGCGATTGGCGAGGTGCGCAAGACCCACCCCGCGGCCTACGCGCTGGTAGACCGGTTCGGGGATCGTCGGCACCTGGATAGTGCACTTGCCCGGCAGGGCGAACCCCCGCTGGAGGTGATGCACGCGCCACGGGCTGAGTCGAACCTGGCGGTCGCGGCAGCTTCGATCCTGGCCCGTGCACGGTTCGTGGGATGGTTTGCCGGGGCATCGCGCCGGTGGGGACTGCGACTGCCGTTGGGGGCATCCGATGCGGTGATTTCGGCGGCCCGTGCGTTCGTGGCGACGCATGGTGCGGACACACTCGGCGAGGTGGCGAAATTGCACTTCAAGACCACGCAGTCGGTGGTGCGATCGACCCCGGAATGATCGGGTGGGGGTGGGCAAACCGTTTGGGGAATTTCACTCCCGGTCTTGGTGCGATGTCGCGCGGAAGTCGGGGACTTGCCTGATGCGTGCACATGCGGGCGCGCCTACGCTCCTAGTGCCACGCGAAGTTATTCCAAGTCGGACTTCGTGGGGTGAAGGAGGCGGTGATGCGCGCGACGATTGACCCCCCACGAACGGTCCTGCCCGATGGTGCGGAAACGATGCCGGCGCCGGATGCTCCGGACCTGGTCGGGGCCTCAGCGGTGCGCCCGGTGATTCTCCCGCTCGACGGGTCGGCGCTGTCGGAACGGGCGCGCCCCTGGGCAGTCGCAATCGCGCGCACCCGCCGAGCTCCCGTCATCATGATGGGGGTGGTTGACGCGTATCAGGCTTCGTCACTCGGTTTGGCGGCCTCTGCGGGGGTCCCTCTCTATAACTCGATGGTGCCGGATGCCTTGCAGGAGGTCACCCAGTATCTTGAGACGCAGGTTGGCGCGTGCGCTGCGGTCGCGCCGGACGTCCATACCCAGGGACTTCTCAAGATCGGTGATGCCTCGCGGGAAATCCTGAAGGTGGCGTCGGAACTTGATGCCCAGATGGTGGTCTTGACGACTCACGGGCGCGGGGGCGTGGACCGGCTGATCTGGGGAAGCGTTGCCGAACAAGTCGTACGTAACGGGCATGTCCCGGTCCTGCTTGTCCGTCCGTGGGAAGATCCGGTGCCGGAGTTGACTTCGGAACATCCGGGATGGCGGGTGCTTGTCCCGCTTGACGGCACCAAGCTTGCCGAGACGTCGCTCGCGGAGGCAACGCGTCTTGCGGTGGGGGGAGAGCTCCTGCTTGTTCGCGATGTGGTGTCGGGGCACGGCGATTGGTCGGACGACCTGACGGAACCACGTGAGGCTACCGATATGGCCAAGTCGTACCTGGATGGCGTGGCAAACCGATTGCGTGAGGATGGCATTCGCGTGCGGACCTTGGTGCTGACGAGACCGGTGGTGACGGATGCCATTTCTGAGGTCGTGTCTACCGAGGCTATCGACCTGATCGTGCTGGCGACGCATGGCCGGGGCGCCATCGGTCGCCTGTTGCACGGCAGTGTGTCGGACGCACTTGCCCGTCACGCGCCGGTGCCTGTGCTGCTGATCCATCGGGCTCCTGAAGTACCTGCCAGCTGACCACTTTTGGGCGAGACCCGCGCAGTCTCCGTATCGGAGGTGCGTCATGGGTGATGCGAATACCCGAGAAGACGGTCAGGACACGGTAGATCAAGGTGTTGGGGAGGGCCAAGCGAAGCGTGTAGAAATCAGGGGCGATGGGGAGGGTGATGCGCGCCGGCCCGAGGCGTCGCTGCGGTTCCGGTCGGCACCGTCACCGAACCGCGGTGGTGTCTGCCGGATTCCTGGCGATGTTCGGGGGATCGTGTTGCACTCGACCGAGGGATCGCTGGAGGGCGCGTTGCGCACTTTCGCCATGCAGGGTGGGGTGAGCGCCCATTACGCCATTGATCGTGACGGGACGGTGGTAGGAATCGTGCCGGAAGGTGATGTGGCGTTCCATGTGGCGGCGTTTGGCAACCGGCCCGCCCTGAACCGCAGGCGACCGGCGTGGCTTGTGCAATATGACGGACGGTTCTCAGCGGTGAACGCCTGCACGGTCGGCATCGAACTGGTTGGGTTCGCCCGAACTGGGTTCACTGAGGCGCAATATTCTGCACTCGGTGCCATGTGTGCCGGAATCGCGATGCGGTGGGGGTTTCCGGCGGATGCCGACCGAGTGGTGACGCACGCGTCGCTCCAGAGGGACAGGTCGGATCCTGGCGATGCATTTGACTGGGATGCCCTGTGGGGCGCGGTGAGGATCGCGTCACCGGGCGGGATTGGTGGTTGGTCCGAGGGTGACCGAGAGATTGTGGAGGTGGTACGGGCGCTGGGTGCCGATGCCTCCGGCGTGCGTGGATGGATTGAACGCCTTGGCGCGTATGAGGCGTCGTCGAAATCCGGAGCCTTGGAGGATCGAGCGTAACCCCCACCCGGCACTCCCCCCACCCGGCACCCCACCCCCTACTCCTCTCCCGATGCGACGGGAGTGGGGGTGGCGAGATGCCTGACTTTGAGGTTTGCAACCACCACCCCACCACCCCGCCTAATTTATATGTTCGTTCCTCACAAAAGGCCGATTTGGCGGTCGATCTCGGCCTGATACTCGTAGGCGGGGCCGTGGGAGGCCTGCAGGAGTTCGTTGAGGGTCACGGCCCGGCCGAGACGCCCGGATTCGAAGGCTGCGTAAGTCAGCGCTACGTCACGACGTCCTTCCTCACCGCTGACCTCGGGCGTCGCGCCAGTGCGGATGCACTCACCGAGTTCGAAGAGTTCCAGCGCCATGATCTTGGCGTCGGTCGTATTGAACTCGAACTCGTAGGTCCAGACCCGTTCGCCGCCGAAGAGTTCGGCGGCGAGTGGTTCCAGCCGGTACGACGGGGCATGTTCGAGGATTTCCGCTCCGGAGATTGGGTCGTGGCCGGTGAGGTGCAAGGTGACCGGTTTGCCATTTCGGTCGCCCGGGGAGTCGATGGATCCCTTGCTACCGTAGACGAACCGGCCAGACTGGCCGCGCCCGTGTCCGGCATGGTCATTGACCCAGTGCGCGACAGTGCCACGTTCGAACCGGAGGTGGGCGTAGATGGCGTCCTCACCGGTAGGTTCGATGGTGTCCGGAAATGAGTTGACATAGCGGGCGTAGAACCCGCCGGGTCCGGACGAACGGGTATTGTGGCGTACCTTCTCGTGCAGTCGCGTCTCGCCGTAGACCGTCGCGACTTCGCCGAGGTAATACCGGAGCATGTCGGCGTGGTGGACGCCCTCATCAAGGGTGATTGCGCCGGTGTGCTTCATGTGGCGCCACGGGGTGATGACGATGCGGTCGGCACCTCCGATGGTCGTCTCGATCATCAGGCGGGGCTCGCCGATGGCACCGTCGTCGATGAGGGCACGAATGAGGCGATTGATCGGGTCGCGACGGAAGTTCTCGGCCACGGACAAGACGCGGTGGCGCCGCGACGCTTCGGCGAGGAGGATGTCGCAGGCACCGGTCGTAATGGCGAGGGGCTTCTCGCAGAGGACGTGGAGGTCCTGCTCGAGGCAGGCGAGTACGGCGCGGTGGTGCGACCCGGTATCGGTAGTGACATCGACGGCCTGCACATCGGGCATGGCCGCCTTCATCTCGGCGACGGATGCGAAGGCACGCACTTCGATGCCGTAGAGGTCGTGTGCCTCAGAGGCGTAGAACTGGGCGGCCTCCAGGTTGGTGTCGACGGCGGCGACGAGTTGCATGTTGGCCATGGAACTGTGGTGCAGGGCCCCGAACCCGCGCAGGTGCCGGCGTCCCATGCCCCCGCATCCGACAGCTGCGTACTTGATTTTCGTCTCTTGCGTCATCGTGCTTCCTCTCCTGTGCGCATCAACCGGCGTTGCCTGCTGACATTCTGTTCACTCGAAGCGCGAGTTCGACACCCGACGCTTTGCTTTTCCATCCCACCCCATCCCTTCGCCCCCTTATTTATATGTTCGTTCCTCACAAGGCCCGCCTGATTTATATGCTCCGCTACGCTTCGCTAAGCCCAATCGCCCATGACGAAAATACGCTTCGCTGTGAGGTTGGGCCTTATGTGTCGTGCGGGGGTCATCGCGTTCTGGGACGGTCCAGCCAGACTTTTGGCAGGGTACCACCGTTGACGGATCGGAGGGTTCCTGACCGGGATGGGAGCCTCTGGGGACGGTTGTCCCTGCCGGATCCGAGAATAATGGCTCTGCCCCTTTCCATCGCCTGTGATTGAAAGGCGCTGAGTTGGCCGGGGCCTAGAATTGGTGGGGGTGCTGGTGACTTCCACCTCGCCCTTCCTGTCCGCCGTCCTGAGATGCCGGGTGGTGACTGTCGCGCTCGCTGGTAGTTCGCATGATGGACGACTCTGATTCACTACCTCAGGATCATCGGCCCTACGACGAGGGTGGGCGTCTGCCGTTGATGCGGGGTCGGACCAAGGTCAGTGAACTGTCGACGTACTGGGCCACGTTCTGGAGCGTGGTGGCAATCATCCTGTCGGTGCTGCTGCTCGTGGCCTACGGTGCGATCATGCGCTACATCAAGGTCTCCCAGTCGCTCGACCGGCTCGAACGGTCGGTCGGATTGCTTTCCAAGGGGCAGGGAGTGGGCGGCGTCTCCCGGATTGCCGACGATGCGTGCCTGGAGGTGGCCCGAAGCCAGTCGGAGGTAGCGCCTCTCGTCTGGGTGATCCGGTCGGTTGTCGAACCATCGTGGCCGTGGTTGGAGCCGGCCATGCAATCGGTCTGGGCGGAACGCGCCGCGCAGGTCACAAGTTGGATGCAGGTGCCGGCCCTGGCCGAAACCGCGGGTGTCCTGTGCGACGGCGTGCGGTATGCCGTCCGTGGGGCAGTTACCAAACGGCTTGGCACCGATCAGGCGGCGGCGTCTGCCGATTTGGCGATGGCAGAAAGCCGGTTCGAAACGGCACTGACCAGCCTGGCGATGATCGACCCGGGCGTAGTGGAGCGAGTTCCGCAGCTGGTGCGTGGCGCATCGTATCTTCGGATCATGAGGGGCCTGGTGTCTGGGCTGGGGTTCGCCGCTCCCGATCTCGCGGGGCTACCGGATATCGGGGCGCGTCTCGGTGTGCTGTCGCTTGACGGCGCGGGTCGCCCGGTCACGATTGTCATGGCGGTAACGGTCGCGCAATCGGCTGGGCAGTCCGGACCGGCGATGGTGATTGCGCGGGTCACGGTCGAGAATGGAATGGTCGTAGCCCGCGAGATCCGTGAGGCATCGGCGTGGTCCCGGGACGGTGGGGGTCGTCGTCCGGCACCTGTGGGGATGACGATTGCCGGCGGCGGGGTCTTGCCACCCGGGTCGCCGTGGCCGTTGGAGGCCTTTGACTGGTGGATCGATTTCCGGTCGAGTGCCCTGCAGTTTCTTGAACTCTGGCGCGATGTCGGTCAGGATGCGTCAATTGTCGATGGGTTGGTTGCGCTGGATGCCCGCAGTTTTTCCCACGCAGATGGTCAGACGGGGGATGCCTCCGTGCGGGTGGCTAGATTGCTCGACCGGATTGGCCTTCGAGAGGGTTCGGTAATCGAGATTGGCGTCGGCGGTGGTGAGGGTTCAAGTTCACACGGTCTCGGTCTGCTTGCAGAGGCGGCGAACCGTGGGGCGTTGGTGGCTTGGTTCCGGGACCCGGAACTCGCCAGGTGGGTGCGTTCGCATGGGTGGGATGGTGGACTTGAACCCCTGGGTGGCTCGTCCATCCAGTTGGTTACCGCCGATGCCAGTGGGGCCCGGGGCAGACGGGTGTCGGTTGCGTCCGCGGAACAGGTTGCCGGAGGCATCCGGGTGGATATTCCGGGGACGTTGCGCGGGCATGTGCGTGTGGTCTTGCCTCCCGGGCTTGTGCCGGGAGTGACTGATCGGATGTCGGTGACCGGGTTGGTAGCCGCACCCGAGCGAGTGCGCGAGGGTCAGTCTGATGTGGTGGGGTTTACCGCCTCGCAAGATGTGTCGGCGTCGGGTGCGAACGTTCCCGTTGTCATCAGTTGGTAGCGGACGGTCAACTGCTTAGCAGGGCCACCTTCGCTACTGGTTGAGAGGATGGCTGGCGTCATCGGCACCTATTCCTCGATGGCCCGTTTGGCGCGCCAACGTTGCAGCCGACCCCAGGTGAGCAAGGTGAGGCTTGCAACCACGAGACCCCCGAGGATTGCCAGTGTCTGGGGGGATGTCCGGGGACGTGACACTCCATCGATCGGCAGGTCGATGTCGGGCGTGGGCAGTGGCCGTGCGGTTGGCATGGCCACTGGGGAGTCAGGTTGCCCACCTAGCCGGATTTGCGCCGGGGTCGCTCGGCCGCCTTGCAGTGGATCAGGAATGCCGCCTGAGGGTGGAACGACGGCTGCGGTCACCACCGCCTGTGGCGTCGCGGGCAATGTCTGTGCGCGGCTGTCCAAGGGGAAGGCAAGTGCGAGGAAGAGGGCGCTGATCAGGACGGAATTCGCGACGGTTCGCCCTCGGACGACGTCGCGGATGGCAGGTTGCGATGGAGAGTCTGGGTGCTTCATTCGCTGTGGCGCGGCATTTTCGTATGAATTGTCTAGTGGACATGACAGAAACAGGCTATAGCACAACGATAACGCCAGTTTTTGGTTGCGCACTGGCCGCAGACTCATGCTTGATGGCGAGATACCGATAGTTAAGGGGAGACCAAACGCGCAACTGACGGATCTGGACACTGTGGCCGCAGTGACCAGTGACGGCGCGCTTGGGTGAATGCACAGGGGTTCGCCAAGGACGGCGGCTCCACAGGACACCAAGGAAGGAAAGCGGCCATGGCACTGCGGATCAACTACAACTACGAGTCGGTTTCGGCTCAACGGAATCTTTCGGGCACGCAGAGCAGTTTCTTCAGGGCCATCGAGCAGCTCTCGAGTGGCCTCCGGATCAACAAGGCGTCGGATGACGCTGCGGGACTTGCGGTGAGCGAGAAGCTGAAGAATCAGGTGCGTGGTCTTAACCAG
>Ga0214917_10003791_pt1 | contig 17243 bp, 21 predicted proteins | sample LL_1208_BB_MetaG_FD_177983 | JGI IMG/M metagenome (GOLD analysis project Ga0214917, IMG submission 177983) | Freshwater microbial communities from Lake Lanier, Atlanta, Georgia, United States - LL_1208_BB | ecosystem: Environmental > Aquatic > Freshwater > Lake | place: USA: Georgia | collected... | reverse complement strand
GGGGAGCTCGAGGATGGAGAAGAGCATCAGTCCAGGAGCCGCTGGATGACCTGGGGGTCATGGAAGCGGGAGTACCGCGGGCGGGCTCGGAGGTGATGGGCACCGGAGCCAGTCAGCCAGGACTGGGTAGCGAGCAGGGCGGGGAGGGTGAGGAGCGGGGGGTTGAGGGTCATGACGTCAAGGGGCTAGGCGGGCTTTGTGGAGGCGGGTCTGGGCGTACCAGGCGGCGATGGCCGGGGTCCAGGCCTCAAAGTGAGGCCAGATGAGGTCGCAGAGCTGGGTGATCTCCAGCTGGGCGTCGCGCTTGGCGCGGAGATCCAAGAAGTGCATCAGCGCTCGGAGGCTGAAGGTCACGACGAAGTGCTGACGGATGTCGAAGGGGATGAGGCCCCGTGCGTGTTCCTCTGCGAAGCCACGGGACATGAGATCAGCGAAACGGGCGGCGGCGCGTTCGCAGTCCCTCCGGTCGTAGATGCGCATGGCTTCGGAGTAGGCGTAACGTTTGCCCTGTCGGTCTGTGTAGTGGCCGGAGGGACGGAGATAAAAGACGTCCTCGATGTCGCGACGACCTTCATGAGCATCGACGATTCGCTTGCCGGTATAGCGCCCTGACTGGACATCAAAACTGATCCCGACGCGATGTGTGCGAGCCTGCTGCATCACGGAATGAGGGAACCATCCCACGTTGAAGGTGATCGCTGGGTGCTCTAGCGGGCCGTAGTGACCGCGGTCGGAGACCAAGAGGTGGCGGACCAAGGCGGCGCCGGCTTCGTCCTCGGGGGGAGCGGGTTCATCGGCGACGAAATGCTCGCTGTAGTCCTGGTGCATGGCTCGCCAACACAGGCGCTGAGGTTCGTGGGTGGAGGAGAGGAGCGCGATGCGGAACCGAGGATCAGGCGACATGCTTCCAGGTGATTCGAGAGCGGATATTAGAGATGTATTTAGAACTTATTCCATATTTCACTGATAATGACTGTCTGGATTCTTCGCTACGTCGAATAATCGAGACATCGACTTCTGTTAGCATAGCTCGCCCATTATTCGCACCTGCTGGCCAAGTGCCGTGAAACTTCCGGTCGGCATGGTTTCCTTTAGATGTGTCCCATCTAAGGTTGCTGAGTTTGTTATTGCGGACATCACCATCAATGTGACAGGCTTGTTCACCGGGCTTGGGAACGCTCACAAAAGCTTCTAGAACTAAGCGACTTACTAGCAGCAGTGTCGCTTTGTTGTCTTTACAGAGTTTGACCCGCAGGTATGGGCGTTTTCCTGTTTTTACGTTGAAGCGGAGAATCTTACCTTTTCTTTTGTAGCGCTTGCCGGAGTTAAGTACAAAGTATCTGTCTAGGCTGCGCACTAAACCTGTATTGGAGATTTCATATAACCCCTCATACCCGACAACAGGGTTCCACACCTCTGTGAGGCGCTCGGCATCGGGGGTGCAGTGGACGAAGGTGACGTCAGCCATGGCTTAGCCCTTGCGGAAGGTGATGGGTTTGGAGGCGATGTGGAGCTGGGGGATGAGCCAGGTGTCGCCGGTGACGGTGTCGCGGAGGAGGTAGTGGGGAAAGCCGCGCCAGAGTTCGCCGCCGATGACCTCGAAGAGGATGTCCTGGGGGTGGCCGAGGACGTTCACCAGGGCGCCGAGGCGGAAGCGCCAGGGCGGGCGGGTGAGGGCGTCCTCGGTGACCGGGACGGGGTTCGGGGCCTCAGGCGGCGCAGGCGGGGGAGACGATTTGCTGAAGTTCATCGGCTTAGCTCGGTAGGTAAAAACATGGCATCCTCAGTAGTAAAAGAATGCAAGGCTTTATTGCGTGCTTTTACGGCGCTATCCAGGTCTTGATAATAACCTAGATGTTTCCTGACACCTTTTATGGTTGTATAGACTTGCCATTTCTGCTTAGTTTTGTACCAATGTATGCCTGTATACTTTGATTTGCTATCAGCTCTAACTCCTCGGTTGATATTGTTCTGAGCGGGTGTAGCTAAGCGTAGATTGTCAATTCTGTCATTTGCCTTGTTCCTATCTTTATGATCTATCTGATAGCCGGCGGGTATATCTCCGTAAAACCAGCTCCACACTAAGCGGTGATGCAAATAGCTCTTGTAACGGATAGAAATAGCTCTATATCCAGTTTGCCGTATTCCACCTGCAGGTAGGCGGGTTGACTTTCTTATGGAATCGCGTTGTCGCCAATAAAGATGTCCGTTTAACGGATCATAAGAAAACATTTCCCACAAATCAGGCTGAGAAGGAAGCTCTAGAGTCATATTACTTACCTGCTAATAGGATCTCAACTCGGCTATAAAGATCTTTCAAGGTGAGATCATTATCAATGACCACGTCAAACTTGTAATCATTAAGACCTCCTTCGCTAGCATGTGTATTTATTTTTTCGACTCCTGGTCTTTGAATCATCCACAACTCACCTCCTAAGTCTTTGATCCTCAGTGCCTCATCCCAGAAGCGCACGTCGTCGACCACCACGTCGATGCCGCGGTCCATGTCGCGGACGGCGGTGCGTTGCCAGGCCTTGATCCACGTTTCAGGATGAACACATGCTCGGCCAAACTCGGTGCCAAGTGTTTGGCAGAGGTGACGAGCAGAAACTCCAACGTTCGGAATTGGAAGTTCCTTGTCTTCTACAAGATAACGCTCTATCTGAGCTGAGTCTAAACTATAGTGCTGCAAAAATGTTCGTACCATGGCTTTAATAGGCGTTGCAAAAGATAAAATCCGATAGCCGCGGCAATTAAGATACTGAGCTACCGAGGTTTTCCCTGAACGAGGGGCAGGGGAGTAGAGGCCGATCAGGCGAGGGTGATCAGTCATCGGAGGGGCGCTGGACGAGTCGCTCGAGGGTGTTGGGATTGACCAGATTGAGAATGAACAGATGCATCGCGGCTCCGGCCTGTTTGTAAATGACCGGAGGTGCGCCGCCTTGATCAGGTCCGAGGACTTTCCAGAGGATCTCTGCCAGGGCTTCGATTATTTGCTCGACCTGGGAGGGATCGGTCAGGAAACGCTCCAGGCCGTCGCGGACGTCGCTTGCCACCACACCGGGCGAGATGTCGAGGGCACGAGCATCAGTGACGAAGCGCTCAAGGAGTTCCCGGTCTCGGTAGAGCGTGCTGGCAGTGATGTTGGCGTAGCGCTCTTTATGTATCTGACGCATGACTGACAGCGCGATCGAGCCGGCGATGAGAGCGTGGATCGGATCGGTGATCTCCTGCGTCATTTGCCCTTCCTCTTCGTTGTGCGGGCGTAGGTAAAACGCTGAATGCGGGCTTGGAAGTGCTTATACAGCTGCTCAAGCGCATCTTTGTGAAGCACTTCGATCTGAGGAGACTCATCAGGTAAAGCCACAACAATCATTGCCCGCTCGATACACAACCCTGAAGACTTGTAGAGATAATTGGCAGCTGCTGTGTAAGCTGCTACCTGAAGCGAGTATTCGTACATCTTAGATTTATTGCGATAAGATAGGGCTGTCTTCCAATCACAAAGTGTTGGCTGATCTAAGTCATCAGCCATATAAGCAATACAGTCGAGGGTGCCGGCGAAGCCATCGGGATGCCAGACAGCGCCTTCCAGGAGGAGCGGGCGGTCGACCGTGGAGAGAAAGGGGCGGACGCTCTTCCAGTAGGGGGTCTGGAGGAAGTCGAACTCGGGCTCGGTGGCGTCGGTCAGGAAGCGCTCGACGGCGGCGTGATGATTGGTGCCGCGAAAACAGGCGAGGTCGCAGATGAAACGCGCACGTTCTTCGCCAACCGATTCACGCCATTCGAGGAGGCCGCTGTTGTCTCGGGAGCCGTCGAGGATGGTGGTGACAGAGTAGAAACCGCCGATGGATGTGCTGTAAAGCCCTTCAGGGCTGCGAACCAGCTCGTAACGAGGGAGAGCGCTAATCCTGTTCGGTGGATGCGGTGTAGTCAATGTCCGGTTGGCGAAGGAGCAGGTCGTTCGGCTCGCAGTTGAAGACGTCGAGCAGTGCGGCGAAGACTTCGGGATCGATGTAGCGGCTGCGTCCGAGCCGCACTCGGGTGAGCGTGTGCGAGGTGACGCCGAGTTCCCGAGAGAGGCGACTGGGAGACCAGCCACGCTTGAAGGCCATGTGCTGGACGTTGCGGGCCAGCACGATCACGAGTGGATGAGGGTTGATCTGTTCTGTCATGGAGTGTCCCCACGGAATAAAGGGGTGGCTGGTGGCCACCCCATTCCCGAACTGGTGATCAGGCTTTAGGCTCAGCGAACGGGTCGTCGCCGTCGAAGAGGGCACTGAGTTTGCAGGTCAGCTCGTTGAAGCGAGCGGTGATGTCCTTGGCAATGGGCTTCGGAGGGGCGGCGACCAGGCTGTAGCTGGTTTCCTTGCCGGAGCCAGTCTTCGACAGCTTGATGTCGTACTCGGTAGGGTCGCCGTAGTCGCTGTCCTTGATGTATTTGAACAGTTGTTCCATCAGCGACTTCTGGGTGATCTCGAAGATCTTGAACTCCTCGCTCTCGTAGTCGTAGACGAGGGTGGCGAGGAAGCGCTTGACCGAGATCTTGCCACCGAGGTCGGGCTTGAGATTGTCGGGGAGCTCGGCCGGCTTCTCCTCCCAGCGGACGGGCTTGTCTTCGGTGGTCCAGGAGGTCCAGCCGGTGATGCCCTGGCCGACGAAGCGCACACGGCGCTCCTTGTCGGTGAGCTTGGAAGGGTTGAGGTAGGCGCCGGCAGCGGCGGCCTCCTTCTGGAGTTCGTCGAGCGTGTCGGTATCGAGCCAGGCAGTGGCGGTCATGACTGTGAAAGGGGGGTGGAATCAGGGGACAGGGGGATGGCTTGAGCGGTGACGTGGAGTCGGAGGATCTGCTCGCAGACCTCAGATGGGGAAGAGCCAGAGCTTTGAGCCAGGTCGACCAAGTGGTGGTAGGCGGTGTCTGTGAGGTACAGGTGCCGCTTGAACTTCCGCTCGCCGTAGAGACGATGGGGCGTGCCCACTCCGTTTGGTCAACTGAAAGCAACCTAGGCGGGTGAGGCTGAGGTGTCAACCAGGACAGGTCGGGGCGAATGTGAGGCGGTCTGCAGCATGCTCACGAGATCGGCCTCGGGGAAGAACCTTGGGGCACCTGGACCCAGGAGAACAGGGATGAACACCTGTTCACAAGCCGGGTGGTAAACATCCCATTGCTGAAACGCCTGGGCATGCACCGAAAAGAGCCCTGTGTGCTCGGCGAGGCATAGAACTTTGATCAGTGGTGGATCAAAGGGGTCGCCACAGAGCAAGACCGTTGAATCGCCCTGGGTATGGATCTCGAGCAAGGGCAGGCAGGTCCACGGACAGGTGAGAAGCACAGGGGTGAGGTCCATGGCGACTGAGAGGTCGCCTGAAAGGTAAGGCCCGCTGTCCGGTTCAGGTGAGGTGAGTAGCGCTTGTTAAGAAACTCTGATAAAACTCCTACCTTCACCCTGGATTTCTTTTAGTAGCTCGTCCTCGGTGGGTGGGCCGCCCATCTCCGCGGTGAAGGCAGTGAGGGCTGGGAGCTCCATGGAGAGCTCGTCCGGGGTCCAGGGGTGAGTGTCCCGGATCACGTTCAGGAGTCGGTCGACGCGGTCGGCATCGCGGGCTGGGTAGCGCTCACGAACGACACGCTCGAGGTCGGTGATCAGATCGATGCCGTTGGCGGCCATGAGCCGGCGGATGGTTCGGCCCCAGGTCCAGCTGAAATCAGTGGCCTGGTCCTCCGTGAAGAACGTGAGGCGGAGGTCGATGTCGGAGGGGAGGCGGATGCCGCAGAAGACCTCGACCCACCAGCCGAGCGGAGGCGGCTCACCGTTCTCGGTGATGGGATAGGCGTGGCGGTAGGCGTTGGAGCTTTCGGTGCCGGGGATGAGGGCCTTGGTGGTGGCGTAGCGCCAGACGCAGTAGTTCAGGCGTTCTATCGCCACGAAGGTGCGTGGGCCGGGGTTCTCGAGGCGGGCGTGGCGCAGGCCACTGATCTGTGAGCTGTGGAGCCAGCCGACGCCGTTCAGGCAGGCCTTAGACAAGGCGGTCATGGTCGGATGGGACCACTCGTTGGTGTCCATCCAGCGGCAGAACAGGATTGAGAAGGCCTTGATCCCGTTCTCGTAGGCAGATCGGTGGTCCGTGGTGGTTGTGGTGGTCATAGGGGCGTGAGCGGTGCAGACCTTCAGCCTGATGGGCAACGGTTTGCGGGTCAACCCTATGACTCATAGTGCGAATACCTGACCTGTTCGTGCAAGCGATACAGATCTGAGGCTTGTACGAATCTGGTTGCACCGCTAGCGTGTTCCGGCCCTGGTCAGTTCCGGGGCACAAAAAAGCCCTCCCTGGCTAGGGGAGGGCTGGGTTCATCAACAACCGCAGTAACGTTACATGATCTCTTCATCTGCCTCAAGCACCGCCTCCACACTGGAAGGTCGGGCTATCGATCTACTGCGCGGCAACGTTTTTCCAGATTGGTGGACGTTCGTTCCGGTAGCAGGAAAAGCGACGTTCGTCAAGGAGTGGTCAACGAAGCCTTTGACCAAGGAGCAGTGCATTCTTGAGTACAAGCAGAAACAGTCCTACCGCGGGCTCGGGGTGGTCACCGGGGAGTTCTCGGGGGGCCTGATCGCGCTGGACATCGATGGGCTCCTGGCCGATGACCGGTTCAGGGCGTGGGTGGTGGCGCATTCGATGGGGGGTTACGAGGCGCCGGGGGAGGAGAGCACGATGTCGTGGACCTCTGGGCGGCCCGGGCGGCGGCAGATCCTGTATCGGGTGCCGGCCTCGGTGGTGCCTGAGCTCAGGCACGTCAAGACGCTGATCCTGCGCACCGATGGGGAGTGGCACCTGGGCCACGGGGATGTGGAGCGCACCACGGGCAAGCAGGAGGCCCAGAAGGAGGGCGACACCGAGTACGAGGAGGTGGTGCTGCGCTTCAACCAGTGCCAGTCGGTGGTGCCGGGGTCGCCGCATCCGAGCACTGGGAAGCGGTATCGGTTCCTCAACTACAACGATGGGGAGGTGGCCCTGGCCCCGGACTGGCTGCTGGACCTGCTGCGGGCTGTGCGCAAGCCGGTGCAGTGGCTGAGCGACGCCGACCAGAAGGCTCTGGATGCCGAGCTCGGGGAGACGGCGATCCCGTCGCGGCAGATCCGGGGCTGGTTCTTCAAGGAGGAGGTGCAGGCCCTGCTGAGGCCCCGGCTCGAGGAGCTGGTGTTCAAGCACGAGACGTTCGACGCCTATGGGTGGCGGGAGCGGGATGGGGCCAAGCCGCAACGGATGTCCGGGTGCCCCTGGCATGGGGGCAAGAGCGGCACGTCGTTCCAGTACTCACCGGACTCGGGGTGCTGGGACTGCAAGGCGTGTGGCGTGGGCGGCGACGTCCTGGACTTCGTCCACAAGGTGCGGGTCAACAACCTGCACGCGGAGAGGCCGCAGGGCCCGGACCTGGAGGTCTACGTGGCGGAGATCGCGACCGCCCTCGGGTACGACTACCCGGCCTGTGCGAAGGCGGTCGAGATGAAGACCCAGGAGGTGCCGCTGCGGCGGCTGACGGGGCATGAGTTCTTCTCGGCGGCGCTGAAGATCGAGGACTCGTTCGAGAACGCCGAGCTCGGGGACTACCACCTGATGGAGCTGGTGCGGGACGCCGGCCTGATGAACGTGTTCCGGTCGGGGCCGCAGGTGAGGGCGGCGCTGGAGCGGTTCATGCTCCACGAGCAGCAGGAGCTGGATGAGGCCGACTGGCAGGAGAAGTGCCGGGGGCAGCGGGACTACCTGATCCCGGACTTCGTGTCGAGGCCCAGCTCGATCATGCTGCACGCCAGGGGCGGCCTCGGGAAGACGCGGCTGGCGGTGCTGATCTCGAAGATCGTGGGCCAGCAGCAGACCATGAGGGTGCGGGGGCTGGAGGTGCAACCGACGCTCTCGGGGAACGTGCTGTTCATCGGCAACGATATGTCGATGACGGATTACGCCGAGTATTTCGATCAGCAGGGGATCGATACGGCTGGGCCGGATCGGTGGATGAAGTTCAAGCCGCAGTGGCAGCAGTCGCAGTACAAGGTGCTGCTGCGTTGGCTGAACGAGTACAAGCCGGTGCTGGTGGTGATCGACTCGCTGACATCAGTCAGCACGATGATCGCGGCGAAGGAGTACGAGAAGGAGTACGCGACGACGCTGTATCGGTTGGCGCGGGAGAACGGGACGGCGTTCCCGGCGACGACGTTCCTGTGGATCCACCACGACAAGAAGGATGGGACGGGGTTCCGGGGGACGGACACGCTGCGGAATGCGGTGCATGAGACCTGGCACCTGAAGGAGCTCTCGGATGAGGAGCGGGCCGAGTTCGGGGACCACGCGCTGATCCTCGAGATCGACAAGAGCCGGGGCATGCGGGGCGGGGACCGGTTCCTGGTGCGGGAGGACATCGAGGAGGCCCTGAGCCTGGAAGACCTCACGCCGACCGTGAAGCGGGACAACCGGGGCCAGGGCGACGAGACGCCGCGAACGCTCGTCCTCGGGATCCTCAAGGAGGCGGCGGGGCCGCTGACGGTCAAGGAGCTGAGATACGAGCTCAACAGCCGCCTGTCGGGGCGCCGGGGCCAGGGTACGCACGTGTCGCGGCAGACGGTGGAGCGCTGGCTGAAGCACTGGGTCTCGACCGGCCTCGTGGGGAGCGAAACGGTGAGACCAGCGGGACAGAAGGGAGGGAGGCCCTCGACGACGTTCAGAGCCCTCTCCCTTATACACGAGGCAAATGATGAGCAAAACCCCTTGATTTCCCCCGAGAACGACTGCGCTGCAGTGGAAGAGGTTTTGCAACCGGATTTTGAGCAAAACCCCAGTGCGCAAAACCCGGAGGCTCCCCCCGAGGGCGTCTCGGATGAGAGGGGCGAGACGGAGGTATCCCCCGAGAGCGAGGCGAAAGGGGTGACTGAAGAGCCACCTGAACAGGTCAATGCGGAGGGGCAACCGGTTTTGTCCATCGAGGCTGGAAAAACAGGCTTGAGCAAAACCCCCTCCCCTGAAACCCTTGACATCACAGGGATTTCGGAAGACGAGGCCGAGGTTTTGCTCACTTCGGCACAGGTAAAGGAGAAACCCGTCCTCCGCTACGAGCTCGACGACTGGGGCTCGGTTGATTGGGGGTGACCAATTCGGGAACCGGGGGCCTTGCCATCAGAAGTGGCGGGCCCTAGGGTGTCCTGACCTGAACGTGAATCGCTGATCGTGGCTGTTCTGGGATACAAACCCCGTCCTTCAGGACGGCTTTTCCTGAGACTCCACATACTCCCTGAGACGCTCGATGGGGGCTCCGCCAGCAGATGCGGCGAAGTAGCTGGGCGTCCAGAGGTGGGCTCCCCTGGCAGCCAGCTCAGGAAACTCCTTGCGCAGCATCCGACTGCTGACGCCCTTAGCCCTGGAAAGGAGGCTTGAATCGTTCGACGGCCTTCTTCTCCAGGATTTTCCGCGCCTTGCTTCTTACTGGCATCCAGTGGACCCTGGCGTCTGGATGCGCTTCTTCAATCGCGCCGCGCTTGTGGTGCCCCTGGATCATCCGCTTGGAAAGGTTTTGAGTTTCCCCGATGTAAAGCACTTTTTCTCCATCCATCAGGAAGTACAGGGCAGAGGCTTCTTCTATGAGGTCAGCCCTGGCAAGCGGGACTGACGGCAGGAGGTAGGGATTCAGGTTTGCTATGACGGTCTTCTGGTGCAGCAAGCGGCTTTCAAGGGAGGCGATGTATCCCCGAATCAGGTCACTCTGGCTTTTGCCAACCGCCTTGGAATACGCAAGCAGCAGGCTTGCTTCGTCGTCAGAAACCCTCACGGTCAGGGCGCGCATGTAGCTGTGCTGCGATTTGCAGTACAATACAAGGATGAAGCAACGCTACCGCTTCCGGCTCTACCCCCACCCGCATCAGCAGGTGGCGCTGGCTCGTGCGTTCGGCTGCGCCCGTGTGGTGTGGAACGACGCTCTGGCTCACTGCCAGGAGCTGCGGGCAGCGGGCGAGAAGACGCCTTCTGGCTACGCCCTGCGCAACTGGATGTCCGCTGCCAAGGCGGGTGTCCCTTGGCTTGCAGCGGCACCCTCAACGCCTCTGTGCGAATCGGTGCTGGACCTGGCGGTTGCCTACAAGAACTTCTGGGCCAGCTGCACCGGCAAGCGCAAGGGACCGAAGGTGCGGGCGCCTCGTTTCAAGTCGAAGCGAGACAGCCGCCAAGCCGCCCGGTTCACGAAGGTTGCTTTTCGCTGCCATGAACGCACCCTGCAGCTCCAGAAGATCGGCAAGGTGCCCATCGAATGGAGTCGGGATCTACCGGCGGAGCCCAGCTCCTGCACGGTGATCCGTGATGCCTCGGGCCGCTACTTCGCCTCTTTCGTGGTCGAAGTCGAAGGTGCCGCCACCTGCGCCATCCGCCCTCAGGAAGGGCGGGCCATTGGCATTGACCTGGGCTTGGCATCCCTTGCCACCACCTCGGATGGCGAAAAGGTGCCCCTGCCAAAGCACTTCGATGCAGCGCGGAAACGGCTGCGTCATCTGCAGCGGCAGGCGGCGAGGAAGCGCCGTTGTGTCCCCAAGGGCACGAAGGCATCGAATCGCCTTAAGGCCGTGAATCGCAAGATCGCCAGGCTTCACGCCAGGGTTGCAGACCAGAGAACCAATGGACTGCACCAACTGACGAGCCGCCTGGTGCGCGATCACGATTTCATCGCCATCGAGGATCTCAATGTGTCCGCGATGTTGAAGGCACCAAAGCCGGTGCTGGATGAAGCGATGAACCGCTGGCTGCCGAATGGTCGTGCGTCGAAGCGCGCCCTCTCCAGGGCGATCTCTGACGCTGGCTGGGCAACCTTCCGCACCATGCTGGAGCAGAAGGCCGACCGTGCTGGTAAGCGGGTGGTGGCGGTGAACCCCGCCTACACCAGCCAGCGGTGCAACCAATGCGGCCACACCGAAGCCGCAAACCGCCCGAAGCAAGACACCTTCCGGTGCCAAAGCTGCGGGCACACCGAACATGCCGACATCAATGCGGCACGAAACATCTTGGAGGCCGGACTGGCCTTGTCTGGACGTGGAGCCTTGCGTAATCCCGAGCCTCGCTCGGTTGCTGGCTGTGAAGCGTCAACCCTCCTGAAGGTGATGGCTCATGCAGCCTGATCCGAGAAGGAATCTCCGGCCTTCAGGCCGGGGAGGATGTCAAGCATCCCCATGCGCAGCGTAGAAGGAATCTCCGCCGTTCACGGCGGGTAGGAAGTCAACAACAATGCCATCCGCGCAAGCAACTCGTAACACTGAAGCACTACAGCGACTGGATTACGAGGTCATTCGAGGGCCTAAAGATGCTTCAACGCTGAAGACGATGTTAAAGCGAATGGTCACGACGAATAAGTGTTTAGGGATAGATACGGAGACAACTGGACTTGATCCGCTTGTAAATCAAGTACGTTTAATTCAGATCGGGTCTGCTGACTTCGCTCTGATCGTCGATCTGGATGGGTGGAGACGAGCTGGAGACCGTGCGGTGCCGTGGGAATCACCGGGATTGAGGGAGCTGAAGAGCTACCTCGAAAGCAGAGCTCCCAAGGTGCTTCAGAATGCTGCATTCGACCTGAACTTCCTGGGGGGTGAGGGAGTCGTCCTCGGGGGCGCGCTGTTTGACACGATGGTCGCTGCGAAACTTGTGAATAATGGCTGTGGTGTACGGAATGATTTGGGATCTATTACTGATCGTGTGCTCAAAGTCAAGCTCCCTAAGGAGTTGCAAAAAGCTGATTGGTCTGGTGAAATAACAGACGAAATGTTTCATTATGCGGCGCGTGATGTGATTTGCCTTCCGATGCTTGTGAAGCCTTTATCTGAAGCATTGGTTGGCTCCAAGATTAAGCCAGGCTTTACGTTGTGGGATTTGTTTCAGCTTGAGATGGAGGTTTTGAAGCCTATTGCGTTGATGCAATGGCATGGATTTGCGTTTGACAAAGAAAATGCGATTGAATTGCGTGCAAAGCTAGAGGAAGAAGCAGAGACGTTGAAGCTGTCGTTTCTTCAGCTTTTAGATGTGGAAATCAAGAAGCGGCATTCGGAGGAGTCAGGGGTCTGGTTGCCTCGCGAGGCGGATGGCAGCTTCAACACCAGGGAGAAGGAGTCGGGCTCGGTGCGGAAGGGCACGAAGGTCTACGCCGGCTTCAACCCGAGGTCGACCAAGCAGATGGCTCAGCGTTTTGAGCAGGCGGGGATTCTGTTGCCACCTGACGAAAAGGGTGCCCCGAGCTTGGATCAGAACCTGCTTGCATTCCTGCGAAAAGACTACGAGCTGATTGACAAGTATCTGACGTGGAAGACAGCTGTTACTCGCGTCTCAAACATGGATACTCTGTTGGAATCAGTTGGACCTGATGGTCGCATTCACTGCAATTACAAGCAGATGGGAACGGAGACTGGGCGTCTGTCGGCTGCATCGCCGAATTTGCAGCAGGTGAATCGTAGCCCTGAGTTTCGAAGCAAGTTTGTCGCGGAGCCTGGACACGTCCTCGTGGTGGCCGACTTCAGCCAGATCGAGCTGCGGGTGGCGGCGGAGCTCTCAGGAGAAGAGCGGATGCTCGAGGCATACCGCGCAGGGAGGGACTTGCACACCGAGACCGCAGCGCTGATGACGGGCGTCGCTCTCGGGGAGGTCACCAAGAAGCAGCGCACGTCGGCCAAGGTTGCCAACTTTGGACTTCTTTACGGAGCTGGAGCGGCGACTTTAAGGAAGCAAGCTGTCGCACAATATGGTATTGATATGGAGCTTGAAGAAGCTCGTGAGATTGTCAACGGCTTTCGTAGTGCTTATCCTCGCTTGTATCAGTGGCAAGTAGAAGAGGGCAACAAGACGACGAAGGCAGTGACGACCGCCCTCGGGAGGAGACGGATGCTCGTGGGATTCAACGACAAATACACCACGAGGATCAACACCCAGGTGCAGGGCACAGCCGGAGACATTGCGAAGCTTGCAATTCGGCGCCTGTGGAAGGAGATCTGTCGAGAGCCTGGGGAAGAAGCGAAACTCATCGCCATGGTTCACGACGAGATCGTCCTCGAGGTGAAGGCTGAAGCTGCGGAGCGTTGGTCGGAGGTGCTCAAGCGCTGCATGGAGGAAGCTGGCGCGGAGATCTGCAAGGAGGTGCCCATCGTCGCTGAGGTGTCGACGGGAGCGACATGGGCAGACGCCAAGTGAGGTGGCGATTTACGCTGCAGGCTCATCCAGCCTATTCTGGTTAGGCCTTCCACTTATCCCAATGCTGACAGGCGCGGAACTCATCGATTTCGTCAAGACGTCGGAATCGGCCAACGACATGGAGTTGGCTAGGGCTGCTGGTTATGTGCGCACGACCAAAACAGGCAAGGATCAGGTTCTTAAGAAAGCCTTCATGAACGCGCTGCTTGCTGCCAAAGGTATCGAGCGTCCCATGGGCCGCGGGCCTGGTAAAACTGCGAGGTACGAGACCTCAGTCCACAAGAACGGTGTCATCTTGATCGGCAAGACGTACTCGGAGGTTTTCGGGCTGAACCCCGGCGACTTCCTGGACATCGTCATCGAGGGTGATTGCATCAAGCTTGTGCCCCAGCCGTTTGCTGAGGAAGCTGAGGAGGCGTCGACCAAGAGCAAGGTCAAGGCCTGATCTGTGAGCAGCGCTGAAGAACGAGCTCGGTTGCTGAGTCGTCTTCAGCGCATCGCGGAGAAGCTCCCTAGTGGGCTTCTCCATCGTTTGGTCTTAGACGCACAGTTCTTTCATGACTGGAACATGCGTAAGAAAGGTGCGCGATCGTCGGCGCGATTGTCGCAATATAAAGCCCGCATGGAGCGGGCAGATGAAGCTTATTGGAAAAGAGTTAAAAACAGGAGCGCCTAACTTGTTCAGGAACCGGTCATCCCGAGATCGCAAAGAGCTAGCTCTCGGTGGTAACGGTAGTGGAAAGAGCGTCCACGTTGATCCTTTTTGAAGCTGGCGGGTGAAAGCTTCCCTGTAGCCACGTAGTTTTGCAGCGTCCTCGGAGAGACACCGGTGATCTTGCTCATCTCGGCGGGTGTCAGCCACACAACGTCTTTGCGCGGAACGTAAGTCTCCAGTGACTGGAGACGCCGGTTGATGTGCCGGAGCTCCTCGAGGAGTTGTTTACCGAGCTCGGAGTCCACCGTGAGATCCATGGCGCAGGGGCATTTTCGCGTAATGTAGCGCGGCTTCGCTCAGAAGCGAACGGGTCGGGGCGATGACCTGTTCAGGTCACACGCTCTCGGTGGCCATGGCGCGGCGGAGGTCGCTGGCCTGGATGTGGCGGTGGTAGGTCTGCTCGTGGACCGCGGCGCTGTGACCGAGGGCGCGGGCGCAGAGGGTGAGGGGCTTGCCGGCCTCGATGCTGCGGATGGCCCAGCGGTGGCGGAGGTCGTAGAGGTCGAAGTCGGGGAGGAGCTCCGCGAAGATCGGGGCGATGTCCTTGGCGCGGCGGCTGTGGCGCCAGGCGTCGACGAAGCGCTTGGCCCGGGCGGAGTCGTAGTCCTCGGGGTGAGTCCAACGAGTCTCAGCCGGGATGGCGATGTCACCGAGGGCGTAGCGGTCGATCCAGGCTCGGGGGAGGGCGAAGCAGGTGCGCAGGGCCGGTGCCCGGTTGCGGCGCTTGATGGTCAGCACCTCGGCGGTGCCGTCGTCGTGGAGGACCAGGGAGGGGATCTCCGCGGGGCGGCAGCCGAAGGTGGCCAGGGCGGCGTAGCACCAGCCCCATTTCGTGGGGCGGAGGGCGTCGAGAAGGGCGGTGATGGTGTCGTCCTCGGGGATGGTCCGTTCGGCCGGGGCGTAGCTGCCTTGGAGCTCGCTGATGCGCTCGAGGTTGCCGGGCAGGCCCAGGTGGCGCGCCAGGCGCTTCAGCACCTTGCAGCATTCCACCCGAGTGCGGGTGCCGGGCTCGGTGGTTGTGATCGTGCGGAGGAGCGTGTCGAGCGTGCAAGGCAGCGCTGGGGGTAGGCGGCGTAGCTCGAGGTGGATGCGCTCCCAGGTGCGTTCGGAGGCGGAGTTGCGGGGGCGGCTCTGCCAGTAGGCCACTTCGAAGGAGTGGATCGCGGCGCCGCAGGACATGGGGGCGGCTTCGCCGTTTTCCGATGAGGGCCGCGCAGCGGCCGGGGCCCAGGGCAACGCTGGGGGGTAGGTGCCGGCCTCGATGGCGCCGTGGAGCTGCAGACAGCGGAGCTCAGCGGTGACGAGGTTCGCCGGGACGGCCTTGAGGTCGAGGGAGATGCGGCGGCGACGCTTGGTTCCCCCGGGCTCGGGGAAGGTGCCGCGGATGACCAGGGCTTGGCTGCGCTGCTCGACCAGCATGCGGAGGCCCCGCTCTCGGAGGGCGGCGTTGAGGGGAGCCAGGTCGAGCAAGAGGGTTGGACCGCGCTTGGACCGTTCTAGTACGCGAAACGGCGCGAAGCATCGCGAGGCGTGAGGGTCGCCGTCCTAAAGAAAAAATCCGAGAACCCAGTCAGTGGCTGAGAACTCGGGTTGTTACTAAGCGGAGAGGGTGGGATTCGAACCCACGGACCCTTGCGGGTCGCCGGTTTTCAAGACCGCCGGCTTTTGTAGCAGAACCGTTGCAACTACTGGCTTTACTTTGATAGCGCGAAGTGATTGGACCGTTTCTGGCCCGCCTACAGTTGAGCGAGCGACTGATTGGGTATGGCCACGAAGAACGCGCAGCAGTTCCCGAACACCTGGGAGGACGTCGCTGCCGCAGCAACGGCGACCGGGGCGCGGTTCCCCGAGCTCGTGGCAGCGCAATGGGCCCTGGAGAGTGGTTGGGGCAAGCACACGAGTGGTAAAAATAATTACTTCGGCTTAAAGGGACCGGGAACTTCTACAAAGACGCAAGAAGTTATCAACGGGAAAACCGTGACCATCACAGCGAGTTTTATTGACTTCCCTGATCTTGTTACTTGTGTGAGTTATTTGGTGTCTCGCTGGTACAAGGATTGGAAAGACTACAAAGGTGTTAATAATGCGTCTGATCGTGAAGCGGCAGCGCGTTCGCTGGTTGAGCAGGGCTATGCGACAGATCCGCAGTACGCGGAGAAGCTGATCGCCTTGATGAAGGAGAAGGCGCCGCTCTCGGGGGAGAAGCCGGCTATGCAGCCGTTAAAGGATAAACCGCTGTTCCGTATTACGGCGACGCAGCCGACATTCCTCAAGAAGCAACCGGTGCAAGCCACCGAGCTCGGGGAGAAGGAGAAGGTGGCCGTTGTGAAGGGGCGGGGCTATGCAGTTCTTGCATACTCCGAGGTCGCCGCGGATGCGCATGCGCGCGTGGAGCTGGCAGCGGGGTCAGGGACGTGGTTTGTGTTTGAGCCTCACTGGCAGCAGGATCAGCCGATGGGGGAGGCGCTGCCGGCCTCGGTGGACTGGGGTGACTTCAACTGCCTGGTGACGGCGAACCTCACAGTCGGTGAGATCCTGCAGTGGGATCGCAGGCGCATCCCGGGGCCGAATGCGTCGGTGCGGGCCCGGCTGCTGAACACTGCGGCAGCATTTCAGCAGATTCGGGACGCCTGGGGGCAGCCGCTGGGGGTGACGAGCTTCTACAGGCCAGAGCCGATCAACACCGAGGTCGGCGGCGTGCCGAACTCGCGGCACGTCTCAGGGGAGGCGATGGATGTCTATCCGTCGAACAGGAGCCTCGAGGAGTTCTATCAGTGGATTCGGCGCCGGTGGACTGGCGGCCTCGGGGATGGGCGGAACCGGGGGTTCGTTCACCTCGACACCCGTGGGGGTGGAGGGTTCGTGCCGGGGGCAGGGGCTTGGCCGGCTGCGGAGTGGCTGTATTGAGGTTGCGTTGCAAACATTCGCACCGGTTGCTGCGGCTGGACGAGGTATTGATCCAGCCCTGGCGGCAGGGTGTCAGCGGCGTAGTTGGCATGCCAGCCGGGCAGGACGGTGGGTGGGACCAGTTCAGCGCCGGTCTGTTGATCCCAGACGCCACCTTTCGTGATGGTGCCGATCGGATCAAACGCCCAGCCAATGTCAGCCTGGCGGTAGTAGCCGGGGTTGTTGCCGATGGGGGCGATGTAGATGCCAGCGGCCCCCAGGGCGGTCTGAGCGGTCGGTTCGTCGGGAAAGCGCAGGTAGTAGGTGGTCATGATGGGCGGGTGATGTTGGGGAGCGAAGTGAGCGATTGATCCCAGGTCGTGAGTCGGGCCAATGTGCCATTGAATGTGTTCCCGGCTTGCAATGCACCGATCCG
>Ga0214917_10003790_pt1 | contig 17245 bp, 23 predicted proteins | sample LL_1208_BB_MetaG_FD_177983 | JGI IMG/M metagenome (GOLD analysis project Ga0214917, IMG submission 177983) | Freshwater microbial communities from Lake Lanier, Atlanta, Georgia, United States - LL_1208_BB | ecosystem: Environmental > Aquatic > Freshwater > Lake | place: USA: Georgia | collected... | reverse complement strand
AGACCGAGCAGACCGAGGTCGTTTCAGAGACAGGTCTCACGACGCAGCAGACGGAGACCTTTCTGGTCATCGAAGGCCAGCCAGCAAAGTTCAACGGATGGACATTCGTCGCCAGCGTGCAATGGGCCAACGACAAGCCAATCGTCAACGGATCTCCGTGGTACGAAGGCGAGCCGGTTGATCGCTCGACACTGGTCGAGTCCGCGTGTGAGGCGTGCGGCACCAACCAGCGGCGCGTCAAGATCGTGATCGTCGAGAATGAGGAAGGCAAGCGGCTGCAAGTTGGATCGACCTGCTTGAAGGATTTCTTGGGAGTTGACCTGACGCCAGCGTGGGTCAGCGACAACGATCCCTTCGCGCAGTTCGAAGGCGGCGGGTCGGCACGGCAGGAAGCGAGCCTGCTGAGCGTGCTGCAAGCGGCGGCATGCGTGATTCGGAAGGATGGCTTCCGGCCTACCAGTGCGGATGACTCAACGAGTCAATCCGTCAAAGATCTACTGGGCCTGAGCGGTCTGAAGCAGCGGGACGAAGCAATCAAGTGCTTCGGTCGGATCACCGACGAGGACCAGCAAAAGGCACAAGAGGTGTTCGTCTTCGGGAAGAACATCATCAAGGGCGGTGTTGGAAGCGACTGGGCATGGAACGTGGATGCCCTGTTCAATGTCGAATCCCCGGCATCATCGTTCATCTCGTCGGCACGGATTGGTCTGGCGGTCAGCGTGTTCTCCGCCTTTGCCAAGGCTCCACTGAAGAAAGTCGAGGAGCGCATCGAGTTCAAGAGCGAACTGTACGCGCCGGTCGGATCCAAGATCGAGGTCAAGGATGCCAAGATCCTGAAGGTCATCCCGATCTTGACGGACTTTGGCCCCAGCCAGATCGTGCTGCTGACGGCAGAGGGATACAAGTTCAAGTGGTTCACGGCCTCGTTCCCGGAGTGGCTGGACGCAGAGTCGGTGTCCTTCAAGGCCACGGTCAAGAAGGCCGATGAGTACAACGGAGAATTCAGCACGCAGATTCTCCGGGTGAAGCAGGTCGCGTGACACCCAGAAAAACCCTAGCCTGCTATAAAGCGTGCTAACCTACCGTTAGTCGAAGTCTGCGGACTGTCGCCTGCTCGCCTTGTGCGGGTGGTCGGCAGTCCGTCTGCATTTGGGAGGTTGCGTGTCGCGTCCAACTCGGAAGATGGTGAACCTGTCCATCGAGGAAACGAGTGGGGTGGATCATCCGGCTCATTTGCATGAGGGCTGGTTGGTTATGAAGTCCGCTGATGCCGTCGATGTGGAGAAGGCAATGGGTTCCACGCAGGCGGACGATTCGGAAGAAATGCCGTCCGACTTGAAGGCTACTAAGGAGGTGTCCGTGGACGAGCAGCAGAGTGAAGATAAGAAGCCTTCCTATGAGGATCTCATGGCGAAGTTGAAGAAGGCCGAAGACCGTATTGCTGAGATGGAGAAGGAATACGGCGACAAGATGAAGATGTCGAAGTCTCTTGATGAGGATGTTCTCAAGGAGGCTCCGGCGGAGGTTCGTGAGGCGTTTGAGTCGATTCGCAAGGCGGCTCAGGATGCGCAGATCGAACGCGATGCGATGGAGGAGACGCTTCGCAAGGAGCGCAATGATCGGGCCGATGCTGAGGCAGTCGTGAAGGCTCGTGAGTCTTACTCCAACCTTGGTTTGGATGCTTCTGTAGTTGGGCCTGCGCTGCGGCGGCTGGCCGACACTGATGCGGATCTCGCAAAGTCTGTCGAGACGGTTCTCCTTGCTGCGAATGCAAAGGTTGAGTCGGCTGACATCTTCGCGGAGATCGGGAAGGCTCGCCCGTCACTGGGTGGTGCTTTCGAGCGTGCTGAGGCTATGGCCAAGGCAGCCGTTGCGGGCGGTAATTCCGCGACGTTTGAGCAGGCTTTGACCGACGTGTTCGCGTCGAATCCTGATCTTTACAGTCAGTATCGCGCCGAGCAGGCAGGAAGGTAGGTCGTCATGGCTTACGAGTTCAATAACTACACGATCAAGACGACGCTTGTCGCGGGTGAGTCTCTGACGACCGCTCAGTACAAGTTCGTCAAGATTTCGAATGCCGATGGGAAGGCGTACCTCGTTAACGGGGCTACGGATCGTCCTGTTGGTGTTCTTCAGAACAATCCGGCATCCGGTGGTGAGGCCGAGGTTGTCATTGCTGGCGGCACCAAGGTTTACGCTGGTGGAACTGCGTCCGCTGGTCAGCCGCTCTTCGCCGACGCCAACGCTCGCGCTGTTGTCCTTGGTTTTGGGACGACTGGCAGCGCGGCTTACAACGTCGGTACGTTCGTGACTGCCGCTGCTGCTAGCGCTGTCACGACGGCTGTCATCAACTGCGCCAACGCGGCTCGCGGCCTCTAAGGAGAATAGACAATGCCTCAGCCAACAATCACTGATGTTCATATTGATGCGATCCTGACGAATGTCAGTGTCGCTTACATGCAGCGTGCGGAAAACTTCATCGCCGACAAGGTGTTCCCCATCGTGCCGGTTGATAAGAAGTCGAACAAGTATTTCACCTACACCAAGAATGACTGGTTCCGTGACGAGGCTCAGCGCCGCGCTCCGGGTACTGAGTCCGCTGGTGGCGGTTACAACCTGTCGACTGATACCTACAGCGCTGACGTGTTCGCGTTCCATAAGGACGTGGACGATCAGACCCTTGCGAACGCGGACAGCCCGCTGAACCCGCTTCGTGAGGCTGCCGAGTTCGTCACCTCCCGCCTGATGCTGCGTCGCGAGGTGCAGTTCATCACGGATTACATGACCACTGGCGTGTGGGGCACGGACGTGACTGGTGTGGCCAGCACTCCCGGTGCGTCGCAGTTCTATCAGTGGAGCGACTACGCGAACTCGGATCCGATCACGGATATCGAGGCCGCTAAGGAGTCGATTCTGTCGACCACCGGCTATGAGGGCAACACGCTTGTCCTTGGCTATCAGGTGTTCCGCCAGTTGAAGAACCACCCTGACATCGTGGACCGTTACAAGTACACGACGTCGTCGGTTATCACTGAGGACATGATGGCTCGCCTGTTCGGTGTCGACAAGATCGTTGTCGCCAAGTCCGTGAAGGCAACCAACAACGAAGGTGCGACGGGCGCTTATGCGTTCACGTTCGGCAAGGCTGCGTGTCTGCTGCATGTGGCTCCGAATCCGGGTCTGATGACTCCGTCGGCTGGTTACATCTTCGCTTGGACTGGTGTGTCGGGTGGCCTTGGTGCGACCATTGGAACGTCGCAGTTCCGCATGGAGTACCTGAAGGCGTCTCGCGTCGAGGCTGAGATTGCGTTTGACAACAAGGTTGTCGGCACGGATCTTGGTTACTTCTTCACCTCGGCGGTGGCATAGCCATGAACCGACTGACGAGAGGTCGTGCTCTTGTCGGGAAGGTCGATGCCAATGATCTTGTCGTCGGAGCCGGTGACACGATCAGCAAGATCGATGCCGGTACGGCGACGGTGTCATGGGCGACAATCCCGACGACTACAACGGCGTCTGCTGCATTCACGCTGACTGGCGCGGCTGTGGGTGATGTTGTTTCGCTGAACGCTGGTGCTATCTCTAGCACCGCCGTGGGGCTCTCCCATTGGGGAGTCACCGCTACCGACACTGTGACGGTGTGGGCAGTGAACATGGGTGCGGCTTCGGTCGCGGCGTCTGCGACTCTGACGTACCTGTGGTTTGACATCGTTTAAGCGTTCGCCCTGCGGAAGGGGTCGGCGGGGTTACCTGTCGGCCCCTTTCGCTGTCTTGGGAGTGTGTGATGACTTGGACTTATAGCGGTGATCCGTCGTCGTCGAATCGTGATGCGATTCGTTTTCTCGTGGGCGATACGGATACTGATGATCAGTTGCTGAATGATGCCGAGGTTGCGTTTTGCATCGCTCAGGCCGGGGAGGGCCTGTATCAGGCGGCGCATGATTGTGCGTATGCGATTGCGTCAAAGTTTTCTCGCATGGCGACGAGCAAGTCGGTTGGGGACATGTCGCTGGCGTATCAGGATCGGGCTCAGGCGTATTTCAATCTTGCCAATGAGTTGCTGGAATTGGGTGCTCGTCGGGATCCACCGACTCCGTGGGTGAGTGATCAAAACATGAAGCGTGCTTCGGATAAGACGATTCCGCCGGAGAATGGCACGGAGTACTGGACGGGTCAGATGGATTACGAGCGTGGTAATTACTGGAGGAACACGCCGTGAGTCTGGAGAAAGATTTCCGTTCGATGATGACTGACACGGTGGTGTTCTATTCGTCGGCGTCCGTCAATAAGTATGGACAAGTTCAATACGGATCCGGCAGTTCAGCGAGTGTCAGTTATTACGCTCGACTTGTCTATGGTGATCGGATTTTACGCGACAACGAGGGCAGGGAGATCGTCGAGGCGGGCCGTGCGATTCTTTATGCGGCGGCTCCGTCTTTGACGACGCTTTACAAGATTGTGCTTCCAGATGGGTCGACTCCGAAGATCACTGATGTTTCCACGATCAAGGATGAGGACGGTAATCATCACACTGTTGTTGGATTTGGGCTGTAATGACGGTGACAGTCAAGAACGCTGATCGTTTGGCGGCGGCATTGAAGTCTGCCGGGCCGGATGCAGTTCAGGTCGCCGGTAAGGCATTGAAGGAAGTCGCTTATGAGGTTTTTGCGCTGTCGCAGTTCTTTGTCCCGGTTGATACGGGTGCCTTGAGGGCTAGCGGTCAGGTGCATGACCCGAAAATTATGGGCAGCAGAATTTCTGTGGAAATTACTTATGGTGGGCCTGCTGTCGATTATGCTGCGCTCGTGCATGAGTTGCCGCCAAGTGTCGTACGGCATGTTGAGCCGACTCGTTGGAAGTATCTTGAGTTTCCGATGGAAATGATGAAGAACGATCTGGACAGGATGTTGGCTCAACGCATGGAGGATATGCTCAATGATCGTTTCGGGAGCATAGTGTGAGCACGATCCTTGAGGCGGTTGGCGACTACCTGCAAACCGGTAGTTATGGAACGTTGGGCACCAATATCTTTTTGGCCATGATGCCGGATACGCCGGATACGCTGATTGCGGTTCACGAGAATTCTGGTCAGTTGCCGCAGTTCACGATGGGTTCTGCTGCGGTCGCTGTTAACGTTCCGGGTATTCAAGTGATCTGTCGGGCTACCCGCAGTGACTATCCAACGGCTCGGGATACTGCGGAATCAGTTCGTTCGTATCTGGGAGCGGTTACGCAGACATCTTTATCGGGCTTGAGCATCTTGCGTATTGAGCCGCAGGGAAGCGTGCAACCGCTTGGGGAGGATGAGAACCAAAGACCGCTTGTATCTGTTAATTTTAGTTGCATGGTGCTGCCCTGATGGATCCTTATGGCCGGTCGTCGATCACGGATGAGTATCCGCGTTGCTGGCGGTGCAATCGTCCTCTGGCGATGTCGGTGACTAGGCCTTGGGTTATTCGATGCAGCAAGTGCAAGGCGGAGAATCGCAGTCCGGTTTAGGGAGCGATGTGAGCCTAGAGGATGAGTTGAACGCGTTGTTGACAACGCCACAGATTCCGTTGCGGATGTGTCGAGTTGCTCATGTGCTGTCATTGATGACGGAGCAGCAGCGTGAGTTGTTTGTAAAGTTGTTGGATGAGCCGTTGATCCCAGCGCCGAATATTAGTAAGACGCTTGAGCGGCATGGTTATTTGGTTCCGTCGAAGAGCATTTCTCGGCATCGTCGTCGATTTAGTAATGGCGGTTGTGCATGTCAAACGTGAGAGAAGATTCGATCATTGTGTTGGCGTCGTTTGACAAGGTGTGGTTTGACTCTGAGTCGTTGGTGAATTATTTGCGTGGCGTGGAAATGTGGGCTGAGGAGCATGGTGGCCATGACACTGCTTTGGTCGTGCGTCGTGTCGCAGATGGATTGATTCTTACGTCGCTGGTTGCGGGCGAGGAGGTGAGGACGCGTCGTGAGTCTCGATGATGAGTTGAACAACTTGCTGGACTCGAAGCGTGTCGTTTCTCATCCGTCTGGTTGGGAGCCGGGTGTTGCGTGGGATGGTAATGCTGGTGTCCTGACCAGCCATCCGATGGATGCTGCCCCGTCGGACTGGTCGACGTTGCTGGCTGTTTGGGATCTGGATCCGGAGATGTTTGAGGTCGTTGAGCCGGTGCAGTATCGGGCTTGGGATGCGCCAAATGGTGGGGGTGGGGTGCGTCGAATGTTCTACTATCGCGCTGCCATTCGCAGGCGACGTGCAAACAATGTTGGGGTTGAGGAGTTGCTTCAGGCTTTGAGGAAGCGTCGGCCTAAGCCGGTTGCGTCGTCGGATTCTGGTCGCATGTTTTGTGTGTGTGCTGGCGATCTGCAGTTGGGCAAGGTAGATGGCGATGGCACTGAGGGGACGGTGAACAGGTTCCTTGAGAAGACCGATGCTTCCGTTGCTCGGCTTACTGAGTTGAGGAAAGCGAAGAGACCCATTTCGGGTGTCCTGTTGCCGTGGCTTGGGGATTGTATTGAGGGGTTGACGAGTCAGGGTGGTGCGCTTGCTGCGGCTGGCCGGTTAGATTTGACGGTGACGGAGCAGGTGCGTGTTTATCGACGGTTAATGCTTCATCAGGTTCAGTTGTTTGCGGGTCTGGCTGATCGTGTTGTGATTCCGGTTGTGCCGGGTAATCACGATGAGGGGCAGCGGGTTGGGAAGGTTGTGCGCCGGTACGATGATTCGTGGGCGATTGAGGGGGCGATGGCGGTCGCGGATGCGTTGAAGTTGGCTGGCGGGTTTGAGCATGTGTCGTTTGTTTTCCCGGCGGTGGATGAGTTGACGGTGACGTTGGATGTTGCAGGAACGGTTACGGGTTTTGCTCATGGTCATCAGTTCGGCACGTCTGCGATGAAGTGGTGGGCTGGTCAGGCGCATGGTCGTCAACCGATTGGTGATGCGACGTTGCTGCTTGGAGCGCATCTTCATCATCTTCGTGTTGAGCAGGGTGGGGCTAAGACGTTTATGCAGATTCCGGCGTTGGATGGCGGGTCGACGTGGTGGCGGCATAAGACTGGTCAGGATGCTCCGCCCGGAATGGTGAGCATGTTGATTGGTGATGGCGGGTGGAGTGATTTACTTGTCGTATGACGAGTGAGGAGTTCTCGGATTCAGTTGAGGAGATTGTTCGCAGTTTGCGTGGACGGATTCTGGGGGTTGGGGCGGATCAGTATGACGATGGGTCTGGGGTGCAGCGGTTTGAGGGTCGGTCGTTGCAGCGGATCCTTCAGGATGCGGTCGAGGAGGTCGATGATCTGATTGTGTATGCGGCGCAGTTGCGGCTCCGCATTACCTCCCTCATGGATCCATGACCTAACTGGGGTTGTGCTACACTGAGGGCAGGAAAAGGGGAAGGGGCAACATGGGGTTGCGAGTCAGTGTGCTCACAGGTGACTACATCAATGACAACGGGGTGTTCGGTGCAGCCACGGTTCTGACTGTCGTCAATGTCGACGGACCATTCAAGCCAAGTGCAGATGCACCCGCAGCAATACTTGAACAGGGTCCAATAGGCAGCGTGCGAATCGTTCCGGCAGAACCTCAGGAGCGACTCATCTGCTTCAGCGGAAAGTACGCGGCGACAAGCGACAGTCGTTTCGGTCGAGCACTGCTCGATCTCGGATATCCAAGTCACTGCGCCGTCGCAATTCACGATCAGTTCCTGTAGTACTCACGACACGAAGGCCGATCCGAAAACTCCGGGTCGGCCTTCGTGTGGTTTAGACTTATGCGAAGAAACGTACCCCGCGTGGGTCTTTGCCGTTCGACTGTCGTGACCTGAGTGGTCCTAGGGCGGTGCGATCCGCGCTGCCCTGATGGAGGTCGCGTGGCATATCGCGTGCTGGTTGGACTCTCGTATCCACCGGATCGTCGTGCCGAGCCCGGTGATGTCGTTGATGACATCCCGCCTCAGTCTCTGGGCTGGTTGAAGAATCAGGGTTTTATCGAGACTGTCAGGACGGTGGATGATGGCGTTTAGGCATGGAAAAAATACAAGTGTTTTCTACAACGGGGCTAACCTGACTCGCTTCTTCAACGAGGCGTCGATTGCCAACAGCGTCGAGACTGCTGAGACAACCGCGTTCGGTGATGACGCCAAGAAGTACATCACTGGTTTGAAGGATGGAACGATTTCCCTGTCGGGAATGTTCGACGGATCCGCAAACGCAGTTGACCAGACCCTGTCCGGGGTTGTGGGCGCTACTGCGGCGGACGTTGTCACGGTTGCTCCTGACGGTGCTGTGAGTGGTCGACGGGCGTTTTTCTGCACGGCTCGGGAAACCTCGTATGAGGTGACCGCGCCGGTCAGTGATGTCGTTGCTGCGAATGGCGAGGTGCAGGCCACCGAGGGCATCTTTGCTGGTTATCTTCTGGGCATCCTTTCTTCCGTTTCTGCATCTGGTGCTAGCAGTTCGTTGGACAATTCGGCAGCAACCTCTAATGGCGGTGTGGGCGTCCTGCATGTCACGACCAATAGTCGTGATGGCGCAAGCACGTTCAAGGTGCAGCATTCCGCTGACAACGTGAGTTTCGTAGACCTGTTGACGTTTGCCAGCGTCGCAGCGTCTGCGGTTGGCGGGGAGCAGGTCTCCGTCACTGGCACGGTTAATCAGTACATCCGGGCCGCTTACACGCCGGGAGGCACTTCCGGTTCCGTCACCTACACGATGGCTTTCAGCCGCAAGTAATAAGGAGTTCACATGGCTTTCGTTCATGGCAAGAAGGCAGTATTCAAGATCGACAACAGTGCAGGTACGCCCACTGACATCTCGGCTTACCTTGAGGAGGTTGGTCTTCCGCGCAGCATCGAGACTGCTGAGACGACCACGTTCGGCAACGATGCCAAGACGTATATCACTGGCCTGTCCGATGCCACGGTTTCGCTGAGTGGCAAGTTTGACTCGGCCAACGCGTCGGCGATTGATCCGATCCTGACCGGGATCCTCGGCTCGTCGTCAACCGTGTCGTGGACATTCCGGGTCAATTCGGCGTCGACTTCGAGCACGAACCCGGAGTATCAGGGTGAGGGCATCCTGACGTCCTACGAGGTGACTGCTCCTGTCGGTGACGTGGTGTCGTTCTCGGCGGAACTGCAGGTCTCGGGCGCTATTACGCGAGCGACAGCGTAGGCTGTTCCCTGTGTTGATCGTGGGCCATCGTGCCCCCTAAGGGAAAGAGTCGAACCTTGTCTGATCTTCGTTCTACGATCCTTGCCGCGTCAGATATTCGTTCGCAGATCGTGGAGGTGCCTGAGTGGGGTGTCTCCGTCGAGGTGCGTTCGATGACTGCTCGGGACCGCACTCGCATTATGAGTGAGGCTTCCAAGAATGATGGAGTGGTCGATATCGGTTTCATGTATGTGGAGACCGTGTTGACGAGCACTTATGACCCGGAGACGGGGCTGCGAGTGTTCGAGGATTCTGATCGTGATGCGGTGATGGCCAAGTCGGCGTCGGCGATTGATCGTCTTGCGGTTCTTGGTATGCAGTTGTCTGGTATCGATCAGGAAGCGCAGGATAACGCGAAGCGGCAGTTTCCTGAAGAGTCCTCAGAAGAGGTTCCTGTTTGAGTTAGCGGAGAAACTTGGACGGACTGTTGGTGAGTTGTTGGATGGTTCGCCAGCGCATCGACCTTTGTCTTCGGTTGAGTTGACGGAGTGGCAGGTTGTTTGGGAGTTGCGAGCGGCTGAACGTGAGCAGGCGATGAGACGAAAGTAGGCGGAGGTGTTTGACGGTGGCTAGTGGTCCGCAGGTTTCTGCGACTTTCACTGCTGACACCTCCGCTTTCGTTTCTAATGTCGCGAAGGCGTCGACTGCGACGCAGAATTTTCAGGCTGCTACTGGCAAGGCGTCTGAGGGTCTGAGTGTTTTTAAAGTTGCCGCAGGTACGGCTTTGGGCAACCTTGCTGTTCAGGGAGTCAATCGAGCGGTTGGCGCTATCAAGGGATTGATTGGGGGAAGTTTTCAGGCTGCTGCTCGTGTTGAGGAACTCAATGTCGCTATGGAGGCGATTGGCTATTCCACGGGTAAAGGGGCCGATGCCATTCGTCAAGCAGCAAAAGATGTTAAGAAGAATGGCATTGAGATGGCCACTGCTCAGCAGATTGCCATTCAGTTCGCGCAAGCAAATCTTGATCTTGCTGATGCACAGAAGGTTTCGCGAGTTGCTCAGGACTTGGCTGTCGTCGCTGGATTGAACTCGACTGAGACGACTCAGCGGCTCACAACAGCGATCATCACTGGAAACAGTGAACTGTTGCGTGCAACGGGTATCGCAAAGACTGCGGCGCAAGCGTATGAGGAGTATGGCGCAGCGAATGGCAAGAGCGCACAGAACTTGACTGCCGTGGAGAAACAACAGGCGATGGTCAATTTGATTATGGCAGAAGGTGAAAAGGTAGCGGGCACCTATGACGCATCGATGAACTCTGCCGGTAAAGTGTTGCGTTCGTTCCCTCGTATTTTCAATGACATTCAAGTCTCTATTGGTACCGTGCTCAGCGGCGCATTCGGACCCCTTGTTCTGGCTGCTTATCATGCGTTAAAGGCGTTCAGTGCCTTGCTTGAAGAGGGTGGGGCGTTCTATCCATTCTTACAGATGTTGAAAGATTCGTTTATTCAACTTGTGCAACCGATCATGGCTTTTGTCGGCCATATGCAAGGCGTTTTCCAAAACAAGGAACGAATGCAGGAACTTGCAGATAAGTTGACCGCAATTTTCAATATCGTAAAAGCGTTGGCCCCTTCGGTTGTTATTCTTGTCGGGGCGTTTATGTTGATGCGTGCAGTGCCCGCAATTTTTCAAGCCGTAAGTGCCGCCTTGAAGATGATGACTATCCAGCAGATTCGCATGAATCTGGCTGCTTATGCCAATCCATATGTGGCCATTGCCATTGCTGTGATCGCGGTATTTGCATTGCTGGCAGCAGCATTCAAGTTTGTCTATGACCGTTCCGAGCAACTGCGTATAGCGGTTGACAGTTTCTTGAAGACTGCGATGAAACTTGTCAACATCATCAAGGACACCGTCGTCAAGGCGTTCCAAGATTTGTTTGGCGGTATGGGCAGTGCTAGTAAGAAAACGCAATCGTTTGGCGACATCATTCAAAAAGTTGTCGATATTTTATCAACCGTTTTTCAAGGCTACTTGAAGGCACTTATTACTTATTGGAAGGTTCTCGCCTCAGTCATTCAGGTCGTAATAAAAGTCATTGAAGTTTTAGTGCGTTTTGTGATCATGCTTGCAAGTTTTCTGCGACTTGCTCTTGCTGCTGCTGTGAAGTGGGTTGGCGAGAGATTCACTTGGTTGTTGGATCATCTTGGCCCTGTTGGTGAGTGGTTGAAAAAGGTTGGCGCGGAGATTAAAAAGTTTTTTGCCAATATTCCTGAAGCAGTTCGTGGTTTTATAGCGGGGATCAAGCCGATGTTTGAGAGTTGGATCAACACGGCTATTGATTTCATCAACAAACTAATTGACGCGTATAACAAGATTCCGGGCGTCACCACGGTTACTCGAATTTCTGCGTTCAAGTTCGCCGACATGACTGACGTTGAGGGCAAGGATCCGAACAAGGTTATAGATGCGACTGAGGGGCGCGATTCGAAGATAAGGCGTGGGAATGGCAAGACGGACGACGGACCGCCGGGACCGCCGGGACCGCCCGGACCGGGCAATGAAGATGCTGCTGCTCAGAAGTTTGCAGAGAGAATGAAGGAGTACGCACAAAAAGTTATTGACGCGATCAAGGCGATGTCTGAGGCATGGAAGTCGCTCATGGCTTTGACCGAGCAGCCATTTGGCGAAAAATCGCAGATCGAAAAGGCCTTTGGCAGCGAGAGCAGTATCGACGGCGTCATTGGCATGTACAACCAACTCAAGGGTGTGATGACGGACTTCTATGAGTCCGAAGCGTCGGCTGCGGGCGCTAATGCTGATGATATTCGCAACATCATGGAATTGAAGATTGAGTATCTGCGTGAGGCTGCGGCTGAAATTATTGATTTGATGCGTCAGCGTGATCAGGCGATGAAAGATATTCAAAAGGCGCAGGATGACGCTGGCAAGAAGATTGAGCAGATCAATGCCAAGTATGACGAGTTGGACAAGGCTGCTGCTGCGTCGATCAAGAAATTGGAAGACAAGTGGGCTGCGACAATCAAGGCGATTGAGGCGCAGGTCGCTGAAGCCAATGCGGCGTTTGAGAAAGAAAACGCGGTTCTTAAAACGTTGATTGATGAGCGTGACAACTTTGCCAAGAAGATTGTTGATGGGTTCCGTCAGTTCGTCAATAACTTGAGCGTGACGGATGAAGAGGTTAGTGGTGGTGGCGGTTTCCGCGAGGCGTTGGAAAAGCGGCTTGAGGCGGTTCGTGAGTTCAATGCCAATATTCAGGCGTTGCTGAAACGTGGTCTTGATCCAACTTTGGTGCGGGAGTTCATTGAGGCGGGACCGGCTCAGGCTGGGAAGATGGTCTCGGATCTGGTTGCGGGCAGTGATGACAATCTTGCGGCGATCAATCAGACTCAGAAGGATCTTGCGACGGAGACGCAGGCTTTTGCGAAGGTAGCATCGTCGCAGTATTACGATGCGGCAGTTGCTCAGCAGGAGGCGCTTGTTGAGCCGTTGCGGGCGTGGTTGGAGTTTTCGCAGACGGCGTTGGCTCAGGCTCAGGCTCAGCGTGATTCTGAGTTGGCTGCGGCTCAGGCGTATGCGGATCGTTTGAAGACGGATCGTGAGAAGGAGATCAAGGCTGCGGAAAGCGCTCGGGACGCTGAGGTTGCTCGTTTGAGAACTTTAATTGAGCAGTTGAATGCTGAAATTGACACCAAGGCGAAGGCAATTCAACAGTACTTTACTAAGTTGCAGGAGACGTGGCCGTCTGAGATGACGAAACTTGGTTACGCGGCGATGGATTCGCTTGCTGCTGCGATTGAGAATCGTAAGGGCAAGATCGCTGCCTTGGCTGCGGAACTGGGAAATACGATTCATCAGGCTATTCGTAATGCCTTGAATATGCACTCGCCGTCTCGGGTGATGATCAGCGTCGGTGAGGATATCGCTGAAGGCATTGCGATTGGGATGCAGAATGGGGCGCGTTCGGTGATGGCTGCTGCTAATGGATTGAGTGCGGCGACTATGCCACAAATGAATTCCACGATCAGTGGATTGTCTGCCAATGGTGCTGGTGCTCCCGTAACGATTCAACCGGGGGCGGTGCAGATTTCATTTGCTGGCTCCTTGGACTCGATGTCTGCTGAGCAGATTCAATTGATTGTTGATGAGTCGTTGATGAAGTTGGCTCGTGAGATTCGGAGGACGTGATGGCGACTACGGTTGTGCGTCCGGATGAGACGATTAGTGGGGCGTCAAATTTCACCGCCTACGGTGGAGCGGCGTCGATTAATGTTGCGTTGAGTGATGACAATATCGCGACGTATGTGAAGAAAACTGTTACGGGCAATGGGTCTGTGGTGGTCGGTTTTGGAACGACGACTATTGGGTCTTCGGTGCGGGTGAGTTCGGTTCGTATTCGTGCTCAGTTGAATTGTCCGACGGCGTCGTCTCGGTTGCGGATCACTCCTATTTGTCGTGTTGCGGGCGTCAATTACTCTGGTGCGGCGTTGTCACTGTCTGGTGCTTATGCCACGGCGGAGTATGCGGGGGCGTATGCGACTACGGCTCCTGATGGTCAGCCGTGGGATCAGACTCGTATTACGGGGTTGCGGGCTCAGATTCAGGACAATGCGTCGGGCGCGGATCTTTCAACGATTTATGAGTTGTTCTTTGATGTTGTTACGACTACTCAGCCATCGGTCACCGTTAATACTCCGACGGGCACGGTTTCGACTACGTCGGCTCCGGATGTTGCGTGGTCATTTACTGACACTGATGGTAATGATCAGGCTTACTATCAGGTGAAGGTTTTCACGGCAGCAGTGTATGGGGCGGCTGGTTTCAATCCTGCCACGTCTACGGCGGCGTGGGATTCGGATGTTGTGACGAGTGCTGATTCGTCGGTGACGGTCGGTCAGTATCTTTCTGATGCGACGACGTATCGAGCGTATGTTCGAACGGCCAAGGAAGTATCCAATCAGCCTTTCTGGTCGCCGTGGGCGTATACCGAGTTTCTTGTTGATGTGGTGCCGCCTGTTACTCCGAGTCTGACATCTGTTTATTCGGCTGTTTCCAATTCGGTTCTGTTGACGATCACCGGAGGTGCCTTAACAGGCACCTTGAGTTCGCAGACATTTCAAGTTCAGCGGTCAGATGACTCGCAGTCGACGTGGGCTGATGTCATCGGCGGTTCGTTGTTGACGGTCAATCCGTCGTATCAGGCGTCTTTGACGGATTACGCTGCGCCTCGTGCTGCAACGGCCTATTATCGGGTGCGGTCGATTGGGGTGAGCGGCGACAACGCGATTGTGTCCGCGTGGTCATCGAGTGCATCGGCGGTGGTGACCAATGATTCGAAATGGTGGTTTAAGGTTCTTGATGATCCTACGTTGAATGTGTCGTCTTTGAAGGTGTCGGGCGGTTTTGATGGTAATCCTGATGAGCAGATTGGCGTGTTTCGTCCCCTTGGACGCAGTACCGCAGTGGTGGTGACGGCTGGTTTGATGGGTGAAGATGGCGGCTTCAAGATTTCCACTGTTGGTGCCACGGAGTTTGATTCAGTGTGGGCGGCAATTACGCACCTTGGCGTTTTATTGGTGCAGACTCCGGAGCCGGAACAAAAGTTTATTCGCGTTATCGATCGTCAGTATGTGCGTACAGGCAAGTTGACGAATGTCCATAACGTGTTGACGGTTAAGTATGTGGTGGTGGCGAGCCCCTGATGTATCCGGTGAGTGCCGCGTTCAAGACTGCTGTGCGGGGTACGCACAGGGCTGTGATTCGTGCTGAGATTTGGCGCAATGGATCTCGGTTGCGTACCTTGGAGGTTGACAAGGGCAGTGTCGAGATTGACTCGCGTCGAGCGCAGCGACGAACCTGCACGGTTGAGGTAGCGGGGACGAAGCCGGTTGCGACGTTGGTCCCGACGTACATTACTTATGCCGAGTTAAAGAATGAGGCGGCGACTTACGGCGCGCTGAAGGTGAAGTACGCGTCATATTCTGTTTTGCGGATCATCACGGATTATTCTGAGTCGACGTTGGATGATGGGCTGATTCCCACTAATGCGTTCAGCGATGTCTCTCCGTTTGGCAATGAGATTGCGTTGTGGCGTGGGATCCGGGTGGAGCGGAACACGTTCCGAATGTATTACGACATCAAGAGTCCGACGACGACGTATGGGACGTTCAAGACGCAGTGGGCTACCTATGGTCAATTGAAGCAACCGACGGGGACTGAGGAGTATGACGAGGAAGTCCCGTTGGGCGTTTTTGTTATTACCGAGGTCAATATTGACGAGGCGGGCAAGGGGGTGAAAATGGAAATTCACGGGGTTGATCGTTCTATTCATGTGCAGAAGGCTGCATGGATTCAGCCGTATGGAATTGCTAGTGGTACGAATTTGGCGACGGCGATTGCCTATGTGTTGACGGATCGTTATCCGGATGTGCAGATTGATTTTGAGGCAACTTCGTTGACGTTGCCGACCACCGTTCTTGGTTTGGGCGGATCTAATGATCCGTGGGCTGATGCTCAGCGGTTGGCTTTGGCTGGGGGGAAGGAGTTGTTTTTTGATGGGACTGGTGTGTGTGTGTTGCGGTCAATTCAGGATCCGTCTGAGGTGACTCCAGTTGAGACGTACTTGGAGGATGAGGAGGCGATGATTCTTGGGGTGAAGCGGCGCATTTCGACGGATGCAACGTTCAATGGTGTTGTGGTGACGGCGGAGGGATCGAAGACGAAGCCTCCGTTGCGGGTGGCGGCGTTTGATGAGGATCCGGCATCGCCGACGTATCGTTATGGGCCGTTTGGTGATCGCCCGACATTCATTTCGAGTCCGACGATTACGTCGGTCGCAATGGCTAGTACGGTCGCGGTCGCCCAACTTGCAAAGGTAAAGGGGGCTGAGGAAAATGTTGACTGGTCTCAGATTTGTGATCCGTCCATTGATGCCGAGGATGTAATTTCGATCGAGAACACGGGAACTCGACTGTCGAAAATTATGATGATTGACAAGGTGACGATTCCGCTTGATCCCAAGGACACGATGTCGGCTACCGCCCGCACGGTGCGTGTGGCATGAGGTTTGACCTTCAGAGAATCGTTCGAGATTTCGACAAGCCCACCGCCAACGTTCGTGTTCGTTTTGGTGAGTTGATCTCCGTGCAGTCAGGATCGGTGACGGTCACAGTGGGCGGATCTACGACGCAGGTTGCGGGGATCCTGTACCTCAAGTCGTACACGCCGTTGGTTGGGGACACGGTTGTGATGGTGACTGATGGCGAAGATTTGCTTATCCTTGGTGCCGTGGCTTAGGCCTTAGACTTGGTGAATTGAAGGAGGATTAGATGCCCACGACCCCTACTTATGCCCTGCCGTATCCATCGGATTCCGATGATGTGGACGTTGCGGGCGATATTGGCGCTCTGGCGACGGCTGTGGACACGGCGCTTACCACTGCGGGCGGCGTGTCTTTCAAGAATACTTTTCTTCTGATGGGAGCATGAGGCATGGCTACGGAAACCCTGATTGTCCTTGGGCAGGTTAGTGGAACGACTGCTATTGGAACGTACGCCAATATGTATGCGGTTCCTACGTCGACTCAGGTGGCGATCTCGACGATTGTTGTGTGCAATACGGCGTCGACTGCGGCGACGTACCGCATTGGTATTGGAGCGGCAAGCACCACACTGGCCTTGAATGAGCATTTGGTTTATGGGGCCACGGTTCCAGCCAATGATTCGATTTTCTTGACTATTGGGGCAACGATGACAACGACAGCGAAGTATTTGAATTATTCGTCGTCGGCATCGACAGTGACTTTCGCTGCATTTGGGGCTACGGTCGCTTAATGCGACATTGAGTGAATTGTTCTATGAATTTGAATGAGAGGCTGTTTTATGTTACGCACAGCGTCTAATGGAGTGCTTGCGACTGCGTTCCCCCGTTCGATTGTGGGTTTGCAGAATTATGCTTTGATCTCGACCGCTGCTACTGGAACATATACCGATACTGGTTATGCCTACGCCTATTGGATTTTTACGGCGAGTTCAACATTGGTTGTGACGCGATCCGGTTTTGCTGATGTGCTTGTCGTGGCT
>Ga0214917_10003789_pt1 | contig 17247 bp, 11 predicted proteins | sample LL_1208_BB_MetaG_FD_177983 | JGI IMG/M metagenome (GOLD analysis project Ga0214917, IMG submission 177983) | Freshwater microbial communities from Lake Lanier, Atlanta, Georgia, United States - LL_1208_BB | ecosystem: Environmental > Aquatic > Freshwater > Lake | place: USA: Georgia | collected... | reverse complement strand
CTCGAGACGACGCTTCTTTCCAAAGGCGAGATAGCCAAGTTGGAGAAGGTCACGAAGTCGACAAACTTGGCCGAAATTCACTACCTGCGGCAGGGCGACCCGCGGGGGCTCGGGCACGCCGTGGCGAAAGCGCGGGCGCACGTGGGGGAGCATCCATTCGCCTTGCTCTTGGGCGACATCATCACCGAACCCGTCGGACGTTTGCTGACGACGATGATTGACGTGGCCGAGCAACGTGGTGGAACGGTGATTGCGCTCGCCGAGGTAAACCGCAACGACGTTTCGGCATACGGTATTGCGCTGGTCGAAGAGACGACCGAGGAGGGCATTGTTCGCATCCGCCACCTCGTCGAGAAGCCCGCACCCGAAGAAGCACCGAGTCGCTTGGCGATCATCGGCCGCTACATTTTGGTTCCGGAGATTTTCGATTTGCTCGACGAGACCGAGCCGGGCAAGGGTAACGAGATTCAATTGACGGATGCCCTCAACCTGCTGGCCGAAGACGAAACGATCGGCGGACCGGTGTGGGGGGTCATCCTCGACGGTGACTGGTATGACACGGGTGACAAACTCGCGTATCTCAAGGCCGTCGTGTCGATCGCCTCACGGCGAGACGACCTCGGCGAGGAGTTTCGTGCGTGGCTCGGCGACTTTGTCGGGACGGATCCCTCGTGAGTGCCGTGCATCTGCCCACGATTGCCGATGACGCGGGTTCGGGAATCGTGCTGCGTGGCATCCGGATGCGCGATGCACGCGCGCTCGACCACGAACTCAAACTCAATCGCACGTGGTTGCGCACGTGGGAGGCGACGAATCCGAGCGGCTTCACGTTTGGCGGTGACCCCAAGTCGCTCATTCGCCTGCTGCTCGCGCAGGCGCGTGATTCGGTGGGAATTCCCCTCATCATCGAGCTCGACGGCGAGCTCGTGGGACAGCTCAACGTGTCCTCGCTCGTCTATGGCTCGCTCTCATCCGGACAAATCGGGTATTGGATTGCGGAGCGGGCTGCGGGACGCAACGTGACACCCACGGCGGTGGCGATGGCCACCGACTACTGCTTCTCGGCACTCGGACTGCACCGCATGGAAATCTGCATTCGACCCGAAAACGCGGCATCGTTGCGCGTCGTGGAGAAACTCGGGTTTCGCTACGAGGGACTGCGGCGTCGGTACATCCACATCAATGGTGACTGGCGCGACCACTTTGCATTCGCTTTGGTGCGTGAGGATGTGCCCGAGGGCGTGCTCAATCGGTGGCGAGCGGGCCAGGCGCCGGTGGGCGACGCGCGTATTCCCGAGCGCGATGCCGTGGCCGCCTCGCGCGACCCCCGTTTGGACACACCGACGGGATATCCCTCCCGAGCCGAACACTAGCTCGTACCGTGGAGGTCATGAACGGTGACTTCTTGGGCGGGGGAATTGTCTTCGCCATATCCGCCGTTCTGTGGCTCGTTTATCTGGTTCCCGCTCTCTGGCGCAAGCACACCTTTGATGCCACGGAGAAAAACGCGGTGCGCCTCAACCAGACTCTGCGTGCGCTCGTCGAAACGAGCGAAACACCGCAGGAAGTTCGCCTCGAGGCGACCGCGCGTGCCGTGGCGCAGCAGCAGCGCATCTTGCGCAAGGCCGAGGCGCGCGCCCGCCGGCAGATGCGCGCTGCAACCCTGCGCTCGCTCGGGTCCGGGGTACACGCGGGTGAGATCACCCGCTCTGCTGTCGCTCCGCGCACCCCGGCGGCCCCGCTCAGCCCGTCTGCTCCTCTCGCCAGGTCGGTCACGCGGTCACGACAGGGTGGCCGATTGGCAGCCAGCCTCTTACTTTTCGTCTCGTTAGGTGTCGTCGCGTGGGGTGCCGTGACCGTTGCCACGAACGGTCAGTGGGGCTTCATTGCCGGAGGAATCTTCGGCGTCGGCACGTCAGCACTCATTTTGCGCACCATGGCACCGGGTAGCGCGCGAACATCCCCCGCGGCTCAGCAGGCCAGACGCCCCACCCGTCGACGCATCCCCGACGCGACGGTGCGAACCGCGTCGGGGTGGGTTCCCACACAGATTCCTGCACCGTTGACAGCGCGTGCCGGATCGCTGGCGCGTTCCACAGTCGAGGCGCAACGCGCACGCGAACAGCTCCTGCGCGACGCGGCTATCGATGCCGCCGTCGCGGCCCAGAGCGACCGCGCGACAACCACGTCGCGATTCGCGGCACAACCCGTGTCTGCGCCGACGGCGCCTCCCGAGTCGCAGCCGGCCGCGGCTATCGTGGAACGCGAGCGACTCGCATCCATGGGGCTTGTCGGCAACACCGGGACTGTGGATCTCGATTTGACCGAAGCCCTGCGTCGGCGTCGCACGGGTTCGTAGCGTCTAGTTGAGACAGTCCATTGCACCCGTGGCGAATGGATTCTCGCTAGCCGACACCTTGTAGCCCGTGCATTCCGGAAGCTGCTGGCCATTTTCCACGCCACCAGGGTCGCCAAATTTGTCGTGCATCGCGGCGATCGCACTGTGAGAGAACAGCGCGGGTGTCGCATTTACCTGGCCGAGATTGAGGTGCAGATGAAGGTGCGTTCCTTGCGTTGAGCCCGGCGGCACGAACAGATACCCGATGACGTCACCCCGGTGCACCTGTTGACCATCGTGCACTGTGATGAATGACGAGTAGAAGCCGGGCGATGGTTCCTTAACGAATGGCTCGAGTGAGTAATAGAGAGTCGCCTCGTGCCCGTTGGATTGCCCCACGACGAGCCCGATGCCGTATGCCTCGTGTTGGCCGAGGTTTCGCAACGCCTCGACATGCGTGATGATTCCGTCGTCCACCGCATACACCGCGGGATAGGTGCTCGGTTCGCCAACGGTCGCGAAAGAACCGTCGTCGTGGAAGTTGAAATGCATTCCCTGGTGAGGATTCGTCGCACCCTCACCGAGGTAGGGAGCGATGGAATACACGTGCGTGATGTCAATGGGGAGAACGTCAGATTTATTCGTCTGGAACGTCGTCAGATTGGGAAGCTGTGATGTGGGGGAGTTCTGACCGTCGCCCTCGCTCGCAGTCTCGGTCTGTCGTGGTTCGCCGTCACACCCGGTGAGCGTCAGCAAAATCCCTGATGAGAGCACACTTCCCAACACGGCCAGTCGCATCATATGTGTGGTTTGCATGTGGACTCCCCTCGTGAACGAAATACTCATTTTGGATTATCAGTCACGCCATGCGGGTGTCAAGCGGTCGGCCGCCGTTGAGTTCGGGATCGTCTGCGGTGACAACGACAAAATGCGCCGCGGGTATAGTTGAGCAGGTCAGGGCCTATGGCGCAGTTGGTAGCGCGTCTCGTTCGCAATGAGAAGGTCAGGGGTTCGAATCCCCTTAGGTCCACAAAAAATTGGCGATTCGATTCGAATCCTTAGGCCCCGGCGGTTGCGAAGCGCCAGCTTCGCGCCGGGGATGAGGTCCACAAAAATCGGCCCCGTTCGGGCCGTTCAGAGAATTTTCAGGCTGAGCGCGACACGGGGTGAGCGGTTTACCTGCCGTTAACCTTTAGGTAAGGACGGCAACCTACATTGTGGGGAATTCGTTGGAAAATCCGACGAGCATTTCTGCCACAAGCGAGGTTTGCGTGACGCTAGAAGCACCGAGAAAACTCGTGCGAGTCAGCGACCGCGGTGACCTCATTTACCGCGGACTTGCGCGCGCGAGCGGGTCGCTCGTTCTGCTCATCATGGCCGCCATCGGAATCTTCCTGGCATTCCGCGCCGCGCAGGCCTTGGGCAAGGCGGGTCCGGCATTCCTCTGGACCCAAGCCTGGGAGCCTGACGCAAACAATTTCGGGATCGCCGCTGTGCTCATCGGCACGCTGATCATTGCGCTCGTGGCCATTTGCATCGCCGTGCCCCTGTCACTCGGCACCGCCCTCTACATTTCGGAGTACGCACCGCGAGGCTTGCAGCGCACCCTCATCGGTTTGGTTGACTTGATGGCGGCCATCCCGTCGGTGGTCTTTGGTCTCTGGGGTTTCTTTTCGCTCCAGGGAAACATCATCGACGTGGCGAAGTGGATTTCGCGCTACTTCGGGTGGATTCCGATTTTTCAGGTTGACGGATTCTCGAACGACCCACTCTCGTCGGACACCGTGTTCACGGCCTCCTCCTTCGTTGCGGGAATTGTGGTTGCCATGATGGTCACGCCCATCATGACGTCGATCATGCGCGAGGTCTTCTCTCAGGCGCCGATTGGTGAGCGCGAGGGGGCACTCGGACTTGGTGCAACCAAGTGGGGAATGATCCGCTCGGTCGTGTTGCCGTTTGGTGTCGGTGGAATCATCGGTGGAACCATGCTCGGTCTGGGTCGCGCACTGGGTGAAACCATCGCCGTGTACATGATCATCTCGCCCATCTTCTCGATTCAGCCGCACATCTTGCAGTCGGGAGCCAGCTCGATTTCCTCGTTGATTGCGCTCAAGTATGGCGAGTCGACAACCTTTGGCATGTCGGCGCTGATGGCCGCCGGGCTCACCCTCTTTTTCGTCACGCTCGTCGTCAACTTCGGCGCATCGGCCATTGTGGCCCGATCCCGGTCGGGAGCGAGTAGCTAGTCATGAGTGCTTCCAATCCTGTTGCGACCCGCTCGCGTCCGTCGATGAAGTCGATGCAAACGAAGCGCGCAGAATCCCCGGTGGCTCCCGTGCGGGTCGACAACGAGGCGGCTGCGAACGACGTCCCGCGACGCGTCGGAGCCCTTCGCATCAGCGACGTGCTGGCCATCGTTGGTGCAGTTGCCGCGGCGCTCTCGATGACCGTCATCATTTACGCATTTCTCACGCCGGCAGGCGGTTTCGTTGGCTTCTTCGTGACGCTGTACGTCTTATTCATGGTGACGTATGGCATTCTCGTGTCGCTCGACGAATCGATGCCGACCGTGCGCGACCGTCTCGTTCTCGTCGGTGTTCACTCACTCGCGATTGTTGTGTTCACCACGCTCGTCTTCGTTGTGCTGTTCGCGTTTTTCCGCGGAGTCGAGGCGTTGCCCTACCTCAACTTCTTCACACAGGACATGGCTCTGGCCGGCCCGCTCGACCCGCTCTCTGTCGGGGGCATCCTTCACGCCATCACGGGCACGCTGATTCAGATTTCGATTGCACTGGCCATCACCATTCCATTGGGTCTCATGACTGCGGTGTTTTTGAACGAGATTCCCGGTCCGTTCTCCCGTTTCGTTCGAACCATTGTCGAGGCGATGACCGCATTGCCATCGATTGTGGCCGGTCTCTTCATCTATGCCACGTTCATCCTGATTCTGGGCCTCGGCAAATCGGGGCTGGCGGCCTCGCTCGCGATCAGTGTGATGATGCTCCCCATCATGATTCGCGCCTCCGATGTGGTGCTGCGCTTGGTTCCGGCCACGCTCAAGGAGGCCTCACTCGGTTTGGGTGCGAGCAACTGGCACACCATGTGGAACGTGACTCTGCCCACCGCGCGATCGGGGCTCGTCACGGCCATCATTCTCGCGACAGCGCGTGGAATCGGTGAGACGTCGCCGGTCTTGCTCACCTCGGGCTTTACGGCAGCGTTTAATGCCGACCCGGTACACGGCCCGATGATTTCGTTGCCCCTCGCGATCTTCCAGTTCGTCAAGTCACCCGAGCCCACGATGATTGCGCGAGGCTTCGGCACCGCAGCTGTGCTCATGTTGCTCGTGGTCTTGCTGTTCGTCATTGCGCGCATCATCGGTGGTCAAACGGTGGCCAAGAAGGAGCGTGCGCGCCAACGTCGTGAAGCGCTCTGGCTGGACCTGAAAGCTTTTGGAACGGGTTGTGTGACCGTGGCGCGCCGAGTGTGGAAGAAGATAATCGAACTTCCCGGCGCGGTGCAGCGCACCATTCGTCGACTGCCGGCACTGTCGGCGTCGTCGACGGCCGCGAAACCCATGTCGGGTTCGGCGGATGAACCACAGACCGCGAAGTCCAAGAAATCCAGTAAGTCGAAGAAGTCCAAGAGTTCGCCGAAATCACGTGATCGCCGCGAGCAGCTGTCCTTTGAAGAGTTCCTCGAACTCAACCCCCGTGCGCGCGGCACCCAGATCACGACGGCGGATGACACAGCACCACCGACACGTCGCGGTAAGAAAAAGCCAAAGGGAACATCATGAGTAAGCGAGCATCCGTGTCGAACACGAAGACGATTCTGCGACGGCTTTTCGGTCGCGGCACCGTGGCGGCCGCCGCGGCAGTTGCGCTTGCGGTGTCTCCCGTGCTCAGCGCACAAGCTGCCGACTATGTGCCAATTTCGGGCGCGGGGTCGTCCTGGAGTTCGAACGCCATGGATCAGTGGCGCCGCAACGTTGAACAGTACGGCATGCGCATCAACTACGCGAGCACCGGTTCTTCCGACGGACGTAACCAGTTTGCCAACGGCACCGTTGACTTCGCCTTGTCCGAAATTCCCTACGGTCTCACCGATGGTGGCGTCACCGAACCTCTTCCGGCTCGCCCGTTCGCGTACATGCCCATCGTGGCCGGTGGAACATCGTTTATGTACAACCTCAGCGCCGGTGGCACGCAGATCGCCAACCTGCGTCTCTCGGGTGAGGTCATCGCCAAGATCTTCACCGGCGTCATTACGCAGTGGGACGACCCGGCTATCAAGGCAGACAACCCCTCGATCGACTTGCCGAGTCGCCAAATCGTGCCGGTGGTTCGATCCGACGGTTCTGGTTCGACGGCGCAGTTCACCACGTGGATGAGTAAGCAGTACGGCTCGATTTGGGACACGTACTGCGCCGCGGCTGGTCGCCCCACACCCTGTGGCGTCACGTCCAACTACCCCGTCATCGCGGGTAAGGGGTTCATCGCACAACCCAACTCCCAGGGTGTCGCCGGCTACGTCTCGCAGGCTGCCAACATCGGCACCATCACGTACGTCGAGTACTCCTACGCTCTGAAGACCGGATTCCCGGTTGCCAAGGTTCTCAACGGAGCCGACTACTACGTCGAGCCCACCGCGTCGAACGTGGCCGTCGGTTTGCTCGGCGCGCAGATCAACACCACGCCGGGCGACTTTTACCTGACGCAGATTCTCGACGGCGTGTACAACAACTCCGACCCGCGTGCGTACCCGCTGTCGTCGTACTCGTACATGATCATCCCGACGTCGACCAGTGGATCCACGTTCACCGACGACAAAGGCAAGACCCTTGGTGCGTTTGCCAACTACTTCCTGTGTGAGGGTCAGCAACAAGCTGAAGTGCTCGGGTATTCGCCGCTGCCAATCAACCTCGTGCAGGCCGGTCTCGACCAGGTCACCAAGATTCCAGGTGTGGGCAGTTCGACGGTCAACATTGCCGACTGTAACAACCCCACCTTCTCGAGCGATGGGTCCAACACGCTCGCCAACAACGCCCCAATGCCTGCCGAGTGTGACAAAAAGGGTGCCGATCAGTGTCTCGATGCCACGGGTGGCGCGGCCGGTTCCGGTGGTGGATCTGGTTCCGCCGGCGGGGCGGCCGGTTCCAAGGGCAAGGGTACCGGCTCGGGCTCGGGCTCGGGCGGCGGCAATGGCGGTCGCTTCGGCATCCCGCTGGGCGCGGGACCGATGATCTGTGATCCCGACACAGGGGTGTGCTCCAACGTGGTTGCGTCGGCGACCAAAGTGGATGGCTTGCCCGCATGGGGAGTGACCCAGACCATCATGTTGCTCGCTCTCGTCTTTCTCCTCGCCCTGATTTTTGTGCCACCTCTGTTGGGTCGTCGACTGCGTCGCGCGACGAAGGAGCAATAACGATGTCGACCGTGAAGACCGCGCGCGGCGCTCGTTTTGCCCGTGCATTCGTTGTCAGTGGTGTGGGTCTCACGCTCGTCGGAGTATCCAGCTTTTCGCTGGTCGGCATCGCTGCCGAGGCCGCCACAACCGATTCCGCCGTTACTAAAGTGTGGGGGGTCGAGCACATGGGATCGGCCAGCCCGAATGCCGCGGCGTTGAACAACCTCTCCGTGACGGTGGGTCAGACCGAGCACCTCGGACACCAGGGTGTCGACATCACCTGGAGCGGAGGCCTGCCCACATCCCCCTCCGACTACGGCACCAACTTCTTGCAAATCATGCAGTGTTGGGGCGATGCCGGTTCACCCACGCCCGACCAATGCCAGTTCGGCGCCCCGGTCAAGTCGGTGCAAGACCTCACCGGAGACGGTGTGGCCACGAGAACGCTGACCTTGTCGGACCCCGCGTTCGATGCGGCATCGCATCCCGAGTTGCAAGTTCCCGGTCAGCCCGCAGGCACGGCGTACGCGTATCCCTTCACCACGGTTCGTGGTGACACGATTTCCGACCCGCTTCTGATTCCGTTCTCCCCAACGACAACGAATGAGGTGACCGCGGCTCGCACGGGAAGCGATGGAACCGGACGCGTGACGTTCGAACTCCAAACGAGTCTTGAGGCTCCGCACTTGGGCTGTGGCGGTGAGCTGCTGCAACCCGACGGGATAACCTTGCCTCGGCCGTGCTGGCTCGTGATTGTTCCCCGCGGTGACAAGAATCCCGATGGTTCCGACACATCGGCGAGTCTGCCGCCACGCGTCGCGGGATCGCCATTCTCGCCGACGAACTGGGATGACCGACTCGTCTTTCCGCTCAACTTTGAATCCGTGAGTCAGTCGTGCGCGATCGGTCAAGCCGAGCGCCGAGTCGTGGGTTCCGAAGTCATCGCCGATGCGTTCACGTCCTGGCAGCCGGGTTTGTGCGGCTCGGGAACCACCTACGGCTTCTCGCTCATCGGTGACAATGAGGCGCGTGCGCAAATCGTCAGCTCGGTCTCGGGTGCGTCACGGTTGGCCTTCGTATCGGAGCCGCTCAGTGCCGAAGAGCGCAAGGGCAACAACATCGTGTATGCGCCCGTTGCGCAGTCAGCCATCGTTTTTGGCTACAACATTGATTACAACGTCTTGGGGACTTCGACGCCCGATGTCTTTGCCAAGAATGGCACACGGTTGTCCAACCTCGTGTTGAACCAGCGAATTGTGGCGAAGTTGCTCACTCAGTCGTACCGGGTCGACAACCCCGGTCTGGGTGCGGGTGACGCGGTGCTTGAGGCAAATCCTTTCTCCGTCACGACCGACCCAGAATTTATTGCCCTGAACCCCGCATTCGACAAATGGAATACGTCGTATCCCGAAGGACTCTTGGTGGCCTTGGGCACTGCGGACGCCTATCGGCACGTGTGGCAGTGGATTCGAACCAGCCCTGACGCGGTCGCATTCTTGAATGGCACGCCCGACCCCAATGGCATGCGTATCAACCCGGAGTACGTCTCGTTGGCTCTCGGAACGGGTGAGCCGTCGTCATCGTTTCCCAAGACTGATCTCAGCACGTTCGTCGGCTCGTCAGGACTGGGTGAGCCCGGTTACGGCACACTCGACATGCGCCCGTACTACAACGACATGCAAGAGACCGCCTACCGCACGCTGCGCGCCGACGGGAACGTCAAGACGTCGTGGAACATTACGAAAACGCCGCCCGGCTACAGTGCGCTGCCGCCACAGCCGGCCGGCGAGCGCTTGATGATTTCCATTACCGACGCGTCGGCGGCGAGCAGATTCGGTCTCGATGTGGCCGCAATTGTCAACGCCAACGGGGATCAGGTGACCCCAACGTCGACGTCAATTAATGCCGCGGTTTCTTCCTTCACACCCTCGAGCGTGCCCGGCGTGGTGGTCGCCAATCCGGGAACGACCGTGGCCGGTGCCTACCCTCTCTCCGAAGTGGTGTACGCCGCCATCAATGCGTGTCAACTTGATTCCACTCTATCGACCGACTATGCGCGATTGCTGGACTATGCCGCGGGTGATGGGCAAGTACCGGGTTCCGCGCGCGGAATGTTGCCGCAAGGCTACGTTCCGATGCCGTCGGATTTTGTCGCCGCCACCCGAGCTCTCAGCAGCGCGATTCGTTCCCCCGAGTCACTGCAATCGGGATGCCCGGGGACGTCCGCAGCGGTCGCGCCGCGGTCCAACCGCAGCGCTCCAGCGGCGGCACCAGCCACCTCGATGCCGGTTCCGACGGTGAGTGCCTCGCCGACGCCGGGCCCGTCGATCGGAACCACGTCCGACAACGTGGGAATTCACACGGCGGTGGCCGGTCTCGGGCTCGCTGCCGGTGTTCCGTTATGCGTTGCGGGCCCGCTGATGCTGCGTCAGTCGCGTCGCAAAATTGAGCGCGTTTAGGTTTACGTTTCCAAACGTTAACCTTGCGCACACGGGATGTTTAGTGGCTCTCCTTAGGTTGATTGAGATGGCGTCTTGCCCATCCTCACAATCCTGAAAGGATATCCACCCATGAAGGTGACCACCTTCACGAAGCTCGCGATTGGACTCGGCGTTGTTGCGCTGTCCGTCGTCGGCCTCGTTGTACCTGCGAACGCGGACCCCAGTGGTCCGTCGTCCACCGCACTCGTCGGTGTAGGTTCAGACACTACACAAGACGTCATGGACGAAATTGCCGCCGCCATTGGCGATGGCAAGCTTGCGTCTTACAAGTCCACGATCGGCGAGGGCCAGAGCGAGTTCTTGCAGCCGCGCCCCGATCGTCCCGTTCCCACGGCGGCTCCGACGCCGTATCCCACGGCTTCGCCGTTCGCCAACCCTCAGAACCTGCTTCGTGCGAAGGGCTCCGGTGACGGCTACAAGATTCTGGCCGTGGCCGAAGGCTCCGTTGCGTCGCTCTCCAACGTCTCGACGTTCACCGGTGGTTCACGCACGATCAACAAGGGCAACACGGTCGGACAGGTTGACTACTCCCGCGCTTCGTCGAAGCAGGGTAACGCGAACACCAACGGTGAGTACGTGAACGTTCCGTTCGCCATCGACTCCGTCGGTATCGCGGTCAACCCCGGCGACGCTGCTGCGAAGATTCCGCTCGAGGGTCTCGGTACGACCTCGGATGGTCCGACCAAGGCCACTGTCGACAGCATCTTCCGCTGCCAGGCCAAGTTCGTCTTCATCAACAACATTTCTGTTGGTGTGGGAACCGTCGCCGGTTCCACCTTCACCAAGTCGGCTCACGGTCTCGCCGTGGGCGATCGCGTCAAGTTCACGACCACGGGTGCCCTCCCGAACGGTCTCTCCGCTGACACGAACTACTACGTCAAGGCCGCCGCGACGGCAAACACCTTCACGGTCTCCGCGACCAAGACGGGTGACGCTGTCACGACCACCAGTGCGGGAACGGGTTCGATGACCATCGTCAAGACGATGGGTGCTGCGAACACCTTCAACTCGATGGGTGCCGCCGCAGGTGACGCCCCTGCGAACACGACCGCCTACCAGGTCACGCCGCTCATCCCGGGCTACGGTTCGGGAACCGCGTCGTACTTCATCGGCAAGATCGGACGCACCGAGGGCGCTGGCTTCCCGGCTGCCGGTGACGCCGGACAGAACTGTATTTCACGTACCTTCATCGACAACACCACTCCGATTCAGGAGCACTCGGGTGCTGCGGTTGCCGAACGTGAAAACAGCATGATCGTCTACTCGATCGGTCAGTGGACGTCGCAGACCAACAGTGACATCACGGGCGCGACCAACCGCACCTCGGGCACCACTCTGCTGACCTTCCTGCCGGTGGTCGCGGACACTGCGCGCGTCTTCGACTCCACGAACGGCTTCGGCCCCACCCGTTCGCTTGCGTTTGACACCCCCTCGGCTCACAACCTGGTCGTCGGCGATGCCGTTCGATTCAGTCGCGCGAGCGGAGCACTCCCCACAGGGATCGTTGAGGGACAGACGTACTACGTCGTCGAGGTGCCCTACTCGAGCGGATTCAATGTCTCGGCAACGCTGGGCGGCGCCAAGATCGTGCTTCCAGATGCCTCAAACGGCATGTCGGGACTGAAGATCACGCGGGTCATTGCTCCGACGACGGGTTCGGGCGCCACCTTGGCTCCGAACGAGAACTGGACGTCCGACCTCAAGCGTGTTGTGTACAACGTCATGCCGTACCGCAAGGCCGCTGACCCGAACAACCCGCTGAACAAAATGTTCGTTGGCACCAACTCGCTCGTCTGCCAGCAGACGGCTGCGATCCAGAAGATGGGCTTCACCGTTCTCAGCAGCACCGACCCCGCGAACGTCAACTCGTGTGGTTCGATTGCCGCGGGTAACCGTGCGAGCTACGCAGCGAGCCCCTCGACGGGTTCGACCGTGACCGGTGCATCCATCGCCGATCTGCCCGTGCAGACCGCTGGCGTTGGTGAAGCTGTCACCACCAAGGTCAAGATCGGTACGAGCATCCACCAGATGGGTGGAACCGTGCAGGTTCTCGACAAGGCAATCGGTTCGGCCGATGTTCGCGTTCTCGGTAGCGTCGACGTCGCAGCCGGAGTTGCCGGTGACACCGAAACGGACATCACGATCAAGCTGACCAAGACCGGATCGACGACGCTGTATGCGTACTTCATCCCGGCTCTCGGTGGTGTGGCCGTGACTGCGCTCAAGTGGGGCGTCGGCGCCACGAATACGACGAGCCTGACCGCATCCGCTGGTTCGGCCAATGTCAGCCTCACGGTGCGCAAGCCCGCCGCCATTGGTGGTTCGGGACGCGTCATCGCCATCGTTCAGGGCCCCGTGGCTCCTGGCGGCACGGTCGAGTTGCGTAACGCAAACCCGCCCGCTGCCATCACGGGTGTGACGTCGTCCGCGATCAACACCTTCACTCTCGCTAACACCGCTGCGGGTGCCGCCTTCGCGAAGACTGGCACTCCCGCTCCTGCGCACGCTCTCGTGGCGAACGACCAGGTCAAGTTCTCCGGAACCTGCCCGGCTGGAATCACCGTGGGAACGCTGTACTACGTGAGCGCAACGGGTCTCACGACCACCGCGTTCAAGGTGTCGGCGTCGTCCGGAGGCGCGGTCATCACGACCACCGCCACTGCGGGAACCCAGTGTGTTGTCACCAAGCAGAACGGCATCACCGTGTTCACCAAGGCAGGACACGGCCTCGCCGTGGGTAACCGCGTAGAGCTCACCGGCACCCTGCCGACGGGCTTCGTCGAGGGAACGTCCTACTTCGTAGCGACGGCTCCGACGGCGGACACCTTCACCCTGGCGGCTACCTCGGGTGGCGCGGGTATCGTGGCAACGGCCGACGGTTCGGGCACCTACTCGCTCAGCAACACGACGCCGCTTGCGTCGGGCACGCTGTCGGAGGGTGAGACCGCCGAGGTGTTGAACTACACGCAGACGACAGCGTCGATGACGATGTACGTGCGTTACGTTTCCACCGACGGATCGCTGACCGCAGCGAACTCGGCTAACGCCGTTGTTTCGGTGCCCAAGCTGACGCCGGCACTCGCTGCAACCCTTCCTGCTGCACCCAACGGCTTCGTGGCTGGCACCGCTCCGGCGCTCGCTAACGCAGCCCAGTGGACGCAGGTCACCGCTGCAGCCGCCACGATCAACACGGGTACGGAGACTGTCACGCTCACCGGTCACGGACTGACCGCAGGCGACAAGGTGTCCTTCACGGGTACCACCCTGCCGGGTGGCATCACGGCGGGCACCGAGTACTGGGTTCGCACTGGTGGCACGGCCAACACCTTCACGGTGTCGGCTACGCAAGGTGGCAACGCAGTCGACATCACGTCGGCTGGTACCGCGGTCAAGGTGTTCAAGTACACCGTGGCACCGAAGGTGACACTCACCGCGACCGCACCCACCGGAGCAACGGTCAAGCCTTCTGGCTCGGTCCGCGTGTTCATCGGTGCCAGTGCAACCGACCGCTCGCGCGAGATCTCGGTGACGGGGGCAACTCTTGCTCCGGTTGCCACGACGGGTGTCGCGGGTGCTGCTACCCTCACGCTGACGCAGGCGGCCGCATGGTCGTGGCTCGGCACCGTACCTACCGCGGGCAAGACTGTGTACCTCATCCTCGACTACTCGGGTGATGGCGTGTACGCACCGCTCACGCTGGTCAAGACGGTCAAGGTGACCTCGGGACGCTAACGCAACCCAGGGTCTTCTGACCAACATGTAACAACAGCTGGCGCAGGCGCCGCTCGGAGGAAACTTCGGGCGGCGCCTGAACCACACTGGCACCATCTCGCGGGCAGAACGCCCGTATCATCAAAGACATCCCTCCGCCATGCATCACACAGATGGACGTGGCCCTCCGGAGAAAATGCCGTGAACCCCAGCGATCTGAACCCCCGCACGCCGACTCGTCGGCCTGGCGGTGCGAGGTGGCATGAGCGCGTTGCCGACAGTCTGCGACTGCGCTTCGCCGCATCCCGAAGCGGTTCCACAGGCGGCCGATCGTCTGGTTCGGTTATCACGAGCATCGACCAAATCACGCCGCCACCGCTCGCACACGATAGCCGGCCGGCCTCGCAATCTCTTCCCAAGCTCGACGAATCGGCTCGGCTGAGCCTCGGCGGTCTGGCCTTGCTGACGCTCGGTGTGCTCATCATGGGTTTCCTGTTGCAGATCGTGCTCATCTCCGGTGTGTACTTCATCAAGCAGCAACAAGTCATGCACGACGATTTTCGTTACCAGCTCGCCAACGCGTCGGCTCCGGTGGGTCAGGTCACGCAGGGAGACAAGCTCCTCGCGCAAGGCACGCCGGTGGCCATGCTTTCGATTCCAAAAATCAACCTCGACGTGATCGTCGTGGAGGGCACCACGTCTAACGCCTTGACCTCCGGCCCTGGCCACCGACGTGACACGCCGTTACCCGGTCAGGAGGGGACGAGCGTCATTTACGGACGTCAAACCACCTACGGCGGCCCATTTCAGCAGATATCCGCGCTCAAAAAGGGCGACAAGATTACGACCATCACCGGTCAGGGCACGTCGGCTTATGTGGTCACGGATGTGCGGTACACCGGCGACCCGCTCCCTCCCGAACTCACCACAGGTGGACGGCTCACACTGGTGTCGGCGTCGGGTTTCCCGCTCATTCCGCAGTCGGTCGTGCGCGTCGACGCAACCCTGAGCGGCGAAACGAAAGACACTCCCGTGCAAATGTTCTCGTACGAATCCCTCGCCGAGGCCGAGTTGCCGTTGATGGGTGACCCGGCTGCCTGGGCTGTTCTCGCCCTCGAATTTGTCTGCCTCGGCTTCATCATGGTGGTGCTCTGGTTCAGCTACCGATTCTGGGGCCCGATGCAAACCTGGGTGGTGGGTGTGCCGGTAGTTTTGGCACTGGGAATTGCCACCGGGTTCCAACTGACCTACCTCCTGCCCAACCTGATCTAGTTTTCGCTCTTACCTCAAGGAACACTCATGAACGACAAGGCGCCCCCCGCACCCAAGGCGAAAAAGGCGAAAGTCACGGCGTTTGGCGCTGAGACGAAGGCGACCGCTGCCCTCGAGGCGCGCGATGTCTCGGCGTGGTTCGGTTCGCACAAGGTGTTAGAGCGCGTGTCGCTGTCGATGCCTGCCGGTCAGGTCACGGCACTCATTGGCCCGTCTGGATGCGGAAAGAGCACGTTCTTGCGCACCCTCAACCGTATGCACGAACTCGTCCCCGGGGCGCAATTCGGTGGCGAGGTTTTGCTCGACGGGCACGACATTTACGACCCGAGTCGTCGCATCACGGATGCTCGCCGCAACATCGGCATGGTGTTCCAGAAACCCAACCCGTTTCCGGCGATGAGCATCGCCGACAACGTGCTCTCGGGGCTCATGTTGACCGGTCAGCGAGTCGACAAGGCGCTCAAGGAACAGATCGTTGAGGAGTGTCTGACCAAGGCGGGTCTCTGGCGCGAGGTGAAGGATCGCCTGCGTCAACCCGGCGGTGGACTGTCGGGTGGTCAGCAACAGCGCATGTGCATTGCACGATCCCTTGCGGTGCAACCGCGGGTGTTGTTGATGGATGAACCGTGCTCCGCCTTGGACCCGACATCGACGCGCCGCATCGAAGAGACAATCATCGAACTCGCGGACGAGGTCACAATCGTGATTGTGACGCACAACATGCAGCAGGCCGCGCGCGTATCCGATCAGACGGCATTCTTCTTGGCCGAACAGGGAACTCCCGGCTACATCGTGGAACATGGACCGACGGAACAAATTTTCGACATGCCAAAAGACCCGCGAACCCTCGACTACGTCAACGGTCGGTTTGGCTAAACCCGCGTCTCGCACCATTTCGCCCAGCACTTTTTCACACATCAACGACAGGAGTCATCATGTCCTTTCCCATCCGCATTGCGGCGACCGTTGCCGTTATCTCGCTCGGTACACTCGCCGGACTCACCGGGTGCTCGGTGCCCTCGGGCACCTCGACCGCTGACGCCTCGTCGACGGCCTCGGCAAGCCCGGTTATGACCGACAGCCCGCAGGTGCAAGAGCCCGTCATCGTCGAATCATCTGCGCTCGAAGGTCAGAACATTGAGACGACCGTTGGACAGTTCATCGACGTGGTCGTGGGCGACAGCGACCCCGCGCTCTGGACCGCGACGGTCGCCACGCCCGGTGTTGTCGAGTTTCTTCCCGGTGGACCCGACGGCGCGAGCATCATGAACCCCGGATTCGCGGTTCTCATGGAAGGCACCACTGCCGTCACCATGACCGACGGAACCACCACGATCAACTTCACTGTCACGGTCACCGCGGCCCCAACGAAGTAACCTTTTCGTCACCAGACGTTGCGGGGAGGGGGTTAGCCCCCTCCCCGCAAAAGTTTTTCCAAACGTCACCTTTGAGGGGCTATTTCGCGCGCGCGGTCATGGCATCATGTCAGCATGACGGATTCAACGACGACGGCCAATGACATCGACCAGCGCATTGGTCGCATCTGGTTGGGCAAACACATCGAGGTCATCACAGCCGTGTTGCTGGGCGTGGTCTCGTGCATGACCGCATACGCGGGCTTCCAGGCGGCGCTGTATGACAGCAACATGGCGTCGGCGTATTCACAAGCGCAAGTGTTGTCGACGCAGTCGGAGTCGCTGTATCTCGAAGCGAACCAGACTTACACGCAGGATGCGCAAATCTGGAACACCCTGAACGAGCTCTCCGTCGACATGGACAGCACCGACCGCGACCTCGCGGCCCGCGCCGCCACCAAGTACTCCGTGCTCTACGGCGACACCGTCACGGTCGAGTTCGACGGAGCGATTCAGCGTGCCCTGGCCGCGTCCGCCGCGAAGGGTGGCGAGTACGTGGATCCCCTTAATGACGAGGAGTATCTTGCGTCGCTCTTTGGAGAATCCGGCAAGGTAGCCGACCAGTCGGCGGCGAAGACCGAAGAAGGCAACACCGCGAACG
>Ga0214917_10003788_pt1 | contig 17248 bp, 22 predicted proteins | sample LL_1208_BB_MetaG_FD_177983 | JGI IMG/M metagenome (GOLD analysis project Ga0214917, IMG submission 177983) | Freshwater microbial communities from Lake Lanier, Atlanta, Georgia, United States - LL_1208_BB | ecosystem: Environmental > Aquatic > Freshwater > Lake | place: USA: Georgia | collected... | reverse complement strand
GACCACCTCGTCGCCTTTTACGCCAAGGTTGAACCGGCTAGATAGTGATGCCAGTGACCCCCCGCTATCTACACCGACGACCGCCCGCCCCATGCACAAAGTATCTAAATACACAGACGGAGCGATACCAAATACCCACTTCAAGACTGCGCCGTCGAACAAAGCGTTGTGACAAAGTAGCGCAGCATCAGCCCAAGGCAAGCTAATCAGACGTGCGCGTATCTGTTCCTTTGTTCCTGTAACCCACACGGCGGGGGCGTTGTCAACCTTGACCGCAACACCAATGACTTCAAACTTTGAGTCGCGGATGTAGCTCTCTGTGGTATGGGTGCGGAACCCGTAGCCTTTGCAGTAGAAGGTTTCAAAGTCTAGGGTGATTATCATGAGCTAGTTAACGCGAGTGACAGACAAAAAAAGGGGCCACGCTCAACAGCACGTAGCCCCCACTATACCTTAAATTGAATCCCGTCGGGTGACAGAATGAAAAGTAACGACGAGCGTTACGACATCAGCAATTCTTCCAACTCGCCCACGTTCTGTTCGTTAATCACCAATGCCCATCCGCCAGCGTTTCGTATGTTAGTTAAATTCTCACTCTGCAAGGCAGTAGGTTGATTATCCCCCGCCTTGCACTCGACACCGATGAATCTACCGTTGTAACAGATGAGAAAGTCTGGCGCGCCTGAAGACCCATAGCCCCCTGTTGCGGGCATAACATAGTACGCCCCCAAGCTTTTAAGAACCTTCTTCACCTTGTTCTTCACCTTTCCTTCTGGTGTTATCATCTAAAGTTTCCTCGCCTATTAACTCGGCCAAAGTCTCGTTGGATACCATAACATAGAACCCCATACAGAAGTTGTTAAGACTCCCATCGTAGGTATTCGCTACATCCCCCTGCGACCACCCTATGTCATTGTCGTCATCGTAGTATCCAAACGAACTTGGAGAAGTTTTTAATAATGCGAGTTTGTATTTGAGTTCGTCTGGTAATTCATCCGCAGTCAAGAGGCGGTACATTGTGCTGCCATGCCGTTCAATGTCTATGTAGTGCATACCTGACTCTGTGATACACACGTCCACGACGTTGTAGATTTTAGCATCGCCCTTGTTGTGGATAACAAACGTACCCATCACTCACTCGCTGGAGTAACCACCCATTGAAGGTTCCAGCTATTCGGGCTGGACGGATAGTAAAACGCCATCTCAAGCTCCTCATAGTAGTGGTCTTTGACTGGGAATATCACGTCGTTGCCGACCTTGCTAGTGCCGTCCTCAGTTGTTGATGTCATAGTCTTGAACATGAGTAGCGTAGGGATAAGGTCGTCGATGCCACAGTCTAGGATATTCTTCATCCGCTTGAACGGTCTTATCACATCGCCCTTCAGCGGACCATTATCGGGATGAAACTTAAATGTACCTACAATGTATTCACCAGACCCGTCGATGCCGATGACATGGCAAGCTCCACTGAACATCCTGTCAATCTCTATCTTCTTCTTTCTCCGCGTCTCATCGACCTCGTCATACTCTTTGAGAACTTTATTAAGAGAGTTAAGGTTTAGCTTTCTAATCTCTGTGGCGGGATTGTCAGACAAAGCTGCTTTGAGAAGGTCATGAATGTCTTCTGCGGGTAGACCGTAGACGGACTTAGTTTCTGAACCACCAACTTGACGGCTCACTATATTCTTAGTGGATGATATTTGGTCGCTGTATCTAAGATACATACATTCCATCGCTTTCTCTATCACCCCTACTTTCTTCAGAGAAGTCATAAGCGTGGACAGTTTGGTGCTACGCATTGTGTGTCTGTCAACGTCACTGCTGCCCCGCGCCTTGGCGTACCACGGTGTGTAGAGGCTGTACTGGGGCTTATCCGCATCATCGCCCATCGACAAGTAGCAGACTGGCAGACCAGTCGGGGTAGCCATGTATACCGCCCCACCGCTACGCGATATAGTAAAAACTTTTAACCCATACTTGTGGTTAATCTCCCGTGTAAAAGTGCCTAAGAGTGGAGTCTCTAAAGCCTGTTCCATCTTAGGGTCGTACATCCCATCTAGAATCAAGCTAGCGTTGTTCATTTTCTTTCCTTCGTTTGATGGTTTAGTAATTAGCCGACGTACTGCGGCAGCAGCACACCGTCTTGGTAAAACTCATACTTCCACAAAGACCTCGGGAATGGTTTGCCTACTTCAAAGCTCTTGCTATCCATTACATCTTGTTGATTTCTACGATAAGTGTCCTCCCAGATTCTTCGGCACATAGATTCGTACAAGTAATCAACGGGGGTATCTCTATTCGGACTTGTGTAGTTCGCCTCTCTCCAAAAGCCCTTCGTGTCATACGCACAACAGAACAGCGCCGCTGCATCCAAAGGCGATGAGTCCATAAGTTCAAACGCTTTAGCTTTTGTTTTCGATATCACCTTCAAGTCTTTCATTCGCCAGAACCTATATGACCCTGTAACATCAGGTTCTATAATCTCGTGGTCTCTAAGAAGTTCATGACTCATGTCTGCAAACACATGCTTGGGTATAGACGACATCATCGCCTTTGTTACTTTTAGGAACTCCTCATGCTGCTGATGCAGCTCTTTGCTTTTCTTCCGGTTTACCCGTCGCCCAATAAGTTCATATTCACTGCTAGGGTCTAACGTCATGTCGTCGAAGTTGATACGCATACCCACGCAGACGGGGAACATCTTAGTCTTTTGTAGGTTTCTGTAGATTACGCCACCGTGACCAGCGGATGACACAAAAGCCCCGTAGTATCGGTCAACAAGACAGTAGTCAAGCAAGAGGCGATTGCCTTGCCCCATACGTTTCGCAGTGATAGTTGCGAGTCCATCACCTGACACAACACAAAGTTCCGACGGCGAAGCAACCCATTGGAAGTATTCTGCATTACCGCTTGAATACAGGCGCGCCTCATTATCTGCTGTCTTTGCGGCGTATTCTTCTTGGGTCAGAGTGACTCTGTCCCAGTCTAGTCCGTTGCAGATACGGAACGAACGGTCGTTGCCTTCACCCTCAACCGTGAAATATCTCCGCCCATCTCTGCGGCGTCGCAAAGGATATTCTTTCTGTTTCCTACCACGAAACGGAAGCTCCGTGTCAGCTACTTTACAGAGTGCATCGTAGTTTAAAATACTTTTAACAGAACCCATCTCAGTATCCTTTCTCGATTTTAACTGTCTTACCACCAGCGGGCGGAACGAAAGATTTGTTGCTGGTCACCAACCACAGAGTCGGCGTAGGGATGCGCCAGTCCACGCGGTCTTCAACGTACCCGTCGGTAAACATAATCACGCAGTCTGCATTGTTCTTGTTCTTGCTCAGGTATTCACTCACGCAACCGGCAACGGTCCCGCCACCACCCAACGGTTTGAGCAACTGCGCGATGCTGTCGTATCGGTCACGGAAGACTTGTTCGCCGTGAACCTTGGCATCCCACCACAAGACCCGCACCGCCTCTGGGTTACACAAGCTACAGATGGATGCAAGCTCAGTAGCAAACTCGGTCAACTGCGCCGTGCCGATTGAACCAGAAGTATCAATGGCGACAACCACCTCACCGATTGTCTCGTCCTCCACGCTCGGCAGATACAAGTCGTTCGCCAACTGACGGCGGTTCAGCTTGCGCCATGTGAACTCGTCCTTGCCCCTGATTGAAGACTGAACAAAGTCACGCAATGCTTCGCGCCAGTCAACCTTGGCCTCCATCAGGTCAGAGATAACACGCGGGATGTTTGCGCCTAGACGACCAGCAAGTAATGCACCTTCGCGCAGAGCTTGGTCAATCTTGGAGTCATGCCCCTCAAGCTCCTCTTTGTCAGCGTCCTCGAACTTGCTAGTGTCATGCTCATCCAAGACATCATCAGAGGTGTAAGTCTTACCATCAATCTCGACCTCGACACGCTCGGGCTTATCTGGCGTACCACCACCTGATGGGTTGGGGTTTGTGCCGCCGCCACCCTTGTCGCCTTTGCGACCTTGGTCTTGAAGAATCTTGCGGGCTTTCTTAAGAAACTCATAGACCTCAGGGAACGACCAGTTGTGGAACATCGGGTCATAGAGACCACCGTCCGGCAGCTCGACCAGCAGCTCGCTGGATGAGACCTTGTCCTTGATGTTGACGATGATGTCATTCACGACAAAGTCTGCTGCCATACCCGCCAGCTCTGGACTCTCAGCGAACATCTTGCGACCCCGCGGCACATGGCGTAATGCCACATGAAGGTTCTCGTGCAAGACCAGCCCGCGCAGCTTCGCGTCAGAATTCACCGTACCACCGCGCAGAAACGGACGGCCATAGACCTTGTTGACCCCGTCGGTGTATGCCGTGATGTTGGGATTATCTACTACCTCACTCTTACCCATCATCATGATGCCCGCATACATCGCGGTAGACTTGTTCCGCATCAGCGTGATATGCGCACGCTTGAGAGCGCTTTCCTCAGTGTTTGTAGTCATTGCCACCTTCCCCCACAAAAATTAGTGCATCCACAAGTTTGTACACCGTCTCGGCGAACTCAACCTCAGACTCAACTTGAACGTCGGGTCTGCTGATAATCCCCAAAGCGATGAACGCCGCATAGAAGTCCCGCAGAGTCATGAACTCCGCTGGACCTCCCGTATCAACCACGTCGTGTTCGTTATTCATGATTCAATCCTCAGAGGAGAAAGTAATTATCCTTGGCCCAGTTCTTGACCTTCTCGTTGTTCTTCGCAATACGCAGCATGCGAGGATAGGTACAGCACATGGTGAAGAAGATGGTCTGAACTTCGGATGATTCGATACGCTCAAGAAATTCCATAAACGATGACAGCTCGTCTTGAGTCTCGATGCCGTCGATAGCGTTGAACATCAGAATCATCTGTGCTGCGATTTGGTTGGGAACCGGAACCGTCTTGGGATTCTTCAGCACAGACTCCAGTGAGGTGACAGACTTCTCAATGGCGATGAACGTCATCATGTCATCCGCTGCCGAACGACCGATAGTACCCGCGATGCCCGCATGAGTAGCGTTCTCTCCGATGATGGCAGACTTTCTAATGACGACATCAACCTTTGCCAACGAACGCGGCGAACAGAACGACAACTGCGGCTTGGCCGGATTGAAGATGTAAGGATTGTCTTCCTGACCGCCGTCTCGATAAGATGCCAGTGCCCGCGGATACATAGCGACCCACGCACGGATGATGCGTGAGATACCCGCGTCCGATGCCCAGCGGAGCCAGCTTGATGCGTTAGGTTTCTTCATCTCGACCAGACACACGCGATTGCCAGCGTGAGCCAGCATGGTGTCGCCCACCCCGTCCGATGCGTTGTTGCTCGTACCAAAGATTACTGAACCATCAGGAACCGGAACGTCACCTGCGCAACGCTCCAACATCAGGCGAGTAAAGACAATCTGTAGCAGCTTGGGGGACTTCATGAACTCGTCAAGCAAGATGTACTTGGGCTTGCCGTTGCGTAGCTTGAACAGAGACGCGACGTAGTACTCCAGCTCCTTGATGCTATGGTTGGGAATAGTCATACCCACGTCCTGCATATCCTTGCAGGGGCAGTCAACGTAGATGTAGTCATACTTGTCGGTGGGGAAGTCATCCCCGACCTTGCGCCATTGGTCGCCGTTGTCCGCTGCCATCATGCCAAGCAATGATGTCTTACCGCATCCCGGCTCCGATTGCACAATGACTGTGAGTTCCTCTGCCACCGCTGGGATGAACGTCCGCAGCTCGTCGATGGACATGGTGAGGTGGTTTGTGGCGATAGCCATGATTAGTGTCCTTTCACTTGATGGTTGACTGAATAAGAGACTGATGAATCTGAATCAAAAACTGTCCGTCGCGGGACGACCGAACTTGGCAAGGATGTCGTCGATGTCGTCCTTGACCGCTGCCCGAACCGCGTCAGACTCACGGATTTCCTCGGCGGTAACGCCGTTAAGAACAATCTCCAACGATGCTCGGGCTTCCTCCATAGCCTGATTGTTGCTCAGGTTGAACTGCTTGAACGTCTCGCACATCTCCCGCGCCTTCTGGATAGTGGAGTCATAAATCTTACGCTTACGAATCTTGCCGTCGCCCGTCTCCATCACGCCACAGCAATGCGAAATGCTCTCCATCACCGCGATGAAACGCTCAGACTGCTCGTCCACGATGTTGTCAATAATCTGCTGCGTCTGCTGGTTGTAGTTCTCAAACAAGTCCTCGGCCAAGTCCTGCGCAATCTGGCAACGGAAGTCCTGCATGGGAACGTCTGCAACGTAGAGGTGAAGACCAAGCTTACGCATCACTTGCTCTCGCGTGGGATAGTCATTGCGGTTGAACATGTCGCCCTGCTTGAACGCCATGTCGCTGACGATGCTGTCGTAGTTGTTGACAAAGTCCTCTGCCAGCACACCGAACGCTACTTCATGCTCACGAAACTCCTGCATGAACTTGGGAAGCTCAACCGATGGAAGCAAATTCTGACTGTTGTTCCAAGGGTACGTCCGGCGTTGCATCCAGTTGTAGATAGTCTGGCGATAGTTGACCACCGCCTTGTGCTTGGGATGGTCTGCCAACAGGTGCTTGACGTAGCGACCCGCTGACTTGTCTGCGTTCTTTGCCGCAGTAACTTCATCACTGATGCCACGGTCTTGCTTGGTTGCCGACCACACACTCACGTCCACCGACACAAGAACCGCCGATGATGCGAGAGAGATGAGATGGTTGGGTTTGGTGAGGCGCGTCTGCGCCATGAGACTGTTCTGCACGGTGTTCTCCTTTTACTGATTCCATCATCCGACGGAATGTTATTTACTAGAATGAACTGCTCTAACTGCACTGTGTTGATGCGTACTGCACTAATTCAACCTCCACCAACAACTCTATTGTACCACAACTTGACATGTAATACAAGAGATTAAACATCTTTCTTAGTTGCCGTTGATTTCACGGTCAATCTCGCTGTCCCAATGCTCCTCAATGCCTGTCAACGCATCGCTGAGTTCCTCATACACCTTGCGCGAAAGTACACCTAGGTCGTTCGCCCCATTGACAACAGAGATTGTCAGTATCCACCCGTTCTCCACTTCTTCAAGGCGGTAACGCAGGCGGTTCGGTTGCGGTTTGATTTTAGTCATCATGCCCTCACTCGGTAGCACACAAAAGAATCTTGACCCATGCTCACAGACGGATGACAGTCCAGAGCTTTTAGTTGCCAGTCCACGCCGATGTTAATGACGGTCAGCACCACCAACACGGCCAGCACAGCCCCTACAAGCAAACCTGTAAAAAAGTTTTCTTCCATCACGTCAGTCTCCCCATGCGCCAAATGCTCTGGCAATCTGAACCACCACGACCACGAGGGCAGTGATAGCAATGAAGTACACAAGCCGTTGTTCAGCTTTGCTTGGTTTGTTTTCTTCTTGCTCGTCGTACAGTTTCACGTTGTTTCTCCTGTTGGATTACCCACTCGATGAACGTCTTGTTGTTCTCAGCAATCAGTCTTTGTCGTTTCCTCTCCTCGGCTAGTATCGCCCTGCGTTGGTTGTGGTGTGTATCCGGTGTGATGTCATCCCAGAGTTTCATAGCTTGAAGAACTTACCCATCATGCCATCCACTGTTGTTACGATATTTTGGTTGGTGCTGGCATGGTTGATGGGACTCACATTGTTGGCGTAGTTCTGCTGCGCAATGTCTCGGTCGTACTGCTCGGCCACCTCGTCCCAGTAGCGGTCTGCTGCTGCCACTTCTTTCTGGAACTTGGTGTCGATGTCAATGAGGATGTCTAGCACCATCCGTCCACCCATACGTGCATCACTGCTACCACTCTCCAACATGGTCTCGGCGATGGTGTACAGAGTCATGAACTGCTTCTGCTCTACGATGTAGTTCACTTCGTTTCTCCTTTGCGCGCGGCGCGTTTAATGTATTGGTTCTTCAGCTTGGTGTACTTCTCACGGTCAACCTCGACCCGCACCGATACGAACATGGCCTCTCCGGTGTCCGCTGCTTTCAACATGGTCCAGTCTTGTTCAGTGAACCGCCAATCGACGGAACCTTCTTTTGCTGCGCGCAGTAGTGCGTAGCGGTGTGCCTTGCGGCTCATTGCGTCTGTGTATGCCTTGTGCATCTCACCACTCCTCGTAAAAAGCATTCAATACAGGATGCACCCAGAATGAATCAAACTCTGCGCGGTACTTCTCTGCGTAGCCCCACGCCTCCTGCTCGGTATCGAACAGGCCATAGACGCTGCATGGGGGACGGCTGTAATACGCAATCACCACCCACTTCCCTGTCTCTTCACCCATGATTCTCTCTCCTCACCGTGGGTTCTTCTGGTTGGTCTGCCGCAGCGTAGTCCGTGCGGAGTCTGTCGTTACGAACTGATAGCCACCCTTGCCATACTCCTGCACGATGCACCATCTGTCCCGCTGCTGCTTTGCTGCTGCTTCCCCGCATTGAAGGCACGTGTTGTAGCCAAGGGCAAAACGCGCAGGGTCTATCGATGTACCGCAGTAGTTGCAATGCGTCTCCATTTAGTCTTCCTCGTCGTCGGGGTGCGGCATGGTTAGTTCCCCATCATCTGGTGGCATGCCAGATTCGGGATTGAAGGGATTGGTGTTCGGATTCGGGTCGTAGTACCCGTCGCCGTGGTTGGGTTTGCTCACTGTCGTCTCCTGTGGTTACGCATTCCATCACCTGACGGAACGCTATTTTGTTGTGCGAGGTAGATACATCCCCCACCAACAGCCTATTGTACCACAGATTGACATATAATACAAGTCATTGATTAAAATAGATATTTTGAAGGGGGAAAAATGTTACAGATGTTACGCATGTTACACTTGACGTATGTAACAAGAAATTGGGGGTGGGGCCGGGAAAAAGTTGAATAAAATCAACGTAGTAATAGTAGTATTTTTTATAAAAATATGTATATGTAACAATGTTACAGGGTTTTGGGAGGATAACGGTTTGGTTTTCACTCTTTTTTGCTTTTGCTGTTATCATTCTTGCTAATAAAAAATTCTTCCAAACCTCCGTCCTATCTAAAAATGCTGTAACATTGTAACATTTTGGTTTTCTCTTTAGATTCAGTAGGTTAGGAGGCATTTTTTGTTACATGTTAAGAATGTCAAGTTGTAACAAGGGGGTTGACAAGGGTCGAAAAAAGAGTTATGCTGCCCCGGCATCAGGCAGCATAGAAAAAAACGCAGGAAAAAACCAAATTCCATCAAGTGATGGGATACTATTTAGCGTTGAGTGGGTTAGAAAACCATTAGGCCATAAACGCGGCCATCAGCGCATCGACGCGCGCGACGACAAATAACTGGCATCAACGGGGCAGGGACTGAGGGCGCGTTCCTATGTCCTAATAAATATATGACTCACGCCACGCATTCACGCGCGCGCAAATAAGAACTGGCATCGATCCGCGAGGCCAAAAAAAAGCCAGCCCCTAAGGGCTGGCCTGTACTACGTTACTGCGACGTCCAGACTTTCACGAACGCTGCCCTAGCATCAGCAAAGCGTTTCTTGTCTGCGGTCTGTGCCGCTCCGGTCTTAATGGCGTTGCCCAAGCGCTTTTCAGCACCGTCCCACTGTTTTGCCCACCAGTCATCAAACGCCAGATTAGAGGCGCGAGTGCGCTTCTCGCCAGAATCTTCGGCCCTGATGCGTTTTGCTTCGGCAGCGAGGCGCTTCAGTTTCTGGCTGGCGTAAGTAGAAAACTTCTCGCGGTACTCGCCGATGATTTTCTTGTAGTTCGCGTCACGCGTCTCGTGCAGACGACCGTAGTCATGCGTGGTATATCCTAACGCGACGTGCAGCGACATCTCGATAGTCTCTAACGGTTTAGCATCTTTCGCCAGTTGGTCAGTCCGGATGTACTGGCCATTGACTACGCTGTACTTGGTGACGCCTGCCAGAGTCTTATGCGACTCATGGAAACGGCGAGCGTATCCGGTCTTAAGACCGTCAACGACAGAGTCCGGCAGGGACTCATCAGGAAAGCCCGGATTACGCTCCATGATGGCGCGCGCCAGACTGGCAGACTTGTCGTCGTTCAACGCTTGCTGGTAGCCAGCGTCATCATACGATTGAAACTCGAAAACCGTCGTCAGGACCGGCAGGGAAACAACAGGGGAAACATTAGCCATGATGGCCTCCATGAAATACCGACTAGCGACCCATTCGCTGTCGGCAGAAATACTTATACGCGTTGAATAGCCATATGTCAAGTGACGGCACGCTAATTAAGCCTGAACCACGCGCCACGCACCCGCGCATCGACGCGCGCGACGACACATAACTGGCATCAAAGGCCCAAAAAGAAGGGGGCCGAAGCCCCCTTGTGTTAGTACGTGCCCGGCTCCTCTTCCGCTGGGCGATATTCCTTCTGCACTTCGTTCTTATACTTGATGAGCAAGTAAGCCAAGTCCCGCATCGCATCCATCAGCTTGCGGCGGTCACCGTCGTAGTTCTGCAACACCTTCAGCGTGTCGTAAGCCGCGTCCGAGCCTTTCCCTACTGCGGCGTGGTAGTCGGTGGCAGCGTCGGTACGACAGACATCCAGCCAGCTCATGAGATTGAGCAAGTCATAGTTCTTGTCAAACAGTTGCTCTACCACTTGATTGCGGCGTTGCGCACTGTTGCGAGCGTCTTCCGCGAGGAAGCGAAGGTGGCGAATCTCACTTATGTAGTTCATGGTGTTTCCTTTCAAGTTAACCGCGCAGCACCTTGCTGCCGGTGATTACGTTATCCCATAACTTGACCTATATGTCAAGGGGGCCAGCCCCAGACCCCACCCGTACCCCACCCCCCAAAATCAAAATGGGTCCCCCCTCGCGCCCCGAACCCCATAATCCGCACAAATCACCACAGCGTTTTCCAAAACACCCCCCCGGTAGGAGTCCCAACCTCCCCTAGATTTGACATATAATATTTTTTATTGACAACAACGTTTTAATAATGTATTAATCAGCCGAACGGCCTATGGCTGCAAAAACATCTTATGGATGCACTGATTCCGACAATCGAAGAGGGCTTTGCCCTCCCAGCTAATGCTAAAGACGCATTCCCAGACCTGACCCCGATGCAGGAGTTGGAGATGCGGGCCAACGTTATTAAGTTAATGTCGGATATGACGGGTCAACCTATTACCCCGTCGCAGGAAAACGCCGAAGAAGCGGAAGAGTTGGCCAAGGAAATGGTTGCCAACCCCAGCTACAAACCCACATTTAGCCAGTATCCGAACGAAACGCTTGCAATGCTTGCGGGTATGGTGGCCCAGATGAACGTGGCCGTCGTCGATGACCTGACTGAACTCAAGATGTATGTCGTCAACAACCTCATTAAAGAGGTTGAAATGGCTAAAGACCCTAAAACCCGTATTGCTGCACTGACCAAACTGGGTGAAATTGACGGTGTGGACGCATTTAAGAAGCGTTCCGAAGTCACCATGAAGGTGCAAACCATCGAAGAAGTCGAGAAAGAGCTGCTTGAGACCCTAAATGTCCTTGAACAACGCGTGATTGACGTGGAATTTGACGAAGTTAGGGCAGATACATAATGCAAATTACGCCGGAAATGCTCCGAAAGATTCGGAACGAACTGCCAAACATGCCGGAAAAGCAGAAGCGCCGCACCGCTGAGCTGCTAAAGACCTATCAAAATGAGATTAATAAGCGTGTAAGTTCTGAATCTTTCCTTGACTTTGTCAAACACGTCTATCCCGGCTACAAAGTAGGGGCACACCATGCGAGATTGGCTCAGATTTTTGAAGATATTGCGGCAGGTAAGAAAAAACGAGTCATTGTTAATATCGCTCCGCGTCATGGTAAGTCAGAACTTATATCCTATCTCGCTCCTGCGTGGTTCTTGGGTAAGTATCCTCAGAAAAAAGTCATCATGGCCTCCCACACGGCAGATTTGGCTGTTAACTTTGGACGCCGTGTACGTAACTTGGTGGGGGCCGAGTCGTATAAAGAGATTTTTCCTGCGGTAGAGCTGCAGGCTGACTCTAAATCTGCATCAAGATGGGGGACAAACTTTAATGGTGAGTATTTTGCTATTGGTGTTGGCGGTGCCCTTGCCGGTCGCGGTGCTGACTTATTCATTATTGATGACCCGCATTCAGAGCAAGAGGCAAAACAAGGGCGGGCTGACGTTTTTCTACCGGCGTGGGAGTGGTTCCAGTCAGGACCGATTCAACGGTTGATGCCGGGCGGTGCAATTATTGTGGTTATGACCCGGTGGAGTAAGTTGGATTTGACCGGTCAGATTGTTAACCACATGACCCAGAACGAAGATGCAGACCAATGGGAAGTGGTTGAGTTTCCCGCCATTTTGCCGTCTGGTAAGGCTCTTTGGCCTGAGTTTTGGCCAGTAGAAGAATTAGAAGCCAAAAAAGTTTCGCTCGACCCCCGGTATTGGCAAGCCCAATACATGCAGAATCCCACCGCCGAAGAAGGCGCTCTTATTAAAAGAGAGTGGTGGCAGATATGGGAGGGCGAACGCCCGCCTCAGTGTGAATTTATCATCATGTCTCTTGACGCGGCACAGGAAGCTAATAACCGTGCCGACTATAACGCTCTAACTGTGTGGGGCGTATTTTTCAACGAAGAGACTAATAACCATAATATTATTCTGCTTGAATCTATCAAAGAGCGTCTGGAGTTTCCAGACCTTAAGAAGATGGTGTTTGAGCAATATAAGGAATGGGAACCCGACTCATTTATAGTTGAAAAGAAATCAAACGGCGCGGCGTTATATCAGGAGTTACGTCGTATGGGTGTCCCCGTTGCGGAGTTCACCCCGGGTAAAGGTCAGGATAAAATATCTCGTGTGAATGCCGTGTCTGATTTATTTTCTTCAGGTATAGTCTGGGCACCAGATAAACGGTGGGCTAGAGAAGTTATTGAAGAGTGTAATGACTTCCCGTCCGGCGCAAATGATGACTTGGTTGACTCAACTACACAGGCGCTATTGAGGTTCCGGCAGGGAGGCTTTATCCGGTTGCCATCTGATGAACCAGACGAAGCGCAGTTCTTCAAAAGCTCTAAAGGCAAACGATACTACGCAATGTAAGGATAAAAGATGGATATTCAGAAGTCACTAAACCCTGCCCCTATGGGCCTTGACGGCCTGCAAGGCATTAATCCCGCTGGCATGGAACCGCTTGAGATTCAGATTGAAGACCCGGAAAGCGTCAGCATCAAGCACGGTGGGATGGAGATTGTCCTTGAGCCGGGTAAGGAAGGCGAAAGCGACGAGTTTAATAAGAACCTCGCGGAAGATATGGACGAGGGTGAGCTAACTGAGTTAGCGGGGGATTTGCTGGGTGACTTTGAAACTGACGTTGCGTCACGCCGTGATTGGCTTGAGACCTATGTAGACGGCCTTGAGTTGTTGGGCCTGAAGCTTGAAGACCGTACGGAGCCGTGGCCCGGCTCTTGTGCTGTGTACCACCCTCTGCTTGCTGAAGCACTTGTTAAGTTCCAGTCTGAAACCATCATGGAGACGTTCCCGGCAGCGGGTCCAGTTAAGACCAAGATTATTGGCAAGGACACCCCCGAGAAGGAAGAAGCCGCAGTTCGTGTGCAAGATGACATGAACTATCAACTGACGGAAAAGATGCCTGAGTATCGCCCTGAGCATGAGCGCCTATTGTGGGGTTTGGGCCTTGCTGGTAACGCCTTTAAGAAGATTTATTTTGACCCGTATCTTGACCGCCAAGCCGCTGTGTACGTTCCTGCAGAAGATATGGTAGTGCCGTATGGCGCCTCGGATTTAGAAACTGCCCCGCGTATTACTCATGTAATGCGCAAAACTAAAAATGAGTTACGCAAGCTACAGGTGGCTGGGTTCTATCGTGATGTGGACCTTGGTGACCCCGTGCTTGTTATGGACGAGGTTGAGAAGAAGATTGCTGAACAGATGGGCTTCAGTGCTTCGACGGATGACCGGTTCAAGATTCTTGAAATGCACGTTGACTTGGAGCTTCCGGGCGACGAGGACAAAGACGAGGCTGGTAACGAGACGGGTATTGCCCTGCCGTATGTTGTGACTATTGAGAAGTCTACTGAGACTATTCTGGCTATTCGCCGTAACTGGAACCCCGAAGATAAGGCCAAGATTAAGCGCCAACACTTTGTCCATTACGGATACATCCCCGGCTTTGGCTTCTACAACCTTGGCTTGATTCACCTGATTGGGGCGTTCGCTAAGTCTGGCACGATGCTTATGCGTCAGTTGGTGGATGCAGGCACTTTGTCTAACCTGCCGGGTGGGTTTAAGTCTCGTGGTCTACGCGTTAAGGGCGATGATACCCCGATTGCTCCGGCTGAATGGCGTGATGTGGACGTACCAAGCGGCACTATTCGGGACAACATCCTACCGCTGCCATACAAAGAACCCAGCCAAGTTCTTATGGCATTGATGAATCAGATTGTAGAAGAGGGCCGTCGCTTCGCTTCTGCGGCTGATTTGCAAGCATCCGATATGTCGGCTAATTCACCGGTTGGTACGACGCTAGCTATTTTGGAACGTAGCTTAAAGATTATGTCGGCAGTGCAAGCACGTATTCATTACTCGATGAAGAAGGAATTTAAGCTTCTTGCGGCGATTATTCGAGATTATGCCCCCACTGAATACGATTATGAACCTGAAATTGGTGACCGGCAGGCCCGTAAAGAAGACTTTGACATGGTCGAAGTTATCCCTGTTTCAGACCCAAATTCGGCAACAATGGCTCAAAAAGTGGTGCAAATGCAAGCAGTTATGCAGATGGCCGCAGCTAGCCCGCAGATTTATGACCTGCCGGAGCTTAATAAGCAGATGCTGGAGGTTATGGGCGTAAAGAATATCGGCAAGCTTATTCCCACTGCAGATGACCAGAAGCCGAAAGACCCTGTGTCTGAAAACATGGCTGTTCTTAACAGCAAACCGGTCAAGGCATTTATCTATCAAGACCATCAAGCGCATATTCAAACGCACATGGCGGCTATTCAAGACCCCAAGATTATGCAGATGGTTGGTCAGTCGCCGATGGCGCAACAGATTGGTGCTGCTATGCAAGCACATATCGCGGAACACTTAGCTTTTGCTTACCGCGCACAAATCGAACAGCAGCTTGGTGTATCTCTGCCGCCCCCGGATGAACAACTGCCGGAACAAGTAGAAGTAGAACTCTCGAAGATGATTGCTCAAGCGGCACAACAACTGCTTCAGCAGAATCAATCGCAACAGCAGCAAGAACAAGCACAGCAACAACAGCAAGACCCGCTTATTCAGATGCAGATGCAAGAGCTTCAACTCAAGCAGCAAGACCTGCAGATTAAGGCACAAAAGAGCCAAGCAGATATTGAGCTTGAGAAGGCCAAGCTACAACTTGAAACGGCCCGTATGCAGTCGCAAGAAAAGATTGCAGAAGCACAGATTGTTGCTAAGGCCGCATCAGAAGCGCAGAAGTTGGACGCACACCATGAGTTAGAAGGCACAAAACTCAGCATGAAGGCATCTGAAGCCAAGCAGAAAATGGAGATGCAACAGCATACCGAGGGCGTCCGCATGGGCCTTGACGCTGCAAAAGCAAGAGAACAGATGTCTCACCAACAACGCATGCAACAAACAAATCAACCCAAAAAACCTAAGGAAGAATAATGAACGACACGCTTGAATATCTGATTAAGAAAATCGGAGAAGAGCGCAACAATATCGCGGACTGTTTGGTTAATGGCAACCTACAGGACTTTGCGCAATATCAGTTTTTGTGTGGTCAGGCACGGGGTCTGCTGGCGGCACAAGTAATTATCTCTGACCTCGCAACTCAATTGGAGCAAGACGATGACTGAAGAAGTCACGCAGGAAACCGCAACGCAACTTCCCGAACCTACTGGATACCGCATTCTTTGCGCAGTACCTGATTTGGGCGACACGCTTGATGAAGAAGGCTTGATTATTAAGGCAGACAAAACCAAGGAACTTGAATCCCTTGCTACGGTTGTGCTGTTTGTCGTGAAGATGGGCGACATGTGCTACAAGGACGACCAACGATTCCCCACGGGTCCGTGGTGTGCTGAAGGCGATTTTGTACTTGTCCGTGCATATGCAGGAACCCGCATCAAGATTCATGGGCGTGAATTCCGAATTATTAATGACGATTCGGTTGAAGCAATTGTTGATGACCCCCGCGGCTATAGCCGCGCATAAGGAGTAAATCATGGCTGAACAAGAAAACAATATGGAAATGGTGGAGTTTGAGTTTCCTGATGAAACAGAAGTAAAAGTCACGACAAAGGCTCGTGAAGAAGATATTGAGATTGAGGACGATACGCCGGAGCAAGACCAAGGCCGCGACCCTCTACCGAATGAAATTGTAGAAGAGCTTGAAAAAGACGAACTGAATGAATATTCAGAGCGCGTCCGTACCCGCATGTCGCAGATGAAGAAGGTCTGGCATGACGAACGCCGTGCAAAAGAGTCGGCAGCGCGTGAGCGCGAAGAAGCTATTCGTATTGCTCAGTCCGTCTATGAAGAGAATAGACGACTCAAAGCTTCGCTTGAACAAGGCGAAGGGCAATTGATTGGTACGTATAAAGAAGCTGCTTCACGAGAGCTTGAGATTGCTAAGCGTGAATATAAGGACGCTTACGATTCTGGTGATACTGAGAAAATTATTGAAGCTCAAGAACGCCTTACTAGGGCACAAATGTTCTTGCAAGAAGTAAATAACTATCGCCCGCAATACACCAGTAAAGAAACCCCTTTACAAGAATCAAATAATACTGTAAATACACAAGCACAACGGCCCCAAGTTCCCCAACCGGACTATAAAGCAGTTACGTGGCAAGAGCGTAATTCTTGGTTTGGAACGGACGAGGAAATGACCAGCTTGGCTTTGGGGCTGCATGAGAAGCTGGTTAAAGGTGGCGTGGACCCTAGGTCTGACGACTACTACCGTCGTATTGATAATACGATGCGCAAGAGATTCCCCGAATATAAATGGGGAGATTCGCAGGATGGCAGCGCCAATCCTCGCGCAAAACAGGCACAAGTTGTTGCCCCGGCAACGCGTAGCACCGCGCCCAGAAAAGTAGTGCTGACCAAGACGCAAGTAAATCTTGCTAAAAAACTTGGTATTACCCCGGAGCAATATGCTCGTGAACTGATTAAGGAGAACAGAAATGGCTGAAAATCGACTCGCACGTGAACTTGAATCTACCGAAACTTTTAAGCGCCCTGAAGCGTGGAAG
>Ga0214917_10003787_pt1 | contig 17248 bp, 18 predicted proteins | sample LL_1208_BB_MetaG_FD_177983 | JGI IMG/M metagenome (GOLD analysis project Ga0214917, IMG submission 177983) | Freshwater microbial communities from Lake Lanier, Atlanta, Georgia, United States - LL_1208_BB | ecosystem: Environmental > Aquatic > Freshwater > Lake | place: USA: Georgia | collected... | reverse complement strand
CGGGCCTTGTCAGTGAACTTCTCAAACATCTTTACTCCTTTGACACTTTTATGTGCTTACAAAGAAGATAACCCTGTTTACCCCTGTTTATTCAGGCTGTTCGCCAATGGGGGAACGCTTAGCCCGTTCCTCAGCCTCAATCTCAGCTCTGACCTTACGTTCTTTAGCATCTGCTCCGATGATTCCCTTGAATAGGAAATAGACCAGAACTCCCATTCCTAGCGGGGGGAGGATGGCTAACAGAGCGTCAATAAAGGTCTGCATTACTTCACCAGTGGGAACATGATGGTCTCCCTGATACCAAGACCGGTAAGGCTCATGAGCAATCTGTCGATACCCATACCCATTCCACCTGATGGTGGCATGCCGAACTCAAGTGCCTTTAGGAACTCTTCATCTAGCTTCATAGCCTCTGGGTCTCCAGCTGCTGCAAGCTTTACCTGCTCAACGAATCTTTCACGCTGGATGACAGGGTCAACCAGCTCTGAGTAACCGGTTGCCTGCTCGTAACCTCTGATGTATAGATCCCACTTCTCAACTACCCCAGGCTTTGATCTGTGGTTACGAACTAGTGGAGATGTGTCAACTGGGAAATCCATTACGAAGGTTGGCTTCTGTAGATCTCCCTTTACAAAGTGCTCCCACAGTTCCTCAACATACTTACCGTGTAGTGGGTGATCAATCTCTAGACCTTCTTTATCAGCAAGCTTCTTTAGAACAGAGATATCTGTCTCAGGAGTAATTTCAACTCCAGCTGCTTCTGAAAGAGATTCAAACATTGAGATTCTTGCCCAGTCACCAGAGAGGTCATTCACTTCACCATCTTCTAGTTGAACCTGCAGTGTTCCAAAGACATCCATTGCCGCATTCTGAATAAGCGCTTGGGTAAGAGCGGCCATGGTGTTGTAGTCACCATAGGCTTCATAAGCTTCAAGCATTGCAAACTCAGGAGAGTGAGTTCTATCTGCACCTTCGTTTCTAAAGTTGCGGTTGATTTCATAAACACGGTCGATGCCACCAACGACTGCACGCTTTAGGAATAGCTCTGGAGCAATTCTTAGGAACAGTTCAGTATCAAAAGCGTTTGAGTGAGTCTTGAAAGGTCTAGCTGATGCTCCACCGTGAATCGTCTGCAGCATTGGAGTTTCAACTTCAATGAAGTCATCTTGTGTAAAGGTCTTACGAAGAGACTGCATGACCTTTGATCTGATCTGAACAACTTCTCTTGCACGATCTCTAACAATCAAATCAACGTAACGGTGGCGAACACGATACTCTTCACCAAGTTCGTTGTGCAGGTTAGGAAGTGGTCTGATGGTCTTAGCTGCCATCGCCCAGTTATCAACCAAGATAGAAAGCTCTCCACGCTTAGAAGTAATAACTTCACCAGAGACAAATAGGTGATCACCTAGGTCAACTAATTCCTTGTATTGCTCTAGGTTCTCTTCGCCGACCTTATCCAGTGAAAGCATGATCTGAATTCGTGCACCAGAACCTGCTTGCAAAGTTGCAAAGCAAAGCTTTCCAGTGTTGCGCTGGAACATCACACGACCGGCTAGACCAACAGTCTCACCGGTTGCAACATCAACATCAAGATCTGGGTACTTGTTCTTAACCTGGTCGATGGTTGCAGTGATCTCTAGAGACACTGGATAGGCTTCTGAGCCCGAAGCAATCAGACGCTCACGCTTAGCAAGGCGAATAGCAATCTGTTCAGGTAGGTCTTGCTCTTCAGCTACCATTTCTGGTTCTTGGTTCATTCCTGCTCCTGAATATAAAAACTTATGTTGTCAATAAGTCGGACACCATCCACCACTGCCGCAACTAACATCAGGGCAATGCCTGTGAAATCATCTGCAATTGGCGCAAAGCTCTCTTTACTTACTAGCGCTAGATAATCAAGTTTAGCCAGCGGTTGAGATTCAATCTGCTTCTTAGCCTGCTCCAGAGCAATACCTGGCGCTACCCCTTCACCAATCAGTTCCGAAGCAGAGCTCATTGCCTCAAACAAAACAGGTGCTGCAGCAAGTCCTTCAGGACTCAACCTGGCATTTCGACTAGAAAGAGCGAGCATGCTCTCAGCCCTAACCGTCTCCCCCTCAACGATTCGAATCTGGTCCTTAAACTCTCGATGAACCATACGTTTGACTAGGAATAACTGCTGTGCATCCTTAGCCCCAAAGACAGCTACCTGAGGCTCAACAGCCCTAAAGAACCAACTCACGACGTGTAACATCCCCTCGAAGTGACCTGGGCGGCTAACTCCTTCAAAGACTGACCCTAGAGCCCCTGCCCTAGGCTCTAAACGCTCAGGTAAGCCTTCTGGATAGACCTCTTGAACACTAGGAGCAAAGAGGATATCGGGGGCTTTATCAAGGCTTTCTAGCCTTTGAATGTCCTGGTCTAAATCCTTTGGATACTTAGCAAAATCAGTGGAATCTCCGAATTGAGTAGGGTTCACGAAGATGCTCACCACCACAAATTCAGCCTCTTTTTGAGCTAGTTCAATAAGAGACATATGACCTTCGTGCAGTGCCCCCATGGTCGGGACAAAACCAACATTTGCCTTGCCCTCAAGTTCTGCTCTTAGGTCTTGAACTGTGTGAACTACCTTCACTGGTTATCCCCATCAAATAGTTCAGCTGGGTCAATCTCAGGAACTCCAGTTCTCAGCGATTCTTCAAGAGAAGATCTAAAGATTCCACCGAGTAGGTTTCTAGGTTTATCGATACCAGCATCTTCAAGCAAGGTAATTGCTTGACCAACGATGAGCGAAGTAAAGGTTCCAGCAACTGATATAGCTTCAGCGTATTTAGTTCTCGCTTCACTTGGAACATGAACTGGTTCACCACCTAGTTCAATAGCAAGCGTTTGAGCAACCGGTAATACAGCACGAGGAGCATCAACAGCGATATAGCTATCAACCAGTCTTGCTCTATCGATAGAACTAAAACCGGTAAATCTCATTGCTGGATGAATAGCCATCGGGACAACACCAGCACCTAGTGCCTCATCAAAAACTTCATAACCATAATCAGCTGAAGTGTGAACCAGCAGAGTTCCCCGGTTCAGTGATTCAGTTGCAACAAGTCCCTTTACTAAATCTCTAATCTGATTACCTGGAATTGCAAAGATAACTAGATCAACATCAGTAACAGCATCAACTACCGGAAGGATTTGAACACCAGGAAGAACGGTTTCAACTTGGCTTGCTCTAACCGGATCAGTTGTTGAGATTGAAATAAGAGAATGCCCTGCATCAGAGATGGCTTTAGCTAAAGCTAAACCGACAGGTCCTGCTCCAATTACAGAAACTCTAAGTCTTGTTGCTTCTCTTGGTGTATTCATCAGGCAGCAACCACAGAATCTTTAGCTGCTGGTGGATTACCTGGATCTCTCGGTAGTCGACAGATTCTTTCAACAATAAGAGCGGTAATCAAAAGAACTAGTGATGCAACAGCTGCTGCGATGTTTGTTCCAGTTGAACCAGGGACAATAACCGGTGCGGTGTATTGCTTTATCAGAACACCTAGGTGCCAACCACCAAGCATGCCTGCTGTCACAGCACCGGCTTTAGCAAGAGTCAATACTCTAACTGCAAAGAATGGATCCACTGGAAGAGGCTTAGTTATCTTTGCTGTCGGGTTATCTTTTAGAGTCTCTGCGATCTTCTTTAGATTCCTCTTGTATTTCCAAATAGGAAGAGCAAGAGAAATCAAAATCACTGCCACTACAACAACAGAGATTGACAGAGTCAATCCACTGATCGGAACTTCCCTGCCGGTGCTGGTAGCCCAGTAGCTATAGCCGTAACCAGAAGCAGCAGCGAGAACAGTCCAGATAATAATTCCGATGATGTTTATTGGTTTCACTTGAGCTTCACCTGATCTGCAAAGATGCCAGCAAGTTTTGCAATTGAACCGTAGCCAGGTAATTCAGCCTTTTGATCCATCAGATACCAAGGAACAATTACAAATGCTCGGTTAGTTATTTCAGGATGAGGGATAACTAGATCTGCTGATCTGAAGCTAATCGAACCGTAGGTAAGGATGTCGATGTCGATGTTCCTATCGCCCCAGCGCTCAAGCTTCTTTCTTCCTAAGTTCTGCTCAATTGCTTGAAGAGCTTTTAGAAGCTGCTCTGGCTTTAGTGAGGTTTCTATCTCAACAACACAGTTTAGGAACTTAGGTTTAGTGGAATCAAAACCAGCCAAAGTCAGTGCTTTGGATTCAACAATTGGGGAGATCTGAAGTAATTCAATGCCTTTGGTTAGTTTTACTGCAGCTAGCGCTTTTACAAGCCACTGCCTGCGATTACCCAAATTGCTACCTAGAGCAAGAACTGCTTTAGCCATTGCGCTTAGCCTCAACGCTTACGCTCACATCAGCAAACTCATAAGGAATAGGAGCGTTAGGTTTGTGGACTGTGACAGCAGCCTGCTCCACGATGCCACCGCCAAAGTTGAGGCAGTAGTCGAGAAGTCTCTGAGCAAGGGTCTCTAACAGATCTACCGGTTCGCTCTTGGTTAGTTCAACTAACCCTTTAGCTAGATCTCCGTAATGCACGGTGTGAGATAGGTCATCTGAGAAAGCTGCCTTATCGCCATCAACCCAAACGGCTGCATCGATATAGAAATCCTGACCATTTTGACGCTCAAAATCGAATACGCCGTGGTGAGCGAAGACTCTAAGTCCCTTGATCTCTATTTTGTGTTGCATAGGTCAATTCTGTCGGTTAGAAGAGCTATTTCCTGCATCATCAGAACCCTCGTGCAAAGCACTGACAATACTGATGGCATCAACTGTTGAGATGACATTGTGAACTCTAACGCCCCAGAGCTTTCGCTGCATAAGTAATGCAGTTAGAACAGCCGTTGCAACGTCTCTTCGCTCGTGAGATACAGAGTTAGGCTCTTCTTCATCTAGGGCACCAGCGATGAATCTCTTTCTAGAAGCTCCAACCAGAATTGGTAGCCCTAACTTTTCAATTTCATCTAAACGAGCAACCAGTTGCCAGTTCTGTTTCATGTCTTTAGCAAAGCCAAGGCCAGGATCAACCACAATCTTGTCTCTACCAACACCAGCTGCAATTGCTGCATCCACTCTTGCCTGCAACTCAGTTGCAACTTCTTCAGCAACGTTCTGATACGAGGCCATCGTGTTCATGACATTACTGTGACCTCGCCAATGCGACAGGATGATGACTACATCATGCTTTGCAGCAACACCGAGCATTGCCTCATCTGCTAATCCACCGGAGACATCGTTGATGATGTTTGCTCCGGCAGCGATAGCTAGTTCTGCTGTTTCAGCATTCATGGTGTCGATGCTGATTGCAGCTCCTAGGTTTAGTTCAGCAATTGCTTTGATTACCGGAACAACACGAGACTGCTCTTCTTCAAGCGTTACGCGTTCAGCTCCTGGTCTGGTTGATTCGCCACCGATGTCAATAATCTGAGCACCAGCGAGAACAAGAAGCTTTGCGTGATCAACTGCAGATTCAACTGAGTTGTATTGATTACCGTCGCTAAAACTATCTGGGGTGACATTCAAGACACCAATCACCAATGGCTTTACTTTAGGTGCGCTTGAATCGTATTTCATTTTGCGATTAGCGCCATTACTTCAGCACGTTCAGCTGCTTCGCTATATGCGCCACGAGTGGCAACAGTGACAGTGTTTGCTTCTGGTTGTCTTGCACCTCTAGATGCAACACAGTGATGTCTTGCTTCAATAACAACAACCACACCTTTAGTTGAAAGACCCTCTTCAAGAGCATCGGCAATTTGTGCCGTTAGGTTCTCTTGCAGCTGTGGTCTTGAAGCTAGAACTTCAACCAACTTAGGCAATCTGCCTAAGCCAATGACACGGCCGTTAGGTAGGTAGGCGATGTGTGCAACACCTGTGAAAGGAAGTAGGTGATGCTCACAAATAGACACAAGTTCGATGTCTTTCAAGATCACAACATCGTTTTGCTCCGCTGGGAAAGTATCAGCTAGAACCTCAAGTGGATTAGCACCAACACCTGCAAAGAAACCAGAGTATGCGTCCGCTACCTTCTGTGGGGTTGCCTTTAGTTCGTCACGGGTAGGGTCTTCGCCGATTGCATGGAGCAGCTCAACAACAGCTGCCTTGATTCTTTCGGCGTCTAGCAATTGATTCCCTACGAGGACTTACGACGGGTAGCAGGCTTCTTGGTTTCCTTGGCTGCAGCGTCACGCTTAGCCTGGGTTGAACCCTTAGCTGGAATAGCAATTGGGCCCTGCTTAGGCTTTGGTCTAGTGCGCTTTGATAACCACTGTGGACGCTTAGGAAGCTTCTTTACAGGCTTGAAGATAACTGCGATTTCCTCAGCATTTAGAGTCTCGCGCTCCATCAGTTCCTTAGCCATCGCATCTAGAACCTTACGGTTTAGGTTGATGGCCTTGTATGCCTCATCGTGAGCAGCATCAAGAATTGAGCGAAGCTCATTATCAATCTGCTGAGCAGTTAGGTCTGAGTATTCCTTGGTGTGAGCCATGTCTCTACCAATGAAGACTTCACCAGCCTGACCGTAAGAAACAGAACCGATCACGCTAGACATTCCATACTGCATGATCATTGCCTTAGCGATTGAAGTCGCCTTCTCGAAGTCATTAGATGCACCAGTGGTTGGGTCACCGTAAACAATTTCCTCAGCTACGCGGCCACCCATTGCATATGCAATCTGGTCTAGTAGTTGGTTACGAGTGACTGAGTAACGATCTTCAAGTGGGAGCACCATGGTGTATCCAAGTGCTCTACCTCTAGGAAGAATAGTTACCTTAGAAACTGGATCTGAGTAGTTCAATGAAGCAGCTACTAGAGCGTGACCTGCTTCGTGGTACGCAGTGTTCAAACGCTCTGAGTCTTGCATCAAACGAGTCTTCTTTGCAGGTCCTCCGATAACACGATCTATTGACTCATCAAGAATCTCGTTAGTGATTTTCTTCTCACCGCTTCTAGCGGTTAGGAGAGCAGCTTCGTTTAGTACGTTAGCTAGATCTGCACCGGTGAAACCAGGTGTTCTTCTAGCAACCATTGCAAGGTCAACATCATCTGAAACAGGCTTACCCTTTGCGTGGACTTTTAGTATCTGTTCACGACCAATTAGATCTGGCGCTGAAACTCCAACCTGACGATCGAAACGACCAGGACGCAATAGTGCTGGGTCAAGAATGTCAGGACGGTTAGTTGCAGCAATAAGAATTACGTTGGTCTTTGAATCAAAACCATCCATCTCAACTAGCAACTGGTTAAGAGTCTGCTCACGCTCATCGTTACCGCCACCAATACCGGCACCACGGTGACGACCAACAGCATCGATTTCGTCTACGAAGATAATCGCAGGAGAGGCGGCCTTAGCCTGTTCGAATAGATCGCGAACACGAGATGCACCAACACCGACAAACATTTCAACGAAGTCAGATCCTGAGATTGTAAAGAATGGAACACCGGCTTCACCTGCAACAGCTTTAGCCAAAAGTGTCTTACCGGTTCCCGGCGGACCGTAAAGCAAAACACCACGAGGGATCTTTGCTCCAACTGCCTGGAACTTCTGAGGCTCTTTTAGGAAATCTTTAACTTCTTCAAGTTCTTCAATTGCTTCATCAACACCAGCAACATCAGCGAAAGTAACTTTAGGCATGTCTTTGTTGTAGAGCTTTGCCTTTGACTTACCAAACTGCATTACCTTGTTGTTTCCACCCTGAGCACCTGACATCAGGAACCAGAAGATACCTAGGAAAAGCAGGAAAGGAAGAAGGCTAAATAGAAGTGAGAGATACCAAGGAGTGTTAGTTACCTTGTCATTGAAACCATCTTGGATGTTTGCCTCTGCAATTGCAGTAGCCAACTGAGTGCCACGAGCTGCGGTATAGAAGAACTGAATCTCTTTGCCGTAGACGCGATCAGATACGGCTAGCGTGACATCGACTCGCTGTTCACTTTCAATAATCTCAACCTTCTGAGCATCACCAGAGGCAATGAAGGCAAGACCAACTGAGGTATCAACCTGCTTGAAGTTAGATGTACTAAACGAGTTAAAACCAAATACCAAAAGGGCAATAGCGATTGCCACGTAGATAAATGGACCTCTAAAAAGTTTCTTTGATTTCATGTGAGGGGCTACGCCCCATACCTTTCCTTAACAAGTACTAGGCTACCCGCCCGAACCGACACTGTCAGCCCCCGATTGCCTCTGTTCGCAGAGAGAATAACGAATTTTTAGCTGTAAACCTGAGGCGCTAGGACGCCAACGTCCTTCAGGGTGCGGTAGTTCTCGGCATAGTCAAGGCCATAGCCAACTACGAATTCGTTAGGGATATCAAAGCCAACCAGCATTACCTCAACATCAACCTTGGCAGCCTCTGGCTTACGGAGTAGGGCAACAATCTCAACAGATGCTGCACCTCTGGCCGCGAGGTTTGACTTTAGCCAGGACAGGGTTAGACCTGAATCGATGATGTCTTCAACAATCAGAACATGTCTACCTAGAACATCAGCATCTAGATCTTTGAGGATTCGAACCACGCCTGAAGATTGGGTTCCTGAGCCGTAAGAAGATACAGCCATCCAGTCCATTGAAACTGGAATCTGGATAGCTCTAGAAAGATCAGCCATGAACATGACCGCACCCTTTAGAACTCCAACCAGCAAGACATCTTTACCTGCGTAAGCAATATCGATTTCTTTAGCTAGTTCTTCAACTCGTTCGGCAATCTGGGCTTCGGTGACTAACACCTTAGTAATGTCGTCTTGCACCTGATTAAGGTCCACTTAGCATGCTCCTGGTTTAGTAGTTTTGGTGCTCTTGAGAGTAATCTCTTGGCCCGCCCTTACTACTCTAACTGCTGGCAGGGTCAAAGGTTTTTGACCATGCCAATTCGTTAGCAAAGCAGACACCGAATCAATATGATTCTTACTTGGCTCAGCTCCCAGTAAGACGAGAGCATTGTGAATTACTCGATTACGAATAGCCGGGGCTAACTGAAACAGTTCCTCAACATTCAGGATTACCGAGTTGTTTGTAGTCTTGGCTGCCTCATGAAAAGCAATCTCTGCTTGAGCTTCTAGATACTGGTTATCTTCCTGAAGGATCTCAGCTGTTCTAGCTAGAGCACTAGCGATGCCAGGGCCTAATTCCTTCTCTAGCACTGGAAGGACATTGAGCCTTACCTTCACTCTTGAGAACTTAGTGTCTAGGTTCTGAGGATCCTGCCAATACTCAATACCGCTATCAACACAGAAGGCAACTGTGGTTTCTCTTCTCAAACCAAGTAGTGGTCGTAAATACTTTCCATCAGCACTAAGTGCTGACATCCCTGCAATGGACTTAGGACCTGAACCTCTAGCTAAACCAAGCAATACTGTCTCAGCTTGATCATCTAACGTGTGACCCAGCATCGAATACTTTGCTCCATAGCGCTTAGCGAAATCATCAATCGCTCCATAGCGAGCATTTCTAGCAGCAGCCTCCATACCTAGAGAACCAGCAACAACCTTTACCTCCACAACCTCCACAGTGACAAAACCTAACTCCATAAGAGTGGCCTTAGCCTTATCTGCAATCTTCTTAGAGCCCTTCTGGAGATTGTGGTTTACCACAATGGCAATGACGTTGATCTTTGCCCTCTTACCTTCAAACAGGGAAGCAGCTGCGAGAGCTAGGGAGTCTGCTCCTCCGGAGCAGGCAATCACTACAGTGTCACCCTCAACTACTCCGTAGGTTTCCCAAGAGTCTCTGATGGCGCGACGAACATCAGCCATGGCTGGGGTTAGCCTAGGTCGCGATGCCATCTGTGCCCTTTCGGTATTCTTGTATTACCAAGCCTATTTAGGAGACCCATGTCTATCGACGCCATCATCGAAATTCCTCGTGGAAGCAGAAACAAATATGAAGTTGACCACGAATCTGGCCGTATTCGCCTAGACCGTGTTCTTTTCACACCTTTTGTTTACCCAGTTGACTACGGATACTTCGATAACACCCTAGGTGGCGATGGAGATCCGCTAGATGCCCTAGTACTACTTGAATTCCCAGTATTCCCTGGAGTCATCGTTGAGGTTAGAGCTGTTGGCGTTCTCCCTATGGAAGATGACGGTGGTATCGACGAGAAGATCCTCTGTGTTCCAGTCAAGGACAAGCGTTGGGCTCACATCCAGGACATCAACGATGTTCCTCAGCAGACCAAAGACGAAATCGAGCACTTCTTCACTCACTACAAGGACCTAGAGCCTGGCAAGTGGGTCAAGGTTGGCCAGTGGGCTGGCAAGGATGCTGCTGAGAAGCTAATTGCTGAAGCTATCGAAAGATTTAAAGCTGAGGGCGGGCACCAATAGTCTGAACTGCTTTCGCAGCAGTTTCTATTCCCACTTGAATTGCTTTAGCTAATGGTTCTTCATTAGCAAGAGTTGCAACTAATCCACCGGCAAAGGCATCGCCTGCACCGGTTGGATCAACAGCAGATATCTTTTCAACCGGATATGTCTGCATCTTGATGCCCTCTGCGTAAACATCAACTCCAGCACTGCCATTCTTCACAACAGTGATTTGAGCAAGAGAAGAACCAAGTAGTTCAAACTCTTCTTGATTAGGTAGCAGAATGTCACAAGAGTAAACAGCATTTTTGAAATCTTCTAAGCCAAAGTCTTTGATGTATCCAGCTGAACCCGGATCGATAAGGACCATTGCTCCACCGTGCTGAGCTTCATAGATCAAATCTTTGATCTCAATTACATCTCTGCCGAAGAATGTGTATCCAGAGATAAACACGTAATCAAAGTTTGTGAAAAAGATGTAATCCAAACTCTTGATATCTAGTTCTTTATTAGCTCCACGGTCAGTGAGCATGCTTCTATTTTCACCATCAACCAAGACAACAAGAGAGCCAGTTGGTTTATCACTCAACTGCAGAATTGTTTTGACTTTGTATGATGCAAACTGCTCAGTGACACGAAACTCATCTTTAGTATTCACACAACCAACGAAGGTGACATCAGCACCTAGGCTTGCAGCCCACGAAGCGATGTTGCTTGCAGAACCACCAAGGGTCTGAGTGATGCTCGAGTCAGTGTCGGTATTAGTTCTAATTGGCTCATTCGGAACAACGATGATGTCATCAATGACATCGCCAATAACTAGAACAGTTGCCACTAGTTGATCCTTGACCAGGACTTAGCTATCTCACCAGCAAGGCGAACATTGTTCCTAGCTAGATCTAGGTTCACAGCAAGTGATCTACCCTTAGATTCTTCAACAATGAAACCTAGTAAGAACGGTGTTACTGCTTTACCGGTAATACCAGCTGCATCAGCAGCCTTGAATGCAATCTGAAGCACTCGATCGTGCTCTTGAGGGTCCCACTGCAGTTCCTCAGGAATTGGGTTAGCAATAACAATTCCCTGACCGTGACCTAGTTCATCCTGAGACTTCATAACCTGAGCAATCTGATCAGTTGTCTCAAGTGACCAGTCAATAGTTAGACCGGATTTAGTCAGCCAGAATGCAGGGAACTCCTTAGTTTGCCAACCAATTACAGGAACACTGAGAGACTCAAGTCTCTCCAGCGTTGCTGAGATATCTAGAACAGATTTGACGCCAGCAGATACAACGGTGATGTTAGTAACAGCAAGAGTGGAAAGATCTGCAGACTCATCAAAGGTTGTGTTAGCACCTCTGTGCACTCCACCTAGACCACCAGTAGCAAATACTCGAATACCAGCAAGGGAAGCTAGGTGAGCTGTCGCTGCAACAGTGGTTGCACCTGATTCTTTCCTAGCAGCCAGAATCGGGATGTCTCTAACGCTTGCTTTAGCAAGATCTTCGTTAGCAATACGCTCAACACCGTGAGCATCTAGACCGATCTGAGGAACACCGTCAAGGATTGCAATTGTTGCTGGTGTAACACCAGCACTTCTAAGAATCTCTTCGAACTCCTTGGCAGCCTCTAGGTTCTGTGGTCTTGGTAGACCATGAGAGATGATGGTTGACTCAAGAGCAACAACTGGCTTGCCTGAATTGAGTGCTTCTCTAACTTCTTCGGATAACTGAAAAGATTTCATTCTCTAAGGCTAATGCCTTCTTTCGATTGCTTCATTTGGAAAAAACCGAAGCACTCTTAGACAGTTTGCGAATATTCAAAGAGGCTTTTGAGGCTACCGGAAGCTAGATTCCTCCACCGCCTCCACCGCCGCCGCCACCGCCGGAACTTCCTCCACCGCTGGATCCGCCACTTGAACTTGACCCAAGGGATGCTGTCAGTGACTCGTCTAGGTTAGAGAAACTATCTCCAAAACTAGAGACTCCGATAATCCAGACAGGTGAGCCATCACTACTGTAAAGGTCGTTGAGAACTTTGGCCCATTCTTTCTGCAGGCCAAGCAATATTGCCCAAGGGAGCAACTCCTCATACAGCTTGAGTATTTGTTTACCCTTAACCTCTGAAGGCTTTAGAGAAGCACCGGTTGGTGACTGTAGATATTCCAGTCTGTCCTTCTCGGCTAACTCGATATACATCTCTAGGCCCCTGACATAGGCAACGAGTTCAGAACCCTTAGGGCTCAAAGCTCGCTTAGACATCAACAAGACATACACGACAACAAAGGGCATAAAGAGTAGAACTGGGAGCGCTGTAAAACCAGCTTCGGTTTCAGAGTCCATGACCGATGCAAAATATGTCATCAAAATAAATACGATCAGGGCAACACCTAATCCAGCCGCTGGGATGCCCAGTGCGCGCTTTTGGAAATAACCTTGCTTGTTGACTTCTCTAGCAGATGCAGTTCTCAACTTAAGGAGCCCCTTGGCCAATTCACTACTTTGCTTTTCTGGCATCTTGTTAGAAAGCACTAACTCTGCTCCAGCCTCAGTAAGCCCCAGTTGAGAAAGCAAGTCACTTGCAATTGCGTTTGGGCTGCCCAGAGAAGTCCTGCGGAGTATGAAGTCCTTGTTACTACTTCCTTCGACAGTTTCAATCTCAATCAGTCTCTTTACAGCCAGTTCGACCACGCTTGCCTGAAATAGACGCGTGGTCTTTCTCAATACAAAAGCAGAAGCAAACAAGCCTGGCTCTGGAGATGGCTTGTATTGAGGAACGATAAACAACTTCTTGCCTTGGTTTCTTATCCGGAAGATTCTAAAGTAAAGCGCCCAAAGCAACACAGCAAACAGAGCGCCAACACACACCCAATAGCCATACCAACTAAAAGTTCCCTCAATAATCGGACCAGTTGTGTTTACAATGTTTGGCTTGAATGGAATTACGACGGTGAGATTTTCAAATGCACTGAGCTTCCCAGATGTGAAGGTGAAATAGCTATCTCCTGCAGTTATGGAAGAACACTTCTCTGTTGACCCTTGAGGGCCCTGATAACAGGATATCTTGTCGGCGATAAGAATCTCCCTGAGGCTTTGGTCAAGAATTACAGTTGCTTTAACTTGGCCAAAACTCTGCTGCCAACCAGTGCCATTCACATCCCAGTAGAACTCATCAAAGCCAGTGCTTTTCTGGTAGTTGTTAATTACCCAAGACTGACGGTAATTAATTACATAAGTTTGCTTACCCTGAACGAATGAGCCATCTGCAGGCTTGATAGCTAAGTTGGTGAATCCGCCTTCAGAAGTAATTTCGAAGTCTCTTGCTTGACCAAATTCATCAAGCACTTCGATGTCATCTAATAGTGCTGGAAATTTTTCATAACTAGAATCTGGAATACTTCGTCTGATTCCATGGTTCTGATCAAACTCAGGGAAATCGGCTACAAGTGTCTCGGTAACCAACATCTCAGCACGGTTGTTCTTCTCTGCGTTTACAGAGAGTTTGTAGGTCGCCTCAAAGGATGTAAAGCTAAAGTCCTCAACATTGGCTGAACTTGGAGCTGTGAACCCAAGAGACGCCAGGACCATTAGTGCAAGTAAGCATCTTCTTAGAGAGATCATTAGCCGGATCCTGACTTTTTCGTTTCGGAAGTTAATTCTGAGGCAACTTGCAGGCAGGTGTCCCACCAGGAAGTTTGTGGCGATACTTGGCTACTAAGCGATATGTTGGGGCAGCAAACCAGCGTAGGTATTTACTCATCATGATCTTGCCCATGAACCTAACAAAGGAATTTGGTTGGACTCTAAAGACCATGGCGAAGGCTTCATGTCCGCCAAAGGACTCGTCATCGACAACTAGATAAACCTGATCAGCTACTTGAGCTTCTGTTAGTGAGAACTTACTCAAATCTGTTCGCTGCCAAGGGACAGCGACAATCTTGGTCTTACTGTTCTTAACTATGAAGTTCGCTGCCGTGGTACAGAAACCACAATCACCATCGAAGATAAGGGTGATGTTTGAACTCATAGGACCAGACTAATAGAAATGGGAGGGTCTTTCGACCCTCCCATTTGACTACTTAGTTACTTAGCCGATGCGAGTGATTCTTCCGTCAGTTGACATTACAACTGGGCCGTTAGCGCTGTCGCGAATGATGGCTTCGCGAACAACGGTCTCAAGCACATCGCGGGTTCTAGCCTTAGCTAGACCACCGAACATTGTGTATCCGTCACCACCGGCGACCATGAAGTCGTTGGTAGCCAGGGTGTAAGTTACTGCAGTGCTCTTAGGAATTGGAGTTCCATCGGTCAGGGTTACTGCTGTAACGCGACCACTGTTGGCAGCGATACTCATGTCGAAGGTGAACTTCAAACCAGATACCTGAGGGAATCTTCCGGCACCTAGAGAGATCTGTGAAACACCGTTCTCTAGCGCTGCCCAAACATCTGCACCGGTGATTGTGGTGGTTGCCGCTGTGTTTCCGAAAGGAAGCACGGTTGCAACGTCACCAACGGTAAGGGTGTATGGACCAGAGCTGGTTACCTTCCAAGGACCAGAGCTGGTGGTGTAGCCAGACTGCAGGCTAGACCAGCTTGGTCTCACGATTGAGGCATTGGTAGGCACGAAGGTCTTCGCAGGTAGCATGTCGCGAATACCTCCACCATTAGTAATTGCTAGCTGAGTTCCCATTGCTGTTCTTAGGTTGTCAGCAATGTAGTTACCCAAGCCAGTCTCGTAGTTTCTCTGGATAGCTGGGGTTCCACCGTTAGGTGCAACATCAGCGATAGATCCGATAACAACGTTGTACTTGGTACCAAGGTTTGCCTTGTAAGCCGCGATGGATGCGATTGCATCTTGGTTCATTCCGGTCGCAGCCAAAGCAGTTCCTGCTGGAACCTTCACTGTTGGGGTTACGTGCTCAACTCTTGAACCCAGGGTCTTGTGAGTCGCAGTGTCAACACAAGCACGAATCCTGTTGTAAAGAGTTCCAGCGTTAGGAGTCTCAGCAACTAGCTTGTTCGAAACGATACCTGCATACTTCAAGTGGCTGTGGCCACCAAGTACGATATCTGATCCTTCAAGTAGCGGAACGATGTCAAGTAGACGTCCTTCAGCTGCGCTGTTATCTGCGTTGAACTGTCCGAAACCTTCGTGTACGAGAGAGACAACAACATCGGCACCAGCCTGGCGAGCAGCCTTGATAGCCGCCTTAACCTGAGTCTTGGTTGCAGTGCCAGCTGCGTTGGTTCCTAGAACATCACCGATGGTAATTCCACCTAAGTTACCAGGGAAAACTACTTCCTTGGTTTCAGGAGTGTTCAACCCAATTACGCCAACCTTGACGCCACCGCGATCAACGATTGTCCACGGCGCTGCAGCAATACCGTTAAAGTTCCTAGCGTTGATTTCAGCAAGGCTTGAGTAGTTAGAAACAACCCACTTGTACTTCGAAGCCGCAATACGAGCGTTTACGTTTGCTAGTGGCTTGTCGTGTTCGTGGTTACCGAAAGTTGATACATCCACTCCCATGAAGTTCAGCGCCTCAACAGATGGCATCTCATCGAAGACTGTTGATAGCGGTGGAGCTGCACCCCAGTTGTCACCGCTTGCAAAAGTGAACGTAGCTGGGTTTAGTGCGCGGTCAGCAGCAAAGTTAGCTGCCAATACCGGCGAACCGCTGGTGTATGTATCGAAGCCAGCTGCTGTTGTCTTGGTGTAGTCAAGTGCACCGTGGAAGTCGCTGAAAGCGTCGATCTGGATGTCCTTGACGTCACTTACCTTAGCTGTGTTCACTAGAGCAATAGCACCTGAAACTGATGTAACAGCCAATGGCGCAACATCACCCAAAGCTGAAATAGAGCCTGAGTTATTTAGTGCGTAGAAGCCATCACCGTTAGCAGCAAGAGCTGTGTCCTTAACGTTTAGAGCAAGAGCGGTAATAGTCGGGGCATCACCGAATGAAACAACTTTTCCAGCCTTGGTGATTGCCCAGAAACCATCTCCTGTTGCGCGAGGAACAACTCGAACATACTGACCCTTGGCTAGTGCGCCAGAGGTTGCGTCACCGATACCATCGATCTTTCCGTTCGTTCTTACCAGCCAGATGCCCTTACCGCTTGAGGTAGGGACTCCACCGATAACAACTCTTGAGCTTGGACTAGTGCTTTCAATAACAGGTGCGTTAGCAGAAGCTGAAACTTGACCGTTCTTACCAATTACGTAGTAACCAAGACGGTTGTAAGAAGAAACAATCTGAATTGCAGGATCAGTTAGAGGTGAGCTTGTAACTGTTGCATCACCAAGAGCAACAATGCGCCCTCCGTTTGCAAGTAACCAAGCACCGTTACCGGAAGGGGTTGAGACTGAACCAAAGTAAGCCGAAGATCTAATCCTTAGTTTTGCGAAGTTTCCGGTTGTCGAACCAATGTTGGTTGTGACACCCATGTTGTCAACCGCAAAGAAGCCGGCTTTAGCAGCTTGTGGGATAACGCTGACCGAAGCAGTTGAACCGGGACCAAAACCCTGGTTGTTTACTGCATAGACCTTGAAGGATGCCGCTGAAGAGTTAACCGCAGGGACAAAAGCGCTGCGCTCAGATCCAGGGACTGTAGTTACACAGGTTCCATGTCCACCGTCAACAACAAACTGTGTGACAGGTGTGTTTCCATTAGAACTTGGCGCTTCCCAGCTGACTGTGAAACCTCCGGCTGCAGGAACTGCAGTCACGTTCTGAGGTGCTGATGGAAGAGAGAAAGTAACAGCGGCTGTGGCTGTTCCTGGTGCAACCACCAGTGCTAGCGCGAACGCTAGTGCGACAAACATAGAGTTAATTCGAATAGAGGTCTTCATAGCGAATAGAGTTCTAGACCAATGTGAATAACTGCCAAACTACAACCACTAAGTTGCTGAAAT
>Ga0214917_10003784_pt1 | contig 17254 bp, 10 predicted proteins | sample LL_1208_BB_MetaG_FD_177983 | JGI IMG/M metagenome (GOLD analysis project Ga0214917, IMG submission 177983) | Freshwater microbial communities from Lake Lanier, Atlanta, Georgia, United States - LL_1208_BB | ecosystem: Environmental > Aquatic > Freshwater > Lake | place: USA: Georgia | collected... | reverse complement strand
GGAGCGGTCCGCGTGGCGGCGTGCCGAAGCCGCGGAAGGTGGGGAAGCCGGGGGCTCGCCGCGAGGGCCGTGGTGCCGGCCGGCCCGGGGGGCCGTGTCAGTGGCGCGGACTGGGAACACGGTCCGCGGTGACGTTCGAGGGACGGTGCGGTCGCCCCCGGCGGCCTGCCACGGCCGACCTCCTCCCCTGCACAACTGCTCTGGACGCGGTGGTGCACGAGGCCTACCGTCCCGCCGCCTTCGGGCGTCTGCTGTTCGCAACCAAGGAGGATTCTTTCGTGGTCACGCTGCGGTGCCTGCCTCGCTCACTCTCATGTCCTCTGTGCACGGTCGCGGCGACCGTCGCGTCGTTCGGCATCACGTGCGCGGCAGATGCCACGCGGCCGGAGACCCCGCGGGCGATCATGCGGCTGCCCACCTGGATCGAGTCGATGGGCGAGCCCGCAGCCAAGCGGAACGCGGAGCCCCAGACGGTGGCGGCACCGATGCTGCCGGCCGCCGTGCCCGCCGTCCGCGCGAGCATCAAGCAGGTGCCCGTCGGGGGCCGCGGCCTGGCGGCGCCCGCCGCCGAATGGGCCGACATCGTTCCCACGGCCGCCCCGGCACAGGCCCAGGCCGTCGCCGACCAGCCCGCCGCCGCCGGCGGCTCGACGGCGGAGTCGGGCGCCCTGAAGCGTTGGCTGAGCGACAAGGTCGGTGGCGTGACGAAGTCGGTCGCGAAGCCGCAGGCCGGCCCCGTCGGCGGGAAGCCCGATGCCGAGGTCGCCCGCGATCCGCAATCCGAGCCGGTCGGCACACAGGCCGCTGAACCGCCGCGGCGCCCGGCGGAGACCGTCACGCCCGATCGGCCGCTCAAGTCCACGGTGAACGCTCCGGTCGCCGCCACGCCCGACGAGATGCCCACGCTGTCGATCGATCCGGCGAGCTTCCGTGGCATCTATCCGGGCAAGACCACGGGCGAGGAACTGCGGGCCGGCTGGGGAGCCGGCGAGCCGTTCACCCGCGAGGATGGCAGCCGCGGGTTCTTCTGGAAAATCGAGCCCTTCGAGCGGGTCGAGGTGACGATCGACGGCGACGTCGTGGCGGCGATCCGCATCAAGCTCGCCGAGCCGGTCGCCGTCGGCGATCTCGCCAAGCAGCTGGAGATCGCCGACCTGCGGACGGTCTCGATTCTCGACGAGCAGGGTGTCTCGATCGGCGAGGTTTTCCCGGAGCGCGGCGTGATCTTCAGCGTCAAGCCGGGCACCCAGTCGGCCACGGCCGTGATGATCGAGCCGCTCGACCCCGAGTCGTTCGTGCTGCGGGCCGAGGGCGAGATCGACACCTGCAGCGCCTACGCCGTCGCCGACCTGCAGTACGCGGTGCAGATCGATCCCCGCCACCTGCGGGCCCACCGGCTGCTGATGGTGCTGATGTGCGAGCAGGGCAAGTGGCAGCAGGCCCTCCAGCTCGCGGAATCGGCCGAGGGGATCGACCCGTCCGACGTCTGGACGCGGATGAAGCACGGCGGCATCCTGCTGGCGCTCGACCGTGCGGAGGAGGCCCGCGCCGTCGTGGAGTCGGTGAAGGCCATGCCGAACCAGCCGCCGCTGGTGACGGCCCAGGTCGAGCGGCTGCTCGGCCGCATGGAACTCGCCCGGGCCACGCCCGACCACCAGCGGGCCGTCGAGCACTTCGCCGAGGCGATCCGGCGGTCGTCCGCGCTGCTGACCAAGCGGGCCCCGGCCGTGCAGCAGGCCGCGCGGGAGATCATGCTCGACGCGCACCTCGGCACCGCCCAGGCCATCGCGCAGGGCACGTGGCAGCAGAAGAGCCGCGTCATCCCCAAGTGGATGGCCCGCAGCGAGGCCGTCGTGGCCGAGTGCAAGGCCGACGTCACCGTGCAGCAGACGCTCGAGCTCCAGCTGTGCCGCGGGGCGCTGGCGGTCGCCGCCGGCTCCGTGGAATCGATCGAGCCGCTTCCCTGGGTGAAGCGGCTGCTGCAGCTCCGCGACCGCATGGGCGAGACCGTGAAGGATCCGTGGCGGCGGCGGCAGATCGACTGGGAGGCCGGCCAGGGCCTGCTCGACGCGCTCGCCGCGGCCCAGTTGCGCGGCGACGTCTCCGACATGCTCGACAACGCCACGCTCACCGCCGCCTACCTCGAGCGGGGCGGGGAGCAGCGCGAACTCACCGACAAGGAGCGGAAGCAGGTCGGCGACCTGCTGTTCCGCATCGGCATCATGCACAGCCTGCAGCGGGGCGATCACGCCACGGCCGTCACCTGGTTCGACCGTGTGATCCCGCTGTGGGACGGCAATCCGCGTCTGGAACGCGACCGCGAGGCCGGCCAGCTCGGCGAGTCCTACGTGAGCATGGCGATCTCCTACTGGCAGGTCGATCGCCGTGACGACGCCCTGGCCCTCAGCCGCCGCGGCGTGGAGCTGATGGTGGCCGCGGTGGACGACAAGAAGCTCGAGGAGCGGGCCCTGGCCGTGGCCTACGGCAACCTGTCGACGATGTACGCGGAGCAGGGGGACGATTCCCAGTCGCAGACGTACGCCGAACTGGCCAGCCGGGCGGAGGCGTCCGGATCGACCCTCCGCTGAGTCGCTCCGCCGCAGGCCGGGACCGACGGCCGCCCCACGTGGATCGGGGGAGCGCCGGGGACGCGCCGCCGCACTCCCCGCCCCGCGTGGCCGCGCCGGCCCCGCGGCCCGCGTTCGAGAAGGGCGCTCGAGGCCCGCTTCAGAGCACGCTCTCCAGCAGGAGCCGCATCTTGCGGAGTTCGGCTACCTGATCGACGTTCTCCAGCGGCGGCATGTGGGCGCACAGCGCCCGCTTGTAGCCCACCCGCTGCAACTGCTGCACGATCTTCCCGTATTCCACGCACCCCTGTCCGATCCGCACCTGCAGGCTGTCGGGCTTCGTGTCCCGCAGGTGGACGTGGCAGACGTACTTGAGGATCGGCTCCCACGAGGCCTGCTTCTTGTGGCCGTGGATGAAGTGGCTGGGGTCGAGCGTCACGCCCAGCCCCGGCACGTTGCGGCACAGCGAGGCCGTCGTCTCGGCGTCCTGCGTCATGCGTCCCGCGGTCGTCTTCACGCCCACGAGCACGCCCAGTTCCGTCGCGATGGCGACCATCCGCCGCAGCCGCTCGATCTCGCCGTTGAAGGGCGTGCCCAGTTCGCTGGCGTCGACGACGATGGTGACGATCGCCAGCGACTTGGCCAGCCGGCAGCAGGCGGCGAACCGCTCGTACAGTTCGGGCGTCTCCGGCGAGGAAAACGACAGCGCCACCGGCCGCAGCCGCTGCAGGTCGCTGCAGGCCGCGATCGCCGCCTCGGGGTCGGCCGCCACGCCACCCGGCTGCAGGTGGGGACCACCCTCGTGGACGTCGATCTCCACGGCCGTGAATTCCAGTTCGGCGAGCCGCTCCATCGCCTGCGCCAGCGGCAGGTCAGGAAAACACTCGGTGCTCACACACACAAACACGTCGCCACACTCCTCTCCGCCTGTCCGCATCGACCGTCCGGCCGACGCGGGCGCCCGGCGTCGCATCGGGCCGGGCGGCGGGTCAAAGGTAGCGGCACGGCCCGACGGATGGCAACTGCACGCCCGGCCCGCCGGCGGCGTGTCGCCGCGACTCGCGCTACAATGCAGCGGACGTCGGGAGACGGTCGCCCGGCGGGGCGGCTCACCCGCCCGTCCAGCGACGTGCCGCCACTCGGAGCCCCGCCATGCAGATCGAACACCAGGCCGTTCCACCCACGCGCGTGATCCTCGAACAGCCGGGGGGCTGGGGCCGGTGGGGCGTGTGGATCGCCTGGTCGATCGCCGGCATCTCGCTCCTGTCGGCGGCGGCCAGTGCCGGTGCGTTCGCCCGGTACTTCCAGCGGGACGCCAGCGTCGTGGAGAAGTACCACTCGCTCTCCCGGTCGGCCCCGGCCAAGGTGGCGATCGTCGACGTCGCCGGCGCCATCATGGGCGGCGGCGGATTCGCCCGTGCGCAACTCGACCACGTCGCCGACGACGAGAGCGTCCGGGCGATCGTGCTGCGGGTCGATTCGCCCGGGGGCACCGTCAGCGGCAGCGACGAGTTGCATCATCGCCTGGCCGCACTGGCGGCCGACCGCCACCTGCCCGTCGTGGTCAGCATGGGGGGCATCGCGGCCAGCGGCGGCTACTACGTCGCCATGGCCAACGGCGGCCGCGACGACGTGATCTTCGCCGAGCCGGCCACGCTGACCGGTTCGATCGGCGTGATCATCCCGCACTTCGACGTGTCGCGATTGCTGAAGCGGCTGGACATCGCGGACGACTCGATCACCAGCGGACCGCTCAAGGAGATGCTCAGCCTCACCAAGGAACGGTCGCCCGAACTCGCGGAGCGGGAGCGGGCGGTGCTGCAGGGGCTCGTCGACGAGATGTTCGCGCGGTTCAAGCGGATCGTGAAGGAGGGGCGGCCGAAGCTCGACGACGAGCGGCTCTCCAGCGTGGCGACGGGACAGATCTTCACCGCCGAGCAGGCGGTCGAGGCGGGATTGGTCGATCGGGTGGGCTTCCTCGAGGATGCCGTGAAGCGGGCGGTGGAACTGGCGGGGCTCACGGTCGATACCGCCCGGGTGGTTCGGTACTCACGGCCGCGAAGCCTGCTGGAAGACGTGTTCGACGGCGATTTCTCCGCGGGCGGCCGGAGTCTCGCCGGCGGGAGTGTCATCGAGGCGGTGGCCGCCGCGACGACACCCCGCGCCTGGTACCTGTGCAGCTGGTGGCCGGCGGTCGTGACGGGCCGGTAGGGCGGACGATGCGACGAAGGGGCTCCCATGCCGAGTGTCTTCCGTGCAGCCCTGCGGTACGTGCAGGGAGACGCCCTCACCGCCCGCCTCGCCGCTGAGATGGCGGCCGTCGGGCTGGGCGACCCGGTGCTCGTGCTCGGTGGCCGATCGGCGGTGGCCACCCTCGCACCGACCTGGGCGACCGCGATGGCGGCCGCCGGGTGGCGGCACCGCGTCCGCGTGTTCGGCGGGGAGTGCACGGCCGCGGAGATCGCCGCGGTCGCCGCCGAGGCCCGCGGCCTGGGCGGCCGTGCGATCGTGGGAGCGGGGGGCGGGAAGTGCCTCGACACCGCCAGGGCCGCGGCCGCGGCCCTGCGGCTGCCCTTCGTCGCCTGTCCGACCGTGGCCTCGACCGACGCCGCCACCAGCGGACTGAGCGTGGTCTACGACGCGGCCGGCGCCGTCGAATCGAGCCGGATCTTCGACCGCAATCCCGACCTGGTGCTGGTGGATAGCGGCGTGATCGCCCGAGCACCGCCGCGGTATCTCGTGGCAGGCATGGGGGACGCGCTCTCGACCCACTACGAGGCGCGTGCGGCGGCCGCAGGGCGGGACGGCCAGGTGACGGCCGCCGCCCTCGCCCTGGCCCGGCTCTGCCGTGAGACCGTGCTGGCCGACGGTGCGGCGGCGCTGGCCGACGTGCGGGCCGGACGGCTGACTCCCGCCGTGGAGCGGATCATCGAGGCCGCCACGCTGCTCTCCGGGATCGGCTTCGAGAGTGGCGGGCTGGCCGCCGCCCATGCGGTGCACGACGGGCTCACGGCGCTGCCGGCCACGAGGGCTGCGCTGCACGGCGAGAAGGTGGCCTTCGGCACGCTCGTGCAGATCGTGCTCGACGGCACGCCGGCGGAGTTCGCGGAGGCCGCGGGCTTCTGCCGCTCAGTGGGGCTGCCGCTGACGCTCGACGATCTCGGCCTGCCCGCCGCCACCACGGCCGACGTCGAGGCGATCGCCGCGCGCGCCTGTCGGCCGGGGACATCCATGCACAACCTGCCACGGCCGGTGACGGCGGCCGAGGTGGCCGACGCCATCCGGGAGGCCGACCGGCGCGGCGCGGACCTCCGCCGCACGCCCGTGTGAGCGGCGAGGCGTCGTCCCCCGGCGGGCGACTCGCGGTTCATCCGACCCTGCGCTCGTCCGGCGTCGGCCGCATCCGGCCGGAGTCGGCGGTGATCAGCCCGCGTCGTCCGACACGAGGCGTCGTCCGAGCGACGCCAGCGCCGCGTGGTCGTCCGGCGCGAGCCGGTGACCGCGGGCCCGCGCCAGCGTTAGTCGGCACCAGCAGTCGGCGGCCAGCAGGTCGCGGTCCACGCCGCCCACGTCGGCATGGTGGGCGACCGCGAGGACGCTCACGAGGTCGCGGACCTCGCTCGACCAGTCACCCACGAGCAGTTGCCGGTCGGCCAACGTCCGGCCCTGCCTGCGGATGCCCCGATCGATGCGCAGCGCCGCGGCAGACAGGTGCCGCCGGGCGGCCGCGGCATGCCGGCGCAGGCGGCGGTCGAGGATGTCGCGATCGTCGCGGCCGGGCCGGCCGGCGAGCCGCCCGATCCGCCACGCCAGCCACGCCGCGGCCCGGGCGAAGCCCTGCGGCCCGGTGGCCGGTCCCGCCGCGGGATGATGCTTCGCGAGGCCCTTGAACAGCGCGAGACCGAGCAGGTCGCTCTCCCCCTCGTAGACGGTGACGGCGAAGTGGTCGTGGAAGGCATCGCCGAGGGGGTGGCCGACCAGGAACGCCCGCCCGCCGTGGACGCCCAGGCTGTGGATCGCACCCTCGCGCACGCACTCCCCGGCCACGACCTTGGCGATGATGGCTTCCAACTCCCCGCTCTGCCCGGCGTCGATCGCGGTCGCGGCCCAGGCCGCGAGGGCGTCGCAGGCGGCGGTGCCGGCGGCGATGCGGGCCAGCCGGCCCTGCACCAGTTCCCGCACGGCGATCGGTTCGCCCCAGGTCCGCCGGGAGAGCGCATGGGCCCGGGTGTGCCGCAGCAGCAGCCGAAGCGTGCCGGCGGCCTGCGCCGCGAGCGTCACCCGGCCCCGGTTGAGGCCGTGCCAGATGATCGCCATGCCGTCCTTCGCGGTCGCGGGCGGCTGCAGGATGTCGGCTTCGTCCACCTCGTGACGGGTGAATTCGAGCGCGGCGTTGTGGGCGTGCTTGAGCGGATGGAGGGCGTAGTGCCGCAGGCGGAACGAGGGCGTGTCGGCGTCGGGCAGCCGCACGAGCAGCACCGTGGGGCGGCCGTCCCGCAGCGCGAGCACCTTCACGAGCCGGCCATGGGTCGCGCCGGTGATGAACATCTTCGTCCCGGTGAGCAGCAGCCGGCCGTCGTCCCGTTCCAGCCGCGCGGCGACGGCCTGCAGGTCGCAGCCCGCCCGGGGCTCGGTCGCGCCGAAGATGGAGACGGGCCGGCCCTGCGCGAGACCGGGAAGGTGCCGCTCGCGTTGGGCGGAGGTGCCGAAGGCGGTCAGAGCCGTGACGGCGCCGATCGCACTGTGGACCGACAGCAGGCCCGCGGCCGTGGGCACGTCGGCGGCGACGTCGGTGACGGCCCTGGCAAGTTCCAGCATCGATCCCCCGGTGCCGCCGTAGTCCGTGGGCACGGCGAGCCCCCACAGCCCCGCCCGCCCCACGGCCGCCTCGGCGGCGGCGGAGAACCGGCCGGTCGGACGGCCGGGCGCGTCGTCCAGCGGCGCGGGATGCCAACGGCCGGCGGCGGCGGGGGAGTCGGTGGCCGGGAGCGGGTCGTAGAGGGCGTCCTCGCGCCGCAGCGCGGCGAGGACATCGTGCGTCCGCGAGAGGACGTCGGCCACCGCGTCGCGGAGCGGGGCCGCGGCCCGCGCGGCGGCGTTCGCGAAGCCGTCGCCATCGATCCCGGCGGCCGCTCCGGCGCGCCACAGGCTGGCAGCCGCCCAGCTCGCGCGGCTGCCGCGATCCACCGGCAGGCCGTGGTCGTCCGTCGAGGGCGATGCCACCACGCAGGTCCAGGCGGGGGGCCGTGGCGCCGCCGCGGCGGCCACGACGGCGGCGAAGTCGGCGGCGATCGCCGCCCGTTTGAGCTTGAGCGACGGCGTGGCCTCGCCGTGCGCGGCATCGAAGGGCCGGCCGACGAGCACCGCCCGCCGCACCCGCCAGCCCCGGGGCAGTCGTGCCTGCCGCCGTGCCAGCCGTCGCGCGAGCCAGCGGAGCACGCGCGGGTGCCTCAGCGCGGCCCGCCGGCCGAGTGGTCTCGCGCCCAGCCGCTCGATCACCGCACGGAGGACGGTCGGCTCCGGGACCACGAGCGCCACGGGCGCCGTCAGGCCGTCGCCGAGCACGCACACCTGCGCCACGACGGGCTCCTCCGCGAGCACCGCCTCGACCTCGGCGGGCGGCACCTTCGTGCCCCCCGCCAGCACGAGCGTGTCGGCGAGCCGTCCGGTGATCCGCACGTGCCCGTCGGCGTCGATCGTCGCCAGGTCGCCGGTCTCGATCCAGTCGCGTGCCGCGTCGGCGCCGGTGGGCGTGTCGATCCGCCGACCGTCCTCGGCCAGCACGCCGCTGGCACGGCACGGCGTCCGCACGAGCAGCTGTCCCCGCGAGCCCGGCCTCGCGTCGAGCGCGAGCTCCACGCCCTCCAGCGGCGGTCCCACCGTCCCGGGCCGCGTGGTCCGCGGGGTGGACAGCGTCACCACCGGTCCGGCCTCGGCGAGCCCGTAGCCCTGCACGAGCGGCACCCCTCGGGAGGCGAAGGCGTGCGCCGTCCGTTCGAGCAGGGGCGCGCCGCCCGACACGCAGACCCGCACGCGGCCGCCCAGCGCCCGCGGAAGGTCGTCGAAGCGGCCCGCTTCCAGCGCCCGCGCCAGGCGGTCGAAGAACGCCGGCACGCCCAGCACGACGGTCGGCGGCAGCACCCGGCAGGCGTCGAGCACCCGCTGCCGGTCGGTCACCACGTTCAGGCAGCTGCCCCGGACGAGCGCCGTCAGCAGGTCGCCGGTGCGGGCGAACGCGTGGCTCTGCGGCAGCCACGAGAGCCGCACGTCGTCGGGCTCGTCCAGGAACAGGCGGGCGGCCGCGACCGCGTTGGCGACGACCGCCCGCTGGGAATGGATCACGCCCTTGGGCCGGCCGGTCGTGCCGGAGGAGAGCAGGATCGTGGCGTCGGCGTCGGGGTCGATCTCCGCGGCGGCGCGGGCGACGTCGTCGCGGAGGGAGCGGCGGTCGGCGTGCCGGCGCCGCCATCCGGACGCCGCGAGCCCGCCGGCGGCGCGGAGATCGATCGCGATCGGGGCCGCGCCCGCCGGCGTGCCGGCGGCCCGCGGGCCGCTCCACACGACGCCCCGCGGCGCGAGTCGGCCGAGCGCGGCGGCCCGTTCCGCGGACGAGGCGTCGGCGTGCAGCGGCGCGTGCACCAGCCCCGCGACCTGGCAGGCAAGGTCGACGACGATCCAGTCCGGCGTGTGCGGACCGAGGTGGGCGACCCGATCGCCCCGCCGCAATCCGGAGCCGGAGAACGCCGCGGCCAGATCGACCGCCGCGGCGATGATCTCCCCCCAGCTCCATGTCCGGCCGCCGGCGAGGGCGTCGCAGACCGCGGGACGGTCGCAGGCATCGTCGAGACGGGCGAGCATGAGCTCCACGAGCGACGCGGCGGCCCGCGGCGGCCCGGCGGCGTCGCCCGGTGCCGGGCGGCAGGCGGTCGCGTTCATGGCGGCGGTGGTCATGGGCGGAGGGCTCGGGAAGGATGGGCGATGCGGTCGGTCAATCGACACGCTCGAACAGCACGGCGATGCCCTGGCCGAGGCCGATGCACATCGTCGCCAGGCCACGGCGGGCACCCGCGTCGCGCATGGCGTGCAGCAGCGTCGTGGTGATGCGGGCGCCGCTGGCCCCCAGCGGATGGCCGATCGCCAGTCCGCCGCCCCGCACGTTGACGCGTGACGGATCCAACCCCAGGCTGTCGATGCAGTGGATCGCCTGGGCCGCGAAGGCCTCGTTGAGTTCGACGAGGTCGATGTCGCCGACCGCGACCCCGGTGCGGCCGAGCAGCTTCCGCACGGCAGCCACCGGGCCGGTGCCCATCGACGCCGGCGGCACGCCCGCCACGGCGGTGCCCACGACGGCGGCCAGCGGAGCGAGACCCTGCCGTCGCGCCTCCGCCAGCGACATCACGACGAGCGCCGCGGCACCGTCGGAGAGCGGTGCGCTCGTGGCCGCGGTGATCGTGCCGACCCGCGGCAGGAAGGCCGGCTCCAGGGCCGCGAGCCGCTCGGCCGTGGTGTCGCGGCGGATCGACTGGTCGTCCACGACTTCGATCAGTCCGCCGGCCTCGTCATGGCCGATCACCGGCACGATCTCGTCGTCGAACAGCCCGCCGTCGGCGGCCCGTGCCGCCCGGGCGTGGCTCTCGATCGCATAGTCCTCCTGCCGCCGCCGCGAGATGCCGTGCGTGGCCGCGAGGTGCTCGGCCGTCATGCCCATCGAGAGCATGCCCCGGCTCGACCGGGCGCAGACCCGCGGATGGATGTCGATCGCCGACTCCATGGGCAAGTGCTGCATGTGCTCCACGCCGCCCACCACCTGCACGTTCTCGGCTCCCGCCACGATCGCGTGGCAGGCCCGGGCCAATGCCTCCAGCGACGAGCCGCAGAGCCGATTGACCGTGGTGCCCGCCGCCGCGAAGGGCAGGCCGGCCATGAGGGCGGCGCAGCGGGCCACGTTCGCCCCCTGCTCCCCGCGCTGCTGCGTGGCGCCGAGGACGACGTCCTCGATCGTCGCGGGCTCGACCCCGCTGCGATCCACGGCGGCCCGGACCACCGCCGCCGCCAGCTCGTCGCCGCGCACGTGGCGGAACACCCCGCGTTCGGCGTGGGCCCGTCCGATCGCGGTCCGGCAGCAGGCGACGATGACGGGCGTCTCGGTGGCGGGGCGTCGGGCGTGAGCGGACATGGTGCGGTGACGGCCGGGCGGCTCGATCGCGGAGGACGGGATTCAGGCGGTGAAGGGGGTGCCGGCGGCGGCCATCGCGAGCAATCGTTCCGTGGGGAGCATGCGGGGGCCGAGGTCGTGGAGCGGTTCGAGCCTCCGGACCACCTCCGCCGCGCCGAGCGTGTCGCCCCAGGCGAGAAGTCCGCCGCGGAAGGCGGGGAAGCCGAGCGCGTGGATCACGGCCAGATCGATGTCGCGGCCGTCGCGGACGATCCCCTCGTCGAGCACCCGCAACGCCTCCAGCAGCATCGGCAGCAGGAGGCGGTCGGCGATCGCGGCGTCGTCGGTGCCCCGCGCGGGCAGGGCGTAGGGCCTGGCGAGCGCGGCCACGCCCGCGTCGGCCCGATCGACGCGGGCCCGCTGGCCACCCTCGCGATACTGGTAGAAACCGGCGCCGCTCTTGCGGCCCAGGCGGCCCGACTTGACCAGCGCCGGGATCAGCGGCGAGGCCTCGATGCGATCGCCATAGGCGGCGCTCAAGACGAGGCCGGCGTAGAAGGCGGTGTCGAGCCCGATCATGTCGTAGAGTTCCAACGGCCCCATCGGCATGCCGAACGCCCTGGCGACACGGTCGATCCGTTGGGCGTCGATGCCCTCGCGGAGCAGTTCCACCGACTCGTGCAGGTAGGGCATCAGCACCCGATTGACCAGGAAGCCGGGGCTGTCGCGGACCACGATCGGGCACTTGCCGAGCCGCTTCACGTGGGCCACCGCGATGGCGACGGTCGCGTCGCTGGTGGCCGGGCCGCGGATCACCTCGACGAGCGTCATGCGCCGCACGGGGTTGAAGAAGTGGATGCCGCAGAATCGGGCCGGATCCGCCAGCGGCTCGGCGAGCTTCGCGATCGGGTTGGTCGAGGTGTTGGTGGCGATCACCGCATCGGGCCCCACCGTCCGCTCGATGTCGGCGAGCACCTGCCGCTTGACGTCGGCCCGCTCGAGCACGCTCTCGATGACGAGGTCGCGGTCGGCGATCGCCGCCATGCGGGTGGCGGTGTGCAGCCGGCCCGCCAGGGCCGCGGCTCGCGCGGGGTCGGTCCGCTTGGCGGCGCGGTCCCAGGCCGCCTCGTCGAGGATGCCGGTCACGCTGCGGGCGAGCGTGTCGGGATGGACGTCCACGAGCGCCACGTCGAAGCCCGCGCGGAGGTGGCTGGCCGCGATGCCCGCCCCCATGATGCCCGCGCCGATGACCGCCGGCCGCAGCCGTTCCCGCGGCGCCGTCGCGAGGCCGAGCTGGTCGAGCCCGCTGTCGCGACGGTTCCACTCGCCCAGCCGGAACACCCGGATGAGCTGACGCGAGACCTCGGTGCCGGCCAGCCGCGCGAACGCCCTGGACTCCACCGCGGCGGCCCCGTCGGCATCGGCCGCGGCCCCGTCGAGGACCGTCTGCAGGATCGCGAGCGGAGCGGGGTAGTGCCCGGCGCCACGGCCGAGGATCACGGCGGCCGACGTCGCCGCCAGGAAGTCACGCTCGTCGGCATCGAGGGGCACGGGGGCCGCCTGCCGCCGACGCCGCTCGACATGGTCCTGCCTGGCGGCCGCGATGCCGGCGAGCCGACAGGCCGACTCGAACGCCCGTTCCGCGGGCACGCAGGCGTCGACGAGGCCGAGCCGGGCCGCGGTCGCCCCATCCACGCTCTCGCCCGCCGCCAGCAGTTCCACGGCCGGCCCGGGGCCGACCAGCCGCGTGAGCCGGACCGTGCCGCCCCAGCCGGGCAGCAGGCCGAGTTTCACCTCGGGACATCCCAGCTGCGTGTGCCGGGCGTCGGTCGCGACGCGGAGGTCGCAGGCCAGGGCCAGTTCCAGGCCGCCGCCGAGGCAGACGCCGTCGATGACGGCGACGCTCGGCCAGGGGCGGGCGGACAGCCGGGCGAACACCCCCCGTCCCGCGTGACACAGGCCCTCGATCGCTTCGGCCGGGGTGGCGTGCAGTCGCTCGAGGCGGGCCATGTCGGCCCCGGCGAAAAAGGATCCCTCCCGCAGCGACTGCACGATCAGGGCCATGGGGGCCGGCCCGGCGTCGACCGTGTCGAGGGCCGCGGCCAGATCCTCGAGCACTTCCGCCGTGAGGACGTTGTGGGCGTGTCCCGGCACGGAAAACGACAGGACCGCCGTGCCGTCGGGCCGGCGTTCGACCCGCACCGTGCGGTCGTCACGGGCATGATCGGTGGTTGACGCGGGCATCGCGTGGGTCCCGTCTCTCGGACGCTGGAGATGTTTTCGCTTGCTCGAAACCCGAAAACCGCTAGTGTATCGGGCGGTTCGCGGTGATGTTCAAGCCACCGTGACGTTCGTTCCCGACCGGAGTCACGGCCGACATGGAAAACGCCCCGCAGGCCCGCCCCTCGTTCACCCTGCTCTGTGCGGCATGGTTCGCCCTCGTGGCCGTGGCGGCGATCGGCCGGCTCTGGCAGCCGGCGGTCAACGTCACGCCCCTGGCGGCCGCCGCGATCGCGGCCGGCGGCGTGTTCGCCAACCCGTTGGTGGCGGCCACGGTGCCGCTGGCGGCGCTCGCCGTGAGCAACCTCGTCCTGCCCGGCTACGGGCTGGGGGGCGGGATCGCGATGGCGCTGGTGGTCCACGCCGCCTTCGCCTGGCCGGTCCTGTTGGGCGGCTGCGTGGCGGCCATCCGCGGCGAGGGGCGACGCTGGCCCGCCGTCGTCGGCAGTGCCCTCGCCAGTTCGTTGGTGTTCTTCGTCGTGACCAATTTCGCCCACTGGTGCCTGACCGACGATTACCCCCACACCTCGGCGGGGTTGCTGTCGTGCTACGCCGCCGGCCTGCCGTTTTATCGGTGGATGCCGGTCGGCGACGTCGTGTGGAGCCTCGCCATGGTGGGCGGGCTGGCGGCGTGCGGCGTCCTGGGATCGGCGCGGCGGCCGGTTTCTTCGCTGCCCGCGAAGGCTGCTTGACGTCGCTCGCGGCCGGTTGAGAATGCTGAGGGAGGTCGTCGTGCTCCCCGAGCATGATCCCTCCGGACGCGGGAATGGCGGAATTGGCAGACGCGCCAGGTTGAGGGCCTGGTGGTAGTAATACCGTGCAGGTTCAAGTCCTGTTTCCCGCACTGAGACGGTCCGGGTGCATCGCCGTGCCGCGATGCATCGCCCGGGCGAAGGTCGGAGAGAGTCCGGGGATCACGTCGGACGGTCGCTGGATCGGGTCGTCATCTGGATCGGGTCGGCCGCGAACCGCCCCAGGCGGTTCGCGAGGCTCATCGTGCGTGTCCGTGTTCCGCGTGTGCGTGTATGGGTTGGCCGGTGCCCGAGGAATCGATGAGTTCAATGCCAGAGTCTTCCGACCCGACCCCGCCCGCTGACGATGCTTCCCAGACCCCTCCGCAGCCGGCCGATCCACCCGGTGAATCCGCCCCGCGCCGGATTCCGATCGGCACGCAACGGCCGGGAGTGAGGCCGCCTTCGCTCGCACCGCGGTATCAGTACGTGGCGGGTGAGCCATCTCAGCCGGCCGGCGAACCGGCGGCCGCGGACGAAAAGCCGCCCGCCGGCGGCGCGATCCCGCAGGCTGCGGCGGCCGTCGAACCCGCTGTGCAGCCGGGCGATGCCGCGGCACCGGTCGCCGGCGGTCGTCCGGCTTCGGCATCGGCCCCGCCCCGCAAGGATGGTTCACGGCGCGAGGGACGGCGGGATGGCAAGCGGGACGGCGGCGAGAAGTCGCCGTTCCAGACCGTGGTACAGGCCAAGCGGGTCGCCGTGCCCAACCTCCGGGCGGCGCTCGACGACGACCTGGAGCAGGATTTCGAGGCGGCCCTCGCCGGCGTACAGATCGACGACCTGATCGCCTCCTCGACGCCCGCGCGGGCCGACGCACCGCTCGAGCCGGGGACCCGTCTCGAGGGCCGCGTCTTGTCGATCGGCGCCGACACCGCCTTCGTCGACCTCGGCGAGCGGCGTCAGGGAGCGCTCAAGCTCGCGGGGCTCGACCTCGAACTCGTGCCCGCGGTCGGCGACCTGCTGCAGCTCAGCGTGGGCCTGCGAAACGAGGAGGACGGCCTCTACGACGTGGCGTTCGCGAACCGGGCGGTGGCGGTCGAGGACTGGTCGCAGCTGCAGGCGGGCATGATCGTCGAGGCGCGGGTCACGGCCGCCAACAAGGGCGGGCTGGAGTGCGACGTCGCGGGCCTGCGCGGCTTCATGCCGGCGAGCCTCGTGAGCACATGGCGGATCGAGAACCTCGAGGAACTCGTCGGGCAGACGTTGGAGAGCCTCGTCACCGACATCGTGCCGGCCGCCCGCCGGCTCGTGCTCTCCCGGCGCGCGGTGATCGAGAAGCAGGCGGCCGAGGCACGCACGCGGCTGCTCGAGACGCTGGAGGTGGGCACGACCCTCGACGGACTGGTGCGTTCGGTCCGCGACTTCGGGGCGTTCGTGGACATCGGCGAGGGGGTGGAAGGGCTCGTCCACGTGAGCCAGCTGTCGTGGGATCGTGTCGCCAATCCGGCCGACGTCCTGCAGCCCGGCCAGCGCGTGCGGGTGGTCGTGAAGAAGATCGATCGCGACACCGGCAAGATCGGCCTCTCGGCACGCGACCTCGTCGAGAGCCCCTGGCAGCGGGCCGGCGAGAAGTACCACGTCGGCGGCACCGTCCGCGGTGTCGTCAGCCGGATCGCCCAGTTCGGCGCGTTCGTCAAGCTCGAACCCGGGGTGGAGGGGCTCGTCCACGTGTCGGAACTGGCGACCCGCCACGTGCGGAGCGTGGCCGACGTCGTGAAGGAAGGGCAGGCCGTGGAGTGCCGCGTGCTCGCCATCGATCCCGACGAGCAGCGGATGTCGCTGTCCATCAAGGCCCTCGCGGCCGTGCCGGCCGCGGCGGACGCGGGGGCGGCCGACGCAGCCGCTGAGGTCGTCGAGGAGCCGGCGCCGGCCGCGGCCGTGAAGAAGCACACGGGCATCCTCAAGGGCGGCGTGAGCGGCGGCCGCGGGGCGTCGGCCGGGGAGAAGTTCGGCCTGAAGTGGTAGCCGTCTGCGCCCGCGGCGGCGACACGGGCTACCGCGGCTCGATCTTCCGCTTGCCCATCCAGGGCACGAGCGGCTCCGGCACGACGACCGAGCCGTCGGCGCACTGGTGGTTCTCCAAGATGGCGATGAGCGCCCGGCTGATCGCGATCGCCGTGCCGTTGAGCGTGTGCACGAAGGAGGTGCCCTTCTCTCCCGGCTTGCGGTAACGCACGCCCAGCCGACGGGCCTGGTAGTCGGTGCAGTTGGACGTGCTCGTCACCTCTCCCCACTCGCCCCGTTCGCCGCGGCCGGGCATCCAGGCCTCGAGGTCGAACTTGCGGTAGGCGGGGCCGCCCAGGTCGCCACTGGCGGTGTCGATCACCCGGTAGGGGATTCCGAGGCCGTCGACCCGCTCGCACTCGAGGTCGAGCAGATGATGGTGCATGGCCTCGCTCTGCTCCGGTGCCGTGTAGGCGAACATCTCCACCTTCGTGAACTGGTGCACGCGGTACAGGCCCCGGGTGGCCCGGCCGTGCGCGCCGGCCTCGGTGCGGAAGCAGTGGCTGATCCCGCAGAGCTTCAGCGGCAATTCCTCGGGCTCGAAGATCCGCTCGTGCATGGCGCCACCGAGCGTGATCTCCGCGGTGGCCACCAGCGACAGGTCGGTTCCGTTGATCGAATAGATCTGCGTCTCCGGCCCGCGGGGTATGAACCCGGTCCCCTCGAGGATGACGTCCCGCGCGAGGTCGGGCGTGGTCATGACGGTGAAGTTCTCGCGCATGAGCAGGTCGATGGCGTACCGCTGCAACGCGAGTTCGAGCAGGACGGCGTCGTTCACCAGGAAATAGAAGCCGTGACCGGCCACCTTCGCCCCGGCCTCGAAGTCGAACAGTCCCAGCCGGCCGCCGAGGGTGACGTGATCGGCCGGGACGAAGTCGAACGCCGCGACGGGGGTGCGGCCGAGTCGGATCTCGACGGCGTCCGACTCGCCGCCGACCGGCGCGGCGGGATGCGTGAGGTTGGGGATGGCCCGGAGGATCTCCTCCGACTCGCGGACGATCTCGGCCAGCTTCGCCTCCCAGCCGGCGACCTCCTCGCGGAGCCGCCGGCCCGTCGCCTTGCGGGCCTCCCGCTCGCCGGCGTCGGCCGCGGTGGCGATCGACCTGCTCACCTGCCCGGCCTCGTGGTTGAGCCGGTCGATGTCGGCCTGCATCTGCCGCCGCAGCCGGTCGAGTTCGGCGAAGCGGGCCACGTCGGCGGACGAGCCCCGCTGGCGGCAGTTGGTGGCGACGAGGTCCACGTTGTCGGCGACGAAGCGGCGGTCGAGCACGGTGAATCTCCCGGGGAACGGGCGGGGCGGGCGGTCCCGACCGCGGCCACGCCTGATGCGGCCACACCTTATACTGTGCGGCGGTTCCTGTCAGGCCGCCCCGGCGCCCGGTGACGCGGCAGGCCCCCGCGGAGAACGACACCGTCATGACCGCCACCCCCGCCGCCGAGCCCGTCGAGCAGCCTCC
>Ga0214917_10003782_pt1 | contig 17260 bp, 11 predicted proteins | sample LL_1208_BB_MetaG_FD_177983 | JGI IMG/M metagenome (GOLD analysis project Ga0214917, IMG submission 177983) | Freshwater microbial communities from Lake Lanier, Atlanta, Georgia, United States - LL_1208_BB | ecosystem: Environmental > Aquatic > Freshwater > Lake | place: USA: Georgia | collected... | reverse complement strand
ATATCGCGAATGCCCGAATCCTTCCCAAGGTTTTTGGCGTACTGGACAGCGCGGGACTCGCGAGGCCGATCATCTGCACGCCGGAGGAGTTGCTGAACGATGACACAGAAATCTCCTGATCGCGACACGACGATCGAAGACATTCACGCGACTCGGCGACGCATCGCGGAAAAGTTTGGACACGATCTCGCGGCCATCGTCGAGGACGCCCGGAAGCGGCAAGCCGCCTCCGGCCATGAAATCTGGCGACCGAAGCCGAAGCCATCGGCGGCGTCCCCGAGTTCCTGACGTCAGGAAGCCCGGCGGCGTCTGCCACCGCCCGTGCGGTCGCCCGACTTCGAGCAGCTGCCGCAGAATCACCGCCACCCGGGACTCGTCGCCGACTAGCTGGCCCTTCACCGCCCCGAGGTGCTCGAGAAGTTTCGCCTCAGAAGGTAGTTTCTCCTTGCGGCCCGCCTGTTCCTCAACCTCCCGCCGTCGAGCCCGCACGATCACCAGCTCCTGCTCCCGCTCGGCGAGCCTGGCAGTGAGCGATACGAGAGCCCCGTCGCCACTCTCCACGGCGGCAGAGAGCCGCTCGATCCCCGCCACGAGCCTCTTCTCCTCCCTGTCGAGCTTCTTGAGTTCGGCGGCCACGGCGCCACCCTTATCATGGAGCTCCTTCACGCGAGCAAGCACCGCATCGCGGACGCCGTCGAGCGATAGCACCTCGTTCACGACCGCCTCGAGTACGGCGGGATACACCCGCTCTCGCATGCAGTAGACGCGGTTCCAGCACTTGCCCGTCGCCGAGGCGGAGCAGCGAAACGAGCCGTCCTGCTTCCCGTACGAGTACATGGGCGAACCACACACGCCGCAGTTGAACACGCCAGCGAGTAGGCCACGACGCTGCCGGGTCGTGCCGCGGAGCGGATGGCCAACACCGCGAACCGGCTTCTGAAAAACGCGACGCTTGTCGACGACCTCGTTGGCCGCGTACCAGAGGTGATCCGACGCGATCCGCAGGTGCGGACTTTCCCGTGTCTGAATCTTGTCCTCGTCATTCCAGACGTACTCGGATTTGCCCGTGCGCAGCTTCCGCTTGGCCTTCTTCTTGCGGAAGGTCTCGAAGCCCCGGTAGATCGTGCGGCGGATGACCGCGTTGACGTTGCCCGCCGTCCACTTCGCCTGTCGAGACCACTTGGCCTTCGCGAACTTGATCGAGTCGAGCCATTCGTCGTCAGCCGTGTCGATGTAGTCCGACGTGCAGATCACCCGCACGTCGGCGTCCACCGCCGACTCGAAGAGTTCTCCCGCCTTCGTGTGGTGGCGGTAGAGCCGGCTTGACTCCTCGGCGATGATCAGGTGCCATCGATTGGCCTCGATGCCGGCCCAGACCTGATTGATACCCGGGCGGTCGGCGATCTCGCCGCTGACCTCGGGCTCGGCAATGACGTCGATCTCGACCTGCTCCGGCTTCCAGCCCTTCGGCAGGTGCGACTCCAGGAACGTCCGGCACGAGGCCACCTGGTCGTCGATGCTCGACTGACGCTGCTCCTCCGTGGAGAACCGGGCGGGGATCAGGGCGCGGAGCGGCCCCTTCTTCGAGAGCAGGATGGGTTGTCGGAGGTGCATCGTGACGCACCTCCTTCCGCCGCCGCCGGCGGCACGATCGCGATCCCCCGGGGCGGGAATACCAAGGCACGAGGACGTCGGCCACCGAGGTCGGGTTGCGGAGGTGCCGGGGAGCGGTCTACCCTGCCCCACTCCGTTCGGGGACACGGTCGATGGAGCCCAATCGTGGCCTGAGATCATCCGCATGCCTCCCGAGCCTCACGGCCCTCCCGGCGACCTGGGTTCCGAAGAAACGGGGCGGCGGGCCCGGCGTCCGGCTCCGCGACCGCTGGAACTCCCCGGCTGGGGCTGCGTCGTCGCGTTGCCGCCGCTGGTCTATGCGGGCGCTCGATACGGCGACGTGAGCGTCGAGGCCGCCATCTTCGTCGGGATCCTGTCAGCCGCCGTCCTGCTGTGGGTGTTCTCCCTCGTCGATGAGTTCATCCCGCCGGTGGTCGTGGTGGTGGCGACGCTCTTCATCGGCCTCGCGCCCCCGTCGGTGGCGCTCGCGGGATTCGCGTCGCCGAGTTTCGTCACGCTGCTTGGCGTGTTCGCGCTGGCCGCGACGATCGGAAGCTCGGGCTTGAGCGGCCGAGTGATGCTGCGGCTGCTCGCGTGGCTTCCGGACCGCCCGTTTTACCATCGCCTCGTGCCGCTTCTCGGCGGCTGGCTGCTCTCACCGATCACTCCGTCGGGCAACAATCGCATGGCACTGCTGCTGCCGGTCTACGACGGCCTCGTCGAGGGGCTGCGGCTGCCGAAGGGATCGGCGGCCGCGACGGCGGTCTTCGCCGCGACCTACTCGGGGGCCATGCTCTTCTCGCCGATGCTCGCGACGAGCAAGTCGTCCAACGTGGCGGCCATCGCCCTCCTGCCGCCGCAGGTCCAGGAGGACTTCCTCGGCCTCTTCTGGCCGGTTGCCGCAGCGGCCGCGGCGTTCGGTCTCGCGGCCTGGCATTTTGTCGCGATCGACAGGCTCTTTCCCGACGCCGGTGCGGCGACGCTGCCGCGGGAGGAGGTCGCCTCGCGGCTCGCGCCGCTCGGGCCGGTGAAGCCTTCGGAGTGGATCTCGGCGGCGGGCTTCGTGTTCTTCCTCGTCGGCGCGGCGACGGTCTCCTGGCACCACGTGAAGCCTGCCTGGATCGCCGGGTGCGTGCTCGTAGGGCTCCTGCTCTCCGGAGTGCTCACCAAGGAGGCGTTCCGACGGCAGCTCGACTGGCCGATGGTGATGTTCCTGTTGGGTGTCGATGGGATCGTCCGGATCATGGACCACCTCGGGATCGGAACGGCGCTCGGGGAAGGAACGTCTCATCTCTACGCCTGGGTCGATGGCCGCATCGAACGGTTCATCCTCGCCGTGCTCGTGACCACGACCGTGGTCCGCCTCGCGCTGCCGGTGACGGCCGGGATGCTCGTGACGGTGGTCATCCTGCTGCCGGTGGCCGCCGCGCAGGAGATCCATCCGTGGATCTGCGTCTTCCTCGCGGCGATGTTCAGCGACATCTTCTTCCTGCGGTACCAGAGTTCCGTCTACATGCAGGCGAGTTCGCAGGGGGTGACGGCGAGCTTCGACGAGGGACGATTCATGGCCTACAACCGTTGGATGAACCTGGCGCGGGTGGCCGTCGCGTTCCTGTCGATCCCCTGGTGGCGGTGGCTGGGACTCTCATGACCGTGAAGCTGAAGAACATCCTCGTCGGCATCTTCCTCGTGGGCTTCGTCGGCCTGCTCGCCGCGTTCAACGCCGCGAAGCCACGGGTTCTCGTGCTCCATGCCGGGAGCGAGGAGTCGGCGTGGGTCCAGGGTGTCGATCGGGGCATCGACGTGGCGCTCGCGGGCAACCGGCGACCGATCCTGGTCGAGCGGCACTACCTGCGGCTGGACCGGCTGGCGCGGCCGGAAGCCCGCGTCGCGGCGGCGGCGGAGGCGCGTCGCGCCGTCGAGCGGCTCGACCCCGACGTGCTCCTCGCGGTGGACGACGAAAGCAACGAGGCCGTGGCACGGGCCTACGCCGCCCGCGGGCGGCCGAGGATCGTCTACGTCTCGATCGACCAGCCGCCGGCCCGCTACGGCTACGCCGGCATGGCCACCGCGACCGGCATCGTCGAGGAACTCCCGCTCGCCGCGGTCCGCGACGCGGTCACGGCGATCCGCGGCGGGCAGGCCGCGCGTGTCGCCGCGATCGGCGTCGACAACGACACCGGGCGGGCCGAGCGATCGCAGGTGGACGCCTTTGACTGGTCGCCGCACCGGCTCGTGTGGTCCGAGATCGCCGGCGACTTCCTGGCATGGAGGCGGTTCGTCGAGTCGTCCTCGGCGAAGGCCGACGTGCTGCTCGTGCTCTCCGCCGCTGGGCTGCCCCGCGGGCCAGGGTCGACGGAGACGGTCGCAGGCTCCGAGATCGTCCCGTGGGTCGAGGCGCACGCGCGGCCCGTGCCGATCGGACTCCACGCCGGCTACGTCGCCGCCGGCGGCGGCTTCGCGATCTTTCCGGCGGCCGGCGACTACGGCCGCCGCGCCATGGCGATGGCGCTCGAATGGCTCGACGAGGCCCGGGGCCCGCCGCCCCCGCCCATGACCTCGGCGCACTTCGACGTCGCGATCGAGCCCGCGAGGCTCGCGGCCCGGGGCGTGGAGGTGCCCGAGATCTACGTCGAGGCGGCGCGGGCGGGCGGCCGCTTGGTCGGCCCACCGCGGGCCGTCCCCGGGCGGGCTACACCGGAGACCTCGAGGCCACGGCCGTGAAAATCGCCGTCATGCGACGGTCGGCAGCCCCTCGATCGCGACAGCCAGCTGTGTGGCGACCGCAAAACATTCCCCCCCAACCCAACCTTTCGCGAGCCGTTCACGGGCGGTGTTTCACCGGTGCCGCAGACCTTCGATGATCTCGCCCTCACGGGCGGCCGAGCCGCTTGCGAATCCGCTCGACCGTGCGGCGGGAATACTCCTCGTCCTTGCCCAGGTCGAGCGCAGCCGCGGCCGACCAGAGCGGCCGAGCCGCCTCGCCCAACTGGTCGATGCCCACGAGCGCCTGCTGGCGGACGTCGAGGTCGGGAGAGTGGATCGCGCGGGCGAGCGCATCCTGGGCCGGCCGTGGGTCAGCCGTGCCGAGCCTCAGGAGCCACCAGGCCGCGGTGATCTCCACGACCGGATCGACGTCTTCAAGGGCCGCCTGGAGGGCGCTGACGGCTTCCGGGGCGGCGGGGTTCCCTCCGGTTCGAGCGGCCCGCCAGCCGGTCCCGTGGACCGCCCAGTAGCGAACGGCCGGGTCGGGCGCCGCGAGCCGCTCGGCCCAGGGTGCCTCGGCCGGCTGTTCGGCCACGTCCCAGGCCGCCGCGAGGATCGCGTCGTAGCGGGCCGCCGCCGCCGCTTCGCCCGGCTCGCCGGGATGGAAGATGGCCCACTCGCTGCCCGCCCGGCGGGCCTCGCGCCGCAGGATCGGCTCGGGGAAGATGCCGGTGTCGCGGGTCGCGCGCATCCATTGCCGCAGCGTCGCGCGGAGGCGGGTCAGCGTCGCGGCGTGCGCGGCCTCACCGGCCAGGTCGCGGACCTCGTCCGGGTCGGCCACGACGTCGTGGAGCTCCTCGGCCGGCCGGCTCGTGCGGGCGAACCAGTCGGCGCCGGACGGGAGCGCGCCGGCCGCGCGGGCCTTGCGGAGCTCGCCCGTGATCGGCACGCCGGTGGCGTAGTCGGGCAGGTCGTCCCCGTCGAGCCAGGGGAGGAAGTTTCGCAGATAGCGGAACCGGCCCTCGCGCACGCCGCGGCCGAAACCGGGAGCCGCATCCATCCGATCGGCCGCGCCGATCACGAACTCCCGCGTGGCGGCGTGGGGCCCGAGGAAGCTCCGGCCCTCCATCCACCGGGGAATCTCCACGCCCGCCAGGTCGAGCATCGTGGGGCCGAGGTCCATCAGGCTCACGGGATCGGCCGTGGTGCCCGTGGGCGGCGCGGCACCCGGCAGCCGCACCCGCTCCCGGAGCCGCTCCGGCACGTGCACGAGCAACGGGACACGGAGGCCGTGCTCGGTGAGAAACCGTTTGCCGTGCGGGATCCCCTCGCCGTGGTCGCCCCAGAAGACCACGATCGTGGAATCGGCCAGGCCGTCGGCGGCGAGTTCATCGAGGATCCGCGCGACGTCGCGGTCGAGCGCGGCGGCCAGGTCGAGCCGGTGGGCGAGCGCCTCACGGATCACGGGCGTGTCCGGGTAGAAGCGTGGCACCACGACCGTCGCCGGGTCGGTGCGCAGCCGCTCCGGCAGCGACTGCCGGACCTTCGCCGGCGTGTCGCCGAACAGGCCGCTCTCGTGCGTGACCCCCAGATTGAAGACGGCGAAGAACGGCCGGCCGGGATCGGGGCGGTTGCGCCAGTGGGCCTTGCGGCTCGATTCGTGCCAGCCGGCGTCGAAGCCCGGGGCGAGGTTGTAGTCGGTCTTGGCGTTGTTCGTGCAGTAGTAGCCGGCCTGCCGCAGCAGCTTGGGGAAGCCGACCACGAAGGGAGGGGGCGTCGCCCGACACCGCATGGGCAGGCTGCCGAGCGTGGTCGGCATGATCCCGGTGATGATCGCGCTGCGGGAGGGCGCGCAGACCGGTGCGGCTGAGAAGGCGGTGTCGAACCGCAATCCCGCGGCGGCGAGGGCGTCGATCCGCGGCGTCCGGGCCGGCCCCCCGTAGCAGCCGCACGTGCCGGCGGAGAGATCCTCGGCCGAGATCCAGAGGATGTTGGGGCGATCCGCGGCGGCGGTCGGGGCGGATCCACAAGCCGCGGCCAGGGCGACGGCCACCGCCAACGCGAGCTGTCGCATGGGAAGCAACCTGACGGGATGGGGGGTGAATCGCCCGGGGCCGGGCTCGGGTTCAGCGGGCCACGGTGGCCAGCGGGGCCACCCGCGACGCCACGAGCGTGAGCACGATCCCGGTGAGCGAGATGATGGTGAGCAGGGGGGTCCAGGTCCGCAGCGTCTCCCGCTCACTGAAGCCCGACAGGCGGCTGACCACCCAGAAGCCGCTGTCGTTCATCCACGAGAACCCGGTGGCCCCGAAGCCGATCGCGAGGAACAGGTAGAGCGGGTGACAGTGAAGCGACGGCAGCATGCCCGCACAGACCGCCGACGCGGCCTGCATCGCGACCGTGGCCGATCCCTGGGCGATCCGGAACACGACGGCCACCACGTAGCCCAGGAGAACCACGTCGATTCCCTGGTTGGCGGCCACCCAGCCCTCGATCGCCCGCTTGACGCCGGCCTGCTCGAGCATGAATCCGAAGGCGCCCCCCGCGGCGGTGATCAGGATGATCACGCCGGCCGTTTCGAGCGGCCGGCCGGTCATCTCGCTGACCGCCGCCGGCGAGAGCCGCCGCTGCCGGGCCAGGATGGCGAGCGCGAGCACGGCCCCCACGATCAGCGCCACGTTCTTGTTGCCGATGAACTCGAGCAGCTGGGCGATGCGGGCGAACCGGTCCGCGCCCCCGAACGACGCGATCGCCCCGGCGGCCCAGCCGGTGGCGTCCCGCGCCGCCCCCTGGCGGATCACGTCGATCAGCGAGGCGACGCTGATCAGCAGGATCGGCACCACGATCGGCACCAGGGAGGCGGTGAGCGAGGGGAGCTGCGACTCGGGGCGGTCCATGATCGAGCGGGCGTCGGCGAGCGAGACGCTGCCCGTGTCGCGCACCGGCACGGGCGTGAGCCGGTCGAGCCACCGGCACGCCGCCCAGCCCGCCAGCATCGGCAGGATGCCGGCCACGATCCCGACCCAGATCGACAGGCCCACGTCGATGTCGAGGTTTTCGGCCATGAAGATCGGGCCGGGGTGCGGGATCGTCAGCGCGTGGGTGACGGTGCCGCCGGCGCAGATCGCCAGCACGTAGAGCGTGAAGTGGCCGCCCGTCCGCAGGGCGAGCGCCACGGCCACCGGCACCATCAGCATGAACATGCTGTCGAAGAAGATCGGGATCGAGAGGACGTAGGTCGCGGTCACGATCGCCAGCGCGATGCCGGCCGGGCCCGTGCCGCAGGCCGCCAGGAAGCGGCGGACCACCTTGTCGGCCGCCCCGCTCTCGGTGAGGGCCATGCCGATGATGGTCGCCATGCCGATCACGATCGCCACGCCACCGGCGGTTCGCCCGAAGCCCTCCGCCGTCAGCTCGACGGCCCGCACGAGCTGGCCCTTGTCGGGCCGCTTGGCGTCCGGCGGCAGGCCGTCGGCGAGAACGCCGGCCAGGAGCGCGGCCGCGATCAGGGCGACGAACGGATGCAGCCGGAGCACGACCACGCCGAGGATCACCGCGGCCATCGCGGCCACGAGCACCACGAATGGCCAGGTGTCGACCCCGGCGGCGGCAAGGAGAATCCCCGTCATGGCCGGTGTTCTAGGCCCACCGCCCGCGGGTTGCAACCACGGCCCTGCCCGGGCCGCGTGCCCCTCATTGGTTGACGTGCACGACCTTCGCCGGCGGGAAGCCGTTGAAGTGGGTCGAGCTGGCCGCCGAGTAGGCCCCGATGTTCTCGCTGTAGAGGTATTCGCCGATCTCGAGATCGGGGAGCTGCTCGGCGAGGCTGATGGTGTCGAGGGCGTCGCAGGTCGGCCCGAACACGGCACAGATCTGCGGGGTGCCCCGCTTGAAGCTGTTGAGGTGGTAGGTGCAGTGGTCGAAGATCACGCCCGAGAACGTGTGGTAGACGCCGTCGTCGATGTAGTACGACCGCTTGCCGTTCCGGTTGGCCTTCCCGATGATCTTCGAGACGGACGTGCCGGACGAGGCGACGAGGAACCGGCCGGGCTCGGCCAGAATCTCGATCGTCTTGGGGAACAGCCGGTCGATCTCGTGGTTGATCTTCTTGGCGAGCGTGGCCAACGTCGGCACGCTCGGGTCGTAGGCCGCCGGGAAGCCTCCGCCGATGTCGAGCAGCTTGAGCTCGAAGCCGCGGAGTTTCGCCTCGTTGAAGATGCCGGCGCAGAGGTGGAGCGCCTGCACGTAGTTCTCGGGGTTGGTGCATTGGCTGCCGACGTGGAACGACAGGCCCTCGACGACGAGGCCATGATCGTGGCCGCACTGGATCAGGTCGACCGCCTCGCCCGGCAGGGCCCCGAACTTGCTCGACAGCTCCACCATCGAGCCGGTGTTGGGCACCTGGAGCCGGAGGCAGAGCCCCGCGTGCGGGGCGTGCTCGGCGATCTTCTTCACCTCCTCGACGTTGTCATAGGTCACGAGCGGCCGGTAGGGGTCGAGCTCGTGGAGGGTCTCGATCGGCTTGATCGGATTGGCGTAGATCACCTTGTCCCAGATGAAGTCCTGCCGGGCCTTGGCCGGCAGCTTCTTGATGAACTGGTAGACCGTGCGGAACTCCTGGATGCTCGCGACGTCGAAGCTGCCGCCGAGCTCGTAGAAGGTCTGCACGATCGCCGGGTCGCTGTTGACCTTGACGGCGTAGTAGGCCTGCACCCGGGGAAAGTGCTTCTTGAAGATGGCGTAGTTCTTCCGCAGTTCGGCGTGGTCCACGATGAACAGGGGAGTGCCGTGCTTCTTGGCCAGGTCGAGGAGGGCTTTTTGATTCATTATTTTTCCTTATTCCCAGTTCTGCCTCAGTGGCGATGTTCCCGCGATCAACGGCCACAGGTCCGTTGGATCGCGGCAGGAAACTCGCCGCGACACCCACGACTTATACGCTCAATCTCCATCAGTCAGGAGGAAGTTCTTGAACTGCCACGGGTCGGCCGGGTCGATCGCCGGCCGGTTGAAGCCGTGGAAGGCGTTGGAATAGTTCGTGAGCGGCGTCCAGTCACTCTGGACGGAGATGAACTTGCCGAGGTAGGGCTTGGCGATCCCGAGCACGAAGTCGTGCGGCAGGTCATCGGGCAGCTTCACGCCCTCGGCGGGATGCTCGATCATCCACAGCGTGGCCGCCGTGACCGAAATCGCAACCTGGATCGTGGTGGCGTTCTGGTGCGGCACGAGCCGCCGCGCCTCTTCGATCGAGAGCGACGTGCCGCACCACCAGGAGTTCAGGGGATGGCCCATCACCAGGGCCCCGAGCGTGTCGGAACCGCCGATGATCTCGTCGGTCATGATCCGCTGCCTCGACTGGAGCCGATAGTCGTTGCCGCGGAGTTCCCAGAGGCTGGCGATCGCCGCGTCGCACGGGCAGTAGGCGTAGTGGCAGGTGGGACGATAAATCGTCTGCCCGGCGGCATCCTGGACGCTCAGATTGTCGGTGATGCTGAAGGCTTCGCCGTGGCGCACCACCATCCCGATGATGGTCGTGCCCGGCACCCAGGAGACCACGTGGGTGTTGATGCCCATCCGGGCCAGGCAGATCTGGCTCTTCGGCCCGTCGGGGTGCGCGTAGGCGAAGGGGGGCAGGGTCTTCTCGTGCGTGCCCCAGCCCATCTCGGCCGTCGTCGTGCCCTCCTCGCGGAAGCCCTCCACGCTCCAGGTGTTGACGAACTCGTCCACCTCCTTGGGCCGGTCGGAGATCTGGGTGTCCCGCTCGCTGCAATGGATCACCTTGACGCCGAGCTCATGGGCCAGGTGGTTGAAGGCCAGCGACTTCGCGTGCTGGGCGATCCGTTCGGCCTGCGCGCCCGAGAACTTCCGTTCCTCGAGGCAGACCTTGGAGATGTCGAGCAGGGCGTGCTTGGTGAAGTGGCTGATCAGGCCGGGATTGGCCCCGTGCTCGATCACGGCGGTGGGCCCGGGGGTGTCCCAGCCGGCGACCAGCTCGCGGAGGTTCATGTGCCGCCAGTAGAGGGTCATCTTCGTGGGATGAGCCCCCTGGGCGTTCTCGTAGGGATCCCACAGCTCCACCGACGTGTTGAGGTAGAGCACGCCGTGGTCGTGGCACCACTGCAGGATGTCGGTGCATTCGATGTTCCAGGCCAGGTCGATCAGGATGTCGCCGGCCGAAACGTGGCGGGAGAGCAACTCCCCGAGGTTGTCGGGCGCCACCCGGGCCCGGACGAAGTTCACCCCCTTCTCGACCCAGGGCCGGATCGCCTCCTCGTCGGGCTCGAACTCCAGGATGGTGATGTTCCCCAGCGGAACCTTCACGTGCTTGAGCAAAACCGGCAGCGTGCAGCGGGCCACATAGCCGAAGCCGACGAACAGAATCCGCTTGGAGAAGGTGATCATTTCGATCGGGGGTTCCTCTGGCTGGGGGCGTGGCAAAGGTGCCGGCGCCCTGGTACGCATCGCGGTCGGATTCGGTTCGGCCCGCGGTCGCCGACGGCGGAAGTATATCGGGATCGGCGCCGCCGGAAGCCCCGCTCCGCCAAGTGACTGCGGCCGGTGTACACTGAATCCTCATGGTCCCCCACGGGACCGACGGGGCGTAGCGCAGTCTGGCTAGCGCGCCTGGTTTGGGACCAGGAGGTCGAGAGTTCGAATCTCTCCGCCCCGACTTGATTGGCCGCCCCGACTTGATTGGCCGCCCCGACTCGCTCGGCCTACTCGCAGACGTGGTTCAGCAGCCGCTGGAATTCGTCCAGGCTCGCGAACGGGATCACGATCCGGCCGGCCCCGCGGCTGTTGGCGTGCACCACGACCTTGACCCCGAGTGCCCGACGGAGTTGGGCCTCGACGGCCGCCACCTGGCCGGGTCGCCGCGCGGCCGGCCGGCCCGGCTTGCGCTTCGGAGCGACCGGCTCGCCACCGGCGACGGGTTCCACATCCGTGTCGGCCTGTCCGGCGTCGTCGGAGTCCTCGGCCTCGTCGCGGCGGAGCAGTTCCTGGATCTCGGTCTCGACCGCCCGCACCGAGAGACCCTCGGCGGCCACCCGGTCGGCCAGTCGGACCTGCTCCGCCTCGTCGCCCAGCGGCAACAGCGCCCGGGCGTGTCCCATGGAGAGTTTGCCCTCGCGGAGCTTCCGCTGCACCGCCTCGGGCAACTCGAGCAGCCGGATCAGGTTGGCCACGTGGGAGCGGTCGATCGAGAGCCGCTTGGCGAGTTCTTCCTGGGTGCAGCCCCAGGTGGCCAGATACTGCTTGAAGCTGGCCGCTTTCTCCAGCGCGTCGAGGTCGCGCCGCTGGAGGTTCTCGACGATGGCGATCTCGGCCATCTGCCGATCCTCGACCTCGAGCACGCGGGCCGGCACCCGCTCCCAGCCGAGTTTGCGGGCGGCCGCCAGTCGCCGCTGGCCGGCGATCAGCTGGTAGCGGTCACCCCGCGCCCGGACCACGATCGGCTGCACGAGGCCGTGCTCGCGGAGGCTGTCGGCGAGTTCGGCCAGGTCGGCGTCGCCGAGCACCGTCCGCGGCTGCCAGGGGTTCGGATCGACGACCGCCACGGCCAGGTCGTTCGTGGGCAGCGTCGCGGCCGCCTCCTCGGCCTCCTCGGCGGCGTGGAGGATCAGCCGGGCGGCGCCCGAGCCGAGACCGGTGCCGGCGGGACGGCTCGCCACGGCGGCGGACCCTTCCGTCACCGGTGCGGTCGCGGCCGGCTCGATGCCGGCCCGTCCCAGCAGGGCTTCCAGTCCACGTCCCAGGCGGCGTTCCCTACTCACAGTCGCGTACCTCCATCACGAGTTCCGTGTAGGCCCGCGCTCCCGGTGAGCGCGGCGCGTAATCCAAGACACTCTGGGCGTGGCTGGGCGCCTCGGAGACGGCCACGTCCCGCGGCACGACCGTCTCGAAGACGATCTCCCCGAAGAAGTCCCGCACCTCCGCCTCGACCTCGGCGGTGAGTTCGAGCGAGGCGTCGTGCATCGTCAGCACGATCCCGCTGAACGAGAGCCGGCCCGGCCGCTCCTGCATCACCTCACGGATGACCTCGATCATCTGGGTGAGGCCCTCGAGGGCGAAGTATTCGCACTGGATGGGCATCAGGATTTCGGTGCTGCCCGCCAGGGCCGCGCGGGTCAGCTCGCCGGCCGACGGGGGGCAGTCGATCAGGCAGTAGTCCCAGGCGGCGAGCCCCCGGGCGAGGTGGCCTTCGAGCACGGCCGACCCCTGCCGGGCCGCCGCGGCGATCCGCTCGACGTCGCGGACGCTCCGGCTGCCCGGGAGCACGAACAGCTCCGCGAGGGAGGTCCCGACGATCGACTCGTGCAGCGGCGTGTCGGAGACGAGCGGGTGAACGGTGGCGGGCGCCACCCCGAGCCCGGTGGTCGCGTTGCACTGGGGGTCGAGGTCGACGAGCAGCGTCCTCAGGCCGGCGTGGGCGAGTCCGGCGGCGACGTTGCAGGCGGTCGTCGTCTTGCCGACGCCACCCTTCTGGTTGGCCACGCAGAGAATCCTTCCCACACGCAGAATCCTTCCCGTCGATCACGGACGCACAACTGGTGCTTTCCGTGTATCGGCCACGTCGGGCAGGACCGATACGTCGCGACCCCCGCCGCGCCATGAATGCCCTGGCGCTCAAGGTCGCTGCGACAGTTCCACGTGAAACCACCCACTCGCCCCAGACTCGCCAGGCTGCGTGTACCGCCAGGTTTCACGTGGAACGCGCCGGTGGGCCGAGAGTCGGCCAACTTCGCCAGGCGGATCAACGAGCAGCCCGTTTCACGGGAAACAGGGCACACCGGCGCAACGTCCTGCGAGGCTCGGGGTCGCCCGACCCCGTCGCCCGGACACTCGCTTCGGCCATCCTGGCCTTCACTCGCTCGATGCTGGCTGCGCTCCGGCATCCTGCCTGCGCTTGCCATCAACGCCGGCTCCGGGGCACGGGCGACCCCTCGCGGCCCAACGATGTGTGGACTGCGATCGAGGAGGCGATCTGCACGGCCCCAGGGTCCTGAGAATCCCCTGTGGCACGCAGCGGGCGCAGCCCGCGCCGCGTGCCCGGATGTCGCGGGCGACCGCCCACGACGCACGGCCGGCGGGAGGCCGGCCGGCTTGGCAAGGGCAACCTTGGCTTGCCCTTCGCCAAGCAGCGAGGCCGCAGGGGGGCATGGATGCCCCCTGCGGCCTCAGCATTGAACAGCGGCCGAACGGCCGCTTTTCAATAGCGGTAATAGCTCGGCTTGTACGGCCCCTCGACGGGCACGTGGATGTACTCGGCCTGCTCGGCCGTCAGCTTGGTGAGCTTCACGCCCAGCTTGTCGAGGTGCAGCCGGGCCACTTCCTCGTCGAGTTTCTTGGGCAGCAGGTGGACGCCCACGTCGTACCGGTCGGTCTCCGTCCACAGGGCCAGCTGGGCCAGCACCTGGTTGGTGAAGCTCGTGCTCATCACGAACGAAGGGTGGCCGGTGGCACAGCCGAGGTTCACGAGCCGGCCCTCGGCCAGCACGATCACCGACCGGCCCGAGGGGAGCGTGTAGCGGTCCACCTGGGGCTTGATCTCCACCTTCTTGATGCCCTTGGTGTTCTCCAGCCAGGCGACGTCGATCTCGAGGTCGAAGTGGCCGATGTTGCATACGATCGCGTCGTTGGGCATCACCGCCAGGTGCTCGCCCCGGATCACGTCGCGGCAGCCGGTGGCCGTCACGAAGATCTGACCCCGGGCAGCGGCCTCCTCCATCGTCGTGACCTCGAAGCCCTCCATCACCGCCTGCAGGGCGTTGATCGGGTCGATCTCGGTGACGATCACCCGCGCGCCGAGCGACTTCATGGAGTGGGCGGAGCCCTTGCCGACGTCGCCGTAGCCGGCCACCACGACCACCTTGCCGGCCACCATCACGTCGGTGGCCCGCTTGATGCCGTCGGCGAGGCTCTCCCGGCAGCCGTAGAGGTTGTCGAACTTGCTCTTGGTGCAGGAGTCGTTGACGTTGATCGCCGGCAGCTTGAGCTCGCCGTTCTCGTGCATCTGATAGAGCCGGTGGACGCCGGTGGTCGTCTCCTCGGAGAGGCCGCGGATGCCGCCGAGCAGTTCCGGATACTTCTGGTGGACCATCGCGGTCAGGTCGCCGCCGTCATCGAGGATCATGTTGAGCGGCTCGCCGTCCGGGAAGAACAGCGTCTGCTCGATGCACCAGTCGAACTCCTCGTTGTTCATCCCCTTCCAGGCGTAGACCGGGATCCCGGCCTTGGCGATGGCCGCGGCGGCGTGGTCCTGGGTCGAGAAGATGTTGCAGCTGCTCCAGGTGACCTCGGCCCCGAGCTCCTTGAGGGTCTCGATCAGCACGGCGGTCTGGATCGTCATGTGGAGGCAGCCGGCGATCCGGGCTCCGGTGAGCGGCTTCGTGCGGCCGTACTTCTCCCGCAGCGCCATCAGGCCGGGCATCTCGTTCTCGGCGAGCTGGATCTCCTTGCGGCCCCACTCGGCGAGGGCGAGGTTGGCGACCTTGTAGGGCAGGCGGGTTTCGACGTGGGACACAGAGATGCTCCTTGGGAAAGACGGCAGACGGAAACGGCCCCGGGGGGCCTTGGACGGCGCGGCCGGGCGGGGCGGGGCGCCCCACCGAAAACCGGCCGTATCTTAGCCGGGTCGCCCGGATCGCACAGGGTCAGCCGCCCCGGGAGAAGGCGTCGTGGGCCGCCGCCACGAAGGCCCGGAGCAGGGCGGGATCCTTGCGGCCCGGCGACGCTTCCACGCCGCTGGCCGTGTCGACCGCCTCGCACCTGGTGGCCCGGATCGCCGCCGCCACGTTGCCCGGCGCGAGGCCGCCGGCCAGGGCGAACGGCAGCCCGAGGGACTCCTCGCGGGCGAGTGCCTCCCAGTCGACGAGGTGGCCCGTGCCGCCAAGCCGGCCGGCTGCTGTCGCTGCCGTCACGCCCGCATCCACGATCAGCATCTCGGGCGACCGGCCCGCGGCGGCCGCCGCGGCGAGCCAGCGGCGGGCCGGCTCCAGGCTGCCGGCCTCCATCCGCACCGCCCGGATCACGGGCAGCCCGGCGAGCTCGTGGCACCGGCTGGGCGGGTCGTGAACCGCGGCCGCCTCGTCGAGGTGACCGTGAAGCTGGATCGCACCGAGCCCCGCGGCCTCGGCGATGGCCAGCATCTCGCGCACCGGCATCCCGGCGAACACGCCAACGGCGAGCACGCCCGCGGGCAGCGTGGCGACCGCCTCCCGCACCGTCACCGGGGCGACCTCGCGGGGCGAGCCGGGGACGAAGTTGAAGCCGATCGCGTCGGCGCCAGCCGCGACGGCCAGGCGGGCGTCGGCGGCCGACGTGACGCCGCAGACCTTCACGTGAAACAGGAGCCGTCCGGTCGAGTGCGGCATCTGCCTGAGCGTCCACGCGTCGCCGGCGCAACCGGCGCGACCGTCCATCGGCGTGCCATTTCCCGGACCGGCAAAGTCTACGGCGGGCCTGGGTGGTGGAGGAAGCGACGCCGGTTGGTCGAAACCATCTCCTGTCCGGCCCCGCTGGTGTGGCCGCTGCTCTCCCCGGCGAACCCCGCGATGCACGTCCCCAGCAGGCACCCGTCGAGCCGCCCCTTCATGGCCTCCCCGCGGACGCAGTTCTATCACGCGTCCCGGGTCACCGACCTGGCGCTGCGGGGCCTCGAGCGGTGCATCCGGCGGGCGGAGGGCATCGGGCTGGTGGTGGGCGCCGCGGGCACCGGCAAGTCGCTCCTGCTCTTGAAGCTGGCCGAGCAGGTGCGCGACGACTTCGACGTCGCCCTGCTCACCGGCACGAGCATCTGCACCCGGCGGGCGCTCTGGCAATCGGTCCTGGCGGCGATCGGCGAGCCGTATCGTGGGATCGACGAGCCCGAGCTGCGGATCGCGATCGTCGAACGGATCCGGGGCCTGGCGGCGGCCGGCTCCGGGCTCGTGATCCTGGTCGACGAGGCCCACACGCTACCCACGCGGCTGATCGAGGAACTGCGGCTGCTCACGAACATCCCCACGCCGCTGCCGGCCGTGCACATCGTGCTGGCGGGTACGCCACGGCTCGACGAGTTGCTGGGCACGGCCCGGATGGAGAGCCTCGCCCAGCGGGTGGCCGTCCGCGGCTACCTCGAACCGCTCGACCACGCCGAGACGCTCGACTACCTGCGCACGCAGACCGCGGCCGCGGGTCTGGAGTGGGGGCGCCTGTTCACCGACGGCTGTGACGACGCGGTGTACCGGGTCACGGAGGGCGTGCCGCGGCTGATCAACCAGGTCTGCGACCAGGCGCTGGTGCTGGTGGCCGAGAGCACGCGGCGGGTGAGCCCCGCCGACATCGCCGCCGCCTGGCGGGAGATCCAGCGGCTTCCGGCCCCCGCCGGACTGGAGCCGGTTGCAGACGCACCGGCGCGGCCGCGGGGCGGGGCGGTGGTCGAGGATCTGGACGGCGACGGTCTCGGGGTGATCGAGTTCGGTGGCGACGAGGGCGTCGTGGAGGTGGGCGGCTTCGACGAAGCCCGGCCCGCCGCGGCTCCGGCCGCCCCGGGCGACCCATGGGGCGGCCCGGACGTGGAACTCGTGTTCGGCGACGTCGCCGATCCGTTCGAGGCCTTCTTCGAGCGGGACACGCGGCCCGACGACACGTCGCGCGGTTCGGGACGCGACGACTTCAGCGACCGGCGGCACGTCACCAGCCGCGAGGGTCAGGCGATCGGCCAGGTGCTCGCGAGCATCGCCCGCGACGGGTCGGCCCCGGCCGAGTCGGCCGCTCGCAGCCGGGCGCCGTCGGCTCCCGCCGAGCCCAGCCGTCAGACGCGGGCCGGTGTCTCACAAGCGGACGACACCCACGGGGGTGAGGTCGAGGTGATCGACGACTCCGACATGGTGGTGATCGAGGAAGACCTCGCCACCCCGGATGCCGGCTCGCCGCCGACGGTGTTCAGCGTCCGGCCGAGCGA
>Ga0214917_10003780_pt1 | contig 17264 bp, 2 predicted proteins | sample LL_1208_BB_MetaG_FD_177983 | JGI IMG/M metagenome (GOLD analysis project Ga0214917, IMG submission 177983) | Freshwater microbial communities from Lake Lanier, Atlanta, Georgia, United States - LL_1208_BB | ecosystem: Environmental > Aquatic > Freshwater > Lake | place: USA: Georgia | collected... | reverse complement strand
GCGGCGCCACGGGCGCGCTGCTGCGCGACCAGAACCTCTTCGCCACCGCCAGCAACACCGGCTACAGCGTGGCGGCCGAAGACCTCAACAGGGACGGCAAGGCCGAGATCATTTTGGGCGGAATGTCCGGCGCCCAGCAGGTCGTGGTTTCCGATGGCGCGACGGGAGCGCTGCTCGGCTCGTTCCTGCCCTTCGCCTCCAACTTCACCGGCGGGGTGCGCCTCGCCACCGTCGACGACATCGACGGCGACGGCATCCGCGACATCATCGTCGCCACCGGGCCGAACGGCCAGTCGCAGGTGAAGCGCTACAGCGGGCGCGACCTGACCGCCATCGACAGCTTGTTCGCCTACGCCACGACCAACGCGGCGCGCAACAAGGGATTGTTCGTGGGGTAAGCCCCCGCCCAGGTTGTTGCCGGGAAATCGCACAAGTCAAGGATCGAATCTTTCCGGGAGATTTTCGCATGAGTCTGTACAACGGCAAGCGCAAGAGCCAAGGTGCATCCGCCTCGAGGAACCGCCGCCCCGCCATCGAATTGCTCGAGGAAAGGGCCGTGCCGGCCATCGAGGTGACCACCCTGCTGGAGAACACCAACTCCACGCTTCCCCTGGCGGGTTCACTTCGCGAGGCCATCTATTTCGGCTCGACGGTCTCGGACAACACCATCACCTTCAACGACTACCTCTTCACCGACACGGTCGGCACCATCCACTCCCCCACGGCCTTGGCCGTCGGAAAATTCGGCGCCACTGGAGGCCGGGGCGTGGTGACCGTCAGCGACACCGACCCCTCCTACGCGGTCGCCACCAACCCGCTTGGCAACGGCATCATGACCGGCGCGCCGTCGTTGGCATCCACCACCAGCCTGGCGGCCGCCATCGAGGCCGCCGACATCAACAACGATGGATACGACGATTTTATCACTCTCGAATCAGGGTTTATCCGCACCTACCTGGGCTCGAAGACTGGAACATTCACCAAGGGCAACTCCGTCAGCCTTGGCGGAGCCACGGGCGCCGGCCTGCTTGTCACCGACCTCAACAGCGACGGCAAGCTGGATGTCGCCACCGCCGTCACCGGGCCCAGCGGAGCCATCATGTACGCCCCCGGCAACGGTTTGGGCGGCTTCGGGTCTCCCGTCACCTTGGCGCTGACCACCCCCGACCTCACCGGCCTGTCGTATGGCGACACCAACGGCGACGGCCTGGGCGACCTCGTGGCCTGCAGCGGAGGGAAGGGAGGCGTGGGTGAAACCGTCCTTCGCGATCCCTCCAACCCCGCCACCTACAAGGCGGCGACGGTTGTGACCGCGGTCAAGGGGGCCCTCACGAACATCGCCGTGGCGAAACTCGATTCCGACGGGTTCGCCGACGCCGTTGCCGTTGACCGCTCCGGCAGCAAGGTGACCATCCTTTCCGGAATCGGCGACGGTTCGTTCGCCACCAAGTACTCGATCACCCTTCCGGCGGGTTCACAACCGGGCCAACCCCGCCTCGCGGATGTCGACAACGACGGCAAGGCCGACCTTGTGCTCCCCCTGAGGGGCCTCAACAAGGTGTATGTGTACGCGGGAGTGGGCGACGGCACCTTCCGCGCCGCCGCCTCCAGCGTCGATGTGCTGGCCCCCACCGATGTCCGCATCGCCGACATGACCGGCGACGGAATGCCCGACATTGTCGCCGCCTCGGCAAGTTCCAACTCCTTCGCCGTTTTCCGCCTGGGTGACATCCAGCGGATCCGCACCGTTGACACCACCAATCCCCCCGTCTCGCTGGCGGTCGGTTCCTTTGACGGCGTCTTCGGCGCCGATGTGATCACCTCGACAGGAAACTACAATTTCAACATCCCCATTGTCGGGGGCACCTACACCGCGAACCCCGGTGTCTCCGGTCTGCCCCAGACCGGACCGCTGGTTGTTTCCGACACCATTCCTGTGAACCCGGTCGACCCCGCCCGCGGGCTTGACCACATCGAACCCGCCGACCTCAATGGCGACGGCAAGTCCGACTTCGTGGGCCTCAACAGGGCATCCGGAACCATCCGACCCGCCCTGGGCAACGGCGACGGCACCTTCACCGCCGGGGCGCCGGTGCTGATCGGGGCCCCGGCGACCGGGCTGATCACCGGCGACTTCAACCTCGACGGCAACACCGACTCCGCCGCCGCCACCACCGGAACCGGTGGGACAATTTTCGTGGTTCCCGGCAGCAACACCGGCGCGCTCAACGCGCTGGGGGCCAAGTCCTATGCCACCGGCCTCGACAACATCGTCGCCCTCGCCGCCGCCGATGTCACCGGCGACAACCGCACCGACCTCATCGCCGTGAGCGCCACAGGTTCGCTTGTCACCCTTAAGCGCGACGCGCTGGGAACCGGCTTCCTGACACCTGGAACCATCACCGCCGGAACCGGCACGGCCAGCGGATTCGCCGTCGCCGACATCAACGGCGACCGCATCGCCGACGCGGTGGTCGCCGACACGGTCAACAACCTGCTGCGGGTCTACCTTGGCAACTCAAGCGGTTCATTCACGGCCGCCGGAACCGTGCCGTTCCTGGCAGGTTCCAACCCCGGCGCCGTCCGCCTGGGCGACATCACCGGCGACGGCAAGTCCGACATCGTGGTGGCCTTGCCCGGCATCGGCCAGGTCGCCGTGGTTTCAGGCAATGGCGACGGAACCTTCGCAAGCTCCTATCGCTCGCTCGACGCCGCGGCCGTTTCCGACATCCGCCTGGCGGACATGACCAACGACGGCAAGCTCGACATCGTCGCCGCCCTGTCGGCCAGCCACTCCTTCGCCATTTTCCAATACGGCCAAGCCGTCACCATCAATCCCGTCGCCACCCGGCAGGGCGTTCTTGTGTTGAACGGTTCGGTCGGCCGTCTTCAGTTCAACAACAACACCAACATCAACATCGTGGGGCCGGGCAAGTTCACCGAGGGAGCCTTCGCCAACCAGTACAAGGTTGTCATCCAGTCGGACCTTGGAATCAAGCAGGCCACCGTGGTCTCGGGCGGAACGGGCTACAGCGTGGGTGACACCCTCGCCCAGGACAAGAACGACCGCACCGGCGGTGCGGTGCTTACGGTGACCGCTATCGACGACACCGTCGATGGCTCCATCGATGGCTTCGGGGCGATCACCGGAGTGGGCGTGCAGAACCCGGGGGCTAATGCGGCACTCCGGTTCGATTCCGCCGGGAAACAGCTTGCTTCCCCCACCATCCTCGCCCAAGCGAATTCTCCGGGCCTCGGCCACCTGACAGCCTTCGGTCCCAGCAAGGGAACAGGCGCCGTTCTCAGTGTCGACCCGACGGCCATCGGCCTGGCCAGCGGCCTCGCCCAGTTGCAAATGCAGACCGCCGGAAAGAACACCCTCTCCATCTCGGGAGTTGAATTCGGCGCCGGCTACCAGAACAGCATCTTCCAGGGCCTTGGCAGCCTGAAACTCGACAATGTCCGTTTTAGCACCTTCAACAAGTTCGCGGTCAAGAACGCCACTTCAAACTATGTTTTCGTGCAACCAGGCGCCGGCAGCCTGACCGTCTCCAACAGCGCCTTTGTCGATGCCCCCCTGCGCGCCATCACCATGAGCGGGTCCGGTTCATTGTCGGTCACCGAGTCGCTTTTCCAGAACAGCGGAACACAGGCCATCGGCTACGCCGGCGGCTCCACATCCATCCTCGGCAGCTCTTTCATCGCCAACAACGCCGGCGCGGTGCAAATCTCGGGCGGAACCACCACCGTCACCAACACGCTGTTCCAGAACAACATCATCACCGGCGGAACCGAGAGCGCCCTTTCGCTCTCGGGAACCACCGCCACCGTCTCCAGCTCTGTCTTCAAGGGCAACACCGGGCTCAACGGCTTCAACCAGACGCTGGGCGGCAACTCCGGCGGCGCCGCCATCCTGGCACTCGCCTCACCCCTCATCATCAGGGGGTCCCTCTTCACAGGCAACGCCATCGAGAACATCAGCACCATGAACTCCGGCGGCGGCGCCGTCTACAACTTCAACTCCCCCCTCACCATCGACCAGTGCGGCTTCGAGGACAACCGCGTCAGCATCACGGGGTATCCCCTCACCATCCCCAACACTTCCACCACCACGGTGGCCTTCTTCAACCAGAACCCCGACCTACAGCCTTCGCCCCGGTACTCCGGCGGCGGTAGCCTTTATTCCGGCGGGCAAACCATCATCACCAACAGCTATTTCAATCGGAACATTGTTGATTCCCAGGTCGACTACTGGCAGCAGTCCCCCTCAGAGGCCACCAATCCCACCGAACCACAGTATTCAGGTGCAGGCGCCCTCTACCTCACCCGCAACCTTGTCGGCAACACCACCAACACCATCACCAATGTGACATTCACCCAGAACAACGCCATTCAAACCGCCAACCGCGTCGACTTCTCCAGGTCTGCCAATTCCGTCTCCACAAACCCGACCAACTTTTCACCGCGCTCGATGGTGCTCGGCAACAAGTTCCGCGTCGGCACCGTCGGCACAGCCAACGATGTCATCACTTCCTACCTCAACGGCATCGAGTTCCAGGAAAACCAGGGCGGCACCAAGGGGTTCAACAACACCAATGTCCCCACGGGAACCCTGGGAACCTTCCTCACCAAGGGATACCTCGACGACAACCTCGCAAGCCCCCAGTTCGAAGACTTGGTGCTGGGCGATTTCTCGGCCCTCACCTTCCTGCAAAGCGATGGCAAATCCCCCATCGGGTTCACCAAGTTCCAAAACAATTACCCCACACTGCCCTTGGGCGCCCAACCGGTCGGCGCGGCGCTCGCCGACATGTTCCAACTCAAGTACAACTCGAGCGTTTTCCGCAACGACCTGCTTGTGGCGACCCGCGCCTCCGGCGCCACCCCCGCCCAGGTCCGCGCCTTCACCCTCGACGAGGTGAACTCGCAAACCACGCTCACATTCAACCCGACATTCGCCCCGGTGAACCTGTCGTTTGATCCCATCGACATCCAGATCAGCCGTGTCACGCGCACCGTCTCGGCCTTGGGTGAAAAGGAGTTCGTGGCCTTCGTCACCGGCTACGACAACACCCTGGGCAAGGGCGTCGTGCAAAAATTCACCATCACCCAGGTTTACCAGGGTGTTGTCAACAACATTCCCGCCTCCATCACCGGCACGATCGTCGCCTCGGCACCCACCTACTTCACCGGTCGCCCCCTCGCCATGGCCATCGGCAACATCGACAACACCGACAGCCGCGACGATGTCGCCATCTCCACCACCAGCTCCATCCTGGTGTTCGACGGTCCAACCCTGTTCCAGCGGGCATCCCTCAACACCGGCGGACTTTTCATCCCCGACATTGGCGATATCACGCTCAAGGACATCAACAAGGACAACCTCCCCGATCTTCTTGTAACCTTGGGCATTAACTTCCGCGTGGGGGTCTACTACAACACGGGCAACTACGACTTCAACAATCAGATACCGCAGTTTTTCGCCTGCTCGGCGTTCCCGGTCTCCATCGATGCCGCTGACATGTTCGGCAAGAGCACCACCCAACTGGTGGTTGCCACGGCATTCAACAACTTCGACATCATCAACCCAACGGGTTCGCTCACTTCCACAGGCCGCGGCCTCAATGGCGGCGCCATGATCATCGCCGATGGACGAGACATCAATCCCTCGACCTATGTTGACGCCTACAGCTACTATCCAGGCGCAAGCAACACCACCCTCACCAATGTGACGGTCACCGGCAACTCGCTTGTCAACCAGTTCGCCACCGGCATCAACCGCGGCTTCACCAATGCCAACATCGCCGACACCGGCGGCATTTTCGTCGATGCCTGGGGCCCACCCCTGCTCGGTTCAAGCTCGGTTCGCCTGCAAAACACCATCAACCTGGGCAATACAGGCATCAACTACCTGGGAACAAAATTCACCGGCACCTATGTGAACACCTCGCGCAGTTATGCCGGCGCCACATTCAGCACCATCTCCACAAACTTGTTCAATCCGGCCACCTCACCGGGCTATTCGGGTGGATACGCGGGCGACATCGTCCAATCCGACCTTCAGGCCAGCACCGACCAACTCCGCCTTCGCACCGAGGAAGTCTCGGCGCTCATCGGCCTCACCGACCTCCTGGGCGGCGGCGACGCGCAGGTCTACCAAAGCCGCATCAAGACCGTCGCCATCGACAGGCTCAGCCCGGCCCGTGACGCCGGCACCGATGTCACCGCTACCGTTCCCACCGACGCCCGCGGCCTCAACCGCAGGATCGGCTACGCCGTGGACATCGGCGCCTACGAGGTCCAGATCGGCACCAAGACCACGGTGCAATCCCCGCTGCTCCGCCCCGCCGACAGCACACATCCCAACCTTTATTTCACCATCGCCTATGGACAAAACAGTTCCGTCTCCATCAACACCAAGGCCTTCGACAATGTCCCGCTTGTCGACGCCATCACCGGCCGGATCGACCTCGTGCGTTCCTCCGACCTCAAGGTGATCGGCACCGCCGCCCTGACCCAGGTGGACCCCAACGACAAATCGAAGGGGGCAAACGCCAGCATCACCCTCAACCCCACATTTGACGATCTCCTTCCCACCGGCCGCATCACCGTGTTCGCCCGTTATCCCGGCGACCCCAACAACGCCGTCAGCGAGACCACGCCCTTTGACATCTATGTCACCCCGGCGCCGGTGACCCTCACCCTGAACCCAGTGGCCCCGTCCATCCAAGCCGGGTCGTCGATCACCCTTTCGGGCACCATCGACACCGCCAACTCCATCGCGCCACTCCTTGGATCGGTCACCATCACCCTGACCGCCCCGGGATCCATCGCCAGCATCTACAATGTGCCCATCCAGTACGACAGCAACGACCCCAGCAAGGGCACCTTCAGCCAGAATGTCTTACCGCCTAGCCTGAATTCACTGGGCAACTACTCCATCGCGGTCACCTACAACAATGGCGGCAACCCCGACAAGTTCGTCATCGACCCCGCCGCCGCTCCCGTCACCGCCACCTTCGAGGTGGTGAAAACCCCCACCGTCGTTTTGTCGCTGCCCGTGGTTCCCGTCGTTCGCGGCAACCCGCTCACCCTTTCCGCCACGGTGATTCCGCCGGTCACCTCCGGGGTCAACGACCCGACACCCCTTTCGGGCACCGTCGATTTCCTCCGCGCCGATGGCACGGTCTTCGCCACCGCCACACTACCGGGCTCGCCTGTCTTCGGCGCCGTCACCTACTCCGTCACCATCAACAACACAACCGATCCGCTTTACATCCTGCCCGACGCGCCCGACAACACCATCGTCGCCCGCTACAACCGCGGCGCCGGCTTCTATTCAACCGCCTCCTCCGTGGCGCAATACCTCAACCTGGTCGGCCAGCAGACCACCACGACACTCACCCCATCCGGGTCGCTTGGCACGCAAACCTACGGCACGCCCAACTCATTCACCGTCAGCCTCACCGGCCTTCCCGGAATCTCCTCGCCCACGCAACCGCTGGCGGGCAGCCAGGTTCAGCTGGTGGCCAACGGCGGCACGGTGATCGCCGCCCAGCCGTTCGTCAATGGAACCTTCCAGTACTCGTTCAGCAATATCGTGCTCCCACCGGGGAACTACGGGCTGAGCGCCCGCTACACCGGCGACGGCCTCAACTACAACGCCTCGGTTTCGCCCGTCACCACCCTCACGGTGAACCAGGCAAACCCCGCCATGACACTCCTTCCGGCCGCCGGTAATTCCACCCGCCTGGTCGCCGGCCCCTCGGCATCCACCACCTTGGTGGCCACGGTCACCGGCCCCTCGGGTGGTTCGGCACCAACCGGATCGGTTTTGTTCCTGGTCAACGGCATCGCCGCGGGCAACCCGGTGCCGCTGGTGAACGGCTCAGCCTCCTTCACCAGGGCTTTCCCGACGGCCTCGTCGGCGATCATCGCCGCGCAGTTCATCCCCGCCGACAACCTTTACAACGCCGCTTCCGTCGACACCACCGTCACGGCGTCGTCGCTCACATTGGCAACTTTCACTCCCCAGGTTGTCCGTGGCAATGACATACGCCTGAACGCCTTGGAAACCCCGGTTCTCGCACCGGGATTGGTCGAATTCGTCGTGGTTCGCAGCAACGCCGCCACGGTTCTGGGGTCTGCCTCCTCTTCGTTGGTCAACAACCTGCTGGGCGGCACCGTCTACGAGGGGTTGTTCGCCTCGGATGTCCCGACCTCGGCGCTTGCCTTGGGAGCCAACCAGGTCTATGCCCGCTACGCCGGATCCGCCAACCCCAGCACTTGGGCCGGACCCGTCACCATCACCGTCTCCCTGCAGGGAACCACAACGGCGCTTGTCACCGGCGTCACCACGGGCCTCCGCTACGGCGATCCCATCAACCTTGGCGCCACTGTCACCCCGGCGGTCCCTGGAACACCCGCCCTGCCGCAATCCGGCACCATTTCCGTGGTCGACACCCTCTCGGGCAAGTCGCTCAATTCCATCACGGGCAACACCCTTGGCCTGCCATCACTGCCGGTCACCCTCAACGCGGGCGCCTATCAGTTCGAGGCCCGCTACACCGGCGACGACAAGAACTTCGCCGGCTCCAAGTCCTCCCCCGCGCTGCCCGTCACCATCGGCAAGGCGCTGACATCCCTCAGCGTTGGCACCTCGTCGCAAAACATCAACATCGGCGCCGGCATCACGCTGACCGCCAACATGGCTGCCAACCTGTTCGGTTCCGCCGGCGGAACCGTCCAGTTCTACGACAACGGAGTCGCCATCGGCTCTTCAATTTCCCTGGTCACCGGCGCCGCCACGCTTGCCTACACGCCCACGCGGATCGGCAACCACGCCTACACGGCGAAATACACCGGCGACTCCAACTTTGAAGCCGCCTCGGGCACCGCCTCCGGTTCTGTTTCGGTCAATGGTCGCGCGCCTTTCTTCGCCGTTGCCAGCTCCACCGGTTCGGGTATCCAGCTTTACAACGCCGCCAACAAGGCGCTCCTGACAACGGTTTTCCCCGAAACCACCAACTACAAGTCCGGCTTCCGCATCGCCACCGGCGATGTCACCGGCGACGGCGTGGTGGATGTGGTCTACTCCACCGCCCTTGGTTCCACGGTCGGCGTGATCGACGGACAATCGCTCGCCACCGTGCGCCGCTTCGCCGCCTTCAGCCCCAACTACACCAAGCCGGTCAACCTGGCCGTTGGAGACATCGACGGCGATGGCGTCGGCGACATGGTGGTGGCCCCCGCTTCCACGGGCACTTCGCCCCTGGTGCGCGCCTTCTCCGGCAAGGATGGCTCCCTGCTCTTCTCCAAGCTGGCCTATGCAGCCAACTACACCGGCGGCGTTTCCGTGGCGGCGGGTGACCTCACCGGCGACGGCAAGGCCGAGATCATCTGCGCCCCGCTGACAGGCAACGCCGCCAGGGTGGTCGCCTTTAACGCCGCTTCGGGCAATCTGGTCCGCGACTTCACCGTGGTGGGCGCCGGCAGCACCAACGGTTTTAGCATCGCCGCGGCCGACCTCACGGGCGACAACAAGGCCGACATCGTTTTGGGTGCCCTGACCGGATCGACCAAGGTGACGGTGGTGGACGGGCAAACCTTGCGGACCTTGGGTTCGTTCCAGGCCTTCGGCAACGCCACCACGGGCGCGCGCGTGGCCACCGTGGGCGACATCAACAACGACCGCATCGCCGACATCCTGGTCGGCGCCGGGGCGAACGGAAACGGCCAGGTTCGGCGGTATAGCGGCGCCAGCCGGCAGGTGATCGACGCCCTGTTCGCGTTCACCGCTGGCAGCAAGGAACGATCCGCGGGCGTTTACCCGGGTTGATTGAATTTCGGGGTTGCATGGTTTGAGCCTCGGGCTTGCCCCGGGGCGCAAACCATGATGCCACTTTCGCCCAATAGCGAAAAACTCAGATAACCTCAGATATCTAATCAAATATTAATAAATCAAACAAACCTTCGGCACCGCCCGCCCGTCATGGATGTGGAGGATGACGCCAAGCCAAGGATCGGGGCGGCGGAACCTCCCTCCGGTAAGTTCCGGAGAAGATTCCGGTTGGGACGGCTATGACGACTGGAAACCGAGGATCATTTCAATCCAACGGCCCCAGCCATCGAGGCCCACTCGGCGTCACGACGATTCAAAAAACAAGTGTTGGGAAGAACCGCCCAGGCTAATGGCGTGGCATGGAAAGCGCCGCCCGGCCTGAATGATCAGCGCGGTCTTCAGGGACGAGGTGCTTCATGTCGCGCAATCCAAATCGCTCGCTCTGGTCGCGCATCTTTGGAGCCGGAACAGGCGCAAGCAAAACGCCCGCCAGGCGCCTGGCCCTCGAGGCCCTCGAGGAACGCGCGGTTCCCGCCCTGGCGGTGACCAACCTTCTCGACAGCACGAATGTGTCGAGTCCCATCGCGGGTTCGCTGCGGGACGCCATCACCCGCCCTCCCTCCGATGGCATCATCACCTTCGACCCGTCGCTGTTTTCCGATGCCGTGGGACCGCAAACCTTGGTGCTCAACGGCGCGGTGGGCCGACTTCAAGTCAACAGCAGCGCCAATCTGAACATTCAGGGCCCGGGCAAGTTCACATCCGGCCCCTTCGCCGGGCAGTACAAGCTCATCATTCAAAGCGACCTCGGTTTTCTCAACGCCACGGTCAGCAATGGCGGTCAGGGTTTCAAGCCAGGGGATATTCTCCAACAAGGCCTCGACCAATTCACCGGCGGTGCCCGTTTTCAAGTCCTCAAGGTCGACCAAAGGGGCGCCATCACATCGGTGAGCGTGATTCAACCCGGCGCCAACGCCTCGCTCAGGTCAACCGGCGCCGTGCTCAGCCCCACCGGTTCCGGGATCAACCAACTGACACCTGTCGGCGGCAGCACCGGTTCGGGCGCCTTCCTTCAGGTGAATCCAATCGACATCGGCATCGCCAGCGGCCTGGTTCAGCAGCAGATGACGGGTGGAAAGGGAGTCATCACGGTCAACGGGATCCACTTCGGCACCGCCAGCGGCGACGCCGTGATTGTCGGTTTGGGCAACCTCACGGTGAACGATTCCCAGTTCGACAACGCCGACAAGTTTGGTTTTCCCAAGCAGTCAACTTCCTACATCAATGTTCTCAACGGTGGCCTCGATCTCTCAATCAGTAATTCCCGGTTTTCCGATGCTGGCTTCACGGCGATCGACATGATCGGCAACGGCAACCTGACGGTTACCGGTTCGGTGTTTGATGGGAACGATTACAACGCTATCGACTACCGGGCCGGTAGAACGGTCGCGATCACCAATTCAACATTCAACGGGAACGGTGATGGCGGATCCACAGGGTCCTTGCTGTCCCTGGGCTATGGCGCAGTAAGGGTCTCAGGCTCCAACAGCGTGACCGTAACAAACAGCTTGTTCCAAGGCAATTTCGTCCAGAATATTAACACCACTTCCACATTTGGCGAAGGCGCCTCGGCCCTCTGTGTCAATTCCTGCGCCTCGCTCACCGTTTCAAACAGCACCTTCGACGGCAACACCACCTCCAACGCGGGCTTCCAACTGCCGGGTGAACCTTCCACCAACTCATTCAACTCGGGCGGCGCGGCCATCCTGACCATCCTCACCCCGACAGTCACTGTTTCCAACTCGCTTTTCCGCAACAACTCGGTCCTTGGCATCAACCAGGAGGATTCAGGCGGCGGGGCCATTTACAACTACAACGGATCCTTGACCATCAACCAATGCGGATTTGAGGACAACTACATCACCATCACCGGCTACCCGCAAAGTTCCGTCGCCCCTCCCGATGCCACCGACTACTTGGCCAACCCCGAACTGCAACCCTCGGCGCGCTACTCCGGTGGTGGCGCGGCCTATTCCGGCGGCAGCACCACGATATCCAACTCGTATTTTTCCGAAAATACCGTCCAGTCGCAGGTCGATTTCTGGCAGCACGCGCTCGATGAAAGCGCGACTCCCTCAAAGCCACTTTACTCAGGCGGCGGGGCCCTCTACCTGACCAGCAACGGCCTCAATGCTGTCAACAATCTTTATAATCTGACATTCAACAGGAACTCCGCCGTGCAGACCGGCGCAACCTCGGACACCAACAATTCGGGCAAGGGCTCAACCTTCATCCCGTTGGGCGCCATTCCATCCTCGATTCGCGTTGATCCGGTTTATGGCATTCTCACCATCAACGCCGCCAACCAGAGTTTCTCCGTCGCCAGCGACCAGGGGTTCGGATTCCGCACCAATTTCATCGCCGATCCACCTGTCTCGCTTGCCGCCAAGCCTTCCTCATCCCCTGGCGCCGTCACCCAAGGCGACTTCAACAACGACCTCATTCCGGACTTCATCGTCGCCAACCCTCTGGTGAACTCGGCTTCCCTTTACCTCGGCACCATCTCCGGGTCTTTCAAGCTCTCCTCCTCGTTCGCCGTGGGCACCACCCCCGCCGCTGCGCCCGTGGCGGTGACATCGGGTGACTTCAACGGCGATGGTAATCGGGATTTCGCCGTCGCCAACAGCGGCGAGAACTCCATCACCTACTTCCTGGGAAATGGCAACGGCACCTTTTCAAGTGCCGTGAACCTGACCACAACCGGGGCACCGGTCGCCATCGCCGCGGGAGACTACAACAACGACACCTTCGTCGACCTGACGGCGGTCACCTCCTCGGGAACCATCAACCAGTTCAACTGGAACGGCACAGGCGCCGCGTTTGATGCCGCCGTGAAGAGCGCTTTCGTCTCCACCCCGGCTTCCATCGAGGTGGGTGACCTCAACGCCGATGGTATCCTCGACGCCGTGACAGTGGACTCCGCCGCCAACCTGATCCACACCTACTTCGGCCAAGCCAACGGCACCTACATCAACAATCCTCTCACCAACGACTACAACACAGGGGCCGGAACCGACCCGCGAGTGGCGCGCGTCGCCGACCTCAACAACGACAACCTTCTCGACATCTTCGCGCCGCTGCACGGAACCGACCAGGTGGTGGTCTACACCAACAGGGGCAACGGCCTTTTCACCACCACCAAGAACAGCTTTTATACGGTGCTGCCCGGACCGGTTGACGCCACCGCCGGCTTTGTCGATTTCGACAACAACCGCGACATCGCGGTCGCCACCGACACCACATCCTCAATCAGCGTGCTCTACGGCGCGGGCGGCGGCAACTTCCTCAGGCGCCCGATCCCAACTGGCCGGGGACTCAACGGCGGCGCGATCATCCTCGCCGATGGTCGCGCGCCTGGAAATCCCAACAATGTGAACTTCAATCCATTCAACGGATCCAGCACCACGAACATCGTCAACTGCACCATCACGGGCAACAGCTTGGTGAATCCATTCGCCACCAGCTCAAACTCGAACAATTCAACGGTCCAACGATATGCGGGGGCTGTCCGGGAACAATGGGTCAACGCCACTGACACGGGTGGGATTTTTGCCGACATCAACACCGGCAGCTCCATCCTCACCACCAACACCCTGATCAACAACAACACAGGCATCCGCTATATCCAGCAGGGAGCATTTAGAATACAAGGAACCCCGGTGGTCGGAATTTCCAACACCGGGGTCCGCAACTTGGTTGACGGGTTCGGCACCTTCGGATCCATCAGCAACAGCATGTACGATCCCACCACCTGTTACGGGTACAACAATCCGGGCAACATCGGATACATGGCGCTTACTCCCGCCCCCGGCGACATCATCCAATCCGACGGCAACGCCAACCTCGATCCCTACGGGTTGCAGACCGATGTGCGCGCCCCGCAGATCGGCCTTGTCTCGAATCCGGCCTACTCCGGCAGGATCAAGTACATCCCGATCGAGCGCCTCAGCCCGGCCCGCGACGCCGGCACCTCGGTGAATGTCTACCCGGCACCCCTCGCCACCGACACCCGCGGCGCCAACCGCCTGATCAACATCAATGTGGACATCGGCGCCTTCGAGGTGCAATACGCCACCAGCACCTCTGTGGCTTCCCCCGTGCTCGCCCCTGCCGACGGCACCCACCCCAACCCCTACACCTTCACCACCTACGGTCAGCAGGTCACCCTCACCGCCAAGTCGCAGTGGAACGACAACAAGCTGCCCACCGAGGGTATCCAGGGAATCGTTGAGCTTGTCAGGGCTTCCGACAACGCGGTGGTGGCCAGCGGCACGCTTATCCAAGTTCCCGGCGACAGCAAGGCCGGAACCGTCACCTTCGCCATCAACAACAACGCCACCAACCTGCTGGCCACCGGAGCCAACACCCTGTATTTCCGCTACAGCGGAGACATGAACTACGCCACCAGCCAATCGACCCGGTTCGATGTCATCGTCAACCCGACCGCCACCACCACAACACTGGCGGCACCCGCCCCCAATCCCTCGGGCCGGTACGATCCCATCACCTTCTCAGGAACCGTCAACGCCCCTGCCTCGACGCGGTTCCCCATCGGCACGGTTGAGTTGGGTTATCAGGTCGGCGCCGGGCCGTTCATTGTGCTGGCCACCAACATTCCAGTGGCCTCCGACGGGTCCTATTCGCAATCCCTCGTTCCCGCCAATGTCGGCTTGGCGTACGGCCTTTACAACATCCTCGCCAAGTTCAACCCGACCGACGCCAACCAGTTCTCCGTTTCCACTTCCACGGCCCAGGTCCTCACCATTGGTGTCACCCCCACCGTTACTCTTTCCAATATCAGCCCTAATCCGGTGCAGGCGACCATCTCCGTCACCTTCTCCGCGATCGTGCTGCCGACCGATCCTTTGGAACCGCTCACCGGTTCCCTCGACTTCATTGCCAACGGGGTGTCCCTGGGCACTGTTCCCTTCGCAAGCGCCAAACCCCTGGCCGGCGGCGCCGGCCTGCAGTACACCCTTGTCACCGCCAACACGAATAGGTTGAACCTGGGAACCCAATCGGTGACTGCCCGGTATAACCAGGATGGTGGCAGCTATGCCACCACCACATCGTCCGGCCAAAACATCACCGTGATCGGCTACGACACCACCACCACGGCATCGGCCTCGAAGCTGTCCGTTCCGTATGGCACGCCGGTCAATCTTTTGGCAACCGTCAGGCACCTTGCCTCCCCCGCCTTGGGCAATGGCACGGTGACCTTCTTCCAAGGCAGCACGGTTCTCGGTTCCGGTTCGGTCAGTGAGGCAAACCCCACCGCGACCATTCCCAACCTCGTCCTCACTGGCGGCACCCACCTGATCGACGCGGCCTTCGGCGGCGACGGCACCACCTACAACCCATCAACCTCCAATCCCGTCAGCGTTCAAGTCACGCAGGCGAACGCGACGGCGGTGCTTTCAGCCTCTCCTGTGGTGAACCTCGGTTCCTCCACCACCTTCACCACCACGCTCACTCCATCCGCCTCAGGTACCGGCATCGCCGGCCTTGTGGGCAGCGTTGTCTACTCGATCAGCCTCAACGGCGCGGCCCCGATGGTTATCGGCACCGTCCCGGTCAGCCTCAGCGGCGTGAACACCTACCGCGCCAGCCTCAACTACACCGCGCCCATCACCGGCAATTACACCGTCAGCGCGGCCTACACGGGCGACTCCAACTTCTCCTCGACCATCGCCCCGCTCGATTTCCGGGTCAACCGGGTGGTGATCCAGCGCTTCTACGCCATCGCCCCGGCCGTTGGGTCCACCATCCAGCTCTTCAGCACCACCACCAACACTCAGATGGCGGTGATTCGACCCTTGGGCACCTCCTACACGGGGGGCTTCAGGGTCAGCACCACCGGCGATGTGACCGGTGACGGCATCGCGGACCTTGTTTACACGGCACGAACCACCTCGTTTGTCAGGATTGTCGACGGCCGGACGCTCAACCCGCTGGGCGGCTTCTACGCCTACACCACCAACTATCCCAACCCGGTGAACATCACCACGGGCGATGTCAACGGCGACCTCCGCGACGACATCATCGTGGCGCCGGGTGGCACCGGGTTCGCCCCGGTGGTGAAGGTGTTCAACGCCGCCAACCTGAGCCAGGTGCTGTGGTCCAAGACCGTGTATGCCGCCAACTACCTGGGCGGGGTGACGGTTGCCGCGGCCGATGTCAACAACGACGGCCGCGCCGATGTGATCACCGGGCCCATGACCAGCGCCCAGGCCAATGTGCGGGTTTTCAGCGGCGCGAACGGCGCCCAGCTCAAGAGCTTCATTGTCACCGCCCACGGCACCGGCTACACCGGCGGCATCTGGGTGGCGGCCAATGTCTACGCCAGCGGCGCGGTCGATATCGTCACCTCGTCGAACTCCGGGGCACCACGGGTGGTGGCCACCGATTACAGCACTCTTGCCACCCGGGCCAACTTCCTGGCCTTCTCGGCAAACTACAGGGGCAGCATCCGCGTCGCCATGGCCGACACCAACGGCGACGGGGTGAGGGAACTTCTGGTGGGGATCGGGGCGAATGGCGGTGGGCCACTGGTGGCGCGTTACACGCAAAACTACCAGCGCATTGACCAGTTCTTCGCCTTCGGCCCGGCCAACGGGGCGGCTTCCTTCAACGGGGGTGTGTTCCCCGGTTGATGCACCCCAAGCAAATGGGACAATCCGCAAGGGTCCGACAATCGTCGTGATGGAAGAACCGGTGCAAGCAATCGGTATCGATTGTCGGGTCTGTGCGGGACAAAGCTGTGTGGTTGATGGCCTGAGTGAGATGGGGGAGCCCAGCGAACGAGCGCCAATCGACGATGAACAGGACAAGTGCGCGTCCGACGCGACATGATTCATTGTGTGTATTTGGACGAAAATCTGAAATTGAACCGCCCACGAGGTGATTTCCATGGCTCGCAAATCCGAACGACGGACCTGGTCGGAATGGTTTCGGGGCGAGAAGAAGGCCATGGCTCGCAAGCGCCTGGCGGTGGAGATTCTGGAAGACCGTGCCGTCCCGGCAATGGTCACCACGCTTTTGGACGGACCTGATCCCACCCAACCCATTGCCGGTTCCTTGCGGGCGGCCATCATCGAGGCATCGCGAACGAACGGGCAGGTTGACTTCGATCCAAACCTGTTCACCTCGGGTTCACAAACATTGGTGCTCAACGGTGCCGTTGGCGCGATAGTTCTCAACAGCGGTCAAAATATTTCCATCAACGGACCTGGCGCCAGCAAGCTAACCATCCAGTCGGATTATGGCTTCACCGCGGCAAACGCCTCGAGCACAGGCGCCAACTTCCGCCAAGGCGACCAACTGAGGCAAAAACGCGACACCACTGGAACCAACGGCTATCAGG
>Ga0214917_10003779_pt1 | contig 17267 bp, 12 predicted proteins | sample LL_1208_BB_MetaG_FD_177983 | JGI IMG/M metagenome (GOLD analysis project Ga0214917, IMG submission 177983) | Freshwater microbial communities from Lake Lanier, Atlanta, Georgia, United States - LL_1208_BB | ecosystem: Environmental > Aquatic > Freshwater > Lake | place: USA: Georgia | collected... | reverse complement strand
AGCAGGCGCTAGAATGACGACCAGAATCATTGACATACTAAGAAGCACACCAATCTACGCCGAGATGCTGGCGCAGGTTCCCGAGGATCAGCGTGAGGCTGCTATCGCAGCGCTCGAGGAGCAGCTGCAACCCTACGAGTCCCTCATGCTCTCACTGCCGAGTGGGGCCGTCGAGAACTTCATGAGGTCCCTAAATAATGATGGGGCAAAGCAGGATGAGCAGCCCACACCAGCGTCCACCCGAAGGCAGCCCAGGAGGTTCTGATGTCGACCACAAGGTTCAACCCACCTGTCCCAGAGTTCGAGGCTCGAACTGGTCTCGGTGACACTACAGTACCGGACGGCGACGGTCTAATCGAACCTGGGGAGAATGATTACTCTACCCGGAACAGGTCCACATTAAGGAAATACATCAGCAGCCTAACGAGGGGCGTTGAACCGACTGAGGGGATCACACCCGACAGTGGACCGATTTCGGTTCCACATGCTAATCCGTTTCCACTGAATCCAGACGATCGTGATGGTCAATTCTCGGACCAAGCTGGTCTACGTGAAGCAGCATATCGAGACGGAGTGTCGGGGTCTCCCTTCGAAAATGCCCTGTTCGAGAATATCATCAAGATAGGTCCACTCGGAGAGGCGAACGATTCGATCGAGCTTAGCGGTCATGAACTGCTACCCGGCGTTGTAGGGTCGGAGATTCCCAACGGCGCAATCAGAACAGTTTCCACCGGAGCGAAAGCTTACATCACGTCGTTGGGTCAAGCGTTAACCAAAAAAAATCTATACTCGGGTAAACTGTCGATCGAATCAGGCGAGACGTTCGAGGGTCGAAGCTTCGTAGCTGAGCAGGGTGTAGAGACTGGAGACAGTGAGGAGTCCAACCCTCCTGTCAACTCAAGGGTCAGGCTCGGATCTGATTCTTTGGGATCTTCGTACGACGTCGCTAACTTAAAAGTTACGACGCCCGCAGACCTGGCGTCGATTGGAACGAAATTGATGACGTCGGCGATGGGAGTTGACGTCGTCGACTACAGCGAATTTAAATTGTGGATAAAAGGACCGGGCGGGATTTCGCAGCTTGACGGCCCCATCCGCGTGGCAACCGCAGCTGCCAAAACATCTCTGAGTGACCTCAACAACACGATGGCGAGTGGGGGTCAGGATGCTATCATCGCCTCTGACGATATAGGAAACACGGGAGGCAAATACACAGCAAGGGTGTGGCCCACCGCTTTCACCTCTGAGAATGGTGGAAATTACACAGGTACGGAGTCGGGTCAGGCTGCTTTCTCATCTTTCATTCTCGGCGGCACTTTCGTCGCTGCGGTGCTCGCCGCCGCAATTCTGGGGGCGATCGTTCCCGCGATCGCCCCCGCAAGCGTCCCAGCAGAGGTCAATTCAGGAACAAATAACAGAAGGAAACTTAAATCAGGAGAGTTTCGCTACGAACCCAGAAACGCGGCGCTCGGGGTCATCTCTAACGTTTTGGACGCGGCAGCAGGCATAGCGGGTCTTGATCTGCAGAACCCAATTTATGTTCCCACCAACAGTCTCGTGGGCTACGGAGACTGCGTCGTCGCAGGATTGGCTTACTTTCTTGGAGTCACAATAGGAATTGATCCAGCTATTATTACTCGGAAGTTTATTACGTTGAACGGCAACACACTGGTCTTCTTGGGTGCGATCGCCGCAAGATTAGCCGTGATCTACGTGGAGCCGACATCCAGGCAGTATTACATGGGGATCATCAGGGAGCTAAATCGTAATACAGTCGCGCTTGGTGATTCGATAAGGAGCTTCGGAGCTGCAGCAGCTGATGCAGCAGCTTCGATAGTTGGGATAGGCTCGACTCCGAGTATTTTTGACTCGAAGCTGTTCAAGTTCGTCAATACTCTGGCGAAGATCGGAGATCTAGCATACACGCAGGCAGCTGCGATCGATTATCGCAAGACTGACATCGAGTCTGATCCTGATACCGTGTACTCCACGTTTGACCCGCTTTCTGATAAAACGGGTGGTCAAAAGTTTTTGATGAAAGGGTTCGGGGCGAGGAGGATATACGGAGACAAAATTAAAGATCGACGTGGAGTCAGTTACTCTCTTTCCGACCTCCCTTCGTATCATCTCGTCCCGTCTGGAAGTGATCAATCTTACCAACGTTTACTCGGAGGGTCGAAAGCTGCTATGAGAATTAAGTCTGTCGGAGCTAAAGGTAGCTCGGATGGACGTCTCAGATTCTCACCAGAGCAGGTTTCTGCAATCGAGTCTGTTCTAGAAGCCGAGTATATGCCGTTCTATTTTCATGATCTGAGAACTAATGAGATCGTCGCATTTCACGCGTTTCTTGAGGATCTTAGCGATAGCTATCAGGCTAACTACAATAACGCCGGCGGATACGGTAGAGTCGAGGAGATTAAAACCTATAAGGACACAAAACGATCGGTTGGATGCACATTTCATGTCGTTGCAACGAACCCTGAGGACTTCGATTATATGTGGTGGCAGATCAATAAACTAACGACGATGGTTTACCCCCAATGGTCGTCAGGTCGTGATTTGATTTCTAAGTCCGAGGTTGGGGGAGGCACCGCCGATTTCAAGTTCACGCAACCATTTTCTCAGATTCCTACCGCCACTCCCATTATAAGATTCAGGGTGGGTGACGTAATAAGATCGAACTATTCGAGATTTAATCTGAAGAGACTGTTCGGATTCGAAAATCCCGAAAAAAAGCAAAAAGAAGCCAGCGCGATTACGAAGGACAGGGTTTATTACACCGTAAAAGCAGGAACCGAGGTTTGGGTGTTCGACAACAACGTTAATGACGTCTACAAAGCGACAATAACAAAAGAGCTTGGGAAGCAGCAGCCGACTTTTTGGAAAGATCAATATCCAGATCAAGATTTTGAACCTAATTTGTTGAAGATTTTTGCTCCTGAGTTTGCGAAATTCGTAGCTGTTTACACCGACTCGCCAGGTGTGATCGAAGAGATTAACGGTTCAATATCATTGGGCTCGACTGATTTAACTACTCAATTCTACGATTCCAACAATAATGCCATCATTCGTTCTTTCGAAACTACACGAGGGTATGGTCTCGCTGCTGTCGTAACTCAGCTGCAATTCACATGGATGGATGGTCTTTGGGGCGCGGGAGAAGACGGTGCTGGGAAAAGAGCACCACGTTCCTGTAAAATTCAGATGAGCTTCGACCCGATTCACGATATCACGCCAGGCCTCGATCACGAAGGCTTCAACAGGGCTCCGATCTATCCAGTCGGTAATCTTGTCAATAGGATCATCGAGGGCGGTGAACCTTCACCGTATGGTGCTGGCACTGATGCTCGATCAATTGAGTCTGCTGGAAACGTCCTCTCTAAGCAAGCGTACGAGCAAGCCTTTAAACAAGGCTTCCTCAGTAAGTTATTTTAAGGTTCAGGGGTTCACCAGATGGCAACCAGTAGATATCGCAAGGACACGATTATAGGAACTCCGCAACGCCTCTCCACGGCAGCAGCGACCTTAAGAATTAGACAAGCCGTGAATTCCGGTGCCCTGGCGACCCGTGAGTTCGTGATGACTGAGGGCCAACGTCTCGACACACTCGCGGGTCAGCTGTACGGCGACGGGCAACTCTGGTGGGTGATCGCAGCAGCGAGTGGGATCGGTTGGTGGTTACAGGTCCCACCGGGAACCAGAATTCTCGCTCCTACCGACATCGACGCTACACTGAGGCTTGTGTAACTTGCCAAGATCACCGCTCATCGCGCAGGCCACTAAGGAGCTTTCAAAGTATTTCGCCGCGACGACGGATTCAGCTTTCATAGATAGAACGTGGCAGATCAAGCAGTCTGCCGACGCTGCGCGCAAAACGTTGGCCACTGGTACAACGGACGAAAAATTGAAAGCAAACGCTTCGATTGCTAATCGAAGCGTGGAATACGTCGAAGGGACCACCAGGTCTGATCGTATTGCAGACTTGATTAACGGTGCCGTCTCCATAGGAAGCTTTTTGAACGTGGACGGAATCGGATTCACGAACGGCTCGATAAAGGATTACGAGGATCAGATAAGCTTCTACACCATGTCAGGCTATGCTCCACAGCTCATGAAGTCTGTGAGCGATGTGAATTGGTCACCTGATGGTAAGCTGCCCAACCTTGATTTCGACAAGGACGCCACAGATCCACGAACCCCATTTCCGAAGTCGAATCTGTACGCCGCCGTGATTCGTAATCCTTACCTCGGCCCAATGACGAGGGACGTGGGTCCGCTGGAAATTTTCATGAATGGGATTCCGACGCTTGAGTTCAGCAAGTGCGTGCCCTACCTCAGTATTAACGTTGTCAGCCTCCTCAGAACAGCTGGGACCGTTGCACCCCCGTTGACCCTGATCGGATTTCTCAATCCGCCTGCGCTGGGCGCAAGCGACGCTGCGATCCTAAACGCGCAGGGTACTATCGTTAGGACGGAGGCAAGCACTCTGGGGGGTGGCTTGGTGAGTGGGATGGAACTTTTCACGGCACCTCAAACGCTTGTGAATATGGGAGCCACGGGCGCCGAGTTCGTACCTGTCATCGACAGAATGAGACCCTTGGCGAGCTTGGGTAACCTTTCGCTCTCAACCAAGATGCAGGCAAACATTCCGTTCACGACAGGTCGTCTCGAGATCACGATCCATGATCGCTCGAGATTACGAGAGATGGCGGCTTTCGTACGACCCGATCTCTACGGAACTACATTCCTCGATATCACACACGGCTGGTCGCATCCAGAGGGTGGACCTACATCGAGAAACTCCTACGGCAAATTCTTGGACGCGATGCGTCATACCACCAGGTTCAGAATCGCTGGATCGACCTACTCGTTCGAGGAAGGTGGGCAGATGAAAGTTACGTTGAACATCCAGACCGTAGGTTCAACTGACCTGCTCTACCTCGGACCCAAGGAAATGACGCCTGCAGCGAGGGAATTCTACGCTGTCGTTCGTCGATTGAATGAAGCGTTGGCAGCTAGAAGGTCCAGCAACACCGCGCCTTCAATGGCGGACTACGATTTTCTGGCTGCGTTCCAGGATCCCGCCTCCGCGCTCGCCGCCTCAAGGGATAAGAATATCCTCGCGAAAGCACGGAAATTGCTGGAGAAATTGCCCAACGATGATGTGATAGAAGGAATCATTCTGGAGATGGTCGGAAACGTCGGCAAAGATGCGGAGGCTGCCGCCGAGGGATCAAAAACTGACAAGTTTCAGGATGAACTCTCCAAGCAGTACGAAACTATCATCAACAATATCCCAACGTACGATAAAGATCCAGCGATGGGGACACTCTCGGTCGAACGATTCAACGCGATGAATGACAACACACTCTACGCGATATCAGGGAGTACTGTCTCAGAGGCGATTGATGGCACGACCACGGGTAACAAGAGCTCGGTCATAAATCGTACCAAGACCACACCGGCGAATTTCGTGTCCTACGGATCTGTTTTTATGAATATGATCGCGAAACCTCTGCGAGACTCTGGTCAATACGACGAAGTGCAGGTGATCTTCTACCCATTCAATAAGTACGCCGGCGCCGTGCATGACCAGCCGATAAGCGCCTTTCCAATTGAGATATCGAGACTCAAGACTGGAATGGACGAGCTCGCTCGTCGCTCTCCGAACGTCTCGTGTCGGCAGATCATCGGCCTGCTATACGATCGATTCACGCATTTTGCCCCGGCAAGAGCGTATCTTATGGCTGGCTTCTATGATCAGGACAAGGCTAACAAGGGTGACGTCTCGCAGTACGATCCGAAAGTCGTCAAGAACGTCAAGTTTAAGCAGGCCGATGGAAAGATTGTACCTAAAAATATCGCCCCCAGCACCCAACTTACTTTTGAGAAGAGGTTACTGAAAGTAGGAATTCCAGAGGCCCGATTCCAGATGCCCGTGGTGCAAGTCGCTGTCGAGGGAGCTCCCCTTACCTACGCTGACGGAGCTCCAATACTCGACGAGAGGGGAAATCCAAGGTCGATCGTAAAAATTCACGTCTACGATTCGGCGATGGATCCGCATTCGACCCTTTCCGACATCGTCAGGGCTGCGAAGGACAACGAGCTGAGCATCATCACCCTACCTATCGCGAAGGTTAACGCTGCGCAACGATCCAACCCGCTCGGTTCACCCGACACGGGTTCACCGGAAATGGCGAAGGTGAAAGAGGTCATTGAGGCAGGTGAGAAGGCCGGGGTCCTGCAGGCTGTGTCCATCGACGATCTTAAGCCGGTTTCGGGGGTAACGAAGGACGCGCTCGAAAGCATGAAGGGAAACAATTTTTATCGTGTGAAAGGCAGCTACGATGAGGTCAAACGTCTCGTGACCGCAGGAATACCTACCATCACGTACGGCTCATCGTTGACTGCGATCACGAATGCGTCACTTGCGAGCAACACGAGTCCAGGGCTTGGAAACGTCCAGCTTCTACGAGCTTTTGCAGAGCCCGGTGAGACCCGCGCCGAGAGCCTGACGTCAGGTGTCCCGATGCAGGTCATCCCCGCGCAGCTGAGCATCAGCACCATCGGCTGCACACTTTTCTCCACGATGCAGCGAATGTTTATAGATTTTGGAACGGGCACCTCCATCGACAACGTGTATCACGTCATCTCCTTCGACTCGACGATCGGCAAGGACGGATTCAAGACGGAGGTGAAGCTGCAGTTCGCGGACAGCTTCGCTGCCTATCGCAGCCTGAACCAGAATCTCGCTCTCCTTGCTCTCAACATGAAGTCTGACACCTCAAAGCCGCCCGCAGCGAGGCCGACATTCTCGAGTATACCCACACCAGCTGTTTCATTAAATTCCTCCGTACCAGATATCGACCCCAACAGGATCATAGAAGGCATCAGAAAGGAGATCAGGCAGGCTCTCGTCGCAGCAGCGATGCCGCTCGCGCAGCTTGAAGCGAACGAGAAAGCTAAACTCGAGAAGAAACTCCAGGACGCTCTTAGCAAAGTTAACGCGAAGGTTGAGGCGGAGAAGCAGAAGGCGATCGCTAAGGTCGAGGCCGCAATTCCCGAGGAGGTCAAGGAGAAGGTCGCGGACGCCCAACGGAAGATTACTGCAGCAGCTCTTGAGATCCAGCAGAAGACCGAGCCTGTGATTCGTGCCGCCCTACTCGCGAAGTCGATCGCGGATATTATCCTACTGGCCGAGACGCTTCCTGCGGGCATAGGAGCCGTAGTGATCGCCGAGGTACTCGTGGCAGTTGATGAGGCTCGTCAGCAGGCAGCTGCAAATGCCAAGGTTCAGTGAAATAATTGGAGCATGATAACCCTCAGCTCGCAAGCTCTTCACTCACCAAAACATCTGCAGCTCATCGATGATCATGTCACCTGGGTCGGAGATTACGGAGATTCATGGGTTCTCGGAGACCCTAGCGCAAGTCGATCGATCGAGGCTCTCATGGAAACGATGGGTCGAAGCCCACCGGGTCACGTTCCCAACGAGTTCGTAATCTCGATGGAGGGAGTTGCTCGTGGGAAGGTGCCCTGGCCGCTCGTGATCCCGCAACGCATTCTGGGAGAGCACCTTCGCTCGATAGCAGGTGATCTGGATGAGGTTATCGAGATGGCTGGGCGCTACGCTGATCAACTCGCGATGTCCCGTCGCGTTCTCACGAAGCTACGACCCTGCCGGATCGATCTCGCGGCGCTACGCGTCGAGCAGGGTCGATCCACGACCAGCGTGCTTGACAGCTTCGAGCCTGGACCTGATTTCACGTGTCACCCTCCGACGTACTCCCATGCGACCTCGACAGGTCGTCTGACGGTTCGTGAGGGCCCGAGAATCCTGACGCTGCAGAAGGAGCACCGTCGGATACTTGCGAGCCGCTTTGACGGAGGTCAGGTGATGCAGCTCGACTTTGTGTCCCTCGAGCCCCGGGTCCTACGTCTGATCGCGAATGGGTCTGCACCTGTTGACATCTATTCCGATGTCGCAGAGAGGCTCGGGGGGGCTGCGAATCGCAGGCAGGTGAAGCTCGCCACATTGAAGATGCTCTACGGTTCATCACGCGCTGGTATCACGGAGGAGCTCGGCTCCATCAACACGCGGGTGATCAAGCAGATCGAGGATTACTTCGGACTCTCGAATTTACGAGCGAAATTGTCATCAGAGCTCGCGAAAAGTGGTTCCATAAGAAGCTACTGGGGTCGACCCCTTCCGGAAGCGACGGAACAGCATCTCCTCATCTCCCACTTCACGCAATCCACCGCTGTTGACGTCGCGCTGGGGGGATTCGGCGATCTGCTCGAAAGTATCGAGAACGAGGATCTCGATGTTGTTCCATGCTACGTTCTTCATGATGCCCTGCTGGTTGATGTTCATCCGGGATCCAGGGATCGATTGGAGGCGCTGGCACGATCCGGCATCGACGTCGAAGGATTGGGTCATTTTGAGCTTTCCCTCTCACCAGCATACATAGATACTGAGGCATCATGAGTGATCTGAGGAAAAAAGCGGCAGCAGCCGGTTTAGGAAATCGACCCCCCGACTGGAGTAATAAGCGTCTGGGCCTCGCAGATCGCGATCCCAACCGCCTGATGAGCGGGGTGGGGCTCGCGGGCTTCAAGGGCACGGGCAGCGATTGGATCACCGATGTTTACAATCTCCTCACGATAGCCGTCCGCTCCTCCTTCCTCAACGGTCTATACAGCGAGCCACGACCCAGCCGGGCGAGCAACGCGGTCACCGTCGGTGCCGCGAGTGAGCTGTATCGATACAGTCCAGCCGTTATGCAGCGTATGATAATGTCCATCCTCTGGGCTGCTGACAGGACGGGTCGAATCGCGCTGCCCAGCAATCTAAGGGTGGAAATTACATCGAGCGAAAACGGTCTGTGGATTTACGTCAGGTGACTTGAAAAGTCTCACCAGCTGGTGTGATAATACACCATGATGAACGAAAGAGAGCTGACTGACCTCTGGACGACGTACGCTAAGCTTGTCGATAAGATCAACCGTGGTGAGGGTCTGTCCCGTATGATGGATGAGCTCGGGGAACGTCTCCTGATGTGTCCTGCCGAGCCCAGGAACGACAGTCCTGGGTGCGAACCGGGTGGACTTGTGCAGCAGGCGATCACTGTTGCGAAGGGTATGAAGAGGATAAACGACACATTCGAGATGGGCGCATCAACGGAGTCTATCCTCGTCGTCGGACTTCTGCATGAGCTTGGAAAGGTCGGAAATCTTGAAGAGCCTTACTTCGTTCCTGAGGAGGAGAGCTGGCGTCGTGATAAGCTGGGAGCTTTCTACAAACCCAACGAGGGCATGTCGCGGATGACGATCCCGGAACGATCCCTTTTCCTGCTCCAGCACTATGGAGTGCAGCTCACCGAGGAGGAGTTCATGGCGATCCGCGGTCCAAGTCGTCCACCCGACTGGGTCGAGAGTCGACTCGCTCCGACTGCTGAGCCCACCCTCACAATTCTCCTACGTTCCGCGCGAGATATCCTCGTCAGAAAGGTCGGAGCGGAATAGTTATTGATATGGAAACGCTGGATAAGAAAGCACTTCGTCTGATGATCATCGAGGCTCTCGATGAGATTGCCTGCGGCACCGACGAAGGCAGCGGTTGCATGAGTGAGGAGGAGCTCGATGAGTTCTCAGGCGCTGGTGCGGTTGCTGGTTACACGCTTCCGCTTGGCATGCGTCCGCCTGGTCCACGTCGGAATGCTGTCGACATCGCCCGTCGGTCCTTCGGCGGCCGCGATCGGAAGAAAAAGCGCAACCGCCGCTGAAAATCAGCAAACCATAACATACAATCTCCCTATGTCCTGGCCCGAAAAGCGGGACATGGGGTAACCCCGGAAAGGGGAGGCGAAAGCTGAAACTTTCCGCTCAACAATCAATCAATCAAGGAAACAATAAAACATCATGGCAATCGATCTCGACGCAATCCGCCGCAAGCTCGGCGAACTCTCCGGTAAGAACAACAAGCGTGACCAGCAGTGGAAGCCCGAGGAGGGTAAGGAGTACACGGTACGACTCCTCGCATTCCAGAACAATGAAGGTCAGCCCTTCAAGGATCGCTGGTACTACTACAACATCGGTAACAGCCCAGGCATCCTCGCTCCGTTCCAGTTCGGCAAGCCTGATCCGATCAAGGAGCTTCGTGGTAAGCTCTATGACGAGGGCAGCGACACGAGCCGCGAGCTCGCGAAGAAGGTCGCTCCGAAGATGCGCACCTTCGCTCCGGTCATCGTCCGCGGTGAGGAGGACAAGGGAGTTCGTATCTGGTCCTTCGGCAAGATGGTCTACCAGGACATCCTCAATCTGATGCTGGACGAGGATTACGGCGACATCACCGATCCACTCGAGGGTCGTGACATTCGCGTGACCGTCTCGAAGCTTCCTGGCAAGCAGTTTGCCGATACGAAGGTGAGCCCCCGAGCGAAGGTGGAGCCCCTGTCGAAGGATTCGGCGACCGCCAAGAAGTGGCTCGAGTCGATCCCGGAGGTTGACGAGGCTGTGAACCTCAAGTCCTACGAGGAGATCGAGAAACTCGTCAATGATTGGATTAACGGCGGCGCTTCGAGCGATTCCGGCACGAGCCGTGGTGGTCCTGCGCCTCGCACCGAGACTGACAGCAAGCTCGCCGCTTTCGATGATGATGATCTTCCGAAGACGAGCAAGAAGACTGGAGCTGGTCCGAAGGCAGCAGCCCGTGATCTCGATGATGCATTCGCGGACCTCGAGGATAGCGGGTTCTAACCCCAGTCTCTGACAGATGGTGCGAGGGCGGAAGGAGTTAATCCTCTCCGCCCTTTGCACATTCCAGCCGAGCAATTTAGAATATCGTAGGAGTCATAATGGCAAAGAAGGATACTACAGCAGCGAAAACGGCTGCTGATGATTTTACCAGTGAGCTTATCTCGTCCCTCAACAAGGATCATGGATCCCGGATCGCCTACAACCTGGCAGTCGATACCTCTCCAACTCACGTGAAGCGCTGGATCTCCAGCGGATCGCGGCAGCTGGATCTCATCGTCTCGAATCGTGCGAACGGTGGCCTACCTGAAGGCCGTATCGTGGAGATCTTCGGACCCCCGTCGATCGGTAAGAGCCACATCGCAACGCAGATCGCCCGTTCCACCCAGTCGATGGGAGGTATCGTCGTCTATATCGACACCGAGAATGGCACTTCGGTCGAGAACCTGGCGGCCCTCGGTGTCGATGTCTCGAAGCGCTTCGTCTATGTCGATACCCACTGCACCGAGGAGGTGCTTGACATCGCCGAGAAGACGATCCTGAAGGCAAAGGCGATGCAGAAGGATGTCCCGATCACCATCATCTGGGACTCTGTCGCCGCAAGCTCCCCGAAGGCTGAGCTCGAGGGTGCCTATGACAAGGACACGATCGGTCTGCAGGCTCGAGCGATCTCGAAGGGCATGCGAAAGATCACCGGCGTCATCGGCGACCAGAATGTCCTCTTTGTCATCCTCAATCAGATTCGCACGAAGATCGGCGTCCTCCACGGCGATCCGACAACAACCCCTGGTGGCATGGCGATCCCGTTCCATGCCTCTGTCCGTCTCAAGCTCGGCGCGGGCTCCCACATCGAGAACAAGCAGGGTGAGGCGATCGGCATCAACGTCTGGGCGAAGACGATCAAGAACAAGGTCGCGCCGCCCTTCCGAAAGGTGGAATTCCGCATCATCTTCGGTAAGGGTATCGAGGAGCATGAGGAGGTATTCGACGTGCTCCGCGAGCATGGTCCGGATATGGTGAACGATCATCAGGTCTCTGTCGAGGGCACTTCAGCCTGGAAGACGATCAAGGTCACCAACGAGAAGAATGAGAACATCATCGAGAAGAAGTTCTACAAGGCTGACTTCGGCGATCTCTGGAAGGATCCGCAGTACAAGCCCTGGATTGACGGTCTTCTGGAGAAGGCTCTCATCCGAACCGCTGTGAGCGCGAATGATCTCGACATCGATCCTGAGTCCTACGAGGAGATGCGAGCTCTTCGGGACCAGATGGTCGGTGCAGATATCGATCCGGAGGCGTAAATGCTCGGTGGAAGGCCCACATTACTGGTGGACGGGCTCAATTGCTTCACCCGTCATTTCTGCGCAAACCCGACGTTGGGTGCGAATGGGCAGGCTGTTGGCGGTATCGTGGGCTTCCTTAACGAGTTGGGGCAGAAATGTGAATTTCTGAGCCCGAGGCGCGTCGTTGTCGTCTGGGAGGGCGGTGGTTCTCCCAGACGCCGCGCTCTCTTCGCTGAATACAAGACGAAGAGGAAGCCTCAGAAGCTCAACAGGTACTACGAGGGTGATATTCCCGACACTGTGGGAAATCGAAACTGGCAGGTTGCCACCCTCGTTCAGCTCTTGAAGCTCCTACCCGTCCAGCAGAGCTACGTCACTGACTGCGAGGCTGATGATGTCATCGCTTACGTGGCGAGATACCGCCTGAAGGACGATCCCTGCGTCATCATGTCGTCCGACAAGGACTACTACCAGCTTCTCGACGATCGTATTCGAATCTGGAGCCCGACCTCGAAGTCTTTCGTGAATGAACCCGATGTTTTGGCACGTTTCGGGTGCACTGCACGAAATTTCGTCGCGACCCGGTGCTTCGTCGGTGACGGTGCGGACGGCATTCCCGGGATAGACGGCGCTGGTTGGAAGACCATGGCCAAGCGCTTCCCGGAGGTCGCTGGAGAGGCTTTGCTGGGTCCGGATGATATTGTCAGCCTGGCAGCGGAGCGAGCCTCTCCAAAGGGTCCGCAGTTGTTCAGAAGCATAGTCGAGGGAGCTGATGAGGCACGTCTCAACTGGCAACTTATGAATCTCGACGTGAGCAGCCTGTCAGGTACGCAGGTGGGAAAAATCGACTCTGGACTCGAATCATTCAGCCCCGCGGCCAATAAAATGGAATATCTCAGGTTGCTGGTCAAATCTGGCATCAACAATTTCGACCGCGACCGAGTTTTCTTCCAACTGACCAGTCACCTCCTTCATACTTAAGAGAGCTTATGACTTCAACTGAACTTAATACGGGCGAAGCTCTATTTCGCCAGTACGGCAAGTCGTTTCAAGAGAAGATTTTCCAAGGTCTGCTGACGGACCATACCTGGGCTGCCCAGATGATCGAGGTCATGCGACCCGATTACTTTGATTTGAAGTACCTTGCGTTCCTCACAGATCGCTACTTCAAGCATTACGAGAAGTACAAGTGTTTCCCAACGATGCAGCTCCTGGTCTCGATCATCAAGGAGGATCTGCAGCAGGGGCCCGACGCGATCCTCAAGGATCAGATCATCGATTTTCTCCATCGCATGCGTGCGAACCCCGATCCGGGCGATCTTGGCTACACGAAGGAGAAATCACTCGATTTTTGCAAGCGGCAGGCTTTCCGTGAGGCGCTCGAGAAGGCGGTTGAGATGGTCGCAACGGACAAGTTTGAGTCCGTTGTCGACCTGATGAAGAAAGCTGTCTCCGTCGGCATGGCTAATACCACGGGTCACGATTTCTTTGAGGACGCTGAGGCTCGCTTCGTGAAGATTAATCGTAACCCATGTCCGACGGGTCTCGATGTCCTCGACAGCAAGGAAATCTTCCGCGGAGGGCTCGGTCGGGGCGAACTCGGTGTTGTCGTCGCTCCGACAGGCGTCGGCAAATCACATTGGCTCACCGCGATGGGAGCCCATGCCCTCAAAATGGGTAAGAATGTCGTCCACTACACATTCGAGCTCACGGAAACCGCAGTCGGACTGCGCTATGACTCGAATCTCTGCGGGATTCCCTCGAATGAGGTGCCCGACATGAAGGAAGACGTTCTCAACACGTACAAGACGATGGATCTCGGTCGTCTCATCATCAAGGAATACCCAACGGGCACGGCTACGGTCCAGATGATCAGGAATCACATTGAGAAGCTGAGTCTGAAGGGCTTCATTCCGAGCCTTATCGTCATCGACTATGCCGACATCATGAGATCTTCCAGAACGTTCGACTCACTTCGTCACGAGCTGAAGCTTGTCTATGAGGAGCTGAGAAACCTAGCGATGGAGCTCAACCTTCCGATCTGGACCGCCTCACAGGCGAACCGTGAAGCCTCAGGCGCTGAGGTCGTCGGTCTCGAAAACATGAGCGAGGCATACGGTAAGGCGATGGTCGCTGATGTTGTCGTGTCGATCTCCCGCAAGCCGAGCGAAAAAGCTGATGGCTCGGGCCGCCTTTTCGTGGCAAAGAACCGAGCCGGGAAGGACGGAGTTCTTTTCCCTATTCACATCGACACGTCCCAGTCTAGGATTAAGATTCTGGATGAGAACAGTTTGACTCTGCAGGAATCGATGTCGCAGGACAGCAATGATGCTAAGAAGCTTCTGCGAAAGAAATGGCAGGAAGTAACTGGTAGTAAGTGAGGAACTACAATGTCTTATAGCAAGAGTGAGGTTCTTGAGAGAACCAGCGCGTATTTTGACTACGATGAACTTGCACCTGATGTCTTCATGAAGTACGCCCTTCGTGACAAGGACGATAATATCTTGGAGGTTGATCCAGATCAGATGCATCGTCGTCTAGCGCGTGAGTTCGCACGCATGGAGGCGAAGTACCCAAACCCGATGGGTGAGGAAGAGATCTACGATCTCCTGAAGAATTTCGATGATGTTGTTCCTCAAGGATCTCCGATGTCGGGAATTGGGAATCCTCATCAGCTCCAGAGCTTATCGAACTGCTTTGTGATCGATCAGCCTCACGATAGTTATGCTGGCATTCTCTTCTCCGATCAGGAGCAGGTCCAGATTATGAAGAGGCGCGGCGGCGTTGGGTTCGATATCTCCGCCATCCGACCGAAGGGACAACCGACTTCCAACGCTGCTCGAACGACCGACGGGATCGGTGTCTTCATGGAGCGATTCTCAAATTCCTGTCGTGAGGTTGCTCAAGGAGGTCGTCGTGGTGCTCTCATGCTCACCATCGACTGTCGTCATCCGGAGATCGAGACCTTCATCGATATCAAGCGCGACCTCAAGAAGGTAACTGGGGCCAACATCTCCATCCGCTTCACGGACGAGTTCATGCAGGCGGTGGAAAGAAACACGGGATTCTGCCTCCGCTGGCCAGTCGAGAGCAATCCTGAGGACGCAGAGATCGTCAAGATGGTCGACGCGAAGCAGATCTGGGATAAGTTTGTGGACGCAGCATGGTCATCCGCCGAACCGGGAGCTCTCTTCTGGGATACCGTGGTGAATAATGGTATCGTTGATTGTTATCGAGACGTGGGATATAAGACGATCTCGACGAACCCATGCGGTGAGATTCCACTTAGCCCATACGACAGCTGTCGTCTCATGGTCGTTAATCTCACGTCTTTCGTAAACGACCCGTTCACAGATTACGCCAGGTTCGATTTCGGTCGTTTCAATGAAGTCGTGATGAAAGCCCAACGTCTCATGGACGACCTCGTTGACCTTGAGGTGGAGTGCGTTGACAGAATTCTCGAGAAGATCGAGAAGGATCCACAACCGAAGCATGTGAAGCAGATAGAGCGCGATCTATGGGAGAAGATCCGAGCGGCGGGTCTCAACGGTCGTCGCACGGGCCTCGGAGTCACGGGTCTCGGTGACACGATCGCTGCGTTGGGAGCTCGCTACGGTGATAGTTGCTCCATCGACATCACACGTGAGATCTACAAAGCTCTTGCGATCGGTGCCCATCGCTCCTCCCTCATCATGGCACAGGAAAGAGGCGCTTTCCCTGTCTGGGATTATGAGAAGGAGAAGGATCACACTTACCTGAAGCGTGTGATCTCAGCTTGCAACGGTGCATACTACGACATGTGGAAGACAACTGGTCGTCGTAATATCGCGCTTACGACCACCGCACCCGTCGGATCCGTCTCCTGCCTCACTCGCACGACATCAGGTATCGAGCCAGCCTTCCTCCTCTCCTACAAGCGTCGTCGTAAGATCACGCAAGGAGACCTCACCTCCAGGGTGGACTTCGTGGATCCGATGGGCGACAAGTGGCAGGAATACACTGTCTATCACCACTGGTTCAAGAAGTGGATGGACGTAACTGGCAAGTCTGACCCGAAGGAGTCACCGTACTGGGGAGGCACGGCAAATGATATCGATTGGGTAAAGTCGGTAGAGATTCAAGCGGTAGCGCAGGAATGGATCGATCATAGCATCAGCAAGACCTGTAACCTTCCGAACTCTGCGACCCGAGAAACGGTGAACGACGTCTACATTCAGGCGTGGAAGAACGGTTGCAAAGGATTCACTGTGTATCGTGATGGATGCAGGACGGGAGTCCTCGTACAGGTCGATGAGCCCAAGAAGGAGAAGAAGCTAGAGGACGGTCGTCTAACTCCCAAGCGACCGAAGTCCCTTGAGTGTGATATTCACAGGGCGACAGTAAGAAGCGGAGACACATCTGAATCGTGGCTCGTTCTCATCGGTTTGAACGATGGGAAGCCTTACGAAGTGTTCTGCGGAATCCCAGAGAATATTGAGATTCCAAAGAAATACAAGTCAGGAACTCTCATTAAAAACGGAAAACGGGACGGTGTCACCACCTATAACCTTCAGGTTCCAGTTGGAGATGATGATAATCTAGTTTTCAAGGATATTTTGAATCTGTTCGACAATCCAACACAGGGAGCTTTCACAAGGACCATCTCCCTCGCCCTACGTCATGATGTTCCGCTCCACTATGTTGTGGAGCAGTTGCAAAAAGACAAGAATTCGGATATGTTTTCATTCGGTAGGGTAATTGCCCGAGTCCTCAAGGGATACATCAAGGATGGTACGAAATCAGCAGAGAAGGGGTGCCCAGAGTGTGGCAATTCCGAGCTCGTCTACCAGGAAGGCTGCCTCTCCTGCAAGGCGTGCGGCTACAGCAAGTGCAAGTGAAGAATTCGAAGAGATCATTAACCTAACACAAACGGGGTATGCAGTGAATTTTATCGCAGACGTTTCCCATCATATCAAGTCGGTCGAGCTTCGAGTCGATCCCATCATCATCCGGGTCAACAAGTTCGACGAGGAATCGGCCAAGGAGTTCACTGACCTCATGAGCAGGGCTCAGAATACAGGGCAGTCGGTGATTCCAGTCGTTATCGACTCCTACGGCGGGCAAGTCTACTCTCTTATGTCCATGATCGGTGCGATCAAGGCATCCCGAGTTCCTGTTGCTACGATCGTCGAAGGTAAGGCGATGAGCTGTGGCGCACTACTCTTCAGCTTCGGGGCTGAGGGTAAGCGT
>Ga0214917_10003778_pt1 | contig 17268 bp, 35 predicted proteins | sample LL_1208_BB_MetaG_FD_177983 | JGI IMG/M metagenome (GOLD analysis project Ga0214917, IMG submission 177983) | Freshwater microbial communities from Lake Lanier, Atlanta, Georgia, United States - LL_1208_BB | ecosystem: Environmental > Aquatic > Freshwater > Lake | place: USA: Georgia | collected... | reverse complement strand
CAAATACGACGGGTCGGTACTGTATACAAATGTAAGCGATAATAGGATCTACTTAAGATGGCGGAAATGCTGGTACTGTTGTAACAATCCTACTACTGTAGTAGGTCTTAATTTCACGGCGACAGGGGACCCCGACAAGGTTGTGGTCGAAAATGTATATTGTAAGTTTGAGGTTTATCGTCTTCCGGAAGACGAAGCTAGTATATTACGGTTATTCGCCGACTGACATGGCCAAAGCTCTATACACTGCTCGTTTTACGCTCAAGGAGATGTTTATACGTATTTGGATTACTGTCGAACTATTTACAAATGTCAGTGACGGTCGTATGTATTTACGCCGTAACCACGACTGTTGGTACCGTTGTGACGAGAGATACACAGGTTCGTATGTATCATCAACTAGATGGTTCTGTCAATGTTACCTTAGGCCAGAGTAAGTTCTGCTTTCGCAAGCTTGATCAGACCGAGGTTAATATATTACGGTTGTTTGCTGACTAAGGTTTTTAACATATACTCCAACACCTCGTCGTACGTACGTAATTGCAACGAAGATTTTAGCTGAGTCAGGTTGTCGTGTGTTTTAGTGCTGATGGCCAGGGTCTTAGTCAGTGTCTTCGATCTCATAACAGAAGCGGTATTATAATACGGCTTTAAACGGGCTTATAAGCCTGACGAAAATAGAATTTTGAACACGAGGGGTCTGGCGGGGGAGGTAATTAAGGGGTGGGGGTCTTACAATCTGACCACCCCGGTGGGTGGGGGGTCTTGCGGTCTGCCACGCATGGACGAGACGGCCCAATGGGCCGTTAGATATAATGATGGCATGGAGGCGACAGGTCCTCCACCGCCAATCTGACCCATGAAAAACGCTTTCATTGCAATCTTTTCAGGAGCCGTCCTTGGCTGGGGGCTCTGCCTCCCCCTCCAAGCTGGGGCAAACATCTTGAGCGAGCGCTTGTGCGCTCAGGACTCCAGTCGCAAGCTGGTCACGGGGAGGTCCCCCAGCGGATGGGGAGAGGCTAAGTATTGCATCCCCAAGCACATAAACTGGTGAACCGACACCAGTCAAACCGCCCCGGCTCCGGCCGGGGTTTTCTCCCTTGGTAAAGTAACGGACCAAATCACTATTAGTTCGCTTCGCTTCACATATTGCTGGTTGGTCCGTTAGATATAATGGAAGCACGAGGGCCGAAGGTGTCCTCACCACAACCTGACCCATGAGTAAGATCATCGACCGGGCTCCGGGCTCGCGCCGTGCCTGGAGGCGCCATGTACTCTCCCTCCGCTGGGCGGCGCTTGACGCCGCTGACCGCAATTTCGCGGAGCAGCAGCAGCGGGAGGCTGCTGCCGAGGCAGCGGCTGAAGAGTACATGTTCGAACGGTATCATGGGGATACCATGTCAGGTTGGGGCTGCTTCGACTGAGCCCCAGCCGTCAGCCCTGGCCCGCTTCGGCGGGCCTTTTCCCATTGCATAAGTAACGGACCACGCAACACGAAGCTCGCTGCGCTCGCTCATCACGCTGGTTGGTCCGTTAGATATAATGTGGGTACGGAGGCGACAGGTCCTCCACCGACAACCTGAATCATGACCAAGACCATTCCTCACTTGAACACCCTCCCGCGCAAGGAGCGGGATGTGATCCTCGCCATCGCCGCTGAGCGCGGCGTGACGGTTGAGTCATTGCGCAAAAGGGGGTTCTTTTATTTCAGGGATTTTTCCTTGGAACACCGAGCCTACATCAGTGGGCTAGCCACGACACCCTGCGACGGGGGGAGGAACTTTGTGTACCTTCGCGGGGAAACCCGCAGCTGGATACAGAACGGTTCCGCCAGGGGCCCCGTCGAAATCCTTCATCCTGGGGACGGGGGGTTCTGAGCATCAACACTGGCCCGCTTCGGCGGGCCTTTCCCCATTGCATAAGTAACGGACCATGCAACACGAGGCTCGCTGCGCTCGCTCATCACGCTGGTTGGTCCGTTAGATATAATGTGGGTACGGAGGGCGCCTGGTCCCTCCACAGCTTTTGACAACGTGACCTACATTGTTCTGGCCCTTATCGCATGGGCCCTGATCACCCGGACTGAAGATGACTACAAAGCAATCGGGAGGTTTGCTGCTCGTGTGTACGCCGCTGGTGTTGTGTGCGGTGAGTACCTGCACAGGCTGAATGACTGGCTAGCTGACCGGGTGACCGGCAGGAAGGCTTGGCCACAGCCGTTCATCCGCCAGCAGCCCTCGCCGAGGAGTGCCGAGGCTTTACTCGGGGTTGGCAACTTCATCCTGTTGGATGAAGCAGCATTAGAAGCTGAGTGCCTAACGTTTGAGGCACCAGTAGCCAAACCTGCGAAACGCAGGAGGACCCGAAAGACGAAAGTTGCGACGGGGAGCTGAGCTCCCCAGCCATTGGGCCCAGCGCAAGCTGGGTCCTTGGTATTATATAAGTAACGGACCACGAACGACTAGCGCTGCGCTGAAGCACTCACTGGCCGCTGTGGTCCGTTAGATATAATGATGGCATGGAGGCGAATCGGTCCTCCGCTGCAAAATCTGACCCATGCCTAAGCTCTACCTGGCAGACATTTCCCTCCTGCCCACGATCATCACCTCTGGTGGTAAGTGGGAGGTCAAATCCATAAGCACTGACGAAGCTCGCGCTGCGGCACAGTGCGCCTCATCTTATGAAGAGGTGGTCAGTACCGTGGAAGACGAGACTGCTGCGGCCGTTATGGCAGACCTTCTGGAGGTTGACATTCAATTCGACCGAGGGACAATTACTCCTCAAGACGGCGACAGGATTCTGGCTTTTAAACTGGATCAACGGCTTCCGATGGGGGTAGTCCCCTCGGGCGATGAGTACGATGCCCTTGACTTCTGGTGGTTCTGGTTTGAATACCTGGGGTGATCCCAGCGATGAGCGCCCCGGCTTCGGCCGGGGTTGCTCTGATCGCATAAGTAACGGACCACGCAACACGAGGCTCGCTGCGCTCGCATACCCCGTCGTTGGTCCGTTAGATATAATGGAAGCATGGAGGCGACAGGTCCTCCGCTGCACAATCCGAACCATGACTATCGAAGCCAAGCTGCAGCCTTTTATCGATCAGGGCGTGTCCCTGATCCGGGATCACTGTGACTCGGTGGCTGAGTTCCACTGGGTTGAGCGCTGTGCCAAGGGCCAGTGGGATGACGAGGGTGAGGAGCGCCTCGGGTGGCGCGATGTTGACTTCCTCGCTGACTGGTTGTGTGAACTACAGAACGGAGAAGTCCTCCTAAACGGACAGGAGATCTCAGACATTAAGTTTTACGTATGGGATCACTTTGAAGACTGGCGAGACTGCTTCGCCGGGGATGGGTGGTGACACCCGAAGGATTGGAGGGCATCAGCCCTCCTTTCCCCATTGCATAAGTAACGGACCATGCAACACTAAGCTCGCTGCGCTCGCATGTCACGCTGGTTGGTCCGTTAGATATAATGATGGCATGGGGGCGAATCGGTCCTCCGCTGCACAATCCGAACCATGACTGTCATTTCTTGCCACAAGGCCATCGAATGGCCTGCCACGCCTGAAGGCTGCCCTGAGCCGTCCGAGAATCTGCGCACCTACCAGGCGGAAGCGTGGCTGATCGCCAGCCATCCTGAGCCGAGCTGGTCCATGCTGCGCCGCCGTGATGAACTTATCAATCTGGCGACTGACGCCAGTAACCGCAACCTTGAAGGTATCAAGTCTATGATGCCTTTGGCCAAGTTCTACGCCGACGCCGATGCGTTGGCAATGGCGATCTATTGCCAGGCTCAGCGCTGGCACTGGATTACCCTGCGGCAGGTTCTCTATGGTGCACGAGGCGCCATGGCCCACGCTTGGACTTGGAATCCTGACGCTGAGCGTAACCTCGACGGTTTCTGATCCCAGCGATGAGCGCCCCGGCTTCGGCCGGGGTTGCTCCCGTTGCATAAGTAACGGACCAAGCATGTCACGCAACTCGCTGCGCTCGCATGTCACGCTGGTTGGTCCGTTAGATATACTGTGGGCACGGGAGGCGCCTGGTCCTCCCACCGCAATCTGACCCATGGCGATCTATCTGAATACCTACGAGACTGAAGAGATGTATGGCGGCCCGGAGGAGGGCGGCTGGTGGTTCACGGCGGGAACGCCGGTTCAGTCCGTCCTCGTCTCTGACGCCGACGATCTCGATGCCTGGCTTGAGAGCCAGGACTCCGACAAGGTGCGCGAGATGTGCACCGCAGCAACGCACCGGTATACGCAGGGGCGTTCACCTCAGCCTGCCGACACCGGCTACGGCGGTTACACGTTCGCCATCGGCTCCGATGAGCCGGTGAGCTACCGTCAAACGGATAACTATACATCATTCTTCGAAGACCATTTCGCCAAACCCTATCCGGAGGAGAGGCCGTACTACTGCTGATCTCAGCGATGAGCGCCCCGGCTTCGGCCGGGGTTGCTCCCGTTGCATAAGTAACGGACCACGCATCCCGCTGATCGCTGATGCTCACGCATCCCGCTGTTGGTCCGTTAGATATAATGAGTGAGTACACCAGCAAAACCTGACCATGCTCAAGCCCATCACCCGTCGGCCCGCCGAAGGTGCCGATCCCTCCCCTACTTTGACCGTCGCCACGTATCGTGGCATTCAAGACGGTTGGGTGCCCGTCGGTGGGGCAAGGACCCCAGACGATGCCATGCGCATGCTGCTCCTTGTGGAGCGGATTCGCAACAACCATAACAGCGCCCTGGTGCGCTGATCCCAACCGAAGCTGGGGGCACATGCTGCCCCCCTCACAACCTATCCCAACAACCCCATGACTACCGTTCTCACTGGTGATCAGATCGACCGCTTCCGCGCCAAGACCCTCCTCGCAGCGCTCCGACTGGAGTGCCTGGGCATGACAAGGAGGGGGCCCAGCGCCTATTCCATAATAAAGAGGGAGTACAACTTGCGGGGCAACAAGAAGGAAGTTTATGACCAGCTCTCTGCAATCCTGGCCTAAGCCAACCGTCGCCGCTGGCCCGCCTTGCGCGGGCCTTTCCCCATTGCATAAGTAACGGACCACAGCAGTTGACGCGAGCGCAGCGAGCCAGTTGACGCGAGTGGTCCGTTAGGTATAATGTGTTCACGGGGGCCGACAGGTGCCCCCACCCCGAGAGGATCATGCGACACCCCATCATCAGGCGCCCGCGCCCCGAAGGTAACGCCTTCGCGAAGATCGTTGACGCCATCGAGGCCGCGAAGGCCAGCGGGCTCAAGCGCATTGCCATGCGCTTTGAGAAGATCATTATCAAACCCAGCAAGTACGACCGCAAGGTCTACGTGTTCTCCGCCACTGAGACGGAGTTCAACCGTTACGAGCAGGAATCCCCCAAATACATGGGGTGGCTGACCGACAGCCAGGCGAACATTGGCGACAGCGCCATCCTCGATGAGATCAACCTCATCGCATCCGATCCTCTGAGCGCAGCTCAGATGTTCGGTCAAAAGACCGGACGCTGCTCCTGCTGCGGCAGGGAACTCACAGTAGAAGAGTCGATCCGGTTGGGAATCGGCCCGATCTGCAGGTTGAAGTTCGGCTTCTGACCGGGTCAAGTGGGGAGGCGCAAGCCTCCCTGCTTTTTTTAACACATACGTAACGGACCACGAACGACTAGCGCTGCGCTGAAGCACTCACTGGCCGCTGTGGTCCGTTAGGTATAATGGTAGAGTCCACCACACAACACGACCATGGCCCAAGTCATCTACACCCCCGGCAGCCGCTGGCTGCATGCCCACCAGGACTACTGCAGCGCTGAGCGCTGGGAGGAGTTCTGCAAGGATCTCCCCGGCGAAGTTTGGGAGGAGAGCGATGCCATGTCAGAAATTGACAGGCTCAACGCCGAGCACTACCAGCGCGGGGTCGCCTTTCCTGTCATCGAGGCAGAGTGGGACGAGGCCCTTAACATGCTCCCGCCGTCACGGTGGGTCAACTACGGACCGTCCGAGTCGTTCATGGTCCCGGAGCCGATTACGGGCATCCTTTACACCTTCTACGTCAGGGTTGGTGGCAACCGTTACCGTGTCAACCACGACGTGGGGACCAGCCACTGGGACCTCGTGAAGGCATGCCAGCCGTAGATCCGGCGACAGTATGAGGGGGCTTCGGCCCCCCGACTGGAATACATAAGTAACGGACCACGCACACCACGCAACTCGCTGCGCTCGCACACCACGCCCACTGGTCCGTTAGATATAATGGTAGAGTCCAACCGACACCGGTCAGTGACCGGCAACACAATGGAGAACTGCACACGCTGCAAGGGCACGGGCATTTCCGTGCGCGAGGCTTTCACGGGAACCAAGGGGCAAGTGTTCCCCCGCGAAGAGCGGGCCTGCCCGTTCTGCGATGGGCGCGGGACGTTTGAGGCGCCAGACTATGCTGCCATCGTCAAGGCAGTCAAGGGGCGCAAGGGTCTGCGCTCCAAGCGGCCGGACGAGGCACGGGCGTACTATGTCTGGCGGTTTGCCCGCTTCCATGGCGGGGCTGACGTCACTCTGCCCATGATGGCCACCTTTGAGGTGACCGGTGACCCGTACGTCAAGCACCTTGACGTGCTGGCTGAGCTTGTGGCTCAGCGAGTGTTCGGCACGGACAAGGCGGCGGCGGTGCGCTGGGCCCATGCCATGGGCCACGAGGTCAGCGATTCCTACCTGAAAGGTCAGATTCTGCCAGCATCGGCTCGCCCCGGCGGTCCGGTCGCCGACTCGCTCAAACCCATGAGCGAGGCGCTGGAGCTGATCTGATCACGGTCGGCGGGGGGCTAACGCCCCCTAGCTGGTCCGTTACATACAGGCTGGTTGGTCCGTTAGGTATAATGGTGGGGCGAGGCACAACCAGCACGGTGTGCTAAGCTCAACCCGTAGTTTCGCCCGGTCAGTGACCGGTTAAGCGATTGTCTAAGGTCATGCCAACAGTCCACTTGAACGGCACCAGCCGTAGGATGCTGACGGATGGTTATCTCGCAGCGCATGACGCTGTACAGAATGCCATCGAAAGACTCGCAAAGGTCGAGTTCCATCCAAGGGACTACTATGTCCACAAGGACCCCGATGCCTACTCTAAGGCACGGGCCGAGCGCGATGAGCAGTTCGCCAAGCTGGAGGCAGTTCGCGCTGATCTCCAGGCCATTCTGGAGCACCTGTCGTGAAGCGCTACGATGTGGTTGTCGGAAACGTCGGCACCGTGCTCAGCACGGATGTCTACGGGGAAGCAATCGACACGTTCAACGATTATGTTGAACTGTCTGAGAGTGGCTTCGGGCGGGCAGGGTTTGAGCCTGTCATCCTGATTCACGGTGCCGACGTGCTCAAGGAGCACCACGGATACGTCGGTGCTGGCGGGGCATCCTGACCCTGCCGCCAACGGGGAGCACATTCTCCCTAGTTGGTCCGTTACATTACAGCCGTTTGGTCCGTTAGATATAATGGTGGGGTCAACACGACACCGGGCAGTGCCCGGAAACATCATGACAAAAAAGTACGACGGACCGTCACCGGCTGAGAAGCTCGTCGATTCCCTCGTGGAGCTGATGGAGGCTGGCCAGGCCCCATGGCGCCGGGAGTGGTCTGGCGGGGGCGGCACGGCACCTATCAACCTGGCCACGGGCCACCGGTACCGGGGCAGTAACGTAGCGTTGCTGGTGCTCCAGCAATACGTTCGCGGCAGCTCGCTGCCGTTGTGGATCGGCAGATCGCAAGCCCGTGAGCGTGGTTGGATGCCGCGCAAGGGCTCCAAAGGATGTTACATCATCCGGCCGCAGATGAACCAGTACGAACGTACTGGCGAGGATGGCAAGCCTGTCATCGGTGCCGATGGTTCTCCGGAGGTGGCTGCGTGGGTATCATTCAAGCCGGTGTGCGTTTTTAACGCGGCCGACCTGCAGGGTGACGGCCTGGCCGAGGCTATCGCGGCAGTGACCGGTGCGGCCGAGCGTCCGGAGCATGAGCGGATCGCCCGTGCTGAGAGTGTGCTAGGTGCCTGGCCCGTCGCAACAGCGTTCGGAGGCAACAGGGCGATGTATTCTCCTGACGCGGACCGGATTACGGTCCCGACGCTGGCTAGCTTCACCACGGCCGAAGCTCATTATGCCACCTGGGCCCATGAGGCAATACATAGCACGGGCCATAAAGACCGGCTGTGTCGCGACCTATACAACCCCTTCGGGTCGGATGGCTACGCCCGTGAAGAGCTGGTCGCCGAGCTGGGGGCGGTGATGCTCTGCCAGCGGTTGGAGATTGGCTCCGACATGAACAACCATGCAGCCTACCTTCACCATTGGGCCCGCATACTGCGGTCCGGTCCGAAAGTGCTCTACCGCATCCTGTCGGAGGCTCGCAAGGCAGCCGACCTGGTCTGCCCCGAGCCGGAAGCGGAGGGGTGATACCAACTAGGGGGGGGCTAACGCCCCCTCTTCTACGATGATGCGTAGCATCATGGTCCGTTACATTATGCGTGGTCCGTTACGTCGCAGTGCTATGATTAAAGGGTCCACACGACACCGGTCAGTGACCGGCTAACACAATGCAACGCGCTATCTTGATCCTGCCTTGCGGCGGGTACGTTATCTGTCAGGGGTTGCACTGTCAGCATAGTGATGACCTTGATTCCCTATTGAGGCGTTACCACGGTAGCCGTGAGGCTGCTGAGCTTCTGGTTACTGGTAATCGGATCAGTTCAATGAGTCAGGAGGGAATCCCCGAACGAAACACGTTTAAGCACGGCCCTCGCCGCTACCGGTCAGTCCTGAATGCCATGAGGCGTCAGGAGTGTATCACAGCGCACATCTACACCGACCGGGGTTGGACCTACGTTGGAGCAGAAGCGGCATTAGCTACACCTACCCTGACGCTCTACAGCGACCCTGCACACGCTTGGCTAAGGGTCAATCGCGCCGCAGCCGACGCGATCATGCGAGACCAGTTCAAAAAGCTCACACCGTTTAGCTATCAGAGAGCGGAGTGGATCTACCTGGAAGAAGATCAGGATGCTGGAACCTTTCTGGCCAGTGCCGCAGATCGAGGAATTAACTTCCAAGTTGTCAGCAAACATACAAACAATCGCAGCAGAATCAGGACCTACGACAGCCTGACGTGATGGCGAGTACCACCGGGGCACATGCCCCGGCTGGTCCGTTACATTTCATCACATCACCGCTGGTCCGTTACGTATAATAAGGGGGCGAGGCACGGCAGACGTGCTAAGCTAACAATGTTCTCTCGCCCGGTCAGTGACCGGTGAAAGCGATGAAAATCTATGAATTAAAGGTCAAAGAACACGAGGAACTCGGCAACATTGGCTTATTAGTAGATGTTGGTAGGCCCTATTTTTCTCCATACGATGGCAGCTCTGTAGCTCACGACATCATTGAGCACCCCTTCAAGCCACACCCAGACCCGGTTATTGATGAGCTTATGGCTGTAGGCGCCTTTGTTGCCGGTAGGGCTGAGACCGGGTGGTGTGGGAAAAATTACCTCCCATGCACAATCCGGGGAATCTCGTCTGATGTCTGTTATCTTGCTACGAATAGCGACACACGCGGAGAGAGTGTGAGGTGGGACGGATGTAAATCCTACCTTAAGCGTACATGGCTCACAGAGGAAATAAGAGACGCAGTTGTAAAGGGTATTAAAGATGCGGAATACGAGGTTGAAGAAAAACTTGACTGGGATATAGATTCCACAGTATCTTGGATAATTAAAGGCTATCAGGCGTACAAACGCCGCTTCAAAAACTTAGACAATTACAATGTTGCAAATGCCCTATTTAATAGCATCGCATCCTGTTGCGATGACCTGCTAAAACATGCCGAGGAGGGCGAAACATACTCCCTTCACGTTGATTTCCAGGGGTATCGCGCCTTTATCTCCTGAAATAAAGCCACCGGGGCACATGCCCCGGCTGGTCCGTTACATTACATCACATCACCGCTGGTCCGTTACTACTGATGGGCTATACTGTTTTCAACGGGACGCGGAACACAACGTTGTGTTACGTTTCCCGCACAAGCAACGCAACGGCCACGGCCGATACGCTATGCTTGACGAGTCAAAACCAATCGCCCGGCGAGTCGCCGGATAACGACGTGACAACGATCATCGCCGCCAACAGCTCCGACCCCCGCATCGGGGAGATCGACGCGCTTGCGCGTCACCTGGAAAGGGTTCAGCTCCAACTGCTGGAGCTGGAGGCTACCGGTAAGGACATCCGGGGCCGCATCCTCGCCATCCTGGTTGAGGACGACCTTGATACCGTGTCCACGGTGCACGGTCAGTGCCAGCACGTCCGGCGGCCGGTCCTTTCCTTCCGCTCCAGCGCGGTAACCACGGCTCAGAACGTGGTGCAGGGCCTTGAGAAGGACCTGAAGCTGGCCAAAGCTGCCCTCAAGGCAGCCCAGGACTCCGCTCAGATTCAGGGCAAGGCCAAGGTCGAAGAGACCAAACACGAACTGCGGTTCGTGATGCCGAGGTGATTCTCGGCCAACCACAGGGGTGCTCGCAAGGGCACCCCGCCACCACGCTGGGGGTCTAGCAATCTGTCTGAATGCTCGGTTCTCATAAAGCCGCGAAGGTGGGTTAGATTCCCACGGCCCCCATTCCTAATCGAAGCTGTTTATAGTTTTTTGATACTAAAGACTAGTTCGATTATGTCCTAACTGTCATTGGGAGTTTGACCGCAAGACTAGAAAGAAACGGTCTGGTCCGTTACATTAGCATCAATGTATGGCTGGTCCGTTACGTATAATGAGGTCACGGCTGAACCGCCGTGCTATGCTTAACCCGTTCCACACCGCAGGGCAGTGCCCTGAACCGTCATGAACACAGCCTTCACACCGATCTCAGGGAACGGCAAGACCGGACCCATTCCGACGTCGACGTCGGCACGCGAAACCTGCCCTGAGACGTGCCCGTTCTACGATGCAGGTTGCTACGCCAAGGCAGGCCCCCAGGCCATCCACTGGCGCAAGGTTACCACGGGTGAGCGTGGCCTGGCATGGGATGCCTTTCTGGCAGCGGTCCGGCGAATCCAGCGCGGTCAGCTCTGGAGGCACAATGTCTCCGGCGATCTGCGCCACACTGCTGGCAAGATCAACCGCGCAGAACTGCGACAGCTTACAGCGGCGAACCGTGGCCGCAAGGGGTTCACCTACACTCACCACGCACTGACCGGCCACAACGTTGCAGCACTGCAAGAGGCCAACGCAGCAGGGTTCACGGTCAACGCCTCGTGTGAATCGGTAGACACAGCCGATCAGGTTATGACCGACCACGGTCTGCCAGCCGTCGCGGTTGTGACCAGTGCTGAGACGAGGCGATTCTTCACCACGTCGACCGGTCGCCGGGTGATCACCTGTCCGGCCACCATCCACGATGGTGTGACCTGCTCGACTTGCGGGTTGTGCCAACGTGCTGATCGTGACTTTATCGTTGCGTTCCCGGCTCACGGCAACGCCAAACGGAAGGTCGATGCTATCATCGCCGACCGGTGATAGGTGCAACCAGTGAGGAGCTTAGGCTTCCTCGCTGGTCCGTTACATTAACACCACCGCTGGTCCGTTACGTATAATGATGTGGTCAGGCACAGCCGGTGTGCTATGCTTGACGAGTCAACCCATTCACGCAGGGCAGCGCCCTGAACCGACACCATGGCCACGCACTACGTCGTCGACGTCCAAACCGGGACATACTTCAATGCCGAGCATGCTCGGCTGGTCTCGTCCATGGCCTATGACATTGATGAGTATAATACCGTTCTCGATGGCGATGATGACGTCCAGATCGCTGAGATTGCTGAGGAGTTCGGCAGCCCTGTCATCAACAACGATGCCAGAGTGTTGACGCGGATCGCCAATATACTCTCAGGTCAGGAGTGGGACTCCGACACTCTCTGCCAGGTCGCCGAGCTGGTTCGTGAGACCGGGCGTCACGTGGCTGAGGTGGTGTGATGACCGTCAAAACCTACACCTATCGCGGCTGGACCTATCATCAGGTCCGGCGTGGCCATTGGGTCCTGCAGAGGTTGTCTGACAACTTTACCACCTGGCACCACAGTCACGGCGGGTGTCTGGCGTTCATCCGGCGGCATGGCCATGCCCCCAACCCTGACGCTCACTACGAAGAGTACGACGACCGCACGATGATGCCAGTGTCTGGGGGCTAACGCCCCCTCTTTTTTGATGATGCGTAGCATCATGGTCCGTTACATTGGCATCACATAACGCTGGTCCGTTACGTATAGTAGTGTAGACTGAACAGGTCGAGCGGCAAGGCCATCACGGCTGTGCTATGCTGGACGAGTCAACCCATCGCGCAGGGCAGTGCCCTGAACCAACCCAATGTCTACCGCCTACTACGAAAGCTACGCAACGTTCGTCACCCCTGCACATTTCGACGCTGATTCATTCTGCATCTCTCTGGCAGAACAGTGTGCTCGTGAGGAGAACTTCATCGCGGAGGAATACGGCATTGTCGACGGCCGAGCAGATGTCGACTTCACTGATTACATTCAGCAAGCCATTCCCGGTGCAACTACTCTAGTTAGCTGGAGTACAGATGGAGGTTGTGGCAATAGCAATCCCCAGGTGTTTGAGTGGGTTCTGCAGCAGATGATGCAAGCCACTGGTGTTAAGTGGATCAAAGTACACTCTATCTGCGCTGATACTGACGGGGACACTCAAGCCGATGTATCAGTTATCACCAGTGCTGGCGAGGAGCTGGATATTACTCAGATCATTGACGAGTACATGAATCATCTCTACGCTCCGGAGGTGTGATCTGTCACGGTAATCAGCAGGGAGCACATGCTCCCCCGCTGGTCCGTTACATTAGCATCACATCACGGTTGGTCCGTTACATATAATGAGGGGGTCGAGAGGCAAGGCCATCACGGCTGTGCTATGCTGGACGAGTCAACCACCCACCCGCAGAGCAGTGCTCTGAACCGACACCATGGCCACCTTCCCCCGCTTCCTGTCCAGCTTCCGCAAGGAGCACGGCTTTAACAGCGGTAACTTTTTCACCACCACCAACCCCAAAACCAGCAAGAACGGTAAGGTCAGCGACCGTCCTACCATTGTCCTGCATCTTGAGCCGGTGACGTTCGGCGCTTGCCCCGCCGCCGGTAGCTGCGCCGCTGTGTGCCTGAACCGCGCCGGTAACCCCGCGTACCTGACTGGCAAGCTGGCCCGCCGTCACAAGCGTAGCGTTGCGTTTAACACCAACCGCTCGCAATTCTTGCAACTGCTAGTTGTCGAAGCGGCGCGATTCCGCGCACAAGGTTATATCGGTGTCCGCCTGAACGGCACCAGCGATATCGCCTGGGAGCGTGAGTCTGTCTACATCGATGCAGCGATGTTGTGCTGGATCAGTGATAATGTTCCGGCTTTTAGCATCACAATCCCTGGCAGGTATTATCCGCTGATGAAAGTGCTGACTGCTATGGGGTTTGAGCCGTACGATTATACGAAACGCATTGACCGCTGCTTCATCACCGCTGCGGCTCTCGGTTATCACCTGACCTTGAGCTGGGGTGGCAAGCACGACGCCACCATCCTTGATGTTGCTAGCACCTACCGGCTGAACGTTGCCGCCGGGATCAGCGGCATCAAGCGATCCGAAGCCATGCCGCAAGTTGTCGTTGTCGACGGTCATGTGTTTCCGGTCGTTGACGGTGATGTGACAGACTGGCGGCGCGATGACCCGACGTCGACGGATGGTACCCCCTACGTTGTCGGTCTGCGGATCAAGCGTACACCGGGGCAGACCCCTGAGCAGGTTCGCCGGTTCGCCATTGCGGATTGCTCTGGTGCTCCATCACCGTGAGTAGCACCTCATCGCCGGTTCGCCATCGCATGATATAGTTATCGCACCGGGCCTACTGTATAAGGTAGGCCCACAACGCCAACCTCAATCACACCGCTCCCATAACACGCTGGAAAGTTACTCTGATTATTGACATCAGCCCCGACAGTCATCCCCGAAAGTTTATCCCCGAAGCTGTTAAAGAGGAGTTAAACGAAGGCGAGGATCTTGTAGACTATGAGATGGTTGAAGTTGAAGAAGATTTTGACCTCGATGACTACAACCAGGGCAACGAACTCTGATCCATTAGGTACATCCCACCCACCTTTTTGCGCCATGTCTGTCACCTACGGCCACATTCTTAACTACCTCCAACAGATGAGCGAGGAGGAGTTACTTCAAACCGCAACTGTCTACGACTCCGATGCAGACGAGTTCAAAGCGATTGAGCAAGTCGATGTCATTGACGACACTTGTCAGACGCTAGACCCCGGTCATGTTGTCTTCTGCACCCTTTAATTACCAACCCACTGTTTTCCCAGGTTTAGCTATGTCCCCAGTTTCCCACCCTCGGCATACCACAATCAGATCCATTAAGGTCGGAGACCTGTACCCTACAACTTTTAGTGATAGTCCGGACGGTATGTCCACTGTCCTTGAGATTTTTCCATACACCGGGTTGTATAAAGAACACTTCAGCCATGTATTAAGACTCACAGCCCCGAAAACCATGAAAGGTTGGGCAGAACTTCCGGTACTTGTTGTCCCCAAGAACACCCCCCGCACCATCTGATATTCTGGCCTACCGTATAAGGTAGGCCCACAACGCCAACCCCACCTTCCTGATATGTGGATTCCTGCAGACCAGCTCCCTGAGATGAAGCCTTCCGGACCGGCACCTATGCGGGTGTCGGATGTCGTTGAGATTGTCACCCCCAATGGGTACCAGACACAGGCACGTTTGATGTCGCGAGACGAAGGCGTTAGCTGGGTTGAGTATCGAGGCTCGGTGCCTATTGCCAACGTGTCTTACTATCGTTATTTGTAACAACGTATGTGACGACGGAGCGCAAGCTCCGTGGTCCGTTACATAACGTCACGCTGGTGGTCTGTTGCATATACTGACGAGGTCGTGCTAAGCTTAACCAGTCGAGGCCACAGCCCATGTTCGCTACAGTCCTGGCAACATCCAACCGAGGACGGAGCCGTATAGGCAAAGACCCGACGACCGCTGTCGTCGAACAATCCATCGGTGATAAACTGTTCGTTGTCTGGCCCGACCTGAACCAGTGCCGCTGGATCCATGCCACGGCCGACCCTGACTTCGCCATTGTTCCCCAGCCCTGATGACTATGTACTCAACCGCTGACAAGCAACGCGCCTACCGCTCAGTATCAAGACGGCTCCGCGCATTAGCGTCCGAACTGGGCTTGCCTCGTGGCACGTATCAACTGCGTCATTGTTACGGTGGCATTGCCGTACCTGGCGAGGCCATCTTGCACGCACCAGGACTGTATATCTGCGTACCGTTATTTGTTGTAGGGGGTAGTCCTACTACATACTTCCGGTCATGTCGCGGGCTGACCGATTACGTCGGCGGCAAGAACCACACGTCCCGTCGGCAGATCCCTACCGCTGCTGAAATCAAATCGTCCGAGGTGCTCGCGAAATGACAATCTTTATCATCGTCCTAGTTGTATTGACGTGTCCTGCTCTGGTCTTGTGGCTTGTGGTAGGGGGCAGAGCGAGTGAGGTCAGGCGTCTTTACAGGATAGGACTGTCTGACCGTGTCATTGCTTACCATATGCGGATGAGTGTGGCCCATGTCAACAAGATCACCAGAAGAATTAGGTAGGTAGAAATACTCAGGGGCGGGCTTATGACGATGGCTTACGCCCCGGAGTTTTTTGACTATACATAACTGTGTGGTCCGTTACATAACATAACACCACCGCTGGTCCGTTACATATACTGTATAATGTAGTGGTCAACGAAACGTCTTTATGGAACCCCGCCGATTCGACATTAAGGCTTTGCTAAGAGACCCTGCGACTCGTCGCGAGCTCTCGGTGCGCTCCTTGCGGTTTATCCAAGCCGTTGAAGGTCGTGACCTGACATATGCCGAGGCTCAGGACGTGTATGATAGAGTCGCTACGTCCCACCCAGTCGCGCATATGAACGGCCTGAACATCGTTTTGCAACCGCATGTTGCTCAGGCAACAGAGCATGCATTACGCACGTATCTGCAAACGCACCCTGACGATAAGGTCGTCGCCGAGACACATAACGAACTGTCACGACTGATGGCATATCGCAAGATATTCCCGTTGTGACGTGCTACGCTCAACTCGTTGATAACCAACCCTTCCTCCCATGACGACCCCCCTCACTATCCGCAAGGCCGAAACCCTCGACCAGCACATCACCCGCCTGATCGAATCCGCTCGCAGTGCCATCGGTGCTAACGGACGCGGTACTGCAGCGGCGAAGATCAACCGCAACGACATCGTCTGCCAGGTCACCGTCAAGGTATCGAATGGCGACGACTACGTACTCTTTTACCGTAATGGTAAGCGCACCAGCCGCAGCCGTCTTCACAGCGAGCTGGGGGTTCCTGCCTCGGTCTGAACCAACCCCGTCAACGTTGGGACTGGCGCGACGCCGGTCCCAGCACTTCACCCAACCATTCTTTGCCATGACTGTTCTCACTTGCCCTTTCTGCACCTCTGATCAGGTAGGTATGTGTGCCCCGACAAGGCACAAACACAAGACGACGACAATGACAATTCCGTTGTTCTGCAAATTCTGCAGCAACGAGTGGGATATCGACTACGTCACCGACAACACGGCTGGCACGGTAACCTGCATTGTCGATGTGGAAAAAATTAACGATTCCACTTGTGTCGTCCGACTCGCTGAGCTTCTGTCGCAGACAGATTCTCCTCTTGACGACGATCTTATGGCTAAGATCGCCAGGTTGGTTCGCCAGACCGGTCGTCCTGTCCCCAACATCTATGTGTGAAATCGAACGCATATGCACTTTTGATCTCGATTTCACGTAATCTGTCGCCGTTCCCCCCCAGCACTCGTGATGACTTTCAAGATCTACCGCTCTGGGCAGTCCCTGTCCTGGAATATCCGTGGCCGCTCTGGTGACCTCGGCAAGTTCGATCACATCGTCGCACGTGATGTGGTGTTCAAGACACGTAAACGAGATGGCTCGGGCTATGCCGAGTCTGCTGATACGACTGTCGTTGCCGACACCCGATTGCTTGACGGGCGCATCACGATGCGCGATGGGGTCTGGGTGTTTGAAGCAACTGGAAAGGTGATCAACGAGACCCTGCCGTTGGTTGTCTTCAACCGTCTGGGTGCGTTCATCCATGCCGGTTCGATCACTCACAAGCGGAGCTGAAAAAAAAAA
>Ga0214917_10003777_pt1 | contig 17270 bp, 16 predicted proteins | sample LL_1208_BB_MetaG_FD_177983 | JGI IMG/M metagenome (GOLD analysis project Ga0214917, IMG submission 177983) | Freshwater microbial communities from Lake Lanier, Atlanta, Georgia, United States - LL_1208_BB | ecosystem: Environmental > Aquatic > Freshwater > Lake | place: USA: Georgia | collected... | reverse complement strand
ATTTGCGTCAAACTGCGAAAATCTTATGCTTCCCAATGTGAAATGCTGGATTTATGGACATACTCATAACTGCGCAAATTCACTGATAGGTAAAACGATGTGTATTGTGAATGCGCGTGGGTATCCAAATGAGTCATGTCCAGGGTTTTTACGAGATGCGTTTTACGAGTTTCCAATAGTGTATGAAGATTCAGAGGTAAATGAAGAGGTGGTAAATTCGGCTGTGAAACCGATTGAAGAGGAAGTGTTGTTTATTTAGACTTGCGGGTCACACCCCTTTTCTTCATACCGCGAATCGTAGCGAGCCAATCTACTTTTGTATGAGGTTCCAGAATCTTTTTCGCAGCCACGGTAATTTTTGTAATATCTGGGTCATCTTTTAGACCCGTGCGGATTTTAATTGGTCATTTTGGAAGGGTTTCCTTCAGAAACCCTTCCAAAATAGCCATTGAAATCGTGAAACGGGCGAGTTGAGGCGCTCATTTATAATGAGCGCCGGTCTATAAGAGCCGGCAACTCTTCGCCATCCGCAACTAAAAAGCAATTTCGTCCCTCTTGAAAAGGTGTTTCAAATCCTTCTACCCAACGACGATTGATAACAAGCGCACATTCCTGATAAATCGCTTCTAAAAATGTGTATTGTGTACCGCCGCCGTCATGTTTAATTACAGACATATCAACGACAAATTTGGCATCTTGTAGAATATCATTGAGTGCGTCAAATGTCTTATCGAATTTTCCCTTGTAATACTTTTTAGACCAACGAACATTTCAAACGGGCATAAAATGCCCGTTTGAAAGTGTTGTGTTGTGTCTAAGAACAATTGAAAAATCGCTCTCTTTCAAGGGTTTTCCAAAAAACGGTGCTTCTTCATGTATCTTTTTTACTGTGTACACAGGCACTTTGCCTGATTTATCCACGCGAATTATTGGATTCATTCCCCTGATTTTGTGAGATATAATTTTCGACCCATGAATTCCAACCATTACGAGAGATTGCCTGTAATGTACGCATACATAACGCAAAGGACGCACCACTATGTTGGTCAGCTAAACGCATATAATGTAAAATATTCTCCGCCAAGGTATGGTCTCCAAACATAAATCCACCCTCACCTGGGTCCTCCTTGATTTCATTCCATTTATCAGCTTTCGTGACCGCCTGAAACATATCCTCAAGAAGGGTGCGGTCATGCGGGTCCGTAATAAAAGAAAAGTTACCGAATTCAACAGACATTTATCATTACTTGTGAGGAATTCAGGACTATCAATTTTTTATACTTGTTGCTAAAAACATATTTGAAACACCAGTTATTTGAATCACATCATAGTTGAGTGTTGTTAGAAATTCCTTTATTTCAAACAAATTGTGATAAGTTCCATTTGATTCTAAATTTGATTCAAAAAGAATTTTAGGACGACTATGTCGTAAAGTTTGTTCTGCGCCAAGTAATACATCCAATTCATTTCCTTCAACATCTATTTTCATAAATGTTACGTTTGTAAAGTTATACGAATCAAGTGTGCGTACCTCAACCTCTTCGGTTTGAATAGGTGAATCTATTGTATGTAATGATGAGCCTCCTCCATCCACACTTGGAATATACAACGTTCTCTTACCTATTTGTGTAGGAGAGCCAAGAGCAATATTATGCGCTGTTATATTTCGTTTATTTGATAAAGTAATGGAACCACATAGGCCATAATATGTCCATCGTTGCGGTTCAAAACTATGAACCTGACCAAACGAAGATAACTCAATGGAATAGGTACCAGTATGCGCTCCAATATCAATAAAGGTTCCTTTATTACAGAACTGCTTACACCAATCAATTATATTCTTTTCAAATAATCCATGTTCAATATGGTAATCAAGATTGTTTAACGGAAGTAAAAACATGGAATTTGTGGGTAGAATGATTTGATTATGCTCATCACGCAAAAAGTATCTTGTAGTCATTTTTGTTTTTGTTTTATTATTTTTTATTATGTTTTCTATTTAGGCAGCGACAATCTGAGCGCCATCCACGCGTTCAGTTGGTGGAACCCAGCACAGACCCACAAAGTCAAAGATCGCCTCCTCTGTGGAAATTGGAACAGCGGATGCTGTGGAGCCGTCCAATAATTTCAGCGCATGTTCATTGAGCGTGTATCCGCGCGCCGAGCACCAGCGACGGAAGGCGACATTGAACTTGTCGCTTCCAGTAAAGTAGAGGATTGCGTAGGCGTATTCAGCGGGCGGCGTGAGGAGCAAGTCAAGACGACGCACGGTTCCATCGCCCAACTTGACGTATCCCAGCCACTTCTTGTCGCCACTTGCGAGCGTATCCACAATGTAACCAGCGCGCGTCAGCAATCCAACAAATCCCGTAAACAACTCGCTCGCCGCCTTGTCGGTCATCTCCGCAGGATAGGTGACGAGCATATCAATATCGCCACTGGTTGCCGCACCGCGGCGATAGGAGCCCACAATTACGCCATGAAGGCTCCGTGGTAGTCCAGAGAGAAGCGTCTTTTCGTGCTCCCGCATCTCGTCACGCGGAATGCGCTCCAAGGTTGCTTCGTAATATTTGAGACCGAGCAACTGCGTCTTATTGAGTAGTTTTGGCTTCTCAATAACGGCGCGACGCAAATCAGCGACGCTCTTGTAGCCCGCCGCAATCAGTTCACGTGCCTTCACCGGTCCAACGCCATGAATATCCAGCAACTCTTTCACAGCGTCCACATCGGTGCGCTCGCGCATCTTGGCGGCCGACACCAACGCGCCCGTCGCCAGAATCTCCACAACTTTGTTGTAAATCTTTTCGCCCACACCAGGCAAATCCTTTACCTGTGCGGCATCCACCAACGGCACGTCCAAGGACCGAATCGCCTTGATTGCCTTGTCGTAAGCGAGCGCCTTGAACTTACCACCTGTAACAAACTCGCCAATCTTCATCGTCTCCAGCTCAGAAAGTACTTGCGTCTTGAAATCCATTGTTTGAAATGAAAGGAAAGAAAAGAAAAGAAAAGAAAAGAATGAATTGGGAAGAATATAATCACCACACCTTCCATAATTGTTCAAACAGCGCTTCAATTTTTTCTTAGACTTAAGATAAGATGCACACAAAACACTACATAGAGTTGATTGAGAAAGAGTTCAAAAATCCCAATACGCAGAAAAATTATCTGAATCGGTTGAAGACATTGGAGCAAAAGTTAAACGCCACGATTGATGATATTCTGAAAAACCCAGACACATATTATCCAAAATTACAGAAACTCTATACGAGCATCTCAACAAGAAAAAATCTTTTAACCGTTATTCTCGCCCTGTTCCGAATTGATGAGGCACTGAAAACGCAGGAAGTCGCAGGAAAGCGGTGGCACGCCCTTCATACCGATTTAACGCGTTATGAGATTGCGAAAGTGAAGCGTTCCGAACCGTCCGATAAACAGATTGAGAAATACACAAGTTATGAAGAGATTGAGTCAAAATACGATGAAATTAAACGGCGTGGTCCTCACGAAACCGAACGCGCCTCCATGCAATTTCTACTTATCAGTGTGCTAGTACATCTCAGACCAAAGCGTGCTGACCTTGGCGCTATTCACATTTATCGCGATAAGGACCCGCGCAAAACGGATGAAAACTACATCGTGCTACGGGCAAAAGGCTCATCTTATCTGGTTATGAACTTATACAAAACTTCAGAGTATTATCAGACTGTGGAAGAGGACCTACCAGAGGAGCTTGTGAGAGATATTGAGACGAGCCTTCGCCGATGGCCACGTGACTACCTTATACGCAAAGACGACGGCGAGCCGATGACCAATAATACCTATTCGGCGTTTGTGAAGGCGACATTTCAACAGATTTTTGGTCGCGCAACAGGCGTAAGTTTATTGCGCCATATTTATATTACGGAGAAACTCAACTACGACAATATGACGTTAGAAGAGCAGGACCATGAGGCGAAACTGATGCTTCATACAAGTGGTCTGCAGCATCAGTACAAGTGGCCAAAAAAGACCATTTGTCCGAAATTATGTGCGGCCTATATCAAGCCCACACACCGTACAAGAAAGATTAAGCGGTCGAAGAAGAGCAGTAAGCATCCAGAAGAGTGAGTGCGACCGCCGAGAGTCCAGGATTTTTTGACTCCTCTGCTAGAATAAACTTGCGAAGAGCCGATTCCAGAACAGTAATACGATTCTCTGTCTTTACGGCGCCTCGTACTTTTTTCACACTATGAATGCTTTGTACGCTTTGAACACTTTGAGCGTCCACTGCGGCCTCAGTTGGCTCTACTACTTCCAACTTTCGGGCATCTTCATTCATTTCTGTTTTTGCTTCAGCCTTGAGCGCTTTAAATTGGTCCCATACCGCTTTACGGGCCGAATCACAAACCTCTGAACCAAGTGCAGTACGAATCTCCTCATTCTTCATGAGTTTTACAAAGGCCGCTTTTGTTGCTTCCCGTTTCTTCTCATTAAATGTGCTAGGCAAACCGGATAACCAAGCAGCCGGTTCATGCGCAGTGAAATTCACAAAAGCGGCAAGTTCATTGTCGTCTTTGAAATTGTAGTGCTTTGCGACCTCTAGCAAGATTTTCCCCTGCGCTCCAAGCAATTCGCAGGCTGATTTGATGTTCATTTTGATATACAAGTAGGCATGAATATATTTTTCACTTTTTAACCGATGTGCGCCTTGAGAGTGCTCACCTCCGCCTTCAAAGCAATTATTTCAGCGGTACACAGAACCAAAAGTTTCTGATAATCAACATGATGAATTCCATTATGCGTACAGACACACGCTGGTGCTACTTTGGCCACATCCTTTGCTAAGAAGCCGATATCGGTCGCACCAGTTGCGCGCCAAGTGAATTGAACTGGTGTTGGAAGTCCAGGGCTCTTGTACGTCTCAATATTCTGTTTTAGCACCTCATCAGATGGACTAAAAAATCCTGCGGCAAACATATTGCCGTCCGCATAAACATTTCCGATAGCAGCCGGTGTTCCCATTGTGCTTATATATAAATTTCCACGCACGAGTTCCGAACCATCGATATCCAAATCTGTAAGAGGTGCAGTGACCCCTAGACCTACACCGTTTGATGTGAAACGTGCGCGCTCTGTTGTACTTGTTTTAATAGCCAAGTAACTTGTTCCATTGATTGAGTTACTGGTGACTCCAATATTGTTATTGAAGTAGATTGCGCTGTTGCTAAGATTAAGATTTGCGGAACACGTGAGATTGGAGCCAGAGAATGGCTTAATTGAGTTAATTGAAATACTGTAGGTGTTCGTATTTACCACATTTTGTAAATTGGAGAGTGCGGTCGTTGTAGCCGAAATACCACTCGCATTTTGAATCACATTATTTAGACTATTCAAATTCAATAGATAACTATTTCTATCTGTTGTATTTGTAGCCATCTTATTTTACATGGTCTAATTTAATGACCTAAAAGAACCGCAGACGTTAGAGGCAGGAAATGGAACAATACTACAAACCATATGTGAGTGATTCCAGTGATTCCGAGAGTGATTCGGACGGTTACACAAGCGAAGAATCACTTGTGAATATACCCGGTAAGAGACCACCAGTACCAACAGGCGGTCCAGGCGTATTAAATACATCACAAGCTCCTCCTGAAAATGTGGGGACAAAGTTTGAATCACAAGAGTACAAAAATACGAATTTGATTACAATAAACAGTCGTGACCGCGATACCTCTATTTACCCTCAGCCCACTTTTTTTACATTACGATTGCCGAAAGTGTTTAAGAATGTGAAGACGATTAACCTATCACAACTCAATCTTCTCAATAGTTTTTTTAACTTTTCTGCATCGGCGGGAAACACATTCTTATATGTACAAGAGCAGGGCCGCCAACCGATAAAAATCTCCATTCGCGATGGAACCTATACAGCCTCAGATTTAGTTGAAGAACTAAATAGCGCCTTAAATACAACTCCTCTTTTTGCGGATATTACATTTGGTGCATTTATTAGTGGATTCCAGTCTACTGGTGACTTTGCACCATTGTTTAATGTTCCTGGTGCAGTTGTCTACAATAGTTTAATTCAAAAATACGAAGTACTACAATCGATTAACGATATTATAGCGCGATATTTTGTTCAGGAACAATCAGTTGGAACTGTATCGTTTAATTATAACAAATGTTTAGTTGCTTATTATTATCCTGTTTTGAAAGAGATGGTGCTTCAATTACCCAATCCAGGTTTAACATATTCTCAAACTACATTTCCAACATATAATGATTTTTACACATATATTGTTTTCTATTTTGAGGGTTTAACGGATAGCAAAATTCTTGAAATTGTCTCTAATGCGGAAAATCAAGCACTGATGGATGATTTTCGTTATAAGAACACATTCAATTATTTCCTTGTAAATAAATATAACTGTGTATATAATACAAAACAAGGACGACTCGTAATCAGCGCACCGGGTCTTGATGTTAGTATCTCGAATGACTTGACGAGCAATTACAATTATTTTTTAAATCAAGCTATTTTATCAAATGGAAGTTTCGCCGATTCAAACGATTTTTATAATCAATATTACCAAATTAGTAACGCGAATGCTGCATTGATAGGGTTTTACAACTTTATCCAGCAGCGTTATACAAGTAGTTTTGGTGTGAGTTTAGGTACATATGCGGCGGAATTCTATGCGGATCCAAATTCTCTCATTCAATTGTACAATACATCCAATAAATATGGATGGTATCCATATCTAAATCCAAATGTGAGTGAAAATCAAATCTTTAGTAATCCTCAACCACAACAACAAACAATACTCTGGAGCAATATCATATTTCCAAGTACCTTATACAGAGATACAGATTTCATTTCAACATGCTTCTCTACAAATAATCTCACATTCTCGAACGCGGGTGAGGATACATACGGATACTTTGATGTAGTGTTTCCTATTTATCCTACAAGTTATCAACGACTTTCTTGGATATCACCTGTTCGTCAAAATCTTAGCATAATGACTATTCCACGTTATGAAAACCAAAAGACAAGTACAAATGATATGGTGTTTAATTTGGGTCCAACAACCACACCAAAACTGTACGATTTAATGAATCCGCCAAACACTTATATTCGCACAGATATTTCAGGCAATATATTGTTTAATATGTACACATGCTCGCAAAATATGTTTGATTCAGCAGATTATATGCGCACAGATGATAAATGGCTCACTTATATGATTCCACAAATTTTAGCAGGTCAGAGACTTCAGCCATCCAATCCAAATTATGGACAATATCCACCTATCAATGATATAAATATAACTAGTTACAGACCGTTTATTTATTTTGAAGTGGTAGCAGACCAATACTTGGTGGATCCAAATGCACATTTTAATATTACCTTTTATGTGGAGACACAATCCGACCCAAATAATCCTACACCATTAGGTGTTCCAATCGTTATTGTAGCTTATAAAGACAGAGCAGCATTTATGGCGGATATACAAAGTGATTTAAGTGGTCAAATTGGTATTGAGAATCCAAATCATTATTTTCAAAAGCAAACGTACGATGCGGATGTAACTAGCGCACAATTGACTATTGATGTAAATAATAATCAACACGTATTCTTCCATGTTCACATTCAAAATGATTATAATATACCAAGCGAAATTCCTCTTCGTGTTTTCGCATTGTTGACTGATCCCTATGGTACATTTAGAGAAAAGACACGCCTTGATACATTTGATTTACCTTTTGTTCAGAGTTCTATATCAACACAAGTGAATCCAACCTCCTTAATCGCTGGAACGCTGCCTAGTATTTTTTCGGAAACAGTAACACAAATTGGCTACGATATAAATAATGTAAGCAATAATTTACTTGATTATGTAATTCGTTCTGGAAGTAATTATTACGACCCAATCAACATCACAGATTATATTGAAAACGTATCAACTGGACTTCGGTATCAATTTACCCTTCAAAATAATGGGTCACCGCAGCCTCCTCCAGATTTGAGCAATTGGTCGTTGTTTTTTGGTTCAAATAGCAGCAACGTGATTCGCGATACTTATAATACATCAAATCAAACAGATAACATTTATCTAAGCAATGGAGTTCCTCTCAATCCTCTTCCACAAGGTGGGATGAATGAATACATTATGACGAATTGGTTCTCGCCGACAAATTTAAACAATCCAGAGCGTTTCTGGACACCTAATAGTAACAATAATTACGTAGAGTATATTGGACAGAGTTCCATTTTCCTCTCTGCGAGTAATTCACCACCGCTTGTGACCGATTCGGTAACTTCATCCTTCTCTGGAACATCCTATGTAGATCTGAGTGGTTTTTCGGGCTTTGGTTTCTACCTACCCCCTAATCAAGTTGTTCGGCTAACAGATTTGGTTATCAAATTTGCGTATACTCAACCAAGTGTTGATCCAACTGGTACATTGTTTACGCGCGATTACAGTCCTCTACAATTTACGGGTCAGGTTTACAATGAATGCTTCTATCGTAATCAAACCACATTTTTAGATACAGAAACATATGAGAAATGGGATGATTGGTATAGCAAGAACCGCCGTAATATGAAGATTGGTATTTTCCTAGCATCGAGAGTACAAAATATGCCGATAAACAGTATTCGTCTTGAGTCTTCTATTACAACTCTCTCACTTATTCAAATCACACAGGTGAATAATTATAGAGATGGTCTAGGTACACTGAAGACACGCGAGCCTGATTGGGGAACATATTACAGATACAAATTCACACAAGCTGAACAGGAAAGATTTGTACCGAATTACGATGTTTGGAGTACAGGAGTGGTTTCGAGTTTCACTTCTATTCAAGTTTCCGCTGACTTCGGACCAAGTAATTATACAGTTGGTTCAAGTACATTCAATAATTATTTTGCTACAAATCCAAGTATTTTTAATTATACATATTTGCCGAGAAGTTATGGATTGGCTCCTTCTGTCGCAAACGCGATTGCGAATCCAACAGTTATCTCAACAATTGATGCGGATATACCAGCGAGTTACGTCGCCATACCTTTCTATTTTGAACAGGGAACGAGTACATACAAAGTAGGTTGCTATCATGGAATAACGTTTACATTCGAACCGGCTTTACCTAGTACAAATGTTACTGGCGCAAGTCCTTTTTATGGACCGCTAGGTCCATTCGGTTGGACAAATACAAATAACGTGCTTTCATTAATGTCTACAGGAAATAAAATAACAACTTATTACTGGAACGCAAAGTTATTATGGAATACGTTGGAGGATCCTTATAATCCCGCCACAGACTTATCATTGTTTGGAAACTATGATGGAGTAAGTCAAGAGTATCAAAATACCATGCTATTTGTGTACAAAAACACTATTTCGAATACCTTTCAAGATTATCGTGATGTTCTATCTTCAGCAATTTGGCGATGGGGTCAGGAGAAAAAATCAAATTACATTGCTTTGGATTCAAATAGTGGATACAACAATTTGAGTTATATTCAAAATATTCCTGTTCAAGCTAATACAGAATATGCTATACATGTTCGTTCTTATGATCCAATTCCAAGTTTTACAACGGGTGCACGTATTATTGGAAAAGGTTTTACTGATTTTGGTATAGTAAGTTTAACAGACGTAGCTAGCGAGATTTCTGATTTATCAGGATATCATCCAATTACAGAAGAGGAAGCTAATTTGTTTAATTCACAACTACAGAATGGATTACCGAGTGGTTATAATGCGATTGTTAGTACAAATTATGGTATTCGTTTTGCGAATAATCATAAATATAGTATTCAATACGCAAATACTTTGATAAATTTTGATAAACTGTTCAGTACAACAGTCACATTCGGTAAAACGGAAAACTATACAGGTATAACTTATACATTTAGAGGGTATGGAGATGCGATAAGTACATATATTGGTTCATTTAGTCAGACGCGTGGTCTTCTTTCCACTTATAATGTTATTTTTAATTCTGCACTGATTAATTTGGATAACTATATTCAAACAAGATACAAAACAATCTTACCCTCGAGTGTATCTAAACGCAGTAGGTACACGGACCCACTCCCGTTTAGCCTCCTCTTTTCTACCTATACACTGCCTCCGTATAGTTATCAATACGATGAATGGGGGCTTGGATACAATCTTGGCTTCAATAAGGTTGATACGCCTATAAGAACCACCGTAACGAGCGACACATTTATTCGTATCGTACAAAGTTATATTTATCTGCGTATCAGTCCTGAATTGAATACGAATACGATGGCTGTAAGTGGTAAAGAATCCCTTGCCGATTGTCGTGAAAGCGGAGGACAGGATGCGAAGTTCTTCTCCAAGATTCTCTTGAATGATTTCGGCTCGTTCAGTCAAACCGCTGTACAGAGACCAAAAGAGTTTAACCCTGTGCTCGGCAAATACGAGACGATGACGTGCCAGCTCACAGACAAATACGGCAATCAAATCAACAATGTGGATTGCGAATACGATTTTGTGCTACAAATTGATGAAATCACGAATGGACCGAAGGACAACAGTAGTTTATTGGGCCCCACAAGCGATTTGAATGTATATCGTTCAGCCAAGTAAATTTCGCCCTCCCAAGCAAGATGAGTCTAGATTCCTTTTATGCTGGTGGGCCTCGTACATGGGAAGAGGCATTTCCACCTGTTTGCCTCCGAACTCATTGGGACCCTACAGCAGTGACTAAGCATATTCTGCCGAATCTACCGCAGCGCACAACACTGCCGCTCGACCCTCGTCAAGCGACCAAGATTTGCTATGGTTACTATCATACAGGATTCGGTGATACGAAATCGGACTCCTATGAGGACGACTCGTCTACCGTAGCCATCCCTGCTGCGCTGCGTGGCGCTGTGTGGGCATCTCACAATACGCAACCAAGCGATGTGTTGCCGCCCGGTGGGGCTGCTGGTCGTGGGTTCCCTTATTCTCACTACGCCCAACAAATAGATTCGGAATCGGATTTACAATTGTTGAATCTACCGAATACACGTTGTGCTGATAAGAAATACATTCCGACGCACGGTAAACCGCCGCAAAGTATCGCAGACAATAACATCCCCGGCGCAAACCCCGATATTCTGAGTCCCTTTGCGACGGTGGTTGCGAAAAGCACACATTGTCGTGCGCAGGACGATGCCGCCGCATGGAATCGCAGTTCACGCCTCTTTTTCAATCCCACCAAGTATGACCGAACACAGGGCGTACCCAAAGGCACACACCTGCCTGATAGTCTCACAAGTTTACGCTGCCCAACATAAATGAACATTTATCGTTTGTACCCAACATTATGGAATGATGGTACAAACATGATGGCGGTCACGATTTATGCGATTGACCGAGCCCCGCCTCCACCAATTCAGACAAGTTACTCACGCCGACCCACCGAAGACCCTAGTTATTACTGGCTAGGCCAAACGTTTCAACGAATCCTTCCCACAGATAATTCCAGTAATTGTGTTACCTGGGCGCAATTGCCGGCATGGCTCTCCTTCGCCACTTCGCAGGGGTACACAGTTCAGGGTGACCTCGGAAAACTCAAACCGTTCAGTGATATCTATATTACTGGTCCTTAACAAAGATGTCTGCTTTTCCTTATCCAAACTGGACAATACAAGATGCTATAACACCACAACCTGGACCGACTTGGGATATCTCTGGCTCACCCTCTTTTGCGGTCGGTGCTTCAAGTGTATATTTTGCTTTAAGCGCTAAAGGCTATATGGACAGCGCATCCAGCCCAAATTATTTAAGTATTTTTGTAGGAAGTGTAGATTTATCAGGGAATTTATTATGGGTTGATACATTTGGTAGCAATTTACAACCACATCTAAGTGATGCTTGGAATCCTGTGATTCGTATTGGACCAAATGATGAGGTTTATTTAATCTATATGACCAATGGACGAATTCAAACAGGAACAAGTAGTGGAGCAACCGACCTTGTTTTAGCGCGTATAGATACAACAAATGGGTCTAGACGTGTTACGTGGATAAAACAAGATTCAACTCTGAATAGTATTGTGAATGACGTTGAGCCATCTATGGCTCTAGATACCAATTACGGTTATTTATATGTGTCTGATACTCAACAATATCCAGTAAGTCAAATCATGATTCGGTGTTATAATTTGAATGGAAATTTATTGTGGTTGTATGTACAACCTCCGCGACGTACTGAGTATATAAATGCAACGATATCAAATTCAAAATCATGTATTGAAACAGATAACAATGGTTCGTTTTACATTGCGTTTCAGTACTCAGGAATTACACCAATCTCTGTGACGAATATTCCTAATACGCAAATTGAGATTGCTAAATTTCATACAATTTATAATTCTATATTTTACGATTATGTATGGGATTGGACAGAAAGTAACCTTGAAAATGTTCTTTGGGCGCCAGATGGATTTTCGTCCAATCCTTGTATTTCCTACAATAATAATAAACTGTCGTTTGCTTTTTTGACGTCTGGTGCGATTCCTGGGCTCAAGCATACCTCTTCACAATACGATGTTGTGTATGGAACAATCGATTCGAGTGGAGGCTTACGATGGATTCGGCAGGGACTTGGGTCGAATATCCCCATATACAATACATATTCCTTGTCTCTTTATTCGTTTGGGATCGACCTCTTCATTAGTGCCGTTGTTCATTCAAATCAGTCGTACGATAGTATTTTTATTTGGAAGATTGATGACTTTGCTGGTAAGGAGCAATGGAAGTTTTCGGATGACGTAACATATTTTCCTTATATTTATGCTGCTCGGAATGGATTCAATAACGTATTCCCAAATGTCGGTTTTAGTTTTCGTTCTTCCTCAATAGTAGCGAAAAACAATCGCTTTTATTTAGGTTGTATTACTACAAATCAATTACATCCAGGACCTGCGAATCCTCGTTGGGCTACGCTAACGCAATTTGTAGAGCGCAATTACGATTTATTGTTTGATGCCTATAGACATCTCACTCTCAATTGTCTCAACACGTGCTCGTAAATCATTAATATACGAAAGGAGTATAGGAACCAATTTAGGATACGATACTGCTTTATATCCATCTGGACGGGTATAGACACAACAAGGCGCAATCGCTTCTATTTCATCGGCTATAACACCGATATCATCAAACCCCTCCATTTCATACGAGTAACTTTGAATTGGTTTCGGACACTGTAGCGGCTGAATATTTCGTTTCACCCGTCGGTCACTGAGCGTCACGAAATTATTCGCAATAATTACGCCACTCACATCTACTGTCGCATTCGGCATCTCATCCCCCAAGTTAACACCAATACGGTTATTCACTGGGTCAAATGTTAAAATGGGACTTGCTATACCCGCGATGGTGCTAATATTCAATGTACTCAAGTATCCAGTGTTTCCCGCTGCTGTATTGTAAGTTATGGAACTTGTTAAAATAGTGCTTGTATTAAGTGAATTTGCGTGGATATCAGTTGTGTAGAGACCAAAAGTACTAACGTACGCATTTCCACCAACTGTAACATTGAGATCGTTGGGTGCGCAGATTTGGTCAACAACGATAGAATTCTTTAGTTGATAATTTGTGACTGTACTCACCCCCATATCGTCAACCTGAATTTGAATAATTTCCAGTTGTTGTAAAATGGGATTCAAATTGGGTGCATTACTGAACTCTTGTGTAAGACCCAATTGGTATTGGTTGGCCAATGTAGTAAAGGTAGACGCATATGCTGTGCTCACCTGTGAAAAGGCGGTTTTCTGGAATGCGATATCCACGTGCGATGTATCGTCAGTAATATGGAATGAGTTCTCGACCGCATTCAAAGGACCATTCGCAACAAATGTTGTACAGTAATTAGTACTTGTAAATTGTGTGCTATCATAGAGTCGTGTGTGCCCAATTGCGAACACTTGCGTGTACATTTCATTTGTGTTCAATATATTTGTGCTAACTTGATTCGTGTAAATGGAACTTACATTGAGTGTATTGTGATGTCCTGTTCCATCATCGGCGAACGTTGTGAATACAAATGTACTTAAATATGTAGTGGTATCATTCACAGATGTAAGTGTACTATAAAATGAACTCACGCTTGTACTCAGAAAATAAGTATTCACGAGCCCTAGCAGTGTGGAGTAATCTGTGTAATTAGTACTCATGAGTTGTTCAATTCCAATCACAGTACTCTCCAGATACAGAATGCTGCTATAAGAACTTGAATAGGCCGCACCAAAAATGACTGTGTTTGTACTTGTACGAATATACACTTCTCCCTCTCCGGCATATTTGAGGACTCTACCCGCAGGTGTTGGTGCTGTAAAACTACTGAACGACAATGTTGATTTGTTATCAAACACATAAAGTTGTTGAATACCTAAATTTGATATAACTAGCCTATACGGATAAGCATTTGAATCTATCGCAAATGCTATTCCAGGTCCTGCGCCGAAATTTATCGCATTGCTACCCGTGTTACTTGCGTAGATAGTTGATACACTATCTGCTTGAATTGAGTTAAAAGCGTATACACCATTTGTACTTACATTGCTGAACGAAACACCACCGTCACCTCTTGTGACGAGGATATTCCCGCTGCTAATCGGTCGGTTTCCGAAATCACGGAAAAAAATATCCCTCACGAATATTTGGTCGGCATTTATAGTCTTTGTGTAAGCCATCCTAATTTAACAGGTGAAATTGCCGACTCTTTTCTTGAATCAATTTAGAAATGACTGAGCTTCAGGACAAGTTCTGTAGTTGTATTAAAAAGGTACAGAAACGTAGCCGGAAGGTAAAAGAATCACGTGCTATTGGTATATGCGTGAAATCTGTATTACAAACAAGAGGTAAAACCCTTAAGCGCTTTCGTTGTAGGAACAAGCCAATGCTGGTTACACAGCCATTGAAAAAGATTTAGGGGTTTTTATGGTTTTTATGGTCTTAAATTTGATTTTCACTCAGGCAGGTCGTACGGGTCAATCGTCTTGTTGGATACTGTGCCGCGAATGGTCACCCTGTCGGCTTGTGCTGTTGTTGGTTCCGCGACCACGAGTTTGCCGATTGGCTTCTCCAACGCTGCGATGTTGCTTTCGCTAGATGAAGCAGGATTCAATTCAAAGACGTAATTCGTCTTGGTATTGAGTATAACTGGGCGACGCTTGTAGGTACAAGTGAGCCAAAGAGGTTCATCTGAAGCGACCTCTTCCACCTTTGGCGGTGGAAGGATGCCGACAGGAACGATACTGAGAGGGTCGTCCTTGATACCCTGTGGATAGAGTTCAAAGAACTCCTTACAACCGACCACCTTTGCGAACTCATACATGGGCGCATCCAAACGCCCGAACCACTTTTGAACGGTTACCTTGGTTCCCGCCGCAACTTCGGCCTCCGCCTTTGTACAAGCGTCGCACATTCCGTTGGCGGTCGGTTTTGCGGTACATTGCTTCTCGTAGAAGAACTTGCGCACACCACCTTCGTCCTTGTGCGTGCCTGGAACATGCTTGGTAATCGTGATTTTACGGGCAACACATCGGGTGGTATCAATCTTCTGAAGGCGGCTTGGGTGATTCTTGAGCGGGTCGGCTGGGTCTACTGGCGCAACGACTGCTTCAGAAACGGTTGCTACAGGTGGCGCAGCAACGGGCTTAGCAACGGGCGCAGCAACGGGCGCAGCAACGGGCGCAGCAACTTGAACATCCCCATCAACTGGCTGAAGAAGCGCCTCTTCAACATGTTTAGACATCTCGCTCTTCTTCACAGTTGCTTTGCGGGCCTTCTTTGCGTCAGGCTCCTTAGCAGGAACAGCAGTAGGAACAGCAGTCGCAACAGTCGCAGGAAAGTCGGCTTCAATCTTCGCAGCGCATTCTGGAATCAATCGTAGCAGAACGCTCTTCTGCTGCTCTGAAGTAAGGGAATCAAGGTAAGAAAGGAATTTGGAGGACATTTGTTTGAAATGAAAGGAAAAGCAAAGAAAGGCAAAGAAGGAATTGTGAATAAAAGAACCACACCAACCTGTGTTTTTGAAAATGGGTTTCAATTTTTTTCCACCCGCTACTTCAAAGGGATGGAATCGGTCAGACACATTCTGAAATGGATTATGGAGAATCCTGGATTCATTTTGTTGGTCTTTATCTTTTTACTCCTCTTCATTGCGCAGTACGCTGAATGTACTAATGAGTGGTGGAATCCACTGGGTCTAGCAATTCACGTGGACCCAGGAATTCGTGTAATTGGCTAAAAAAATGACCAATTTTAATGTTAAACATCACAAGTTAAAATGGAACTTATTCCCGCAACACTCATAAAGGCGAGCGTACAAGGAACCGTTTATTTACTGGAATCATCTTCTGGCCGGGTTTATACATTTGACCATACACGGCCAACATATATCGGTGACTTGGAGAAGATTCCAGACGAGGATAAACATCTCATTAGTAAGACAAACGGTTGTCTTGCGAATGCGCGTGTGAAATTCAGGAGTGATGTAAAGGAGATTATGACGGAGCTGCGCTCTGAGGTACAATTGAATGCCTAAGTCTGCGGTGATTGAAGAGCGCGCTCTGCGCGATTATACGCCAATTTTTCGTCATCGCTCTTAAAGTTGTATTTATATGCGTGTTGAGAGTTGTAAGAACTAATGTAAATATAAGTATTCAAATCGGTCATTTTATTCATTCGTTCACTATTAGCGATTGTGTTCTGAAATGGACCACATATTTTTGGCGGTCCATTCACTGTAGGAATTCCAGTAATACTTGAAACATCAGGAAACGGTAGATTGCGAATGGATGTAAAATCAACACCTGGGTATCGCTGTTCATGGAGATTTTGCCCAATACGATAATAGTTCAACTCTTCGCGATTTTTGTATTGATAAAACATACTATCGCGAATACCCACCGATAGTTTTTGATAAATAATATCATCGTAATTCTCAACACGTTCAAAGGTGTCCCAAGACTGCCGAAGACGATTGATATCACCGAGTGCTTTACATTTCACACCAGAAAGATCAAAGAAAAACTGTGTTCTTTTTGGTGTTAAGGGTGCACTCATCTTTATTTTTTCTTTTTGTTTTTGCTTTAGTTGGTGGTGACTAGTATCCGCGGAAGAGGTGAGCATTGAATTCGCCAGCATCCTTTTCAGTCTGGTCATCTTCATCCTCTTCATCACCTTCGCTCACTTCACTATAACTGTCGTCATCGTCTCGCACGAATTCATCCTCCTCGTCTGCTTCATG
>Ga0214917_10003776_pt1 | contig 17274 bp, 15 predicted proteins | sample LL_1208_BB_MetaG_FD_177983 | JGI IMG/M metagenome (GOLD analysis project Ga0214917, IMG submission 177983) | Freshwater microbial communities from Lake Lanier, Atlanta, Georgia, United States - LL_1208_BB | ecosystem: Environmental > Aquatic > Freshwater > Lake | place: USA: Georgia | collected... | reverse complement strand
CAAGAGGCGCTGGCATCAGCAGTTCCTGTAATTGCTCCAACTCGTGGCGGAATTAAAGATTTTATTCTTGATGGAGTAAACGGAATATTAATTGATTTCCAAGATAAGGCAGCGCTGGCCAATATTCCTACCTCTAAATGGCAGTTCCTAGCAGATCCTCAAACCAAGGCCGCAGCTCGAGAATCTGTTAAAGATCGCAGCTGGGCTAGCGTCAATAATGAGTTAGTAGGCCATTATCAAAGCGTGGTTGACAAATCCCGAGCAAAAAGAGTGGGCCTTGCCTCATGAAGATATTACATATCGCTAATTTCTACGGTCCAAAATCCGGTGGAATTAAAACCACGATTCATGACTTGGGCAAGAGATATGAAGCCGCCGGCCATGAATTCACCTTCGTTGTTCCAGGAATAAATCTCTCCAAGACAAAGACGCCATATGGAACCGCCTTGTATTTACCAAGTATTGAAATTCCATTCTCTGGAGGCTATCGAATTTTTCGAAGAAGAAGAGAGATTAAGCAGGCTATTGTGACAATGAAACCAGATCGAATTGAATGTTCTGATCGTTTCACGCTCTTATTTGTAGGCCCTTTTGCTAGACGAATGGGAATTCAGACTCTAGTCTTTAGCCACGAAACACTTACCGGCCTCTTTGGAAAGTTTCTACCCGCTCCAAAAACATTTCAGCGTCTTGCAGATTGGCACAATCGACGTCTAGCTAGAGCCTTTGATTATGTTATTGCCACCACTCGCTTTGCTTCAAAAGAGTTTGAACGCTTAAGCACTAGAAATCTAAGACTTATTCCACTTGGTGTTGACTCCAATACCTTTAATCCTAATCGATATAAATCAGAGCTTCGCAAGAAGTTATTAAATGGCAAAGAGCATTTAATTATTCACTGCGGCCGTCTCTCTCCTGAGAAAGATCCACATCTTTCAATTGAAGCACTTGAGATATTAACTAAAGAGATGGGGGTCTCTGCGCAACTAGTTGTTATTGGCGGCGGGCCACTGTCTGAAAAACTTAAGAGTAATTCAGCTCATCTTCCAGTTAGCTTTACTGGCTATATCGCCAATGTTGAATTAATTGCAGATATCTTCTCCGTTGCCGATCTCTCACTGGCCCCAGGACCGCTGGAGACCTTCTGCTTATCAGCTCTTGAATCTTTGAGCTCTGGCACTCCAGTAGTTGCTAATTCTCGCTCCGCAGTTGGGGAGTTTCTGGGAGAGAAAAGCACTAATCCGTGCGGAGCAACGGCTAGCGATAGCTATGAGTTTGCGGTAAAAATCAAAGCAATTTTGGAGGGAAAGTCATTAAGAAAAGCGGCTAGAGCCAAAGCCTTGGAATTTACCTGGGAGAAGACGATGAATAATCTCTTGACTCTTCATAATACTTCCAGAGTGGAGGTGGCTCAGGCGGCATGAGTAGGCCTCTTAGCTTTGTTGTGCTAGGTGATAGCGCGGCCTATGGCACAGGAGACATTACCAAGGCAAATCGTCCGATGGGATGGACTTATCGAATTGCAAGCGCCATTACTGGGCCAATGACATATTTAAATCTTGCTAGGCCAGGGGCAAAATCAACGGAACTTGTTGAACATCAATTACCGATAGCAACTCAATTACGCCCTGATGTGGCAATTGTTGTTGTTGGGGGAAATGACATGTTAAGAAATAATTTTTGTCCGATTAGATTAAAGGAAAATCTCACCGAGATTTTTACTCGCTTTAGCGCGCTAGGAACGCATGTAATAACCCTAGAGCTACATGACCCTTCTAAAGTTCTAAAACTACCTAAAGCACTTGAGCGCGCCCTATTGAAGCGAGTCGATGCTGTTAATGCGGTCTATCAAGAACTCTCGAGAGTGTTTCCTATCATTCCGATTCGGGCGCGGGATATTTCAGGGGTTCACGATAGAAAGAATTGGCATGTTGATCTGCTTCACCCAGGACCTCGTGGCCACTTTCTGCTAGCAGAGGCTGCGGTGGAAAAATTAGCTAGAAAGGGTCTACCTATAGAGCCACTTGAAGCCCCAGAATTTCCAGCTATCTCAACAAGAGAGAAAGTTTCCTGGATGCTGCGAAAGGGAACTCCATGGTTTATCAAGAGGTCATTTGATCTCCTGCCGGTTGCTTTATTTCTTATTACAAAAGAGTTAGTACTTAGCGCTCTAAGTCGTTTTCGCCTAGAGCCAATATCAAGTCGCAGAGATGAGGCTTTTGAGGTAGCAGGCCAAGAGGTGAGCGAAGGCAAGGAATTAATAAGAACTGCTGCTTAAAAATCGCTGCGGTGTAGCCTTACCGCCATGGCAAGCAAGGCAGAAGAATTCGACGTTGTCATAGTTGGATCTGGCTTTGGGGGATCTGTTGCCGCCCTGCGTCTAGTTGAAAAAGGTTATCGAGTAGCTGTCATTGAGGCAGGACGAAGATTTGAAGATAAAGATTTTCCTAAGACCTCTTGGAGACTATCTAGATTTCTCTATGCTCCTCGTCTTGGTTTGAGAGGAATTCAGAGAATTCATGCCCTTCCCGACGTTTTGATTTTGGCTGGAGCTGGCGTTGGTGGTGGCTCATTAGTCTATGCAAATACTTTATATACCCCGCCAGATTCTTACTTTGAAGATAAACAGTGGGCAGGAATTACTGATTGGAAATCCGAGCTTGCTCCTTGGTATGACCAAGCATCAAGAGTTCTAGGCGTAACTCAAAACCCCTACTTCTCTGCCTCAGATCAAGCTATGAAAGATGTTGCCCAGGAAATGGGCGTTGGTGACACATTCAAAATGGCGCCACTTGGTGTGCACTTTGGAAATGGGCCAAGAGTTTTAGAAAAAGATCCATACTTTGGCGGGGTAGGACCAGATCGCCATGGCTGTCAACAATGTGGTGGATGTATGACTGGATGTCGCTTCAATGCTAAAAATACGCTACCAAAGAATTACTTAGGCCTTGCTGAAAAAGCCGGAGCGATAGTTTTCCCAGAGCTAACAGTTGAGAGCTTTGAGCAGGTTGAAAATGGATATTGGAGCATTACCGCAAGAGGTAGCTCTTCCTGGTTTGGCTCTAAAAAAGTATTCATAGCCAAAGACTTAGTTTTAGCAGCTGGAACTTATAACACTCAAAAACTACTTCATAAAATGAAAGATAAGAAACTTCTACCAAAACTCTCACCCACTCTAGGAAGCTTATCTAGAACCAATTCTGAAGCTCTAACTGGGGCGATAATGCCCAGAGGAAGCAAGATCGACTTCTCTAAAGGCGCTGCAATAACTTCATCGTTTTTCCCAGATGAAAATACCCATGTTGAGCCAGTTAGATATGGGAAAGGCTCCAATTTAATGGGGCTACTACAAACCATTATGACTGATGGAGATGCTGCTAAACAGCGGCGTGCTAATTGGATAAGAAATGCTGCTCGAAATCCCATATTATTTTTTAAGATTTTTGATGTAAGACGGTGGAGCCAGAGAACTGTTATTGCTCTTGTGATGCAGAATGTAGATTCGTCAATAAAAGTCTCATCTAAGAGAGGAATATTTGGATGGCGATTAACTTCAAAAAATGATTCAGATAAACCTAATGCCACTTATATTCCTGCTGCAAATGAAGTTGCCAGAAGAATTGCTGATAAATACGGTGGAGTTGCAGGGGGCCATGTGGGAGATTTAATTAGCGCACCATTTACAGCTCACTTTGTTGGAGGCTGTGTGATTGGAAAAAATGAAAGTGAAGGAGTCATCGATGCCTATCATCGAGTTTGGAATTACCCAAGCCTTCATATTGTTGATGGTTCAGCCCTTACTGCAAATCTTGGAGTTAATCCATCACTAACTATTACTGCCCAGGCAGAGCGCGCTTTCTCACTCTGGCCAAATAAAGGGGATTTAGATCCACGTCCAGCACAGAAGAGTCAATATCAAAGAATTGAGGCAGTAGCTCCTAAGAAACCATTTGTTCCAGAGCATGCATATGGCGCCTTGAAGGTAATGAAGAGTTCTTAAAGCGCTAAAGCCCTGCGATTGGGGTTTAAAGTAATAGGCGGTCCTGGATTTCTATAGAAATCCTTCAATATCTTCCTCACTAATTTAGGTTTTTCCTTCAAAACTGCATGTGATGTGCCCGGAATTATCGCCAATTGGGCCTTAGGTATCGCTTCATAAAGAGATGCTGTGTGTTCAGTTGAAAATGGCTCATCATCGCCAGCTAAAACTAAAGTCGAGCACTGAATCTTCTTTAATTGCCCCTTGGTCATTTTAGGTTCACTAGCCCAAACTTTATGAGCCTTTGCTGTGATCTCAACTAGTAGCTCTCTTGGTTGGCCAGTTCGCTGGGCAAACTTATCTTTTTCAAACTCATCAACTTGGCCATTAAATGTTTGAAGTTTTAGGCCGCAGTCATAATGATAGTTAGCGCCGATTGCTACCAAGCTCTTTACTAAATCTGGCCTTGCAATAGCCACCATCAAGCCGATGATTCCACCATCGCTATGACCGATGATATGGGTAGGCCCCTTTATGACATCTTCGATATAGGCAATTGCTTCATCTCTTTGGAAGTTGAAGTGGTAGAAACCTTTACGGATTTTGGTTCGACCATGCGCGCTTCGATCATAACCATAACTATGGTGAGTCCTCTTAACAGATGGAAGTATTTTGGGAGCAAAACTCTGAGTTGAACTTAAACCACCATGAAGTAGTAGTAATGGTTCTGCCTTTCGTTTACTCCACTCTTGATGCCAGATCTGATGGCCCCTGAGATCAATAAAACTCATGAAATATCCATGATGTGGCGATTGCCGCGATCAAAAGTTAAATAATTCCAAGTCCAATCCGCCATAGTTCCAATTTTGTTTCGACCGCCAAGGAGATAGAAGAGGTGGAGCCAGAGCCAGGCATACCAAGCAAGAGTTCCAGTGAGACGAAGACCTTTGACTTCAACTACTGCTTTATGGCGGCCAATGGTTGCCATAGAGCCCTTATCTAGATAGGAAAATTCTTTCAAGGGCTGATTCTCGATTAATCTTGCGATCTGCTTTGCCACAAATCTAGCTTGCTGCATAGCAACAGGTGCAACCATAGGCAGATATTTACCATCTTTTCCTTTTGCCCCAGCAATATCTCCAATTGCGAAAACATATGGATAATTGCTAACTTGCAAGCTTTTCTCAACAGCAATTCTTATTCCATCCTGGGGCAGTGCGAGCACTTTCATAGCCGGCTCACCCTTGACTCCTGCTGCCCAGATAGTTACTTCAGCAGGGATACTTCTCCCATCGCTGAAGAGAATCTGCCTTGGTTTTACTTCAGCAACTGCAGCATTGGTTAAAACTGTGACTCCCAACTTATCTAAATCCTTCTTGGTGCGAATCGATAACTTCGCAGAAAGAGATGGAAGTAGTCTTGGACCAGCCTCAATTAAGTAGACGCTAATATTTTTGGCAGCGCTTGGGTTATCAGAATTCAGTGGACCGCGTTTTAGCTCTGCAATTGCTCCAGCCATTTCAACTCCAGTAGGCCCGCCTCCAACTACCGCAATTGAGAACTTTGTATCATCCTCAAATCGACAGAGATCTTCAAATCTGCGCATAATCTCAGAGCGAATATTTAAAGCCTCGCTAACGCTCTTCATTCCAAGGCTATGTTCTGAAACTCCTTTGATACCAAAATCATTTGTGGCAGAGCCAAGAGCCACAATTAGATAATCAAAATCTAGAACCTCACTCGAATCTAATTTAACGCACTTATTTTTATGATCAACTGAAATTGGAGAACCCATACGAAACTTCACTTTAGTTTTTCGAAGCGCGCCTCGGATGGGATAGGCCACATGATCTGCAGCAAGCCCTGCGGTCGAGACCTGATAGAGCAGGGGTAAAAAGGTCTGAAAATTATGACGATCAACAAGTGTGACATCGGCAATTGAATCTAGAGCTCGGGCGGCGGTAAGCCCACCGAAACCTGCCCCCAGAATTACTATCTTTGGCCGCATAAGGCTGATAAGTCTACTGTTCTACCTATGGCCCAGGCTCGGCGAATCCTAGTAACTGGCGCTTCTGGCTATGTGGGTGGGCGTTTAGTTCGCGCACTCCTTAGCGAAAAAATGAAGGTGCGAATTTTTGTCCGCGATAAGCAAAAAGTAGCTGGCCAGCCTTGGGTTAGTTCGGTGGAAGTTAGCGAAGGTAACGCTAATAATTATGAAGAGACTTTAGTTGCGCTTAAAGGTGTCCATACTGCTTTTTATCTTCTTCACTCGATTGGAGTCGGACCTCACTTTGATGAAATAGAAGCTGCGATGGCAGATAGTTTCTCGAGAGCATGCCAAGCAGCAGGAGTTTCGCAAATTGTTTATCTGGGCGGAATTGCTAATGATAAGAACGCTAGCAAGCATCTTGCATCAAGGGCTAGAACTGGCGAGTTATTAGCTAGCGGAAAAGTTCCAGTCATGGAGCTTCGCGCTGGGATCATTATTGGATCAGGTTCTGCTTCATTTGAAATGCTGCGCCATCTAACTCATCGACTTCCAGTGATGACTACTCCAAAGTGGGTAACTAATTTAACCCACCCAATAGCAATACGAGATGTCCTCTGGTATTTAACAAATGTAGCGAAGTTAAAAAAGCCAGTCTCTGGAGTATTTGATATTGGCGGCCCTGAAATTCTCTCTTATGCCGACATGATGCAAAAATTTGCTAAAGCATCAGGACTTCGCAGGCGCTGGATAATCAGAGTTCCAGTCTTAACGCCAAAACTTTCAAGCCTGTGGATTGGACTTGTTACTCCAGTTCCCACAGGTCTTGCTCGCCCGCTAGTTGGATCGCTAATAAATGAAACTGTTGCCGATCCGCAGAAAAGTATTGATGCAATTGTTGCTAAGCCGAAAGAAGGCTTAATTGATGTCTCAACTGCGATTAATTTAGCTCTTTCAAAAACTAGCGCCAATCTTGTTGAAACTCGCTGGTCTGATGCCACTGCCCCAACTGCGCCCTGGCAGAAAGCCCAAGGAGATCCTGATTGGGCAGGTGAGATGATCTTGCGCGATAAGCGTGAGGTCTTAACTGATGCGCCAATAGATTGCGTTTGGAAATCGATTGAACAAATCGGCGGCAAGACCGGTTGGTATGGCGCTGATTTCCTCTGGTGGGCAAGAGGTGTACTTGATCGAATGGTGGGCGGAGTGGGCCTTAGGCGAGGTCGTCGAGATCCAAAACACTTAAGAGTTGGAGATGGTCTCGATTTCTGGAGAGTTGAAATTGTCGAGAAAGAAAAAGAATTACGGCTCTATGCTGAAATGGTATTGCCCGGAAAAGCTTGGCTTGACTTTAGAGTCAGCCAAGAAGGAGATAAGGTAAGAATTATTCAAGAAGCAACTTTTACTCCTCGCGGGTTAGGTGGCCAGCTCTACTGGTATCTAGTATTGCCATTTCATAGCTTTGTATTTCCCACCATGCTTAGAAATATTGTGAGAAGTTCGAAGCGAAAGGCGTTATTCGGGGATGCATGAGTTCGATGAAGAAATTGATGCCCTAGCTGCAAAGATTTTAGAGTACTCATTGATAAGACTGAAGAAAGATCCTCCCCTTGATGGGCCATGGAGTTATGAAGAGCTCTATAGCGAAGTAGGAGAAACCATCACTGCAAAAGGTCTTGGTGGTGAAAAGGCTCTGGATATCTTTAAACATGTCCTTGCGCAAGCTTGCATCTCAACAGATCATCCAAGATATTTAGCATTCATCCCTTCTGCTCCAACAGAGTCTGCAACGCTCTTTGACTTAGTAGTTGGCGCATCAGCTCTTTATGGTGGTTCATGGCTTGAGGGAGCAGGGGCAGTATTTGCTGAGAACCAAGCCCTTAGATGGCTTAGTGATTTGGCGCAATTTCCAAGTTCTTCTGGGGGAGTATTTGTTCAAGGCGGAACAGTCGGAAACCTCTCAGCACTTGTTGCCGCTCGCCATAGCGCTAGAGGTAAATTTCCTGGCGTAAAACGCTGGGTTATTGCTGCCTCCAGCCAGGCTCACTCATCAATTAAATCTGCAGCAGATGTTATGGATGTTGAAGTCTTAACAATTCCAACAGATAGAAATGAGAAGATGCAAGGCAGCACAACTGCCTTTGAAATTGATAAATACCACCTCGCAAATCCAGATCACAGAGTATTTGCAGTTGTAGCAACTGCAGGAAGCACCAACCTTGGAATTATTGATGATTTAAAAGGCATAGGGCAGATCGCAAGTGAGCGCGGCATTTGGTATCACATAGATGGGGCATATGGTCTTGCTGCCCTTGCTTCGCCAAGAAGTAAGGCGTTATTTAGTGGAATTGAATTAGCAGATTCATTTATCGTCGATCCTCATAAGTGGCTCTTTGCTCCCTTTGATGCCTGCGCGCTAATTTATAGAGACCCAGAAATTGCAAGAGCAGCACATACTCAACATGCAGGATATCTAGAGACATTGGATTCAGGACAATGGAATCCATCTGATTATGCAATTCACTTAACAAGAAGAGTTAGGGGACTTCCATTCTGGTTCTCACTTGCAACCCATGGCACCGATAAATATGCCGAGTCGATGGATAAGACTATGGATTTAGCAAGGGCAAGTGCGGAGTTAATAAAAGAGCATCCCAATTTAGAGCTTCTTATGGAACCAGAACTTTCAATTGTGGCCTTTAGAAGAAAAGGTTGGCAAATAGAGGACTACCAAAAATGGAGCGATAAACTATTGGTAGATCAAATTGGCTTTGTAACCCCATCATCGCATCAAGGCGAGGCGATTCTGCGATTTGCCATAGTCAATCCCTGGACCTCTATTACCGATATCAAGATAATCCTGGCCACCCTCTAAATCCCAAAAATTTAGCAATTCTCTAGTTCAATATCCTCCATGGAAGAGGCCTCACTACAACTTGGCTCAAAGCTCTCAGATCTTGAAGTTCGGATCCTGGACTTTGAGCGCCAATGGTGGAAATATGCCGGGGCAAAAGATGCTGCAATCAAAGAGCTCTTTGATCTCTCAACTAGGGGCTATTACGAGCTTCTCAATAACTTAATTGATCGAGAAGATGCCCTGGTCGCCTCACCTCTTCTAGTAAAGCGCTTAAGGCGCCTTCGCCAGGCTCGAATCTCAGCTCGATCCCTCTAAGGCCTTGCCGGGCGGGAGCCCTGGAAAAAACCTGATTTGAGAACGGGAATAGAGCCCTCTAGGCTTGGCGTTAGCACTCGGCAGGTGAGAGTGATAAGTCACCTGAAGCTAGAAATAACTGGTTAATTAAATGAGGAGTAAATAGAACTATGGCAAAGATGATTGCCTTTAACGAAGATGCTCGTCGCGGTCTTGAGCGCGGAATGAATACCTTGGCTGATGCAGTCAAAGTAACCCTTGGGCCCCGTGGTCGAAATGTTGTTTTAGAAAAGAAGTGGGGAGCTCCCACAATTACCAATGATGGCGTCTCAATTGCTAAAGAGATCGAACTTGATGATCCTTGGGAGAAAATTGGCGCAGAGTTAGTTAAAGAAGTTGCTAAGAAGACAGATGATGTTGCAGGCGATGGAACAACTACTGCAACTGTTCTTGCTCAAGCACTTGTGCGCGAAGGGCTAAGAAATGTTGCTGCAGGATCTAATCCTATGGCACTTAAAAAAGGAATTGAGAAAGCCGTTGAAGCAATTTCAACAGAGCTCTCTGCTATGTCAAAGCCAGTTGAGACAAAAGAGCAGATCTCAGCAACTGCATCAATTTCAGCTGCTGACTCCACAATCGGTGAGATGATCGCAGAGGCGATGGATAAAGTCGGCAAAGAGGGAGTTATCACAGTTGAGGAGAGCAATACCTTTGGCTTAGAGCTAGAGCTCACCGAGGGAATGCGCTTTGATAAAGGATATATCTCGCCATATATGGTCACAGATACTGAGCGCATGGAAGCGGTAATGGAAGATGCTTATGTGCTGATCTGTAACTCAAAGATTGCAAATATTAAAGACCTAGTGCCGATTCTTGAAAAGGTAATGCAATCAGGTAAGCCACTTGCAATTATCGCAGAAGATATTGAAGGCGAAGCACTTGCAACCTTAGTTGTAAATAAAATCCGCGGCACCTTCCGCTCTGTTGCAGTAAAGGCACCAGGCTTTGGTGATCGCCGTAAAGCGATGCTTCAAGATATTGCTATCTTGACTGGTGGAACTGTGATCTCTGAGGAAGTTGGTCTAAAGCTTGAGGCGGCAACCCTTGATCTACTTGGCAAAGCTCGCAAAGTAGTAGTTACCAAAGATGAGACCACAATCGTTGAAGGCGCAGGCGATGATGAGATGATCAAAGGCCGGGTCAATCAGATCCGCGCAGAGATTGAAAAGACTGACTCTGATTACGATCGTGAAAAACTTCAAGAGCGCCTTGCAAAACTTGCCGGGGGAGTTGCAGTCATTAAGGCTGGAGCTGCTACTGAAGTTGAGCTAAAGGAGCGTAAGCACCGGATTGAAGATGCTGTTCGCAACGCTAAGGCAGCCGTTGAAGAGGGAATCGTCTCAGGCGGCGGTGTAGCACTTCTCCAAGCTTCTAAGAAGGCATTTGAGAAGCTAAAACTGACTGGCGATGAAGCAACCGGGGCAAAAATAGTTGAGCTTGCCGTTGAAGCTCCGCTTAAGCAGATTGCTATGAATGCTGGCCTTGAAGGTGGAGTCGTTGTTGAAAAAGTTCGCAATATTGAAGCTGGCCATGGCCTTAATGCCGCAACTGGTGAATATGTTGACATGATCAAAGCTGGAATTATTGATCCAGCTAAGGTGACGCGCTCTGCGCTGCAGAACGCCGCTTCGATCGCAGCGCTATTTCTCACCACCGAAGCTGTAATTGCTGACAAACCAGAACCTAAGCCTGCGGCTCCTGCAGCCCCAGGCGGGGATATGGACTTCTAATAAAATCACCTGTTAACGAAGTAAACGCCCAGTATTCACTGGGCGTTTACTTTATCCCTAAAGTATTGAAGCGTAATGAAATCAGAAAATGAAGTAATAGACCCTCAATTCATCATTGATCGTGAGTTGAGTTGGCTTGATTTCAATACCCGGGTCTTAGAGCTGGCTGAAGACTCCAGTATCCCGCTTCTTGAGCGGGTGAGGTTCTTGGCAATATTCTCGTCGAATTTAGATGACTTTTTTATGATTAGGGTCGCTTCAACGAAGTTAAAAGTTGAATCTGGCGCGAGCGCTTCAAATGTTGCTGGTTATACACCAAGTGCGCTGCTGCAAGAGATCAACGAAAAAGTATCTGAGCTGGTAAACCGCCAAGTAAATTGTTTTCACAATTCCATTAAGCCAGAACTCAATCGAGCTGACATTCATCTGGTGCACTGGGATGAGCTGACAGAGGTTGAACAAAGCTACGTTAAAGAGATATTTGATACTCAGATATTCCCAGTCTTAACACCGCTAGCTGTTGATCCTTCACATCCATTCCCCTACATCTCGGGGCTATCACTAAGTCTTGCGGTAATTGTTAAACACCCAGAAAGTGGCGAAGAGTTTTTCGCTCGCGTCAAAGTTCCCAGCGTTTTGGCTCGCTTTATCTCTACTCAGAAATCAATCAAAACGCGATTTATCGCTCTGGAGGAGATAATTGCAGCTCACTTAACTGAGCTCTTTCCTGGAATGATAATTGTTGATCATTATGCATTTAGGTTGACTAGAAATGAGGATTTAGATTTAGAGGAAGAAGATAGCGAAAACATCTTAGAGACTATGGAACAAGAGTTGCTGCGCCGAAAGTTTGGTCCACCAGTTCGCCTCGAAGTTGATTCTGAAATTCAAGACATTCTTCTAAATCGCTTGATTAGTGAACTTGAGATTTCTGAGCGGGAGGTAGTTAAGTATCAGGGCCCACTGGATTTAACAGGTTTAGGGACCCTGGCAGATCTTGATAGAGCTAGTCTCCACTTCCCTGCCTTTAAATCTCAGATGCCACAGGACCTTTTGGACACCGAGGATGTCAGCACCGATGCCTTTTTTAATCTCATAAGGCAAAAAGAAATTCTCCTCCATCATCCCTACGAATCGTTCTCATCGTCAGTTGTGAGATTTATTGAGGCAGCTGCTATTGATCCAAAGGTGTTGGCAATCAAACAGACTCTATATCGAACCTCTGGTGATTCACCGATTATGGAAGCGCTTATTGAAGCTGCGCAAGCTGGCAAGCAAGTTCTCGCGGTGATAGAGATTCGAGCGCGCTTTGATGAATTAGCAAATGTTCGTTGGGCAAGAAAGCTCGAAGAAGCCGGTGTTCATGTGGTTTATGGCCTTATGGGCCTTAAGACACATGCCAAACTTTCACTGGTTATAAGGCAGGAAGAATCAGGACTAGAGAGATACTGTCACGTTGGAACTGGAAACTACAATCCAAAAACTGCACGACTTTATGAAGATCTAGGCTTGCTTAGCGCTGATCCAATTCTCTGCGATGACCTCTCACGCCTATTTAATCAACTCTCTGGTTTTGTAAGTGAGATAGAGTTCAAACGCCTAATCGTTGCGCCAAAGTCACTACGCAAGTCTTTGATAGCCAAAATAGAGCGCGAAATCCAAAACGCAAAGGCTGGAAAACCCTCTCATATTCGTTTTAAGTTGAATTCTCTGCTTGATGAACAATTTGTCGCAGCGCTCTATAAAGCTTCTCAAGCTGGAGTAAAAGTTGAAATCGTAGTTAGAGGAATTTGTGCCTTAAAGCCTGGCATTCCAGGCCTATCGGAGAATATAACGGTGCGCGCCATCTTAGGAAGGTTTTTAGAACACTCGCGGATTTATCACTTCCATAATGCTGGCAGCGATGAATATTGGATTGGAAGCGCTGATTTGATGAATCGAAACCTTGATCGCCGGATTGAAACCTTGATCAGCGTTGATTCTAACGATCATAAAGAGCAGCTCGATCAAATGCTATCTCTTTATCTAAGCCCCAGCATTAAGAGATGGCAGATGGATAGCAAGGGACTTTGGCACCGAGTGCAACTCTCGCCAGAGAATGAAGAGCTGATTGATATACAGGAGCATTTTATCCGAGAGTCTCGTGCTCGACGATAATTCTATTCTCGCCTCTGGGGCGCTAATCTGGCGAAGAAATGAAAGCGATCAAATTGAGATCGCTTTTGTTCATAGAATTAAGTATGACGATTGGTCAATCCCTAAAGGAAAATTAGAGGGAGACGAATCTCTAATTGCCTGTGCTTATCGAGAGGTAATTGAGGAGACCGGGTTTTCAGTTTGCTTTGGTCAATCTTTAGGCAGTATTTCCTATCAAGTTGGGCAGAAGTCAAAGTCTGTGACTTACTGGGCAGCAAAGTACTTGGCTAGCCCAGGGCTACCTAACCCAAGAGAAATTGATGAAGTTCGTTGGGTGCTGGCAAGTGATGCTGATTCATTTCTAACTCGCACTCTTGATAAAGAGATAGTTAATAGATTTCTCTTAACTGATCCAGATAGCAAACCATTAGTTCTATTAAGACATGCCAAAGCTATCGAGAGAGTTGATTGGGCAGGTGAGGATACTGATCGTCCGCTTAGCACTATTGGTGAGAGACAGGCAAAGCGTTTGATTTCAAGTCTTGCGCCATATGGCATTGAAGAAATTCATTCCTCAAGCGCAGTGCGCTGTTATGAGAGCATTACTCCAATAGCTCGAGCGCAAAATATAGATTTTTTCTTTACAGATAGCCTCTCTGAAGATGTCTATAAGAAGGATAAAGAGCAAGCAGTAAAATATGTTAATAAGCTGCTGGTAAATGATTACAGCGCTCTAGTCTGTAGCCACAATCCAGTTCTTCCTGCAATACTGTCAAGTTTTGTTGACAAGTTCGGAATCGAAGTCACTGATGTGAAATTAGAACCAGCTGATGCTTGGGTAGTTCATCATGTTGAGCGCGAAGTAGTCGGTGTTGATTTTCTCCCCGCTCCTAAGGTTTAAGACCCCATCCAATCCAGCCACTTTAAAACAATTCCCTCTCGCAGCGCCCAGGGGCAGATCTCTAACTCATTAATATCAAGGTTTCTCATAACCGCCTCTGCTACAAATGCTCCAGCAGTTATTTGCTTTGCCCGGGTAGTTGAAACTCCTGGAAGCTCCGCTCGATCTTCTTGCGACATCTCTGCAAGTCTTGGAGTAATTTTTCGCAATGAATCAATTCTTAACTTCTTACCATTTCCATCAACCCAATCTCCGCAGATTCGAGCCAGTGTTCTAAGTGTTTTACTGGTGGCAATAGAGCGATCGCTATCCTGGTGCTGAACAATTGTGGGAAGTATTTCGGCGATATTTTGCTCAATATAATCTCTAAGATTTCGAATTGATTTCTTGGTAAAGGGGTCGCCTTCCAAGTGTTCTTTAGTTAGTCGTGATGCGCCAAGAGGTAGTGAGATCGCCACATCAGGAACTTCATTAACTCCAACAGCAAGTTCAAGTGATCCGCCGCCGATATCAACCATCAATAAGCGTCCACTGGACCAGCCATACCAACGCCGTGCTGCCAGAAAGGTAATCTTTGCTTCATCTTCACCGCTTAATACTTGAAGATCAATCTCAAAATCTGCATTAATTCGAGAGATTATCTCTGCGCCATTTACTGCTTCGCGAAGTGCTGAAGTTGCAAAGGGAAGAAGCTCATCAATCTCGACGCTCTTTGCAGTGGCAAGTGCTCGCTTGATTGCCTCTCTTAGTAATCTCGCGCCTTCTGCTGAAATAAAACCATCGGCGGATAAGTATTCAGCAAGGCGGAGATCTTCTTTGTGATTGATGTTGGGATTTGGGCGTGCTCCCGGTGAGGCATCAACAACTTGAAGATGTACAGTGTTTGAGCCGACATCTAAAACTCCTAGGCGCACCTACCTACCTTACTAAAATTTAGCTTTGCTTCCGCCTTACCATCGCCAATAGACTTAGGCTCATGTCTAAAGTAAAGAAAGCAAAAGGCGCTGATCCTTTCCAGGCCGAAGTGATGGCTAGAGGCGCTGCTCTGGAGGATGCCAGGGATGAAAAATATGTAGGATCTTTTCTTGGCGTAGAAGCAGATGACGAGCGAATCGCTACTTATCTTTTTGAAGCAAATCTTCCAGGTTATCAAGGCTGGAACTGGGCCGTAACAGTTGCAAAGGTAGATAAAGAGAGCGCCCCAACAATTTGCGATGTAGTTCTACTTCCAGGAGCTAAAGCACTACTTGCACCTGATTGGATTCCTTATAGCTCAAGAATTACAGCTGGTGATGTTGGGGTAGGAACAATTGTTCCAACAGCTCTTGATGATCCACGTTTAGTACCAGCTACTAGCGCACTACCAAGTGATGAGGAATTGGATTTCCATGAATTATTTGAACTTGGCGCAGGAAGAAATCGCATTCTCTCGATCGAGGGCCGTGATCAAGCAGCAAAGCGTTGGATTAGTGGAGATCGCGGTCCAGATACTCCGATGGCGCAATTTGCTCCAAAGAATTGTGGAAGTTGTGGCTTTTATCTTCCTATCGCTGGCTCATTTAGGGCTGCCTTTGGCGTCTGTGCCAATGCGATATCCCCTGAAGATGCTCGCGTAGTTGCGGTAAATCATGGATGCGGCGCCCATTCAGAGGCGTTAAACTAGAGCCCTGTCCGCAGAGCGCGGCGCACACGACACCTAAAAAGAATTTATCAATTAAGGAGGTTGCTCTCATGCCAGTTGGACGCGTGAAATGGTTTAGCCTAGAGAAAGGCTTTGGCTTTATCTCATCTGATGAAGGCGAAGATGTTTATCTTGCTGCCTCTGCGCTTCCTGAAGGTGTTAGCACCGTAAAGCCTGGAACAAAATTGGAATTTGGTGTTGCAGAGGGACGCAAAGGGCCACAGGCGCTATCAGTGCGAATAATTGAAGCGCCACCATCTCTTGCTAACTCAAAGGCTGGAGCTGATGATTTAGCAGTAATCATTGAAGAATCCATCAAGATGCTGGATCGCGTTGGTAATGGTCTGCGTCATGGCAGATATCCAAGCGATGCAGAGGCTTCTCGCGTTGCTAAAGTCTTGCGCGGTATTGCTCAAGAGATTGAGGGCTAACGACCCTTTTTCTCTCTAGTTTTTGTGTAGTAGATACCAATAAAGCCTAGAAGTATTGCAAGCAAGCAGGTAAGAATTATCTTTACTAAAGCATTTACCACGATTGCAACCACTAAGGCAATACTCCATAAAACAATTCCAAATATTATTACTCTAATTGCGCCTTGCATATCGTTAAGCATACTAGAATTCGCTGATGGGAGCGCTGCGATCTTTTAAGCATCGCAACTTCAAGATTCTCTTTAGCGCAAACCTGCTTTCCAATATCGGCACCTGGGCTCAAGGCGTGGCTCAAGCCTGGTTGATTCTAGAACTAACTGATAGTGGGACCTATCTTGGAATCGTGACTTCCCTGCAGTTTGCTCCAATACTTTTCTTTAGTATCTCTGGTGGAAAGATTGCTGATAAGTTCAATAAAAGAAAAGTTCTAATGATTACCAACTTAACTGCTGGAATTTCGGCGCTCTCTGTTGCAACCTTAGTATTGACTGACAATATAAAGATTTGGCATGTAATGTTCTTCGCATTCATGCTTGGGATGGGAAATGCCATTGATGCCCCAGTTCGCCAGAGTTTCAACGTTGAAGTTGTTGGCAAGCAAGATCTTCCAAATGCTGTGGGCTTAAATTCCACAAACTTCAATATTGGTCGCTTAATAGGCCCTGGTTTATCGGGATTGCTAATCGCTGCCTATGGAACTGGCGTCTCATTCTTACTAAATGGAATCTCATATTTGATTGTGATTTTGGCGCTACTTAATATCCGAGAGAGCGAACTATTTATCGAGCCGAGGAAATCAAGCTCTACCAAGATTAGGGAGGCGATGAAGTATGTTGCCGCTCGACCAGATATTTTGGCGGTAATGATTACAGTATTTTTTGCAACCAGCTTTGGACTTAATTTCAATATTTTCAACACGATGATGGCAACCCAAGTATTTGATAAAGGGGCAGCGGAGTATGGCGCGCTGGGAAGTATCTTGGCAGTTGGATCACTTTCTGGGGCAATTATCTCGGCTCGACTAGAAAAAAAACGTGGACCAAGATTTGTGATGGTTGGGTCTATGATTTTTAGCGCAGTCTTAATTCTCTCCGCATTTGCTCCTAATTATCTGATCTATTCAATCTTGCTTCCAATTATTGGCTGTGTGGCCCTACTTACCTTTATTGGAGCCAATACGATGGTTCAGCTAAGAACAGATTCACAGATACGCGGCAG
>Ga0214917_10003775_pt1 | contig 17275 bp, 17 predicted proteins | sample LL_1208_BB_MetaG_FD_177983 | JGI IMG/M metagenome (GOLD analysis project Ga0214917, IMG submission 177983) | Freshwater microbial communities from Lake Lanier, Atlanta, Georgia, United States - LL_1208_BB | ecosystem: Environmental > Aquatic > Freshwater > Lake | place: USA: Georgia | collected... | reverse complement strand
CGCGCACCGCCAACTTGATCGCCTTTATGGGTTCCAGAGTTTTCAATTAACCAAGCAGCTGAAACCTTTACGCGGCCATCGTTAAGTGGCCACTTTGGCGCAGCATTTGGAAGCGCATCGGCTTGTTGCTGAGTAATTATTGGATTAGTAAAAAATGATCCGGCAGACCATGAATCATGATCATCCTCTGACAAAAGCATTCCTTTGCTTGCACGAAGTTCCAAAACAGCCGCGCGAGTTTCTTTCACTGAAGCCTTATCCCCTGGTGCAATTCCTAACTTCTTTGCAAGTTCAAGATAAGTAATTGGATCACTCATTTCGCCAATTCGAATCTGGAACTGCACATCTAAAACAATGTAGCGGCCAGGATGCGACTTGAAGTGAGAATTTCGGTAAGTGAATTCGCATTCGGCATTTGTGAAAGTCTTGATGGCTTTTTCCTGGCGATCATAAGTGCGAACTCTTGTTATGAACTCAGCAACTTCATGACCATATGCGCCAATGTTTTGAATTGGAGAAGCGCCAACAGTTCCCGGAATTCCGCTCAAGGTTTCAAGTCCTGCATAACCACGATCAATTGTTGTTTGAACAAAGGTATCCCAGTCCTCTCCTGCACCGATTGTTAACGTTGCACCACTGCAGGCATCGACTTCGGACTTAACGGAGTTATTTGAAATACGAATAACAGTGCCATCAAAGCCTTTATCTGAAACCAGAAGGTTTGTTCCTCCGCCAAGAATAAGTACGGGGGAATCGCCAGCTTGTTCAATCGCAGCGATTATTTCTGCTTCATTTGAAACCTGAACAATCTTGTTTGCCGGTCCACCCACCCGCAAGCTGGTGTATTGAGATAGCTCGGTCATGAAAGAAGGTTACCTGCGAGGAGACAAAATTGCGTCTTTGCCTCTGTACTTGTCCAGGATCCGGTCGTAATTCTTCTTCGACTGAACTTCGCGGTATTCAGGATCAGCATCGTGATATCCATGGTGACGATCCTGCATCAACGGAAGTTCTAGCTGCAATAAGCGTCCCCCAGCTTGGCGAATCTTTAGTGAGTATTCGATATCAGCGTTTCGGTAATACAAAGCACGTGGATTAAATCCACCGACTTCAATCATTGCTTCTCGATTAAATGCCATAAAGTATGAAAAAAGAACATCAACTTCGCCTGGTCCCTTGTCATCAACGCTGCGCCACTGATCTTCGGTATTGATTAATCCACCTCGCCAACCAACGGCAACAAATTCACCCTTTTCTAACTCGGCAACAACAGGTGTAATCGCATCGCCGGTAAATCGCGTTGATGGATCCATAAGTATTACAAACTTACTTTTAACTTTTTCTAGAAAAACATTGGCGCAGTCTCCCCACGCCGCGCCTGGATTTACTGCAATGAGATATGTGCGTTTATCCATTTGTTCAAATAATGCACCTGCATCGCCAATTGAAATAATTGCAACTGCGCAGTTGCTATTGGCTTTGATTGTCTTAACTGTTTCCAGCGCATCGTCAGTGAATCCATCCACAATGATTCCCACGGTTACATCGTTTTCTAAGTCAATTGGTCTGATATCTCTTGGGTAAGCAAGGGTTATGTATGGCTTCTTTGGGCGCAGTTCATATCCCCCAGCAACATCTACAACTTCAAAACCTGCCTGTAGCAGTTCATCACGATACTTATCTGCCAGTGCAAAATCTTTTGCTGCTCGCGCATCCATACGTGCTTGCGCAAGTGCGGTTACTAAATCAGGAATGCTCATTTGATAATCACCGCTTGTGACATTGCAAAAACCTTTACACCTGCTGAAGTTGCGCTGAGTTCAAGGGTTATTTGATTTCCATCAACAGCCACAATATTGCCTGAAACCGTCAGATCTACTTTCTGATCTACAGGAACAACTACTGGCTTCATAAACCGACCAGAAAATTCTTTCACCTGTTCAGAACCGCCAGCAAAATCAGTTACATATTTACCAACAAGTGCCATTGTCAGCATGCCGTGGGCAATTACATTTGGTAGCCCTACAGCTTTAGCAAACTCTTCATTCTGGTGGATTGGATTCTGATCCCCGCTTACATCGGCATATGCCTTGAGCATCGCACGATCTAAATAAAATACTTTCTCATCAAGTGCTGTGCCGACTGTGGTCATCCGCGCACCACCAAGGTTGACCAGGTTGAAACTACTAATTGATCTGCGGCATGTAAGTCAGAGCGAATCACCACGAACTCGTTGCCATCACTTACTTTGTAGCTTTCAATAGTTGATGAACATTTAAGGCAATCGTTTGCAACGATAGGCCGCTTGATTTCAAAGCGCTGATCTCCGTGAACAACTCGGGTCCAGTCTAAACCAATTTCAGGATTAGAAAGAATTTCCTGAGACTGTTCTAATGTGATTCGAATAGAAAAGGTAGGCGGTGCAACCGTTGTGTCATTTTCTGACAGCACAGCACAAAAATCATTAATTTGAGATTGTGTGACAGTTACTTCTTCAGCACCGTGAAAGGTGCGCCCGACCGAATCGGGATTGAGCATTAGCGAGTTTCGCGGTGAAGAGTTGAAGACTTGCAACGTGGACAGAACTTCTTTAGTTCCATACGGTCTGGATCGTTGCGGCGGTTCTTCTTAGTGATGTAGTTACGCTCTTTGCAATCCACGCATGCCATGGTGATCTTTGGACGTACGTCCGCGCTCTTGCTTGCCATGGTCTTACTCCTTCAGTCGATTACGAGAGGCTTAGGTTACCCGAGCCTGCACGTTGCGCGAAATTCACGCTTGTGGAACTAGTAGCGGAGGCGGGATTTGAACCCACGACACAGCGATTATGAGCCGCTTGCTCTACCAAGCTGAGCTACCCCGCCAAGGGTTGTGCGTTTAAAAAGATCGGAACTTCTTGGTGAAGAACCTCTTTCGAGCCCCCCACCGGAATCGAACCGGTGACCTTTTCCTTACCATGGAAACACTCTACCGACTGAGCTAGGGGGGCACCGATCGCTCGGTGTTAAGTCGAGTGCTGAGCGTACCCGCTTACTTCCACTTTGGAAAAATTACCTCATTTATTGCGCTGGATTTAGCGTGATCTTGCCTGTTGTTTCGCGGCTGAGCATTGCCTTGTGGGCTTTGCTGGCCTGGCTCAGAGGATATGTCGCACCGATAACTGGCTTCAATTTTCCTTCGACAACTAAAGCAAAGAGTTTTTCAATTACATCATTCATTAACTCTTTCTTGCCGAAACAATGTAGCAACCAAAATCCAACAATAGTTTTGCTTCCGCCCATAAGTGTTGCTGGTTGAATCATTGTTGGTGCAACTCGTGATGCCATTCCATAAGTAACCAAGCGACCAAATGGTGCCAGGATTTCTAAACTGTCATCAAAAGTTTTCCCGCCAACCATTTCAAGAATTAGATTTACGCGCTTGCCTCCGTTAGCAGCACGAATTGCATCTCCCAAATTTTCATGTGTTGCTTCTACAACCGCATCTGCACCCAAAGATGTTGCAAGCGCACGCTTACTTTCTGATGAAGCAACAGCAATAACTTTTGCGCCCCACATCTTTGCTAGCTGAATTGCAATTGTTCCTACGCCACCAGCTGCTGCATGAACAACAACAGTTTCACCGGGTTGTAAATGGCCAACAGTTTTCAAAATATGCCACGCGGTTGATCCCTGAATCAACATGCACAACGCTTGTTCATCTGTAACACCATCAGGGATTGGAATCATCGATGCTGGATGTGCCAAAGCTTTTTGCGCGTATCCCCCACCATCTACGGGTGCCAAAACACGAACACCTTTTGATGTTGTACCAACAACTTCACCACCTGGAATCATTGGAAGCTTTTGAGGAGAAAGGTACGAGTTTTCAGTTTGGTGAGTATCTGCATAATTTATTCCAATTGCAGAAACATTGATGAGTTCTAAACCTTCCGTAGCCTTTGGATCATCTAGATCTACAAGGTGCATGACATCTGGACCACCAAATTCGGTGATCTGAATTGCTTTCATTTTCCCCAGCTTTCTTAAATTAGCCCTTAGTTGAGCCGAGTGTTAAGCCCGAAACAAACTGCTTACGCAGAACAATGAAGACAATCAGGGTTGGTAATGCGGCAACGATGGCTCCCGCTGCCAAGAGATTAAAGTCTGTTACGAACTCGCCTTGAAGGCGAGCTAGCGCAGAAGTAATTGGTCGCTTGGAATCTGACTTCATTAGAACTAGCGCCCAGAAGAAGTCGTTATAAATCCACGTGGACATAAGGACTGCCAAAGAAGCCAAAGGTGGGCGCAAGAGAGGCAAAATGATTTGTGTGTAATGGACCCAAACTGACGCGCCATCCACCATCGCTGATTCACTAATCTCCTTAGGAATTGTTTTCAAATAAGAAGAAAGAACGAAGGTGGCAAAACCTAATTGGAAAGCAACATGGATGAGTACAACACCCAAAATGCTGTCGTAAAGAAGTGCACGATTTCCAAACAAGTCGCCGATCCATAAGTACATCTTGAATAGCGGAATAAAAACTAGTTGTTGAGGAAGTAAGTTTCCAGCAGTAAAAAACAACAGAAGCGCCACATTGAATTTAAATGAGTAACGGGATACCACGAAGGCAATAAGTGAGCCAAATCCGAGAGTCAGCAACACCGCTGGAACTGTGATCAACATTGAATTAGTCAGATACATCGGTAACTTCATTAAACGAATTGCGTTGTAATAGTTATCGAAGTTCAAAGTTTTTGGAACAGAGAACACTCCGTTCGCGATTACATCGTTATATGGGCGAAGAGAGCTCCAAATTGTCCATACAATTGGGAACAACCAAGCTAAAGCAAAGAAGCCTATAAAGATCGAAATGATTCGATCTTTATTTTTTTGGCTGTTCTTGTACTTTGGCTCAGTTGCAAGAGAAGTCATTACTTAACATCCTCTGCAAAGCTCTGCTTGAGGTAGGTAATCATCGGACCGATACATAGCGCGAAGAGAATCACTGCATAGGCAGCGCCCTTCATTGACATACCGCCACCAGAGATATTCTGGAAAACCAAGATACCCAGAATTGGCCAACCCGTACTGGAGCCGTAAATCATGTAAACGATGTCAAAGGCTCGCAAGGAGTCAATCACGGTAATCACGATAATAATGATGTTTACAGGCTTCATGGTAGGCAGAATTACCTTGCGGAAAGTTTGCCATTCGGTAGCGCCATCAATAGCTGCAGCCTCTTTCAATGAAGGATCAACTGACTTTAAGCCTGATAAGTAGAGAAGCATGATGTAGCCGATATGACGCCACGATGCGATACCCAGAATTACATAGGTATTGATGTCGTAGTTTCCATAAATTGAAATTGGGTTTGAAATATCTCGACCCATAATTCCTTGGACAAAGCCACCAGGTTGCAACATAAAGTTCCAAATGATTCCGGTGACTGCAAGTGAGAGAACTACAGGTACGAAGAAAGCTGATTCATAAAAGCGATGCCCGCGGATTTGTCGATCAATTTGGTACGCCAGAAGAATTCCTAGAGGTGTAGCGATCAGCCCAAACCACAGTAACCAAATGACGTTGTTTTGAATAGCATCCCAAAAAACAGGAGTACCAGTAAAAATATTGTTGTAGTTTTCAAAACCAGCCCATTTGATATCTGAAATATGGATACCGGACCAAAAAGTAAATGAAAGGCCGATCGTTCCAATCGCTGGAACCCACACCAGAAGAATGTGAAACGCAGTTGGAATTCCTACAAAAGCCGTAAGCGTTAATCGATCTTTCCGAGAAAATGCTCGACGGCGACGAACTGGTGTGTTCGTCGCCGTCGAGGTCATAACAATTATCCTATCTTAAAACTCATATTACTTCTATGAATTAAAGAGCAGGAAGTGCATCCCATTGTGCCTGTACTGATTCAAGGATCTTGTTAATATCCTTTGGAGCACGTAGGAAGTTTTGAATTGCTGGTGCAACAACTGGGTTCGCGAAATCTTGACGAGTGTCACGATCAAGGAACTGAGTGATGTACTTAGCTTCGCCCATAACAGCAAGCTGTTGCTTCTGGAATGGATCGTAGCTTGAAGTATCTTGGTTCTTGTTTGCAGATGTGAATGTATTTCCAGAATCTAGACGAGCTTGCATGCCGTCCTTCGAAGCAAGCCACTTAACTAGCTCTTTTCCGCCTTCTGTGTTCTCACCATTTGCTGCAACGCAAAGACCATCGATTGGTGCATCAATTGTGTCGCGACCATGCTCTGGGTTGATTTCTGGGAATGGAACGATCCATAGATCGTCATAGTCAGCCTGTGACAGAGTCTTGAAGTCACCTGAGAACCATGAACCCATCAACATTGCACCGCACTTCTTCTGTAGTAGAAGATCGCGCATGCCTTCCCATGAAATATCGAGAACGTTCTTGTTCATGTAAGGAATCATCATTTCGAAGTACTTGAAGACTTCTGCAACCTTTGCATCTGTCCACTTTTCCTTACCAGCAAGAAGATCAACGTGGAATTGGTATCCGTTGATACGAGCATTCAGAATATCGAATGTTCCCATTGCTTCCCAGCCGCCCTTGTCACCAAGTGCGTAACCGATGAGGCCCTTCTTCTTTGTTGCTTCTAGCATCTTCATGAAATCATCCCATGTTGCGATGTTCTCAGGATCTAGACCAAGCTCTGTCATTGTTGACTTACGGTAGTGAAGTCCCCATGGGTACCAAGATGTTGGAAGGAAGTATTGCTTTCCATCTGATCCTGTTGATGCAATCTTGTATGACTCAGCGAACTGATCACCGATTTCATCCCAAACACTTGAAACATCTTCTAGCAGACCTTGATCTGCGTAGAACTGCATGCGGTATCCAGCCATCCAGTCAAAACCATCATCAGGAGTTCCCTGTAGGTATTGTGAAAGGTTGTTCTGGAATGCATTTGCATCGTTCATGTTCAGAGTTACTGTGTTGCCAGTTGCTGTCTCGTAAGCAGTCTTAACTGCTTCGTGCCACTTAACTGAAGATTCTTCTAGTCCACGGCCGCCCCATTTCATTGGGCCGACATCTTTGCTTCCGCAACCTGCAAGTAGAGAACCACCTGCTGCGATTCCTAAACCACCAACTGCAGCACCCTTAAGTACCGAGCGGCGGGAAATGCCATTATTTTGATCTGACATCATTGTCCTTTTCTAGTAATTGAGCCTTCGAAGGTCATTGGGTTTTGAGGGGTCAAATCCCTTGGACATCTGGAAATGTACGCCTGGGTAGGCTCAATTGATAGGAAGTTCAGGTAACAAAAGGGTTACAAATACGCTCAATATTGTGGGATTTGGAGCTTTTGGCCGGTCATTTGGGCTGATTGATGGGCCAATACCCCTGGAATTGTGAACCTAGCTGCGTCGATGACATCCATTGGGGCTTTTCGCTCCCCGACGGCATCCATTACAAAGTCATCGACCATAAATTGATGCGATCCACCATGTCCATTAGATAGTCCGACAAACTCTTTCGGTAATTGTGAACGATCATGCACACGAGCAAATCCACCATCCCAAAGATTTGGAGGAACATAATCTGGGCGTAATGAATATGGATTTTCTACATCTGAAAAGGTTCCGATTTCATCCGTAACAATGTCAAATGAATTCTTAGTTGCCCAGGATGCATATCCAACTTGTTGCTCAAAGGATCCTTCAGTACCAAAAATACTCATTCGAACGGTTGATTCCAATGGCGCAGTTCCAACACGTCTCAATTCGGCGATGCGCATGATTCCACCATCACTAGTTTCAAACAAAGCAACCTGATTACTTTGATTGTTTTTCCACATACTTACATTCGAATCAAATATTCCATCATCCGCTGTGTCTTTTAATCCGATACAAGTAACCGATGTTGCTTGGGCTCCAGTGACAGAAAGAATTGTGCTCACAGAATGTGTTGCATACAACATGGGTGGAAAGCTTGCTGTTGATTTCCATTCATCGCCACCATTAGCCGCATAAGCATCGCTGAAACCATGTGACATGTCATGAAGGTATTCACCTTCACCGTAAACAAATTTGCCTAATTCGCCTTGCGCAAACTTTTTACGCGAAAATACAACCGCGGGATAGTAGAAACTTGTCTCTGCCATGAAATATGTAAGCTTGGATTTACTTGCCGCCTCAACAAGTTGTGAAATTTCTTCTTGGGTAATGCCCATGGGAACCGCGGTATAAACATGGCGTCCATTTTGAATTGCCTCTAGGGCAATCTGCGCATGAGTCCAGCGTGGCGTAAAGATTGCCACAGCGTTGAAATCGCTTTCCCAAAGTTCGGCAAGGCTTGCAAAAGTGCGATTAATCGAAAACTTTGCAGCGATACTGGCTCGTCTTTCAGGATTTAGCTCGACTAAGCCAACTTCTTCAACAAATGGATGTGCTTGAAACAAGTGGATAAATGAGGATGAAAACTGTCCCCCGCCAATAATGGCAACCTTTAGCTTCTTCATGGAAATTGGCGAACTTTTCCTATCCGTGCAGATTTAGCACGAACATCTTTCTGATTCGGGAATCCCCGCGAGTGCTTCTTCAATGTGTTCGCCACATCCTGCCCACGTTATCTTCTGGCATTTTTGACATCTAACTGGTGAACACATGGGAGAACTCTATAGCCCAGTTAGTTTTACCGCGCCAAGTGCAACGCCAGCCACAACAATCCAGGCAATCATTCCCATCGCCATAGGGCGTGGACCTATTGCGCGAATAGCCTTCCACCGAACTCCAGATCCCAAGGCAACTAAGCCCGCTCCAAGCATTAACTTGCTGAGTAGAACAATGTTGTCATGCAAGCCAGCATCAATATCAACAAGGTTGTTCAGTGTCGCAACTGCTATAAATCCAAGAACAAAGAATGGGATCAATGGAACTCTCGCAGACTGGACTTCTTGCTTACCTTGTGAAGTTAACCAACGTCGATGACGCAAAGATAAAATCAAAACAATTGGAGCAAGTAAACACACACGTGAAAGCTTTACAACAATCGCATATTTGTCTGCATCATCTCCCCACACCGATGCTGTTGCCACGACTTGACCAACGTCATGGACCGCAGCTCCAGCCCACGCACCAAATTCGCGGGTATCTAATCCGATCGCATGTCCAATGAGTGGAAGCATGAAAATAGAGAGAGTTCCACACAGTGCGATCAAACCAATTGCATAGGAAGTTTCTTCTTCAGTTGCCCTTGTTTGGGGTCGAATAGCTGCAACTGCGGTTGCACCACAGACTCCAAAGCCAACTCCAATAAGAAGTCCGAGTTCACCAGACATTTTAAAAAGTTTCGATAAGCCTAAAATTCCGAAGATAGTAAATGTGACCACGATGATTACTGTGATTACACCCTTTAAACCAATTTCCTTTAGAGATACAACGCTTACTTGAGCACCAAGTAAAGCGACGCCAATTCGCATGATGGTCTTGCTTGATAACTTAGTTGCGGGGTTTGCAAATTCTGGCCACTTGGCAAGATTTGCAACAATAAATCCAAAAGCTACGCACAAGGCAAGTGGGCTAATTGCAGATTGAAACTGATTAATTTGAAATGCAACTGCGACAAGTGCGCCGATTAAAGCAAAGCCTGGCGCATAAGTTTTAACCATTTATAAGCCTAACTGCCCAAATACTTGATCAGTGATTGTGATTTCATCATCAAAATTTAACTTCTCAGGGTTAACTCGGTTTGAGCCTGGCAGGCGTCCGCCTGCAGCAGTTACTTCGGATGCAAATTCTGCTGTTCGACCAGTATTTCCATCAACTGAAAGCTTGGCAGCATCGATAGCAATCACAAAGTGAGAAATCTGCTGAGGTAATGCATCCTGGCTAGCGGCAAACATATCTGGAATGTTTTTTGCAAGAGTTGGTCCAATCAGCATTCCTGTTAAGGATTCAACTAAGACTGCAACTGCATATCCCTTGACTCCACCCAAAGGTGCAAGCATTCCTGCAAGAGCTTCTTTTGCATCAGTCGTTGGTGCGCCATCTTTTGTAAATGCCCAGCCTGGTTCAAGTTCTGCTCCTGCTTGTGCTTTTGCTTGAATCTTTCCTCGCGCAACTGCGCTAGTTGCAAGATCAACAACGGTTGGAGGATTTGTCGGAATACCTGCAGCAATTGGCGAAGTTGAAAGCAATGGTTTGTTTCCACCCCATGGCGGCATAACAGCTGGCCCTGTACTAAAAGCAATTCCAACTAAGCCACGATTAATCATTGGCCAAACATAAATTCCTAGCGCGCCACAGTGATTAGAGCGACCAACACCAACAGCCGCGATTCCATTTACCATCGCACGTTCTGCTGCAACTTCTGCAGCTCTCTGCAACTGCCAATGACCTAATCCATCATCGCCATCAAAAACAACAAGGCTGGGCAGATCTGTAACTGTTTTCAACTGAGCAGCAGGTTTGATTCCGCCAGCTTGCAAGCGAGCAAGATAAAAAGGCAGACGCATTAATCCGTGACTACCAATCCCCCAACGATCACTTGCAACGATGCAGCGAGCAGTTGTTGCAGCATGTTCTGAAGAAACACCTGCCGCTTCGAGCAACTCTTGTGCTTTTGCGATTGCTGTTCCGACAGTTAATTTAGGCATTTAATTACTACTTTCCTTTAACGCCCCCACTGCATGGGTGGCAGGCTTTGCGTTCAAAACTAACTCAATGTTTGCGGTCAAAATCTGATTGATTCGCAATTGGCTCTCTTTGGTTATTCCTGCAACGTGTGGAGTCAGAATCAGATTCGGAATTGTTTCCATTTCACCTTTTGTAGGTGGTTCTTGTGCACGCACATCTAGCGCTGCCCCAGCAATGGTTTTTGCCTTTAGCGCGGCCATTAGGTCAGCCTCGTTAATGACTTCTCCGCGACCAACATTCACGATAATCGCATCTGGCTTCATAAGGCTAAGAGTCTGAGCATTGATGGTTCCATTTGTTTCAGGCGTTGATGGCATATGGATACTGACTACATCACTGCGCTTCAAAACATCTTCAAAGGTTGTTAATTCAATTCCTGAAAGGTTTTTTGCATAAGGATCAAATCCAATAACTTGGCAGTTAAATCCTTGAATCAATTTGGCGGTTGCAACACCAGTTGCACCACAGCCTAAGAGTCCCCACGTTAAACCTGATAGTTCGCGGCCAGGTGTGCGTACCCAACCACCATCGCGAGTTGCAACATCATGGCCTGGAATGTTGCGCAGTAATGAAAGTGCAAGACCAAGAGTTAATTCGCCAACGCTAACTGCGTTTGCGCCAAGTCCTGCAACAACTACAACACCTGCAGCATCTGCAGCCTTTAAATCAATATTGTCTAAACCAACACCTGCGCGAGCAATCACTTTGAGATTAGGAGCTGCTGCAATTACATCGGCGGTTACTTTGGTCCGATTGCGAACTACAAGTGCTTTTACATCCTTCAGAGCGGCTTTGAGCTCTTCAGGGTTATTCCATAAATCATCATTACGAGTAATGGGAAAACTCCCTTCCAGTGTTTGGAAGGGAGTTCCCCATACATCTTCAGAAATCAGAATCATTATGCAGAGATGTACAACTTTGTGAATGTAAATTCGCGGTGACCCATAACTTCAGCCTTGCATAGACGACCATTTACAGTGTCATAAATGACATCCATCATCATGTCGCCAGCCTTTGTTAGGTCATATTCGTAACGAAGCAAACCTGAAACATCAAGATCGATATGCTCAGTCATTGACTTAGCTGTCTTGATATTTGCAGTTAACTTCAAAACAGGAACGATTGGGTTACCAATAACGTTTCCTTGCCCAGTTGGGAACAAGTGAATTACTGCGCCACCGGCAGCCATAAGAGTTACGCACTCAGCTGCAGCAGATGAAGAATCCATGAAGTACAGGCCTGGATTTGCTGGATTAGGCATTTCAGCTGGCTTCAAAACGCCAACAACTGGGACTGAACCAGTCTTTGCAATGTTTCCCAGTGCCTTTTCTTCGATAGTTGTTAAACCACCAGCAATGTTTCCTTGTGTTGGCTGTGAGCCAAGCAAGTTTGCACCGGTTGCTTCAATAACTTTGATGTAGTTGTCATAAGTTACTTGGAACAAATCGCGAGTTGCTGCATCAATGCAACGCTCTGCAATGAGGTGCTCTCCACCGGTTAGCTCTGATGTTTCTCCAAAGAAAACAGTTCCGCCAGCATCAACCCAACGGTCAACTGCTTGTGAAGTTGTTGGGCAAGAGCCAAGACCAGAAGTTGTATCTGATTCTCCGCACTTGATTGACATGATCATGTCGCCCATTTCAGCTTCGGTACGAACAAGACCAGATGCATCTTGTAAGAACATCGCTGCAACACGGCTAGCTTCTTGAATAACTTGTAGATCACCCTTGCCTTCGATTGAAAATGCTGCAACTGGCTTACCAGTCTTTGCAATTCCATCGGCAACACGTTGTGTCCACTTTGGTTCGATACCAATAACAACAACTGCTGCAACGTTGGCGTTCACGCCAGTTCCAATAAGTGTGTCAAAAGTTAGTTGTAGATCTTCACCGAATTGCAGACGGCCAAATGCGTGAGGTAGTGCCAAAGTGCCCGGAATAACTTTTGCGACAGCTTCTGCAGCTGCATTAGAAAGATCATCGAGAGGCAAAATAATTACGTGATTGCGGATACCCATAGTGCCGTTTTCGCGGCGGTATCCCATTAAGCGCGGCTTGCTTCCCATCGATAACTCCTCATGTTGTGTGTGTGAATGTAATCGCCCTTTTTGATGGCAGCTGATGCAAGTCCGACTTTGATGCCGTACTTAATGATTGCGTCGCCCTCAGCAAGATCTGTGAGAGCAAATTTGTGTCCTAGTGGAATCGCGTGGTTAAGCACCGCGGTGCCTTCGGTTCCTTCCTTCACGGAACGACCGTGAAGAGTTCCTGGTTGCAGATCTTCCATCGCAACAGCAACGTTGTCGCCATCATGATGAAGCAGATACTGCGGTGGAGTTATTGCCATATCTACACATGCCTCTCTTCGCATATAAATGGGTAGTGGTCTGACCTCTTGCGGGAGTCTAGGACAGTTGAGCGTGTTCCGTCTACCCCTCTGCCCAAAATTCTCTCAGTGGTCTAACCTGTTGCCATGAAAACAGAGCTTCGGTACGGGATTATCGGCGCGGGCAGCATGGGCCGTGAGCACATTGAGAACATCAAGGTCATGGGCGGGGCTGCCGTCACCGCGATCAGCGATCCCCATAAGCCTTCTCAGGAAGCCGCCCTTGCCATGGCCCCCGGTGCCACAGTTTTCACTGATCACCGCGCTTTGCTTGATTCAGGATTAATCGATGCTGTTGTAATCGCTACCCCTAATGACATACACGCCGCGGTCTTAAAGGATGCGCTCGCTACCGATTTAGCTGTCTTTGTTGAAAAGCCTCTTGCCACAACAGTTGAGGATTTAAAATCAATTCTTGCCTGGGATGACAAGCGAAGTGCCATGACTTGGATGGGTCTTGAGTACCGCTTCATGCCACCTGTTGCTGAAGCAATTGCCCGAGCACATGAAGGTGAAGCCGGAAAGATTCATCAAGTATCGATTCGCGAACACCGCGAACCTTTTTACCCAAAGGTTGATAACTGGAACCGTTTTGCTGAACGCACAGGTGGAACTTTGGTTGAAAAGTGTTGCCACTATTTCAATTTGATGGACATTGTTGTCGGAGAAACACCTGTTCGTGTCTTTGCATCAGGTGGTCAAAGCGTTAATCACTTAGATGAAAAATACGATGGCAAGCAAGCGGATATGTTGGACAACGCATTTGTTGTTCTGGAATATGCAAATGGTGCCCGTGGAATGTTAGATCTGTGCATGTTTGGTGAAGGTTCATTTGATAAAGAAATTCTGACAATCGTTGGTGATGAAGGAAAGATTGAATCTTTCTTGCCTTCACAAGTTGTGCGCGCTTCTCGTCGCGAATCAATTGGAAAGCTCTCAGGTTGGAAGACTGGTGCAGCACGTACCCCTGGTAGTGAACAAAAAATTGTTCATAACTACGATGTCAAGTACATGGGTCACCATTACGGCGCCTCATACATCGAGCACACAAAATTCCGTGATGCGATCTTGAACTCAACTCCAGCAGAGGTTTCCCTAAAAGATGGCGTAACTAGCGTTGTAACTGGCCTTGCCGCTCACAAGAGCATCAATGAAGGCCGAGTAGTTGAAATCAAAGAGCTCTGGGGCTAATGCATAAAATCATCCTCGATACCGATATTGGTACCGATGTCGATGATGCACTGGCTTTGGCCGTTCTATTGGGCTCAAAAGATGTTGATTTAGTAGGCATAACGACTGTTTATGGTGATGTCGGTCTGCGCTCTCAAATTGCGATGAATCTATGTTCTATGCTGAACAGTGAAGTTCCCACATACATGGGTGAAGATAAAACGATTTCTGGGCGTGAAGTTTGGATGTCAGGATCAGAAGGAAAGAACTTCAAGGACTTAGGTTCATTTACGCCTCAACCTACATCAGCGATTAATTTTCTTGTAAACACAGTTGTTGCCCAACCTGAAGCTATTGATGTAATTGCGATTGGACCACTGACAAATATCGCACGAGCAATTCAGAGTAATCAAGATTTTGAAAAGAAGGTCAAACGAGTTTGGATTATGGGAGGCGACTTTACTCAATCTAGAGTGGAACATAACTTTAAGTGTGATGTTGATGCGGCCAGAATAGTTCTAGAATCAAGTATTCCAATTTCGATCTTGGACTTACCTAGCTCTCAGAAAACCATCATTCGAATCCAGGAAATCGAGCAGATCAGAAGTGCTCCCGTGTTCGGAGCACTTCTTTACTCAGAAATCATGAGTTGGATTGAGCCTAGAAATCAAGATTGGACGATTCCCCATGATCCCATCGCAGCTTTAGCGTTAATTTCACCCGAGTTTTTTGAAACCTCACCTGCCGGACATGTGACGATTGATCCAGACGGCTTAAGTTTTTGGAATGAATCACCCAATGGAAATGTGGTGCTCTTAAATCCAGTTCAGCCAGAGTTGGCAGTTCAGAGAATGATTGAACTAATTACCAACTAGTCCAAGGTTTTGCATGGGTGTCAACAATCTCAGCCAGCTGTTCTAAGCGTGGAATAGAGATTTCTCGTAGAGCTTTTGGAATATCTGGCGAACTGACAATATCTGCCCACACCGCACGTCCTGCAAGGAATCCACTTGCTCCACCCATTGCGCACGCCTTAACGGCGTCATTGAAAAATGGTTGTTTTACTCCATTTGAAAGAACAACCCACGGTGAGCCAATTGCCTCTGAAATTCTGTCAGCGTTCTTTGTAACAAGGTTTAAATCACCTTCCCCGTGGAAAGGAACCTCTGCTTTGTAAAGATCTGGCTTCCAGGCTGCAGCTTCACGTGCGGCGATAATCAACTCTTCCTCACGATTAAAGCTGCGAGAAGTGTCTGTAGGTGGCTTAACGATAATTTCGATAATTGATGGAAGACCAGATATTTCACATAGTTTGTTGAAATCTTCAACCAACTTGGCGCGTACATCTGGTGATTCATCATTGCGCCATAAGACTAGAAACTTAAGTCCAACGCTGCCGATGTCGCGCATGCGAATTGGATCAACATCTGGATCTATTGCTGTATCAGTTGCTGCGCCACCTGGAGGACCTACTAACAAATCTGCGGCAGCAATTAATCCACATCCACTGTTGAGGGCTTTCTGATCGATAATCGCATCAATGCCAAACTCTTGGTCTACTAATAGTGCTGATGCAAATGGTGAAAGCTCACGTGCAACATCGACTTTGAACTGGGTCAATTGTGAATCAGGAACTGGGGTGCTTTGATGTGGAGCAAACATTCCACGTAGCGCTTCTCTTTGATCTACAGCAACCATTGCTAAAGCACCTGATGGTCTCGCCAAATTAGTTAGTGGTTTTCTCATCAGTGTGCCTCCAGGTAAGTGTTCAGTTCAGAAGTTGTTGGAATCTTTGATTGACCGTCTAGGCCACGACATGAAAGTGCGGCTACTGCATTTGCTCTACGCATTGCTTCCTGTAAAGGATGTCCTTGAATTAGTTGAGCTACTAGAGCTCCATGAAAAACATCTCCGGCACCTAACGTGCTTGTTACATCGACCTTGAAACTAGGTGCTGTAACGAGCCCTGTTTCAGGTGAAAAACCTGCGCTGCCAGCTGATCCTTGAGTAGCAACAACTGTGTTTCCAGCCTTCATAGAATCATTTTCTAAAGCAACGGCAAGATCAACTCCTGGATAACGAAGTGCCATCTGGCGATCGGTTGGAACAAATAAGTCCACAACTATTGGATCAAAAGTTTCGACGCCATATCCCGCATCAAATGAAATCTGCGGCCCCTTGCCTCGAGAAATCCCCGCTTCAACTAGCCGCTTCACGCCCACATGATCCACATGTACCCACTGCGCAGATGCGATTAACTTTTTAGCTGCATCATTCAATGCTGCCTGTGTTACTGGTTGGCGAGTACTAATCGCACGTGCACTGTGTTCTTTTGAAGCAACTATGACACTTCCTGCTGTCGGCGTAGTGCCGATTGAAATACCTGAGGTATCTACACCTTCTTGAGCAAAAATACGTAAAACTTCTTTGCCATCTGCATCATCGCCAATTGTCCCAACAATTGCACTCTTTATTCCTAAGCGACTTAGTGCAAGGGCAGCAACTGCAGCAGGTCCGCCGCCAGCACGAATAATTTCTTCTGCAACAACTCGTTCATCTTCACCCGGATACTTATCTACAAGTGCGATTGTGTCGATAGTAATGACACCAACACATACGGCTTGAACAAAACTCAATTGTTATCTTTCTTCTTTGCATCTGCCAAAGCAGTCGCACGAGCACCAGTAATGTGTTGAAGCGTTAGCTTTGAGGCACGCTCTCCATCGCCACTTTCGATTGCAGCCAAGATTTCATTGTGCTCATTGCGTGAAATATCTGATCGACCAGGAAGGCGCAGAGTTGTTTCCATAGACATCTTCATTACATCCTGCAGCACGTTTAAAGTTTGGTTAATGAATCGGTTGCCTGCAATACCAACAATTGTTAAGTGAAACTTTGCATCCAACGCCTGTAGCTGGTCAAAATCAACTGGATTGATAGCAGTAATCGTATCTATCTGATTTAAAGTAGCACGCAGCAGACGAATATCCTCTTTTGTAGCTTTTTCTGCCGCCCACCTAGACGCCGGTACTTCAAGAACTTCGCGGGCATCAAAGAGTTCATTGAG